>Ga0070707_100005917_pt1 | contig 11412 bp, 10 predicted proteins | sample KBSK5502metaG_FD_65468 | JGI IMG/M metagenome (GOLD analysis project Ga0070707, IMG submission 65468) | Corn, switchgrass and miscanthus rhizosphere microbial communities from Kellogg Biological Station, Michigan, USA - KBS K5-50-2 metaG | ecosystem: Host-associated > Plants > Roots >... | reverse complement strand
CACGGCGCCGGCTCTCCCCGTTCGTGGAGATAGCGTTGCACCGCGCCGTCCCACTCGCCGCGCGCCCGCAAGATCGCTTCCACCACTTCGCGAACCGCGCCCTCCCCGCCCCGCGCCGTCGTCACCCACGTCGCCAGACGCTTCGCTTCGGGACAGCCGTTGGCCACCGTCATGGGCAATCCCGCCCGCCGGAGAATCGGCAGGTCCGGAAGATCGTCTCCCACGTAGGCCAGCTCGTCCCATGCTATTCCTTTGTCGGCAAGCATCCGCTCGATCGCCGGCAGCTTCCTGGCTTTGTCTTCCTGAATCAGCGTCGGCACCTTGAGCTCCCGGGCGCGAAGCTCGGTGGCTTCGGAGTGGCGACCACTCACCCAGGCGACTTCGATCGCGGTGTACCGCAACATCGCCAGTCCCAGTCCATCCTGGATGTCGAACCGCTTGAACTCGATCCGCTCGCCCCCTACCGGGGCGATCCAGATTCCGTTGTCGGTCAGCACCCCGTCGACATCCAGTCCCAGCAACCTCACCCGTTTGGCCGCGGCTTCGGTGATCACGCCTGCTCCCGTGCCGCCCGCCAGATGCGCAGCGTCCGCTCCAGGAGCGCTTCGAGCCGGTCGAGCGGCCACTGCGACTCGGCGTCGCTCGGCGCTCGTGCGGGATCGGGATGGGTCTCGACGAAGAACCCATTCGCCCCTGCGGCCGCGGCCGCACCGAGCAACGCCGGGATATGCTCCCGTGTGCCACCGCTCGAACCGCCAGGACCGTGACCCGGCTGCTGCACGCTGTGGGTCGCGTCGAAAATCACCGGTGCCCCGGTCGCTTCCCGCAGTCTGCCGAGACTCCGGAAGTCCACCACCAGATCACCGTAGCCGAAAAAGCTTCCGCGCTCGGTGACGGCGACTTCGGTGGATCCGCCTTCGCGCACCTTCTCGAGCGCGCCGGCCATCGCCTCCGGCTGCATCCACTGCCCCTTCTTCACATTCACCGGCTTCCCGGTACGTCCGCAGGCCAGGAGCAGATCGGTCTGTCGGCAGAGAAACGCCGGCACCTGGAGCACGTCCACCACCTCGGCTGCGATCCCTGCCTGTTCAGGCAGGTGCACGTCGGTCAGCAGCGGAAGCCCGCTCGCCGCGCGAGCCGCCGCCAGCAGCTCGAGTCCCCGCTCCATTCCAGGCCCGCGAGCGGCGGTGACCCGTGACCGGTTTGCCTTGTCGAAACTCGCCTTGAAGCAGACGGCGATTCCCAGCCGCTCCCCGAGAGTTGCCAGACGCTCGGCCATCCGGGGGAGAAGATCTCCCTCCTCGACCAGGCACGGACCCGCGACGAGGAAAGGGCCCGGACCGAACTGCCAGCCACTCACTTCGACGATTCGATCAGCTCCTGCACCGCGCTGGTCCGGCCGGCGGCCACGTCCGCGTGCCTCCGGGCCGCGCCGATGAAGGACGCGAAGAGCGGATGGGGCCGGGTGGGCCGGGATTTGAGCTCGGGGTGGAACTGGCACCCGAGAAACCAGGGATGCCCCGGCAGCTCGATGATCTCGACCAGCCCGCCATCGGGAGACTGTCCCGAGAAACGGAGTCCGTGCTCCGCGAGCAGGTCGCGGTACGCATTGCTGACCTCCCAGCGGTGCCGGTGCCGCTCGCTGATCTCCACCGAGTTGTAGGCCTTGGCGGCGAGACTGCCGGAGCGAAGCCGCGCCGGGTAGGCGCCCAGTCGCATGGTGCCGCCCATGTCCGACACGTCACGCTGGGACGCCATCAGCGAGATCACCGGCGTCTCACATTCCGGTTCGAACTCGGTGCTGTTGGTTCCGGTGAGGTTGCAGACGTCCCGGGCAAACTCGATGATCGCGATCTGGAGCCCGAGACAGATGCCGAAGAACGGCACCCCGTTTTCCCGGGCGTAGCGGACCGCTTCGAGCATCCCGTCGATGCCCCGCACCCCGAACCCGCCGGGCACCAGCAATCCGTGCTTGCCGTCGAGCAGCTTCGCGGCCGCCGCCTGATCGGTGAACTGGTCGCTCCCCACCCATTCGATGTCCACCCCGACGTCGTTGGGAATCCCGCCGTGGAGGAGCGCTTCCTGCACCGATTTGTAGGCGTCGTGGAGATCGGTGTACTTGCCGACCACGGCGATCTTCACCCGGTCCACCGGCCTGAGGATCTTCTCGGTCATCGCCTTCCAGGCGGAGAGATCCGGCTCCTTCGTCTGCAGGTTGAGCCGCTCGCAGACCACCCGGTCGAACCCCTGTTCCAGGAACCGCACCGGAATCTCGTAAATCGACTTCACGTCGGGCGACTCGATGACGCAGCCGAAATCCACGTTGCAGAAGAGCGCGATCTTGCGCTTGATCTCCACGGAGAGGGAGTGATCGCTGCGGCAGACCAGGACGTCGGGCTGAATTCCGATTTCCATCAGCTCGCGCACCGAGTGCTGGGTGGGCTTGGTCTTGAGCTCGCCCGCGGCCGCGATGAAGGGCACGAGGGTGAGATGCACGAAGAGGGCGTTCTCTCTGCCGACTTCCTGGCGGAATTGCCGGATGGCCTCGAGAAACGGGAGGGACTCGATGTCGCCGACGGTGCCGCCGATCTCGATGATCACCACATCGTGTCCCGGCGCGGTCGTCCGGATGGCCTGCTTGATCTCGTCGGTGATGTGCGGCACCACCTGGACCGTGGAGCCGAGGAACCCGCCCCGCCGCTCCTTGTTGATCACGTTCTGATAGACCCGGCCGGTGGTGACGTTGTTCTGTTGCGAGAGGGCCCGGTCGATGAAGCGCTCGTAGTGACCGAGGTCGAGATCGGTCTCGGCTCCGTCGTCGGTGACGAATACTTCGCCGTGCTGGAACGGCGACATCGTGCCGGGATCCACATTGATATAGGGGTCGAACTTCAGCATCGTGACCGCGAGCCCACGCTCGACCAGCAGGCGGCCGAGCGACGCAGCGGCGATGCCCTTGCCGAGCGACGAGACCACTCCACCCGTCACAAAGATGAACTTCGGATTGCCCGGCGACGTCGTCATGTCGTTACCCCTTGAGTCTCCTGCCAGTGAGCCTCGGCGCGGCGCAGGTCCTCGGGCGTGTCGATACCCGGGAAGGCGGGCGAGCGAAGGCACGCGATTCCAAACGTCATGCCGTGCTGCAGCGCGCGGAGCTGTTCGAGTTTTTCCGCGAGCTCGAGCGGCGTCGGCGGCAGCGCGACCCAGGCCATGAGCGGGTCCCGCCGGAAGGCGTAGATGCCGATGTGCTGCCAGTAGAGTCCCTCGGGCGAATCGCCGGCATCGCGCCGGTGAGGAATCGGCGCTCGCGAGAAGTAGAGCGCCCGGCCGCGATCATCGAGCACCACCTTGACCCGCGCGGGATCGGCGGCGTGGGCGGGATCGAGCGGCGTCGCCGCACTGCCGACGTCGTCGCCGCCGATCGCCCGGGCGATGGCCCCCGTCACCGCATCTTCCGGGACGAAGGGCTCGTCGCCCTGCACGTTCACGATGAGATCGAATCCGGCGAATTCGGCGCGGGCGGCCACTTCCGCCACCCGCTCGGTTCCGGTCTGATGAGCCGCCGACGTGAGGACGGCGCGGAATCCTGCGTCTGCCACAACCCGGGCGACGTCAGGGGCGTCCGTCGCGATGACCAGCGCGTCGAGGCATCCCAGCCCCCGGACCCGCTCCGCCACTCTGATTACCAGGGGCACTCCACCCAGCAGCTGCAAGGGCTTTCGAGGCAGCCGCGTCGAACCCAGACGTGCGGGTATGACGCCGAGGACGGGCATAGTCCAAAGTAAAAGCGCGGCCGACCCAAGTCAAAAGTCGTGCCGCGCCGCTTGACAACTGCCTAAGGACAGTTTTTACAATGGCTTAGGTTTGCTCGAAGAGGCGGCTTCCGAGGGAGTCTGGGGAGCGACCGGGGGCTTCTGACGCTGGCGGATGGAGTCGGCGCGAGCCTTGTACAGCTCCGATCGCTTGTCGAGCCGGGCGGCCTCGACCGAATCATCCCAGGCCCGCTGGAGAATCCGGGTCCGCTGCTCGACTTCCGCGGCGATCGAGTCACCCTTGCTCGACCCCATGCCCTCGGAGTGGCCGCGCTGGAGATCCGCGATCGCAGCCTCGGGGAGCAGCAGCGGAATGGCCAGCGTCCGGTTGTCGTCCGAATCGATGAGGGTGGCGGTCACGGTGCCGAACGACTGATATCCCGAATCGCTCGCAAGGCAAATGAAGCTGGTGCGCTCGTCGATGTTGGGCGCATTGTCCACCGAGAGGCGGCAGTCCTGCAGCCTGGTGAACGCTGCCGTATCGGTCAGGCGGACCCTGACGTCGAATCCGGCGATGACTTTGGGCTCGCTCCGCTTGATTCTGATCTGCCGAATGCTCCCGACCTTCACGCCGTCGAGCTTGAACGAGACGAAGGATCCGAGCGGAATCGTGATGTCCTTGCTCGTGACGATCGAGTCCTTGACCTTGCGACCGGCGGAAACGATACCGTAGCCCGCGACAAATATCAGCAGGGCGCTGAGCGTGATTTTACCCCAGTACTTTCGCATAGGCCCCCCGGGGGTTTGCGTTACAAGATGTAACGTAATTGGGGGGTGGGAAGTTTCGCAACGATTGGCGCTATGGCGCAAAGGCGCAAAGACGCAAAGAAATAATCTTGCGCCTTTGCGCCCTTGCGCCTTTCCGCCTCACCCGCGGGGGTGAAACTGCCGATGCACGCTCCGCAGATACTCCCGGTCGACATGGGTATAGATCTGCGTCGTGGAGAGGTCGACGTGGCCCAGCATTTCCTGCACGGCCCGCAAATCCGCCCCGCCTTCCAGGAGGTGAGTGGCGAAGGAGTGCCGCAGGGTGTGCGGCGTCACCCGTCGTTTGATTCCCGCCGCGTGGGCGACGCGCTTGATGATCCCCCACGCCCCGACGCGTGAGAGCGGGCCGCCGCGCGCGTTCAGCAGCACACGGCCTTCACTCTTGCCCCGGTCCAGCGTGGGCCGAGTCTGATTGAGATAAATGGAAACCGGCCCGATCACTTTCCGTCCGATGGGGACGAGGCGCTCCTTGCCTCCCTTGCCGAACACCCGCACCAGTCCGTCGCCCATGAGGAGGTCGTTCACCGCGAGGGTGCAGAGCTCCGACACTCGAAGCCCTGCGCCGTAGCCGAGCTCCAGGAGTGCGCGGTCCCGCCACGCGAGGGGGTGATCGGCGGACGGGGCGGCAAGCATCGCCTCCACCTCCTTGACCGTCAGCACTTCGGGGAGCGACCTCCCCTTCCGCGGTGTTTCGAGGCGGTCGCTCGGATCCTGGTCGAGATGTCCCTCTCCGACCAGGAACCCGAAATAAGTGTGGGTCGCGGAGACCTGGCGGCGGATGGTTGCGGGAGAGAGACCGAGGTCCTTCAATGCAAATACAAAGTCGCGGAGCATCGTCCGGGTCACCGCACTCGGCGACTTGGCCCGCTTCATCTCGGCGAACTGCACCAGGCGACGGATATCCCGCAGGTAGTTTTCCACGGTGTGCCCGCTGTGTCCCGCCTCGAGCGCGAGGTAGTCGCGGAACCCCTCGACCAGAAACGCGCGCTCGGCCTCGTCGCTCACGGCCCGGAGTCTCGTCCAGCCCGGCGTCGCCGTGCCGCCTCGAGCTCAGCGCCGGAAATGTCGGGAAGCCCCTCGACGATCGGCACGCTCTGGTCCGGGTGGAGCGGATCGAAGGGGGTGAGCTCCTCGATCCGCGCCCGCCGGATCGCGCTGCGCCTCCGCAGAAACCAGACGACGAGCAGCAGCAGCACGATTCCGGCGGCAATGCCCAGACCGGTATTGAGCCGTCGCAGCGTGGCGTTGATGGTCTCCCATTCGGAGCCGAGCTTCGTCCCGAGAAGCGTGAGGGCGGCGTACCAGATGCCCGAGGCGAGCGCGATGGGGACCAGCGTACGCGCGGGGGAGAGATTGACGAAGCCCGCGAACGGGGCGACCACCGAGCGGAAGGCCGGGAGCATGCGGAAGATGAACATGCCGAACATGCCGAAGCGCAGGTACTCCCGCTCGATGGCGGCGAAGGTGCCGGGACTGATCACCCGTCGCCCGAGCCGGGAGTGGAAGAAGCGGCGGCCGAACCGCCGGGACGCCCAGTACACCAGCACCGCCCCGGCCACACCGAACCCCCAGGCCACCAGGAAGATCGTGAGCGGCTCCATGGTGCCGCGATTGGTGAGGAACGCGGCGAGCACCACGAAAACATCGGAGGGCGACGGAGGAAAGAAATTCTCGAGGATGACCGAGATCGCGATCACCGTGAGGATGAGCATCGGAGGCCATTCGGCGAGCCGGGCCAGAAGCGATTCGATCAGTGCCCCTCCACCGTGGCCACGGCGATCACGGCGACGCCTTCCCCGCGGCCGATGAAGCCCATCCCTTCGTTGGTCTTGGCCTTGATGCCCACCGCATCGGGCGCGATTCCGAGCTCCCCCGCGATCGCCAGCGCCATCGCTTCCTTGTAGACGCCGAGTCGGGGCCGCTCGCAGATGATGGTGACATCCGCCTGCACCGGCCGGAATCCAAGCCGGGCGATATGCTCGCGCGCCAGGCGGAGGAGCACGAGCGAGTCGGCATCCCGCCACTTCGGGTCGGAATCGGGAAAGAGGGCGCCGAGATCGCCCGCGGCCGCGGCCCCGAGTATCGCGTCGGTAACCGCGTGCGCGACCGCATCGGCATCGGAATGGCCCAGGAGCCCCTTCTCGAACGCGATGCGCTGGCCTCCGAGGATGAAGGGGCGGCCGTCCACGAGGCGATGGCTGTCGTACCCGATGCCGACCCGGATCGACACGGTCAGGCCGCGGCCACGGCGAGATCGTCGATGTACGAGTAATCCTGGCGGCGCCGGCGCGGCGCGTAGCCGGCGTCGCGGATACAGCGCTCCATCTCCGCAATTGTCGCGCGGTAGGTGGTGCCGGCGGAGGAGACGACGTTTTCCTCCATCATCAGGCTGCCGAAGTCGTTCGCGCCGAACCGGAGGGCGACCTGGCCGGCCTTGAGCCCCATCGTCACCCAGGAGGACTGGAGATTCGGCACGTTGTCGAGGATGATGCGCGCCATGGCCAGGGTACGCAGATATGTCACGGCGTCGGTCTTCGGCTGCTCCGCCATGCCGGTCCCCTCCGGCTGCAGGGGCCAGCAGATGAACGCCGTGAAGCCGCCGGTGCGGCGCTGGACTTCGCGCACCCGGAAGAGATGCTCGATCCGGTCGGCGTGACTCTCGCCCAGGCCATACATCATGGTGACCGACGTCTTCATTCCCTGGCGATGGGCTTCCTCCTGGACGCCAAGCCATTCCTCGGTCTGCGCCTTCTTCTTCGCGACGCGGCGGCGGACTTCGTCGACCAGGATTTCACCGCCCCCGCCGGGAATGCTGTCGAGACCCGCCGCGCGGAGCTCGCGGATGACGTCCGCCACCGGCAAGCCGAATCGCTCGCTGAAAAAGACCACTTCGGAGGGGGAGAAGCCGTGGATGTGGATCGGATGATGGGTCTTGATGTAGCGCATCAGCTCCAGGTACCACTCGAACGGGATGTACGGGTTGTGCCCGCCCTGCAGGAGGATCTGCACCCCGCCGATGGCCTTGCACTCGTCGATCTTCGCGCCGATGGTCTCGAACGGCAGAACGTAGCCCTCGGCATGCTTCGGCCGCCGGTAGAACGCGCAGAACTTGCAATCGGCGACGCAGACGTTGGTGTAGTTGATGTTCCGGTCAATGATGTAGGTCACCACTTCGTCGGAGTGGTGACGATACCGCTCGGCGTCGGCCAGGCGGCCGAGCTCGAGGAGAGAAGCAGTCTCGTAGAGATCCAGGTAGCTCTTGAATTCGCTCGAATTGCGATCGACAGTGCTCATCCGTACCTCCCAAACAACGTCAACGGTCAACGGTGAACGGTCAACGGAACCTGCCCTGCTGGGCTTTTCCCGTTGACTGTTGACCGTTGACTGTTGACGCAGTTGATCATGTCACGCCGCGGTAATGAAACTCAGGCTCCCGTCGGGCACCGCGCCATCCTGGGCCAGTCGGCGGAAGAAATCGGTGAGCCCCGCCAGGTGGCGGTAGCTCAGGGCATAGTCGAGATCACCGAGATACGCCCGGCATACCGCCCGCGCGATCCCGGTGTTGGCCGACGCGAGATCGGCCAGCTCGTCGAGGTGCGCGAGGCCCCACTCCCGGCTCGCGAGGAGCGCCTTGTGGACCGCCTGGACCGATTCATGGTCCGCTTCCCGGCGCGCCGCCCAGACCGCGAACACGAAGGGAAGCCCGGTCCAGTCCTTCCACGCCGTTCCGAGGTCCACCACGTACGGGTACCGACCCTCGGACGCGAGCATCAATGCCGCGTCACCGATGACCAGCACCGCCTCATGGGGAAATCCGCGCAGCGCCTCCAGATCGCTCGACTCGGCGCGCACCGTCGCGAATTTCGGGCGGACCCGGAATCGATGCCGGCAAAGGAGCTCGAGCAGGAGCACCGACGTCCGAGATGAGGAGGTCCGCAAAACGGTTGCGCCATCGAGCTCGTGCACCGGACGGCGTGAGAAGAGGACCACGCTGTGCACCGGTCCGTCCGATGTGATGGCCAGATCGGGGAGGAGATGGTACGCCGCCGCGTTCCGGGCATACTCCACCGCCGAAACCACCGAGACGTCGAGCTCCCCCGCGGCGAGGAGATCGTTGAGGTCGGCGGCGGTGCCCGTGATCAGCTCCGCCTCCGCCGCGACGAGTCCGCGGTCGATGGCGGAGTACACCGGGTAGCAGTTGATCCAGGGAATGCGCCCGAGCCGGAGCATGCTCATGCCGCGTGGACCGCGGGAACTCCCGCTTCGGGACCGGCGACGGCGGCCGCCGCCTCCGGCAGATCGGAAAAATCTTCCCGCACCGGCTCATAGAGGCTGTTGCGCTCCACCGGCCGCTTCCCCGCGTCCCGGATCAGTCCGACCAGCGCGCCGTACGGCATGTGCATCGCGGTCGTGGCGCCCGCCTGGTGGTAGATGCGCTCGTATACCACGGTGCCCTCGACGTCGTCGCAGCCGAAGCTGAGCACGATCTGCGACATGAACGGCGTGACCATCGGCCAGTGCGTCTTCATGTGCGGAATGTTGTCGAGATACAGCCGGCCGATCGCGATGTTCTTGAGGTCCTCATAGCCTGTCGTGGCCGAGCCGACCCGGCCCAGCTCTTCGCCCAGCTCGTTGTGCTCGGTGTGATAGGCGAGCGGGATGTAGGTGAGGAATCCCCCCGTTTCGTCCTGCAGCGAGCGCAGCATGCCGAGGTGCTCGATCCGATCCGCCGCGGTCTCGACGTGCCCGTAGAGCATGGTGCAATTCGTGGGAATTCCGAGCTCGTGCGCAGTACGATGGACCCGGATCCACTCCTCGCCGGTCAGCTTCCGCTCCGCGATCGTTGCCCGGACGGCGGTGCTGAAGACCTCGGCCCCCCCGCCGGGCATGCTGGTGAGTCCGGCTTCCTTGAGCGCGAGCAGGACGTCCCGCTCGCTCGTCTTCTCGATCCGGGCGAGGTGCGCGATTTCCACCGCCGTCAGCGCCTTGATGTGCACGCCGGGGTGGCGCTCGAGGAGGCCGCGGATCATGTCGGTGTAGTAGGCGAGCTTCAGCTTGGGATGAAGCCCCCCGACGATGTGAAACTCGCGGGTCGGGCCGCCACGCGCCTGCTCGGCCTCGTGGTAGACCTCCTCGAGGGATCGCGTGTAGGCCCCATCTTCCTTCGGCATCCTCGCAAAGGAGCAGAAGGTGCAGGTGTTCCTGAGGATGCAGACGTTGGTGGGGTTGATGTGCTGATTGGCGGAGAAGAAAACCCGGTCGCCGTTCCTGCGGTCATTGGCGAACGCGGCGAGCTCGCCCAGGCTCAGGATGTCCCTGGTCTCGAACAGGGCCAGGCCATCTTCCGGCGAGAGCCGTGTTCCGGCAAACACCTTGTCGGCAATCGGCCGGAGGCGTGGGTCCCGAAAGCGCGCTGGATCGGGCTGGATCGGCATCCTATCTCCGTGAGCGGTCGGCACTTGGCTTGCGAGGAAATCTAACGCCGTGGTTCGATCAACGCTCTCCGGGCGTCACCGACTCCTCCAGCACCTCGCGGACCTTGCCGGCGAGGTCGGCCAGGGTGAACGGCTTCGGGAGGAAGCTGTCGCCCATGACCAGTGCTCGCTCGATCGCATCCGAATCCTTCGCGTAGCCTGACATATAGAGGACCTTGAGATCAGGCCGGAGACGGCGTAGCTCCGCGGCCAGAACCGCTCCCCCGATACCGGGCATCACGACATCGGTCACCAGCAGGTCGATCGGCTCGCCGGATGACTTCGCGAGTGACAGCGCGGCCTCCCCGTTCTCCGCCGAAAGCACCCGGTATCCCAGTCCACGAAGCAGCCGGTCGGACAGTTGCCGGACCTGCGGCTCGTCTTCGGCGAGGAGGATCAGCTCGCCTCGTCCCGGCGTCATGGCGTCGATGCGGGTTCCGCGGGCCGGTGTGTGAGCCGCCAGCGTCCCTTCCGGAAGCGCGGGCAGGACGATGCGGAAACGCGTACCCCTGCCCGGCTCGCTGGTCACTTCGATACGCCCGCCGGCCTGGTTCACGATCCCGTAGCAGGTGGAGAGTCCGAGCCCCGTCCCCTTGCCATGCTCCTTTGTCGTGAAGAACGGTTCGAAGATGTACGGCAGGGCATCGGGGGGAATTCCGACTCCGGTGTCGAGAACGTCGACCAGGACCTCCTCGCCCCGGGCGCGCGTGGCGATGGTGAGCAATCCGCCCAGCGCCATCGCATCCCGCGCATTCACCGAGAGATTCACGAGGACCTGCTCGACCTGGCCGGGGTCCACGAGCACGAGCGGGAGCTCGGGCGCGGGCTCGGTGCGCAGCATGATGTCCTCGCCGAGCAGCCGTTTCAGGAGCTTCTGCGTCTCCCGAATGAGCGCGTTGAGATCCACCGGACGGGGCTGGGTGACCTGGCGGCGGGCAAAGGCGAGGAGCTGCCGGGTGAGCTCCGAGGCGCGCCCCGACGCACGCAGGATTTCGGTGAGGTCGTTCCTCGCCGGGGCGTCTTCCGGAAGGGACTCGCTGGCGATCTGCGCATAACCCATCACGGCCGTCATGATGTTGTTGAAATCGTGCGCCACCCCGCCGGCCAGCCGGCCGATCGCTTCCATTTTCTGGGCATGGGTCAGCTGCCGCTCGAGCCGCCGCTGATCCTCGACGTCGCGAAGAATCGACAAGGTGAATGCGTGCCCTTCGACCTCGATCACCCGTCCCGAGAATTCGATCTCGACGAGCCTCCCATCCTTGCGCTGCAGCGTGGTCGGAAAATTCCGGCAGACACCGTCACGCCTGAGAATCGCCAGCACCTGGTCGCGGTGATCGGGTCGGGCCCAGAGTCCCAGG
>Ga0070707_100005916_pt1 | contig 11413 bp, 12 predicted proteins | sample KBSK5502metaG_FD_65468 | JGI IMG/M metagenome (GOLD analysis project Ga0070707, IMG submission 65468) | Corn, switchgrass and miscanthus rhizosphere microbial communities from Kellogg Biological Station, Michigan, USA - KBS K5-50-2 metaG | ecosystem: Host-associated > Plants > Roots >... | reverse complement strand
GCCGCAACGATGACGGTGGCGGCAGCCGCTCCCTTGAGGGTGCTGAGGATCGCGAGAGCTTTACCAAGCAACATGAGCGGTCCCGTCCTTTCTTTCTTGACTGTCACCTGCCTATCGCGCAGGCGGCCTCGAGCGTTGAATGCGGATGGGGTAGGACCTTGGTACCGAGCAAGCCCCTAATACCTGGGCGTTCCGCCCGTTTCGCACGAAAAATCACACCCTTTGGATCGATTCACTACGAAAGACCTCAACGATTCCGCCCCGCCGAGCGATAAGCAGGTAGATGAACGGGATCTGCTACGCCGCGCGTCCGCGGGCGACCGTCGCGCATTCGCGGCGCTCTACGACCGCCACGTCGACGCGGTGTACCGCTACGCCTTCTTCCGGTTGCGCATCGACGCCGAGGCCGAAGACGTGACCAGCGAGGTGTTCCACCGAGCGCTCGTCGCGATCCCGCGCTTCGAACCGCGCCGCCCGTTCCTCGCCTTCCTCTACACGATCGCGCGCAACGTCGTGGCGGACCGGATGCGGCGCGAGCACCCAGTAGCCAGCTACGAGGACGCGCTCGCGCACCCGAGCGACGCGCCGGGTCCCGAAGAGCTCGCAAGTATCAGCGACGATGTGCGCCGGCTCCGCTCGGCTATTGCTCAGCTGACCCCACTCCAGCAGGAAGTGATCCTGTTGCGTTTTATCGAAGACCGATCGACGAAGGAAACCGCGGTCGTCACCGGAAAGCGCGAGAGCACCATCCGCGGGATCCAGATGCGTGCGCTGACCGCCCTCCGAGAGCTTCTCGGAGAACAGGCGCTGTGAGCGCTCGAGACGAGCGCGAGCTCCTCGAGTTCGGGGAACGGCTCGCCCGCGAGGCGAAGGTCTCTCCGCGCCCGGAGTTCCGTGCGCAGCTCCGGTCGTCTCTTCTCAACGCGCCGGTAGCCTTCGAGTCACCACGCAGCTCGCGCCTCGGATGGCCGCGCCTACTTGCGCTCCGTCCGGCTCTCAGCGCCATTCTCGTGCTCGTGCTGCTCGCCGCGGCCGGGGGTGGGGCGGCAGCAGCCACGAGCCTTCCAGGCGATCCCGCATTCGCGCTTAAGCGCGCGGCCGAGGACGCGCAGGTCGCGCTGGCGTCAGACGACGTCGTGCGTTTGAACACGCTCGTCGCTCAGTCGGATCGTCGTCTTGAGGATCTCGAAACTCTCGTCGCACGTCGCTCGGCTGCGGTCGGTGCCGGAACGGATGAGTACGCAGCGGCAGTCCTGCGGGTCGAAACTGCGGTCACCCGAGTGGCGGCGTCGCCCGCGAGTTCACACCGGGATGCGGCGCTCGCACGCGCGTCGGCTGCGAGCACCGATCACCTCGCACGGCTGCAGGCGCTCGCAGCGCGCTTGCCGGACGCGGCGCAGCGCGGAATCCAGCGGGCGATCGAAGTACAGCAGCGTGTGCATGGCAAGTCCGACGTCGCACCGGGCCGGAGCGAGCTTCCGATCACGCCGACGCCTGGTCGAGGCGGACCGCCCACCGGAGTCTCCGGCCGGCCCTGACTCGGGACCGCGGTCTTTCCGAAACCACTGCGAAACGTTGAGCCCGAGATCGAGGCGTAACGCGCATAGGACATGAGTACCTGTGACCTTGTCGCAACCAACCGCCGCTTATTAGCTTGCACGCTCCCACTTCATGCGTTGGGTCGCAGCAATCGCCTTGGGCCTTTCCTTCGCGCTCGCGGCGCCTGCGCCTGCGCTTGCCGCGCCTCCGTCGTACTACCCGCCCATCGAATACGTCCCGGCGTCGCGGGCCAATTACGACGTCGGACGGACCGCCGCGATCACCACGATCGTCATCCACGAGACGGACGGGACCTGGCTCTCTGCCACGAACTGGTTCCAGAACCGGTACTCACAGGTCAGCGCGCACTACCTCGTTCGCGCCTGGGACGGCGGGATCATGCAGTTCGTCGCCGAGGCCGACACGGCCTACCACGCGCGCAACGCGAACCCGTACTCGATCGGCATCGAGCACGAGTACGACCGGCGACTCGGGATCCCGCACACCAACGCGCAGTACCGGAGCTCGGCGCTTCTCGTGTGCGCGATCGCGAAGCGCTACGGCATCCCGACCGACCGGGCGCACATCATTGGCCACAACGAGGTGCCGGGGACCGACCACAGCGACCCCGGTCCGACGTGGAACTGGGGCTACTACATGTCGCTCGTCAACGCGTGCTCGTGGCAGCGCCCCCAGCCGGTCGCGCGCGCGGCCCTTCGCACTGTCGCCGGGCAGGGCTATGTCCCGGCTGGTGGTCTTGAGTTCGACAACGTGAGCGACGAGGTCCTGCTCCTCCAGTGGGACCTCGCATATCTCGGCTTCATCGATCCCGAGGAGGTCGCCGGCGGAGGCAGCCGGTTCGGCCCGCTTACCCAAGAGGCCGTGACCGCTTTCCAGAACGCAAAGGATGTTCCTTCCACCGGCACGTACGGTGACCTCACTGCGGCGGCGCTCGTCGAAGCGATCCTCGCCACTCCAGGCGACCTGCCGATTCAGGACCTCGCTATGGACGCAGAGTCCGACGATGTTGCGCGCCTTCAGACAATCCTGCAGCGGCTTGGCTACATGGACCTGGTCACCGGCTACTACGGCGAGATCACCGCGGACGCCGTTACGAGTTTCCAGCAGGACAACGGCATCTACGCGACAGGCACGTATGAAGCGATCACGCGGATGGCCCTCGCTGCGCGGAGCCGATCGTCGGTCGCTCGCGAGCCGGCGGTTGATGAACAGGTGGAGATGGTGCAAGTCGGCTTCGTCATGTTTGACCGCGGTCCCTACTAGGGCGCGAGTAGGGCGCTAACGGAGCTCGGCGAGCAGGTCCTTTACGAGGTCGCGTTCCTTCTCGAGCTCACCGACGGTCGCGGCGATCTTCCCCTTCGCGAACTCGTCCAGCGGCACGTTCGGCACGATCTGAAACGCGCCGTCGCCTTTCGAATGCAGCGGGAAGCTCGACACGAGCCCTTTCGGCACACCGTAGCTTCCGTCGCTCACGATCGCGGCGGAGAAGCAGTCGCCTTTCGGCGTCGGCGTGACAAGCGAGCGCACGTGATCGATGAGCGCCTGCGCCGCCGAAAACGCGCTTGACGCGCCGCGTGCCGCGATCACCGCCGCGCCGCGCTGCTGCACCTGCGGGATGTAGTCGGTCTCGAGCCATGTGCGTTCGACGACCTGGTCCGCGGGCTTGCCACTCACTTCGGCGTTGGTGAAGTCCGGGTACAGCGTCGTCGAATGATTTCCCCAGATCGCGAGCTTCTTCACGTCCTTGACCCGGGCGCCCGCCTTCGCCGCGAGCAGCGAACGGGCGCGGTTCTGATCGAGACGGGTCATCGCGCTCCACCGGTCATCCGGGATCGTGTTCGCGTTCGCACGAGCGATGAGGCAGTTCGTGTTGCAGGGATTGCCGACGACGACGACGCGCACCGACGACGAGGCGTAGCGCTGGATCGCCTTGCCCTCCTCGACGAAGATCGGGCCGTTCTTCCGGATGAGATCGCCGCGCTCCATGCCAGGGCCTCGCGGCACAGACCCGACGAGGAGGACCCAGTCGGCGCGGTGATGCGTCTCCGCGCGGTCCGACGACGCCGCGACCCGCTCGAGCAGCGGGTACGCGCCGTCCTCGAGCTCCATCAGCACGCCCTTCGCCTTGTCGATCATCGGCGGGATGTCCGACAGGCGCAGGTCGATGTCCACGTCGGGCCCGAACATCTCGCCCGCGGCGATCCGCGGGAGGAGCGCGTAGGCGACCTGCCCGGTCGCTCCGGTGACGACGACTTTCACCGTGCTCATCGCTGCTTGTCCGCCTTGCCGTCGGCGTGCTCGTCCGCCCCGCCGAAGACGGCCTCAGCCTCGATCTCGACAAGGATGTGCGGGTCGATGAAGTCCACCTTCACGATCGTCATCGCGGGCCGGATGTCGCGGAACACCTCCCCATGCACGACGGCGACGTTCTGAATGTCGGCGGCGTTCCGCACGTACACCCGCGTCATGATCACGTCGTCGATCGTGCAGCCGAGGTCCTCGAGCGAGGCCCTCAAGGTCTCGATCGCGGCGCGCATCTGCTCGACCACGTCGTCGGACACGACGCTGCCGTCCTCGCCGATCCCGGCGGTCCCTGCAACGCGGACGACGGTGCCGTGGCGGATGGCCCGGGAGAAGCCGAACTGGAACTCGCCTCGGCTTCCGGTCGTGTACAGGTAGCGGTTCAGACGCTTTGGATCTCTCGTCGGCATCAGTTGCGCATCCTTCTGATCACGGCGTCGGCGAATTCCTTCGTTCCGACAGCGGATGGATCGTCCCGATCCGCCTTCAGGTCATAGGTGACTTCCTTGCCCTCCGCGACCACGGACGCGATCGCGCGCTCGAGGCGGTCGCCGGCCTCGCGCTCAGCGATGTGACGGAGCATCAATGTCCCCGCCAGCATTAACGCCATCGGGTTCACTTTGTTGAGTCCGGCGTGTTTGGGCGCGGATCCGTGGATCGCCTCGAACATCGCGACGCCGTTCTCGCCGATGTTCGCGCCCGGCGCGACGCCGAGGCCGCCAACCAAGCCGGCAACCAGGTCGCTAACTATGTCGCCGTACAAGTTAGGCAGAACGAGAACGTCATACAGGTCCGGCTTCACGACCAGCTGCATGCACATGTTGTCGACGATGCGGTCCTCGAACTCGATCCCGGGGTAGTCGTTTGCGACCTCGCGGGCGACGCGGAGGAAGAGGCCGTCGGCGTATTTCATGATGTTCGCCTTGTGGACCGCGGTGACCTTGCGACGGCCGTTGTCGCGCGCGTACTCAAATGCGAACTTCACGATCCGCCGTGACCCGAAGTCGCTGATCGCCTTGATCGCGAGGGCGGAGTGCTCGCGGATCTTCGCCTTGCCGACCCGTTCGATAACCTCCTGCACCTCGCGCTCCTCCGGCGAGTCGACGTCGAACTCGATGCCCGCGTAGAGATCCTCGATGTTCTCGCGGACCACGACGAGGTCGACGTCCCCGCGCGGCGCGGGAACACCGGGGTAGGTCTTGGCGGGGCGGAGGTTCGCATAGAGGTCGAACTCCTTGCGGAGCGCGACATTCACCGAGCGGAAGCCTGTGCCGAGCTCCGTGGTGAGCGGACCCTTGAGCGCGACGCGGTTGCGCCGCACCGAGTCGAGCGCCTCTTTCGGGAACGGCGTGCCGTGCTTTGCCATCGCGGGCATCCCGATCTCGTGGACGTCCCACTCGATCTTCACGCCGGTCGCCTCTATCGCACGGCGGGTCGCCTCGACGATCTCCGGGCCCGTGCCGTCGCCCGGGATCAACGTGATCGTGTGGGTCAGAACGCCCTCCCCAAATGCCTCTGCGAAACCGAAATCGTACAGGCGGTGGGCCGCTCGCGCAGGGCCCGAATCGCGGCTACCGTTCCGCCCGGAGGAGCGCCCGGTGATCAAGACACGACTGACTCAACTGCTCGGCATCCGTCACCCCATCGTGCTCGGTGGTATGTCCCGCGCGACCGCGGCGGATCTGGTCGCGGCGGTGAGCCAGGCCGGTGGTCTCGGCACCCTGGGCATCTCCTCGATGACCGCCGAGGAGATTCGCGCGAGCTGCGAACGCATCCGCTCGATGACGAGCGCCCCGTTCGGATTGAATGCGCTGCTCTTCCTCGTCTCGCCCGAGCAGATCGACGCGGTCTTCGCGTGCCGTCCACGCGTGATCGCGACCGCATGGCGGCGTCCCGAGTACAACCTGCGCGCCCTTGTCGAGCGCGCCCACGCAAGCGGCGCGCTGCACATGCATCAAGCCGACACGCTCGACGAGGCGAGGCGGGCCGCTGAGGCGGGCGTTGATGTGGTCGTCGCGCAGGGGACCGAGGGCGGCGGACATGTCGGCGTCATGGCGACGCTGCCGCTCGCGCGCATGGTCATCCGGGCGCTCCCGGATATCCCCGTCCTAGTGGCGGGCGGCATTGCCGACGGTCCGGGGATCGCGGCGGCGCTCGTCCTCGGCGCGGACGGCGTCCTTCTCGGCACGCGATTCCTCGCGACGAATGAGGCGCCGTTCCCCGATGGATACAAGCGCGCGATCGTCGAGAGCGACGGGCACGACACGCTCATCAGCGAGATCCCGGACATCGTGAGCGGTCAGGTCTGGCCAGGCGCGTACGCGCGCGTCCGTCGCAACGCGTTCATGAGGGAATGGATCGGCCGCGAGGGCGAGCTCCGGCGGCGGTGGCGCGAGGTGTTGCCGCAGGTGCAGGCCGCCCGCGCGGCGGGTGACGCCGAACGCGGCACGTTGCTCATGGGCGAAGACGCCGGACTCGTCGATTCGATCGAACCAGCCAGCGCGCTCCTCGAACGACTCGCATCGGACGCGGAAGCCGCGCTTCGAGAACGCGGGCGCCTACTTGTCAACGACGATCAGCGGGACCAGAAGCGATCGGTGTGACAACGTCGACCGCGCGGGATGGGATCGCGGCGGGTGGTGATACGTAGTTATGGGACGTTTACCGCGGCGCCCTGTGGTCGGGTGGTATACCGGGCCGCTGGGCGATTTTCGGTTTTGGGAGGTACAGGTGGATAGACGCGATTTGCTGAAGAAGGCGGGCATGGGCTCGGTCGCTCTCGCGGCCATACCCGCGATCGGCAACGGGCTCGCGACGGTCGCGCTGGCGGACGGGGCCGAGGGCTTCCATTTCGTCTGCGTCGCGGCCGCGAGCCCGACCGAGGTCCTCGCGATGCAAGGCGACGGGCGGTTCAACGACGAGGAGGCTGACGGAGGTGGCCGTTTCGTCCACTTCCATGGTTCGGCCGTCATTTCCGGGTCGTGGAAGGCGGGCAAGGTGCGTAGCTTCGTTGACGCGGCTGACTTCGACCCGAACGGGCAATTCAGCGGGGGCACGCTCGTCCTCGACATCCAGGTGCGGCCCATCGGACTTCCTCGGATCAACGGGACGCTCAAGATCCAGTGCAATCCGCCGGGGGTTGAAGTGCCCGAAGAGGGCATCACGGTCACCCTCCCGAGCCCCGTGAACTTGACGTTCATGCCGGCAAGAGGGCTCACGATCCTCACACCTCGCCAGCGCGACTAGCGCGTAAGTGGGACCGCGCCCGCACCGGGCGCGGTCCCCTCACTCAGGGCGACGCGGCGGCTGCGTGCGCGGGGATCTGCGACTCGAGGAACGCGTGGAGGCGCGCCTCGTACGCCGTCGGAAACGTATTGAAAGCCCACGAGTGCTGGCAGACCGCCGCCATCCAGAGGTCGCTCGCCGGATTCGCGCTCGCCGCGCGAAGCTCGTAAGCGTGGTGCGGGGCGATCAGCTCGTCGCCTGCACAGTGGATGAACAGAAATGCGCGCTCGGGATGCGACCGCACGACCTCGATAGGCCGGACCTGCTCGCCGTCGAGACCGAATGCAAGCTTCGAGATCAGCAATACGCCTGGGGTGAACCAGGACGGCACGCCCGCGAGAAGCTGGAGATCCTCCGTGACGATGGTGTGCGCGTCCACATACGAGGAGTCCGCGATGACGGCGCCGACCTTCGAGTGGAGAGGAAGAGATTGCAGGACCGTACCCGCGCCCATCGATATGCCGAGGAGGGCGATCCGATCCTCGCGGAACCCGCGGCTCGTCAGGTGTTCGATCGCGGCCGCGACGTCGCGCCGCTCGAGGTACCCGAGCGAGAACCGATCGCCGTCGCTATCACCGTTTCCGCGAAGGTCGAAGAGCAAGACGTTGTATCCGTCAGCAAGGAGGAAGTCGGCTATCTTCTCGATCATGCGGTTCTCGCCGCCGATGCGGTTGCTGTCCTTGCCATGGACGATGATCGCGGCGCGGTCACTGCGAGTCGGGAAGTACCAGCCGCGCAGCGTCAGACCGTCGCCCGTTCGGAACGCGACGTCTTCGTAGGTCGATGCCGCGACCATCGGCGCTCGTCCGACGGGGTAGCGCACGGCATGGGTGAAGCGCTCAGCGATCACGTACGAGAAGCCGAGGTACGCGCCACCCCCGAGGAGGGCGACGGCGAGAATCGCCGACGCGATCCGCCTTAGCTCTTGTCCCCGCGAGAGAGGCTGCTTTCCTTCCACCAGACGGCCAAGCTATTGCGCCGAGGGTCTGGGGTCTGAGTGACGGGATGCGATCGGAGCGTCGTTACCGACACGTAGACGACTGTGATCCTCGGGCGTGTCGATGTCCTCCAAAGAGCCCAAGTCATCGGTGACCGTGAGCTCCAGGACGTCGGCGCGCGGGCCGAGGACCTCGCGCATTCCTGTGTCCCCGCGCAGCGCGAAGGCCGCCGGCCAGAGGCTCTTGTGGAGGACCACCGGCGGTGACCGTCGTCCGCGCCACACCGAGATCACCGCCGTCGCGCGGCTGTCTTTGCCGCGAGCAACCAGGTCGCCGATGAGGTTCGCCGTGACACGGGGCATGTCACCGAGGAGGACGAGCGCGGCGTGGTTCCGGGAATCCAAGGCCCGAAGGCCTGCCTGCAGCGAGCTCGCCATGCCGCTCGCGTAATGGTCGTTGCGGACGAGCCGGGCGCGGCCTGGCTGCACGCCGGCGGCGACGGCCTCCGCGTCCGCGCCGAGCACGACGACGATCTCCTCCAGAGACGAGGCGTTCGCGGCGTCGATGACGTGCTGCAGCAGCGGGCGCCCATCAAGCGGGGCGAGCAGCTTCTGCGCTCCGAAGCGGCGCGCCTCTCCCGCTGCGAGGATCACGCCGCCGATCTGTAGTGGGTCCTCCTCAGCGCGTCGCGACAAGCCGCTCCGCGGAGAGGCTTCGACCGCTCCGGTGACGACGCACCGCGACGACTTCGGCGAGGATCGCGAGCGCGATCTCTTCGGCGGTACCGGCGCCGATGTCAAGACCAATGGGCGCGTGGACGCGCGCGAGGTCGCCCTCTCCGAAGCCCTGGTCACGCAGCCACGCGAAGCGCTCCTCATTGGTGGTTCGGCTTCCGATCGCGCCGATGTACCCGGACTCGGTTCGGAGTGCCGCGACAAGCGCGGGGTGGTCGAACTTCGGATCGTGGGTCAGGACCACGATCGCCGAGCTCGCACCGAACGGCAGCTTGGCGAGCGCGACATCGGGCCATGCGAGCAGGAGCTCGTCCGCGAGGGGAAAGCGCTCGCGGTTCGCGAGCGCTTCGCGAGGATCGGCGACGAGCACGCGATATCCGACGGCCTTAGCGAGCGACGCCAGCGCCTGGGCCGTGTGCGTCGCCCCGACGATCGCGAGGAGCGGCGGGGTGGCGAGCGCCTCGAGGAAGATCGTGGCCTCGCGTCCGCCGAGCGTCGCGGGAACAGAGCGAGGTCTGCCCTCGGCGAGTGCCGCGCGCGCCTGGTCCTTGCTCGCCGCGAGCTCCGAGGGCCACCCGTCGACGCCATCCTCCCGCAGGATCGCGACCGTGCCAGCGCGGTCGGCAGGCGCGACGACCCGCACGAGCACGGCTGCGCGCTCGGCGCGCACGGCCTCGAGCGCCGCGCGGTGCAGCGCGCCGACCGGCTCGATGAGCACGTCGATCTCACCGCCGCAGGAAAGGCCGACCGTGAACGCGAACTCGTCGCTGATCCCGTAGTTCACGACGCGCGGGTGGCCATCCTTCAGCACGGCCATCGCCTCCTCGTAGACCGCCGACTCGACGCACCCGTTGCTGACTGAGCCCGCGAGCCGGTCACCGGCGCGCGCGATGAGCGTCGCGCCGAGCGGGCGTGGCGCGGATCCCGCGATGCGCACGACCGTCGCGATGGCCACGGGCTCGCCGGCCGCGAGCCACTGCTCGAGCTCGGCCGCGACCTCTTTCATCGGGTTGCCGCGAGAGCGGCGGCGGGATCCTTCAAGAATCGGCGGCGGCATCCCTCGCCGCAGAAGTAATAGGTGGTGCCTTCGTACTCCGCGCGGAGCGCTGTCGGCGTGATCGCGACGACCATGTCGCAGATCGGGTCGACGGCCTCGGCCGGTTTCTCGATCGGTCGATCGTCATGCCGAGCGGGACCAGCCGACGCGCGGGCCTGTCGCTGCATCAGGATCTGCGCGAGGATCGAAAGCGCGATCTCCTCATCGCTGACGTGACCCATGTCGAGCCCAGCCGGATAGACGAGCCGACGCAGCTGCTCTTCGCTAAATCCGCGCCGCGCGAGCGTGTCGCGGATGACGTCGCCGCGCGTGCGGCTCGCGACGAGACCGACATAGCTCGCCGTGGTCTGGAGCGCCTCCTCCGCGGGATCCTCGTCCGCGTCGCCGCGCATCGCGATGACGATCGAGGTCCGCTCGTCGGCGTTGACGTCGGCGAGGTCGCTCGTGATGCGATCCGCGGTGGGGAAGTCGACGGCGGTGACGTTCGGCTCCGCGACGACGACGTACCGCCCGAGCGCGGTCCCGAGCGCCGCGAGCGCGCGCGCGACCGGTGTCTTGCCTACGATCACGAGCTGCTCGGTCGGAAGAAGCGGTTCGATATGGATCTCCAGCGTGCCACCGGAGTGGCACGTCATTGGAAAGTGTCGCACTCCCGGTCGCGGCGCTCCGGTGGTCTTCGAGATCTCGATGAGCCGCGCCTCGCCGTCGGCGATCGCGGCGACGGCCTCGCGGATGACCACCGGAGCCGCGCAGCTTCCCCCGATCCACCCGGTGAGCTTGCCGTCGGATGTGATGATCGCCTTCGCCCCGGGCTTCGCGGACGTCGGTCGGTCGGCGCGGACGACGGTCGCGGTCGCGAACGGCTCGCGTCGCGCGAGGAGCTCGGCGGCGAGCTCGAAGAACGACGCGCTCACGCGGCCTCCGCTCGGCGGACCGGCCGGCCGTGGCCGACCTTGCCGAGAAGCTCCGCGATGCGTGCGAGGCCGTCGAGCGTGTTCGCGGGGAGGTGATCGTCGGCGTGTCGATTCAGGGCGCGCGCGCCGCGCGCGTCCGGCGAGTAATCACGTGTGCCGGAAAGAGGGTCGAGCCAGATGAGGCGATAGGCCGCGCGTTGTAAGCGGGCCGCCTCTTGCTCGAGCCGTGCGGGATCGCCGCGCTCCCACCCATCCGTGACGAGGAGGACGACCGCACCGCGGCCGAGGACCCGCCGCGACCACCGGAGGTTGAACTCGTGGAGCGCGTCGCCGATGCGGGTCCCTCCGGACCAGTCCGCGACGGCGCGCGAGACGTGCGCGAGAGCCGCGTCGGGCCGGCGCTCGCGCAGCTGTCGCGTGATCCGGGTCAGGCGCGTGCCGAACGTGAACGTCTCGACGCGGCCCCAGCCACGCGATAGCGCATGCGACATGTGCAGGAGGAGACGCGTGTACGCCTCCATCGATCCGGAGACGTCGCAGAGGATGACCAGCGGGCGCCGCTTCACGCGTCGTGCCCGGCGGATGAGCACGGCAGGCTCGCCGTGCGAGGCGAGCGACTTCCGG
>Ga0070707_100005914_pt1 | contig 11415 bp, 4 predicted proteins | sample KBSK5502metaG_FD_65468 | JGI IMG/M metagenome (GOLD analysis project Ga0070707, IMG submission 65468) | Corn, switchgrass and miscanthus rhizosphere microbial communities from Kellogg Biological Station, Michigan, USA - KBS K5-50-2 metaG | ecosystem: Host-associated > Plants > Roots >... | reverse complement strand
AGAAACGGGGCGGTAGTGTTGACTTCCACTCCCGAGTACCACAGCGTGCGCGTCGAAGTCTCGCTGAATCGGTTAGAGGACATTGCGGCATCTGACAGTGTCCGTTTCATTCAGCCGAAAGCGGAATACATGCTCAGTCAGGCCAGCGGTCCGGTATCGCAGCGCGTTGACGACGTGCACGGCTCGAGCAGTTTTGAGGCCCGCGCTGAGCGCGTTCGGCAGCAGTTAGCCTTAGCGCTGTCAGAAAACGATGGCGACGAGCCGGTCGATCCTGGCTCTCTGACGAGCGTCGGAACCCGGCAGTCGGAAGGCGACGTCGTGCATCGCGCCAATACTGCGCGCGGAGCCTTTAACGTCGACGGCACTGGGGTCAAGATCGGTGTGCTTTCGAACGGAGTCGCCAGCCTGACGGCATCGCAGGCTTCCGGCGATTTGGGCCCGGTGACGGTCCTTCCCGGACAAGCGGGCAGCGGCGACGAGGGCACAGCTATGCTGGAGATCGTTCACGATCTCGCGCCCGGCGCGCAACTATTCTTTGCCTCCGCCAATGGCTCTCCGGCTACGTTCGCGCAGAACATTCGCAATCTGCGCGCGGCGGGCTGCGACATTATCGCAGATGACGTCTTCTATTTCGTTGAGACACCGTTCCAGGATGGCCAGGGGCCGGCGATAATTTCCAACACCAACGGCGGCGCCGTCGCGCAAGCTGTGATCGATGTCACGGCAGCCGGCGCGCTCTATTTCTCGTCCGCCGGCAATCAGGGTAACAAAGACGCCGGTACCGCCAGTTGCTTCCAGGGTGACTTTGTGGACGGCGGTGCTAACGCCCTCCTGCCTGGTGGCACGGTCAACAACTTTGGCGGCGGAACATTATTCGACACCGTCACCCAAGCCTCGGGCAACCAGACCGATCTTTATTGGGCCGACCCGCTTGGCGGATCCAGCAACGATTATGATTTGTTCGTCCTGAACTCTACGAGCACAGCGGTCGTGTCTTCTTCGACCAACCTGCAAACCGGCACTCAGGATCCATTCGAAGCGGTCGCCGCCACCGCAGCAAACAATCGTATTGTGGTGTTCAAGAAAACCGGCGCCGCCGTCCGCTTCTTTCACATCACTACGAATGCCAACGGCGCCGGCCGGCTGGCCATCACCACGGAAGGCACGACCAAGGGCCATAGCACCGCGGCCAATGCTTACGGTGTAGCGGCAGCTCCAGCCGTCGGTCCCTTCCCAAATGCATTCAGTGGCACGAGCCTTTTGGAGACATTCACGTCTGACGGGCCGCGCAGGCTCTTTTTCAATTCTGACAGCACAGCCATTACGCCGGGCAACTTCACGTCGACCGGAGGAGTGCTCCGCCAGAAGCCGGACATTACTGCCGCTGACGGAGTCCAAGTCACCGGCGTAGGAGGATTTAGCAACCCATTCTTCGGCACATCGGCGGCAGCGCCGCATGCCGCGGCCATCGCTGGTCTGATTAAGCAGGCCAAACCGGCGTTCACTCCGGCGCAAATCCGTACGGCCATAACCAGTTCAGCTATCGACATCTCTACCGTAGGGGTCGATCGCAATTCAGGCGCCGGCATCATTATGGCCTATCAGGGTCTGCAAGCCGCGGGAGCCACGGGCGGAGCTAATTTGCAAATCGGCACGATCACAATGACCGATGTCGGCGGTAACGGAAATAGCATTATCGAGCCGGGCGAACAGGGCACGATGACCATTCAGTTGACGAATCCGGAAGGTGTTAACGCGGCCACGGCGATCTCAAGCACGTTGTCCAGCGTCACCCCCGGGGTTTCGGTGACACAGGCGGCCTCGGCTTATCCCGACATTGCCGTCAACGCAGCGGCGAATAACACTACACCATTCGCTTTTGCCGTCAGCAGTGCCATCACCTGTTCCGTGGTCAATCTTAATCTGACCGTTACCTATTCGGGCGGTGTAAGTCCCAGGGTCTTTCCGGTCAGCCTAACGATTAGCCGGACTATCAACGAGACGCTCGACAATACGACGCCACCGGCAAGCGGAGGGACGGTGTTCACCTCGAGCACGGGAGTCCAGACGGGCCGTCTGGTGCGGACCGGTGTCGGGTCAGGTTGTGGATTGCTGAAGGGCGATCCAGGCCTTAACGATACTACCCCGAATCGTCGCTTTGACGCTTACGCGTTTGCCAACAATACTGCTTCGCCAATTTGCGTAACGATTACGCTAAGCTCGACAAATGGACTTGCCATATATTCGGCTGCGTACACTCCCAGCTTCAATCCGGCCTCTCCCGAACTCAACTTCCTGGGCGATTTAGGCAGCAGCTTCGCTACCTCTGGAACCTATTCGGTTACAGTGCCGGCAAGTAGCACCTTCACGATTGTCGTTCATGAGATAACCGCGGGCTCTGTCGCCGGTACTCCGGTTCCTTACACTCTGCAGATTGACGGGTTAGCGCCTCCATGCGCCGCCGTCGCTGCGGTGAACCAGGCGCCGGTCAACACTGTTCCGGCCGCGCAGGCGGTGGTCCAGAACAGCCAACTCGTCCTTTCCACCGGAAACGGCAACGCGATCTCAATTGCTGATGCTGATGCCGGCACGAATCCGGTGCAGGAAACCCTGACGGCTACCAACGGCACTTTAACCTTGGGCGGTACCGCGGGCCTGAACTTCACGGTCGGCACTGGCACCAATAACTCGACCATGACGTTCACCGGTACGATCGCGGCGATCAATACTGCGCTGCAGGGGCTGACCTACCGCCCGACTACCAACTTCTCCGGGCCCGCAAGTCTGACCGTTAATACCAACGATCAGGGCTTCCTTGGATCAGGCGGAGCCAAGAGCGACACCGATGTCGTGGCCATTACCGTTACTGCCGGCAGCTCGTTCAACTTCAACTCCGCAACCTATGTCGTCGGTGAGAGCGACGGCGCAGTCATCGTCACCGTGACCCGCAATGGAGATCTATCCGGCGCGGCCTCGGTCAATTACGCCACCAGCAATGGCACGGCGACCGATCGTTCCGATTACGGAGCTACGTTCGGTACTTTGCCGTTTGCTGCCGGCCAGTTCAGCACCTCTTTCCTGGTTCTGATTAACGAAGACTCGTTGGTTGAGGGCAACGAGAGTTTCAACCTGACCCTTTCCAATCCTCAGGGAACGAACGTGGCATTAGGTCTGCAATCGACTGCTGTGGGAACGATTGTCGACAACGCTACAGAGCCGGCGACCAATGCCATCGACGACACGGGTAAATTCGTCGAGCAGCACTATCACGACTTTCTCAATCGTGAGTCTGACCCGGCCGGATTCGCGTTCTGGGTCAACAACATCGAGTCGTGCGGCGCCAATGCGGCTTGCCGCGAGGTGAAACGGATCGACACTTCGGCTTCGTTCTTCCTTTCAATTGAGTTCCAGCAGACGGGCTTCCTGGCCTACAGGACGTACGCGGCAGCTTTTGGGCCAACGCGAGTAGCCAGCACGGTGCCCCTGACCGCGCAGGAGTTCCTGACAGACACTCAACAGTTGGGGAACGGAGTAATAATTGGCAACGCAGGCGCAGAAGCGCAGTTGGAAGCGAACAAGGTGGCTTACTTCAACCAGTTCGTGGCGCGCCCTGAATTTGTCACCAAATACCCAGCCGCGCTGAACAATACGCAATATGTGGACAACCTGCTGGCGACCGCCGGTTTAACGCCGAGCCAGGTGCGGCTGTTCGTCGTCAACCTGACAAACGGGCAGGAAGTTCCGCCCACCGTTCCGACGCTATCGGGCGGCGGCGCGCGACCGGCATCGTTCGGCACCGCGCGTTTCCGTTTCAATGACGCGCAAACGGCGATGACCATGACCGCGACGATCAACAATATCGACGTCGGCAATGCACAGACGCCTGACACCAACGATAACCTTGTGGCTGCGCACATTCATGCCGGAGCAGCGGTTGGGCCCGGCGTTAATGGCGGCGTCGTCTGGGGATTCTTTGGAGCTCCATTCAATGACAACAATCCAAACGATGCGGCCTTCACGCTTACACCTGGCGGCGTGGGCGCTACATTCACCGGCAAGTGGGATGCGCCGGAAGGCAACGGCACGACTCTCGCTGCGCAATTGGCGAGCCTTCGTGAAGGCCGCGCTTACATCAATTTCCACACCGTGCAATTCGGCGGTGGCGAAATTCGTGGCAACTTCCCGGCGGCTGACGCATTTCGTAACTCGCTGATCTCAGGCCTTACCGGCGGCACCGAAACACGGGCCACGGTTCTCCGGAAAGTCGCAGAGGCAGAAGAGCTCGGCTTGAAGGAGTCTAACCGCGCGTTCGTGTTGATGCAGTACATCGGCTACCTGAGAAGGAATCCGAACGATGCGCCGGATGCGGACTTCAGCGGCTATAACTTCTGGCTGAACAAACTCAACACGTTTAATGGAGACTTCCGGGCGGCGGAGATGGTGAAGGCTTTCATCACGTCAATTGAGTACCGCAAACGCTTCGGAGTCAACTAATCAAGCCGTTCGCTCAGCCACCCCTTTATGTGGTGGCACGACCCTCGGCTCTGCAAACAAAACGAGCGGCGTAGTCACGGGCTACGCCGCTCTTTTGCTGAGATCCAGCTGGTTCTCAAACGCAATTCCCGTGTATATTTTCAATTCTCAATGCTAAGCTGCGTCCGTTTTCTCATTGACGGACGCCGGTGTCCCATGCGGACGAACTTTCAATGGCACAGTCCCGCGAATTCTGGCTGCAAGTCGATGCGTTGATCGAGTCGGCTCAGAAGCTTGAGCCTTCCGAGCGCAGCTCCTTTCTCGATCGCGCGTGTGCCGGAAACCCTTCGTTGCGTCAAGCAGTTGAATCCCGCCTCAGCAAACCTCCTAAATCCTACAGTGCGCGTGATGTTCCCGCGGTAAATGTATCGAAGCCGAACCTCGATCCCAGCGTCAATGTGGGCGAGATGGTCTCGCAGTATAAGATCCTGTCATTCCTTGGTCGTGGTGGTATGGGTGAGGTTTACCTGGCTCAGGACATGCGACTGGGACGAAAGGTAGCGCTTAAATTACTTCCAAAGACGCTCAGTCATGATGACGAACGTCTGCATCGCTTCGAGCGAGAGGCGCGATCGGCCTCGGCGTTAAGCCATCCCAACGTTTGTGTAATCCACGAAATCGGTGAAACCAGCGATGGTCGTCCATACATTTCGATGGAATATATCGGAGGCCAGACGCTTCGGAGGCGGTTTGCCGCTGGCGCGTTGAAACTGGGGGAAGCGATCGAGATTGCCCAGCAGACAGCTTCGGCGCTTGCCGCTGCGCACGAAGCAGGGGTAGTCCATCGCGACATCAAACCGGAAAACATCATGCTGCGGCCAGATGGTTATGTGAAGGTGCTTGATTTCGGTTTAGCAAAAATGACCGAACGCTATGAAGCCGGCAGCGACAGCGAGGCGCCCACCTTTCACATCTTCAGCACCCATTCCGGCGTACTACTCGGGACGACCAATTATCTCTCGCCTGAGCAAGCGCGCCGGCTGGAAGTTGACGAGCGTACGGACATCTGGGCGCTCGGCGTCGTCCTTTACGAAATGATCACCGGGCGCATGCCGTTCACGGGAGAGACGCCTAGTCACGTAATCGTGGCGATTCTGGAAACCGATTTGACGCCTTTGACTACGTTTCTACCTCACGCGCCGGCCGAGCTGGAATGGATCGTCAAGAAGGCGCTCCGAAAGAATCGCGAGCACCGTTATCAATCAGTCAAAGAGTTGATTCGCGATCTCGACGACGTGAAGCAATCGTTAGCCGCTTCTGACGCAAACCGCAACGAGCAAATGACGGGTTTCGTGCAAGGCGCTCCGGTCACTCGTCATTCGAGCGCGTTGCAGAGCATCTCTCAAACTCTGCGTCGGCCACGGATCTCGATCGCAGTTTTTGCCCTGGCGCTCATTCTTGTTGTTTTGATGGGCTGGGGCATCCTTCACTGGATGAAGACGCCCGCGCCGCCTTTTCAAAACATGCGGCTCACGAAGCTCACGAATACCGGAAAGAGCGTTCGCTACGGCTCTGCGATTTCACCCGATGGCAAATATGTCGCGCATGTGGTCGATGACTTTGGGCAGCAAAGTTTGGTAGTGAGTTATCAAGCTGCGGCAAGTCCTCCTGTCGTAGTCGTTGCGCCCACCGAGGCCCGCTATCAGGGGCTAACTTTTTCGAAGGACGGAAACTACATTTACTACGTCCGAACTGATAAGGATGATCCCGATGTGTTGTATCAAGTGCCCGTCCTGGGAGGCATTTCAAAAAAGATAAAGTCAAACGTAACAAGTCCCGTAACTTTCTCGCGCGACGGAACGGAGTTCGCATTCATCAGGTTTGACGAAATCAAGGGCGAATACAGCTTGATTACCGCTAAGGCAGACGGTAGCGGGGAGAAGGTTTTGGCCAGTCGAAACCACACCGATGTGTTTTCTACTACCGGGTTGGATTGGTCGCCCGACGGAAAAATGATTGCTGTTCTGGATGGGGGATACACCAATGGTTTCCACATGAGAGTCATAGGGGTGAACTTGGCAGATGGGAAAGAAAAAACGATATCGTCCCGGCAGTGGTTTTCGATCATGCAAGTAAGGTGGCTGAAAGACAGTTCGGGCTTGATCCTTAATGCAGCCGATGAGTCAGTAAGTCCGGTTCAGGTTTGGTACCTATCCTATCCTGCGGGCGAGGCGACGAAGATAACAAACGACTCCAGCGATTACTATGGAATCAGTCTGTCAGCCGACCCCGCCAATCTCGTGACGGTACAATCGAATCGACTGAAAAAGGTTTGGGTAGCCCGCAGCAGCAATCCTGATGAGGCCGTCGAAGTCACGTCCGGCGTAGGACTGAGTTATGGGTTGACGTGGATGCCCGATGGCCGATTGATCTACTCAACGATGGCCAGCGGCAGACTGGATTTATGGAGTCTGCGATCTGACGGGACAGAGAAAAAGCAACTTACTGCGAACGCGGGAGCTAATTATCATCCGGCTGTTTCGCCCGACGGCCGCTACATATTTTTCGCGTCCAATCGCACTGGAGCTTTCAATATTTGGAGAATGGATGCCGACGGAAACAATCCAAAACAATTGACCAACAGTGGTAGCGACTTCTATCCCTATCCTTCCCCCGATGGACAATGGATCGTTTATCAAAGCGGAGGTGCGCAAACTGGAAGACCGACGCTTTGGAAAGTTTCGGTCAATGGTGATCACCCGAGCCAGATAACCGATGGCAACGCGAGCGTGCCCGTCGTCTCTCCCGATGGCCGGCTAATTGCCTGTCGCTACCGGGAGGAGAACAGCAGCGAACAGAAGATAGCGATTCTTCCATTCAATGGTGGTCCACCCACAAAGATTCTGGATATTCCGGTTGTCGACTGGCAGCGGATCCGCTGGACAGGCGACGGCACCGGCCTTACTTACATCGATACGCACGCTGGTGTTTCGAATATCTGGAGACAATCGATAGCCGGTGGTCCGGCAAAGCAGTTGACGACCTTCAAATCTGAACAGATCTATTCCTACGACTGGTCCCGTGATGGCAAGCTGTTGGCGTGCGAGCGCGGATTAGAAACCAGCGACGTGGTTTTGATCAGCAGTTTCCAGTAAGAACGGCGCGCATGATTCAACGGGCCGGGCTTAGTAGCCGAGCTCCGTAGCAAGCTTGTTGAAATCTTTCTTTATGTCTGTAATGATCTTTTTCCTGCTGGAATTTGCTTCCTGAACTTGGTGAGCCAAATCCTCGTAGGTGCCCGTTCCAGGGCTCCCCCCACAGCCCGGTGGTATTGGGTCGCATTCCTCCGCAACCAGGTTGTTGATTAGGCCCTTTATTCCAAGAACCAGGCCCTCGATGCTGGAAGCTTCAGCAGGTTTTCCCGGTTTCTTTTTGGTAGCCATAGGTCTCCTCCTCGCGAGTATGAGATTGAAGAAAGGTGCGGTGCTTATACTTCGGTACGGAGACGGTGTCAAGACTTTGCTAACAACAGAGGTTCCGAACCAGAAAAACCGCGCTTTATTATCTAAATCCCAAGGACATCCACTAAGTCCTGCACGGCGGCCGCGCTCTTCTGCAGCGCAATGCGCTCTTCGGCAGTCAGAGTAATCTCGATTACTTGCTCGAGACCCTTCGCGCCAAGCTTGCACGGAACGCCCACGTACAATCCGTTAACGCCGTACTCGCCTTCCAGGTAAGCTGCGCAGGGTAGAATCTTTTTCTTGTCCTTCAGGATCGATTCGGTCATCTCGACGGCCGCGGCTGAGGGAGCGTAGTAAGCCGATCCGGTTTTCAGCAGCGCCACGATTTCAGCCCCACCACCAGCAGTGCGTTTGACGATGGCGTCGATCTGATCTGGCGAGAGAAGTTCGGTAATCGGAATTCCGGCGCAGGTTGAATAACGCGGCAGCGGCACCATTGTATCGCCGTGCCCACCCAGTACAAACGCGGTAACATTCTCAACTGAAACGTCCAGCGCTTCAGCGAGAAAACAGCGCATGCGAGCTGAGTCCAGGACCCCGGCCATCCCGATGACGCGATGCTTGGGAAAGCCTGATCGCCGCAATGCGACCTGGCACATCGCGTCCAGCGGATTCGACACGATGATTAGAATCGAGTTTGGAGAGCGTTTGACTATCTCATCAACAACCTTGCCCACAATATCGGCGTTGGTCTTCAAAAGGTCATCGCGGCTCATTCCGGGTTTGCGCGCCAGTCCGGCCGTAATAATGACAACATCTGAATTTGCGGTTTCCTCGTAGCCGTTGGTTCCTGTCAGGCTGACGTCAAAGCCTTCTACCGGCGCGGCCTCAGCCAGGTCGAGGGCCTTGCCTTGCGGCACGCCTTCGACGATGTCGACAAGTACGATGTCACCTAATTCTTTTGCGGCCAGCCAATGTGCCGCCGTCGCGCCAACATTGCCGGCGCCCACAACTGTAATTTTGTTTCGTGCTCCCATAATTACGATCCTTCCCCGTGGCACATACTTCGGTCTGTGATGATCGTCACTGCACAGCTCTAATCACAGGCTGAAGTCTATGCCACAATTGTGCTGCGTTATTAGAGCGCGCTTCAGGCGCGCAATGTTTATAGTTCAATCGTTGAAGTTTTTCAAAGTGCCGGGGAAGAAGCGTTTAATTATGATTGCTCGCGTTCGCTGTTCTTTACAGGAGCGGGCGCATGCCTGTAAATAACTATGTTCTTTCTGGAGCTAACACCGGAATTGGAACTGGAGCGCTTATCTGTCTACCGATCTGGTCACAAAATCTGCCAGTGAACTTATCGCATTGGTGCGGACGCGTGCTGTCTCACCGCTTGAAGTTGTCGAAGCACACTTGCGCCAGATCGAACAGGTCAATCCTTCCCTGAATGCGATTGTGACTATCGCCGACAGCGCACCGGATCGAGCGCGAGTCGCTGAGGCCGCTGTTATATCCAAAAGCGAGGTCGGCGTTCTGCACGGACTGCCGTTAACGGTCAAAGATACAATTGATACAAAAGGGCTGCGCACCACCAGTGGCTCTCAACTGCGAAATCAACATATCCCCGGCCACGATGCGACTGTAATTGCGCGATTGAAATCGGCCGGAGCGATCATTCTTGGCAAAACTAATACTTCCGAGATGGCCATTCCTTACGAGACCGACAATCCCGTTTTCGGGCTGACGAACAATCCGCACGATCTGACCCGCACGCCTGGAGGATCGAGTGGCGGCGAAGCGGCGGCCATTGCCGCGTGTTTTTCGCCCGCAGGGATTGGCAGCGATCTCTCCGGATCGATTCGCGTGCCGGCACACTTTTGCGGCATCGTGGGATTGAAGCCCACGACCGGACAAGTACCGATGGACGGCCATTGGCCCGCTGCTACGGGACCACTTTCGTTAGGTGCCTGCATTGGACCAATGGCGCGTCGAGTGATCGACCTGGCATTACTATTCAGCGTCATGGCGGATGAACTTCCAATTGAGGTTTCCGCCAGCGAGTTCGCTCAGAACGCGCATCGTCGATTGAATGGGTTGCAAGTCGCGTACTATCCGAATGACGGTATCGTTCCCGTAACCGAAGACACCGCAAGAGCAATCGCAGCTGCCGCGAAAGTTTTGGCAGATGCCGGTCTGATTGTTCGCGAAGAGCGCCCGCCTGCGGTATCTGAAGGGTCGCGTTTATGGATTGAACTATTTTCGCAGACGGCCAGTGAACAATTGCGCGAATTTTATCGGGGACATGAAGAAGCGGCCGGGCCCCGGGTCTCGGCAATACTTCGGCGGCAGACTGAAGATGCCACTCTGGAAAATAGAATTAAGACGGCAGAACGTCTGGCGCAAGCTATAGTCGAGCGCGAACGCCGCCGCGAAGACCTTCTTGCCTGGATGAAGACGACCCCGCTATTCCTGGCGCCGGTGGGCGCCGTTCCCGCGTTCGAGCACGGTGCTGAGCGCGTCAAGGTAAACGATGAATTGATCAGCACTTTTCGGGCATTCAGTTATTCGCAGACCTTTAACGTCTTCGGCTTGCCGGCCGTCTCCGTCCCGATTGCGCGTTCCTCCGAAGGGCTTCCGGTAGGAGTGCAGATCGTGGGCCGACCTTTCGAAGAGGACAGGGTGCTTGCGGCCGCCGCAATTATCGAAGAGTCGGTCGCAGACGGTACGCACGCCTCCGGCGTGCAGCAGCACGCCAGAGACGTGCGTACCTAAAGGTTTGTCGAACAGATTTGCATTCGATATAGTTGCGCCTCAAGTTTTGGCTCAAATTGACTCAGACTTACCGGAGGTGAGTTATGCCGTTCGCGCCAATGATGCTGTTACAGGCCGAAGTAGTGGGGAGTTTCCTCTTAATCTTTTTTCTCTTTTTCGTTGGCATTGTCATGCTGGTCATAGCTGTAAAGACGATCAAGATCGTTCCGCAAGCGACCGTGATGCTGATCGAACGTCTCGGTCGTTTCAGCCGCGTGGCCTCGAGCGGTCTGAACATCATTGTGCCTTTTATCGACAAGCCGCGCGCGGTGTTTTGGACGAACATGCGTGGCGGTCTCTCGTCAATCGACTTACGCGAGCAATACATTGATTTGCCCCCGCAGCCGGTCATCACGCGCGACAACGTGACGATTCACGTGGACTCAGTTGTTTATTGGCAGATCACTGATCCGGTGAAAGCCGTTTACGAGATGAATGATTTGATTGGCGGTATCGTCCAATTAACGATTACCGGAATGCGCGCCGTAATGGGTGACATGGACCTTGATCACACTCTTTCGCAGCGAGATCAAATCAATGCGAAGTTGAGGCTGATTCTGGACGAAGCAACGGACAAGTGGGGCGTGAAAGTGACTCGCGTCGACGTGAAGAACATTACGCCTCCGGAAGATGTCCGCGTCACGATGGAGAAACAAATGACTGCCGAGCG
>Ga0070707_100005913_pt1 | contig 11416 bp, 11 predicted proteins | sample KBSK5502metaG_FD_65468 | JGI IMG/M metagenome (GOLD analysis project Ga0070707, IMG submission 65468) | Corn, switchgrass and miscanthus rhizosphere microbial communities from Kellogg Biological Station, Michigan, USA - KBS K5-50-2 metaG | ecosystem: Host-associated > Plants > Roots >... | reverse complement strand
ACCGGTTATGATTCCTGAATTTTGTCCATTCAGTCACTTTAATTAAAGTTTAACCATCATGATATTCTTAAGCCATATTCTTTGATTAAGTTCTTCCGGAGTATTCAGCCTTAACCAGAATTCTGACCATGCTTCAAACTGTTCCTTATTGAAGAACTGCTTCGGTGCATTAGTTGTTCCTTCATTTACAATCTTAAATCCATCTCCCCTGTTAAGTTCAAATGTTACGTGAACCTTTCCGTTATCATCAAAGACGCTATGTTTGAATGGATAGTATTTGTTGATTTCTAATTTCGGATCAAGTTTTTGCTGAGGGCCGGATTCCTCGCCACCTTCATGGTAAATCTCTAAGTCAGAATCTATGTCACCTATTCCAATTCCTGTTCCCTGTCCACCCTGCCGTTCTTCATTTTCAGCCTGTGGATCTATGTCACGATATTGATGTCGGTTTCTAGTTTTAACACTAAACTTATGTCGGGGATCTGTGAGTTTAAATTCACCAGATAATATTGAACTATAATTGCAAACTCCAAAATATCCTCTGCCGTACTTTCCATTATGTTCGAGACAGAGTTCTTTTGTTGCTGGATATAAGAGCATTCTCGGAGAGCCGGATGCTTTCATTCTGAAATATTTTCCGTTAGGAACAAAATTTCCGTAAGTATCAGATATGATTAAATGATCTTTTCCAGGCTTTAGTCCTGCTGCAATCGCAGCCCAATCAATATCAATATTAGAATCATATAATATATCGCCTGATTGTACTGGAGGAACTGGAGGGGCGATAGCAGGTTTGAATAATACATTTTGTAATAGTACTGCTGCCTGTCCATCATGCTTAGCCATAATCGGAATCTCAACATCTGTTGTTGGATTCAACAGTCTCAATATATTGATGTTATTTAGTTTGACTTTTCCAGGTATTTTGCTTCTGTCGGCATAAATTGTAACTGCCATTATAACTAGTAGCAGTCATACTTACAGATAACTCTTGCTATGTTCAGGTTGTTGCATTTGAATTCTTTAAGTTATTAATTTGTGTTGAAGTTAAAACTCTGCCTTTAAAGTATTGTATTTCATCAACTCTGCCTCTATAAAATCCCTGACTGATATTAAGATCAGTTCTTCCAATAGACATATTAACATTTGAATATGGCATTGGACTGCCACCACCGACATTAGATAAAAGTACTCCGTTTCTATAAAGTGATCTAGTATTAGTAACAGCATCATAAGTTAATCCTACATGCTGAAATACGCCTGTTGTAAAAACAGCACTACTTTTTACTGCTGCAGAAACTCCATTTGCATAAACAAAAAAGATGCCAGCACCAGTTGTATCTATATTAAATGCCCATTGTTTATTTGAAGCATCGTATTTACCAATGACATGAGCAGGATTACTTCCACTTATTGTATTACCTAATATTAAAGGACGTACCCAAAATGATACTGAGAATCCTGTAACAATATCTAATTGAATATTTGGATTATCTATTACATAAACATATTCAGGAAAGTTAGGATCTGCTGGTGAAGTATCATTAGTCCGTAAACTTTTATCACCGAATGCTCCTGGTGTTACGAACATTGGAGGAAAATCAGTAATCAAAATCATTTGATTTCCGAATGCATCAAAATTAGTTTGTCCAGTATTGAAATGAAACCACATATTAGGATTAATCGGAGGTGCGCTTCCAGTTGTAGTAGCGCTATCTTCTATAGATAATACTCCTTCACCTACACTATTAACAGCAGCAATTTTATAATAATATGTTGTGCCAGGATTTAAATTATCATCTGAATATGAATTTATGGAAGAACTATCAACAAGTACTTCAGAACCAGATACAATACTACGGTAAATACTGTAGCCTGTAACACCTGGAGATCCATTTACATTCCATGTAAGATTTATTTGATTATCACTAACAGTAACAGCACTTAATCCTGTTACCTGTGTAGGGGCTTGTGGTGCATTAGTTTGTGCTGGATCAACAGTATCCGTTACATTAACATAATCTGTCTGACAAACTAATAATGCAGAATAATTTATGCCCTCAAAAGTTGGTTGTAAAGCAGTACGGTTTGCATCCTGATCTGTTTCACGTTTTATATCAGTAATAATATTTCGATTATCTTTTGTTCCTTTCTTACGTTTAGATTGACTTCCCATTTTATATCACTAAGCCTTTGGACAGAACTCCACTATTGAACTAACAACTGCTACCTGCTGACCGAATATCCTTATTAATGGATTTTCGGGAAATACATTATGATTTAGCATTAATGGGCCGGATGCTTGATTAAATACTCCACATTCACTTATAGTAGTAGCAGGATGAGTTTCTCCAAAAACTGCAAGAAATCTTATATTCATGCCGATAGGTTCTTTTGTTCCAAATACTGTCATGTCAATTCGGGGTGCAACAGGATTATATAATCCTGTATCTGAAATCTCTGCTGAACCAAATGTATTTCCAACTTCACAATATCGCCAAACATTAGATGATAAACCCAATATGAAATTGATACAACTCTGTAATCCAATAGTTACAGGAAGATCTTTAGTAATTGAAACATCTTCTAATTCAATTTTTTTATTTCCTACCTGGAAAATTCCGGCATGGTCATTATGTTTTTTATTACACTGATTCCAAAATTCTGATATGATATGTCCTTCATATGGTAAACTGTTTTTAATAGCAAAACTTACTTCATGCCTTATTTTACTCGCTAAATTAAGAAATGCAAATTTATCTTTCTTATCAATTAAGGCTATGACTGCTTGATCTTTAACCATGTCTTATTAATTCCATGTATCATCAGAAACAAAATTAATATTATTTGCAAGTGTAAATGGAGCAACTCCAGCAACATGAGGTATAGGAAAATCTTTAAACATATTCCTGTTCAAGTTAGTGCCATTAGCATCAGTAGCATTCCAGATTGAAGATTCCTTAACAGTCAGACTTGCAAATGAACTGGGAAAATTAGCAATAAATTCTATGCTTTGATTAACTCTTGTAATTGTTCCGCTTGAACTCATGTCTATTCGGGGCAGGACTTCCCCAAATACTCCAACTTGATATGCTCTTGCTTCTCGTGGATCTGAACCTGCTGCCATATATTTCCATGGTGATAAACCTCCTAATATTCCACCAACCATAATTTGTCGCATCATGAATTGAACTCCCTGAACTGTCGGAATATCTAAAGCCTTAGAAATTTCATTAAGATAAATTCTCCTGTTCCTGTATAAGATATAAGCAGGATGATCATTAAATCGTTTTTCAAGTTGTTTCATAAATTCTATAATAAGCGGAGAATTTTCTTTAATCTTATCTGCTTTTTTAAAATATTTTTGAATAAATTGTTCATCTTCTTTATGCCATGAAACACAATAGCAAGTTTCCTGAGGGCCATATTTTTTCATGAGTTCGGTCTGCTTATCAATAAGGATTTGTTCTTGTTTCATTTTACATATACCCTGCAATATTTCCTACAGGACTGATACTTAATTTAGTTGGTGCTTGATAAGTGAAACCTGAACCATCAAGACTTCCCCATGATAAATTTAGATCACCGCTTCTAGTAAATCTAACTTTATTTCCAGGTGTTGAAAAATTTAAAACAGTATCAGAAATAACAATTGGATCTCCAGGCAAAGGCGGAACATTCGGAGCAGTTACTTGAGGCATATTATAGTTTGCTCTAGGTTTTGCCATGTAATAAAGTTGATTAGCCATGTATGAATAACCTGCCTGTTTTGTTTTAATTATACTCGGAAATGAAGGAAGATTAGATTCGATTGGTGTTCCACCTGTTACTAGTCCTGAGCCCATATTTTTAATTCCTTTTGGATCATGAGCGATTATTGCTTCCGATCTTCTACGTGGCATGGCAAACCACATTAAACCTGTATGTAAAGTCCAGGGGCCAGTTTCTTGTTGACTAGGAGCAGTAGCATAAGTTCCTGTTCCTGTAGTTCGGAATTGCCATTCCCACCACATTGCGCCACCAACACCTAATGATTGAATACAAGTTCCAAAATCCATTATCAGCCAGTAATCTTTATTCGTATCTAAATTAAATGATGGTATTAAATTTCCAAACATATCTCCAAATATTTGTTGATTAGATATTTGAGGTAGAGAAGTTCCGTTTAATGGAGGTTGGTACGCAGTATCCCTGATACAAATTTTAACTATAAAATCACCGATATTAGTTGAAGGAAATCCGCCGCTGTCAGGAGCAATATACATGATCGGAGATAAGTTTCTTTCAAAATTATTATCGTTTTTTGCTCTACCTGCCACAAAAATATCACCTGGAATAAAATGAGAATGTGTTGGTCTAAATTTCTGTGCTACATCATTATCGCTGTTTTTAATCCCTCCGGAGGTAAAAGCAATTTCTGTTGATGGTTCAGGTTCAGATGGATAAATTCCGGAAACAACATTTGAATATGAATCTGACTTATAAGCAGAATCGGAATATTTCCAATTTTTTCTAATTAAATACATCGTATCATCTGCATCATCATCTATGCCGGTAATACGGTAAGTTTTATTTTTAATTGTAAATCCTTTGCCACCTTGAATACGATTTAATTCATATCTCAGATTAGCAATATCAGCAGAAGATACAATATATTCTGAACCTGACTGTTCTTCAATCATATTAACAGCATCTTGAAGTTCTCCGAATTCAATATTAACATCGGCAATAAAATTTTTAACCTGGCTACTTGTCGTATTCAAACTATTAATATTCAGAATTGGAAGATTTGCTTCCTGTGAATTATTATTTGGTCTAATAGATCTATTACTCTGATATGCTTCATACAATAAAGTTACTGCTTTCATTGCAGGATCATTAATATCAATAGTTATTCCATCCTGAGCAAGTTTAACTGCCTGTCTGACGAAATAAATAATACGTTCATTATTTCTTATACTTGTTGAACTGCCAGATAATGTATAAAGATCCTTCCTATCACTTCCTCTTGAATCCCCTGCTTCTCTGATAAGACCTGAAAGAACCTGAGTCATTTGACCTGCATATTTTCCAACTTTTATAATACAACGTGCTCCCTTGTTAATTCTAGTTCTGTCCAGTGTTCTTCCTCCATCTTCTATTTGAACCGTAAACTTCCCATGCGTATTTTCTGATAATGAAAGAGAACAATGAGTTGGCTTATTTGTCGTTCCCGTATCTGTCCAAGGATCATAAGTATAAAAATTTGAAGCATTAGAAGTACTGTTAATATAGATTGCAGGTTTGTATGGTTTATTATAAATCGGATCAGAAGTCAGCATGATAAATTACTTAGTATTGCCTTGATCTTCATTTACTGTTGTATGAATATAACCTTTGAATTCTTCATTTCCAATAAAGACTTTAACATTAATTCCTTTTCCACCTTTTGCAACTCCCATGTCAGTTTCACTTTTCCGATTAATATCAACTCGTTCTCCCCTATGTGCCTGAATTAAAGTATCTCTGTCAAGAGTTTCATGCATTCCTGTATCTGATTTCTTAGCGGGGCCTCCGTATGCTCCGGCCTGACTTCCTTTTTTTATGTTACTGCTACCACCAAAATTAACAGACAGTTTTGTATTTTGAACTTTTTTTACGAATGCTTGCCATTTTTTATCTGCTTCGCTCATGTCTGCAGTAAATGGAATTGGATATTTTCCTCTCATGACCTTATCTAAATCTGTTTTTAGAGTTGATTTGAGTTTAGTATTATCTGCCTGAGGTTTGATTATTACCGGTTGCAAATTTTTTGTCCAAGCATTAATAGTAAGATTCGGATCAATTTTAGGATCAACTTTTGGTTCAATAAGCATGGGAACTTTTAATTGATCAAAAGCACTTCCTAAAAGATTTCCGCCAGGAGCAATATTTTTCAGTCCATCAATAATACTATTCCAAATCTGTCTGCCTATGTTCTGGAAAAAGATACTTGTCGAACCCATAGCATCTGAAAAGGCCTGAGCAATTCCTTCCATTGCAACTTTAGCATCAGGCAGATTAACAGAAAACCAATCTGTAATTGCTGCCCATATTGCAGTACCAATTTTAATCATATTCTTTGCATTAGCAGCAGGATCAGCAGTTGCCGAAGCAGTAAATGCATCTGTAATTGCAACCCATAATGCATTTCCAATTGAAACAAAGAATCCTCCTAATGCAATAAATCCCTGTATCCATGTATCTGGATTTAGTAACGCAACAAGAATAGGATCAATCCATGTTCTTGCAATAAATGTCAGTCCTTCTTTTATTTTTGTTAGAATAGTATTTCCTAATGCTTTTGCCTGAGTTTCTAATAAGGCAAGATCAACTCCAAAATTAAGTTTAACCCAATCATTAATTGTTTTTTTAATCAGATTCAGTCCTGTTTGAACTCCTGTTGCAATATCACCGAGTCCGGCCACAATTTTTCCACCTCCGATTTCTGCCAGTCCTTTATTAATTAATGGAATTGCACCCGTACCAGGCGCATTCAAACCTTTTTCTAATCCATTCATCGCAGTCATGGCAGTATCTCGCATGAGTTGGAATTTCAGAACAACTTTTTCTCCGACATCTTTTCCAAGAATACTTTCAAGACCTTTCTTAATTGATTCTCCTATTGTATGAAATGCTCCTTCCCAATCTCCATTCTTAATTTGATTTATTACAGTCTCAATTGTTCCGAGAAAAGGAACTGCTGCTTTAAGGTCTGTCCAGAATTTTATTGCTGCCTGTTTAATTATATTAAATGCAACTCCCCATTGACCATGAGCCAGTGCATCAACTAATTTTGCTATGCCACCAAAGAAAGGAACAGTCTTAACTAAATCATTCCAGAATGCAAGTGCTCCTTCTTTTATCCTGTTAAATGCCCCGCCAATATCTCCCTTCTTAAGGAATTCAAATACATCTGCAAATCCCTGCTTCCATAAATCTAATCTTGCTTTTACCCAATCAATAGCGCCGCCAACAATATCTCTGAATCCGAGCCAGTTATTTTGATATGCTAAAAGTGCCAGGCTGATTCCACCAAGTACCAAACCGATTCCTCCGAGACTGCCGATTAATCCGCCACCTCCTGTAGTGCCGATTGCCATCTTTGCAGCACTAGTAACAGTAGCGATTGTTCCGATAGAACTTAAAGCAGTTGGTAATAAGGAAAGATAAAAGTTCTGCTGAGCATCATTCTGTCGTTCAATTGCTTCACCAAGTTTTAATTTATTATTTGCTACAATTTCTTCCTGATCTGCTATTTCTCTTTGTGCTTTAAGATATTCTGCATTAGGCCCTTTTGAATCTGCAATCATTTTATTAATTTCTGCCTGTCTTAAATTGGCCGCTGTTTGTGTTATGGTCTTAGCCTTGATTGCTTTGTTTAATTTTTCCTGAGCATCTTTTATTTTTAATGTTTGAATTGTATCTTCTAATCCGCCTTTCTTAGATTTATTTTGCAGGTCTGTTGCTTTTGCCTTAAGGTCATTTAATTTCTGAATTGAATTTGTTAATTTTATGTTTGAAGTATTAACTGCAATCTGAGTATCAGCAAGATCACGATAAGATCGCCAGGTAGATACAATAGATAATGACAGAGTTGCAAATGCTCCGGCTACCTGTCCAATAGAAGATAGCGTACTTTTCATTCCAGTTCCGACATTCTTCATTGCATTTCCAGCCTGACCAACATTAGTTGCGGCTGATCCTGCTGCTGCCCCTACGTTCTTAAAACCGGCAACTACTTGCTGACTGCCACTTTCCGAAAATCTTACTTTTGCTTCTTCACCCATGCTTAAATCAGAACCTCGGTCTATAATGAGAAAAGACTGCTTCTATATGACCATGCATTTTAACTCTTGCCTGTTTAATTAATTCCCCTCCTGTATATCTGCCGACTACTGATGAGAAGAAAGGATTTGCTTCAACAAAAGTTGAACCTCGAGTTTTATGCCCCTGATCAACAGGAACAGCATAGGGAACACCGCAAACAATAGTGCAAGTATGTAAACTATCTCTGGTCATTCTTATTGAGGCTTTAAGATCGCCCGACAGAACAGGAGCGATACTTTGCATTTCCTGAACAATAAGTGGTCCTACATATGCAAATAAACCATCTACTACTTCCCTATCCCAACCGTCAGCGACTTCTTCCATTGCTCTCTGAACATCGCCATAGTTTGATTCAATACCGGAAGCAGCAGGCATTATGATTTCTTTTCCATGAAGATAGATAAAGAACTATCGGTTATGCCTGAGCCCCAATATCATACCATTGTTGATTTCCACTTGCTTTTTCTTGTGCTGCATATTTATAACTCTCAATTGAAATCATGGCAGCAAACATTTCAGGAATCTCTTCACCTTTTTCATTATATAATACTCTGGTATTATGCCATCTTCCAAGAGATTCATAAGCCAGGACATATTCAAACTCTGCCGGTGATAATAAAATATCACCATATAGATAATATTGCGCTATATGATCTGAGTAACGTATAGGGCCGGATTCTTCATCCGTTCTTACTTTTTTGCCTCAGTCCATTTTGAAATTGAAATTGCGATACATGCTTCAACAATTCCATCGGGAACTGTACTGTCAGCCGCATCCATAATTTCTTCTCTGGTAACAGGTTCATTTGTTCCAACATGCCGCATATAGGTTTCCCATTTTAATCTGTCGTATTCAATTTCTTTTTTTCTTACCTGCATTGGATTTAACGGTTGATCGGTTTTAAGATCAATCTGACTTGTAATTTCTGCATTAAGATCCTTCATTGCTTCTAATGCATATTTTGGTGCTTTAACCCGATATACTTTCATGAAAGTTCCATCTTTCATTTCAATATCATAGTGATCATATTTTGCCCAGAATGCCATACTTTCTGCTGCCCTGTCTGAGAAAAATTGCATTCCACCACGAGCAAATTCTTCAGATGGAATATTAGATTTCCTTGCTCTGCTTCCGCCTGAACCTGTCATATTACTGGGAGTAGGGGCGTTTGCTTCGCCAGTAGCATTAACTAAATCCTGATCTTCTTTACTTAAGGTACTTCCTAATTCTTCTCCTTCCTGTGGTTTATTTTCATCCATTCTTTTCTGTCTCTCTAATAATTCACGTTCTTCTTTCGGAAGATCTTTTGGATCTGCCGGTGGAAATACTTTCTTAAAGTCTGCTCCCTTTTTCCCCATTCTAAGTGTTCCATCACATACTTAGTTAAAAAGTTTAAGCAGTGACAGAAACATCTTTTGCCTTGAATGCAAATGTATAAACTTCTGCTGCTGTTTGTCCCGAACTTCTATCAGCACTGTAGCCTGTACAGACAATAGGAGCAGTAAAGGTTGCAGTTTTAGGGCCGGTCTGATTAAGAACAATACTGGCAGATGCAAGATCAACAAAAGTTTCAATAGCATCTTCAATTGTCAAGTTCTTTCCGATAATAAGATCAGCCTCAAATGTAACTTCTTTCTTTGTTGGTTCAAGCCATTCTATGTAATCGCTACCATCTGCATCACCATCATCCATGTTATTGTTTACGGTAAATGATGCACGTTTGAAAGGATAAACAACGCCACCCAATGTAAATTTAGAAAGTCCTCCGGTATTATGAGCCCAAGGTACAGCAGTTGAAGGAGTTGTTAAAGTGCCAGTTCCTAAAGGACTGACTGTAGTTGGTTTTGGAATATCCCTTGAAATCATATCTGCTGAGCATGTAACTAATCCCCTGCTTGTAGTATTAACAGTAATAGAATCCATTTTAGTTCCAAGTCTTTTAACCCAATGTTCTGTAAGAGCAAAAGTTCCGACAGCCCTTCTAATTGAATTAAAGAATGAAAGAGATTTATCAACAGTCCCTGCAAGAGTGCCTGCTGCGTTACCATTTTCAGTGCCATATCTAATAAGTTGCGTATCAACTGGCGACCAATCCATAGTCCAGGCACGTTCATGCCCAACCTTTATGAATTTGTAAATAGTTCGGTCTCCGAGTTTCTGATACATTTCATGGAGAGTATTATAAGTTGTCTTTGTATTATTTACAATACTTCCGTCAATAGTACAGATAGGGTTAGTTGGAATTATTCCGAATGAACCTGCAACTTCCTCAATTCCGTTAAGCGGTACATTATCACGATTTGGGGTTGTAACTGCATATGTCATTAGAGACATGATTTCTAATTTAAAAACTGCTTCTAGTATTGAGAGAAGTAATTAACTATAACTTATGAAATAATGGACATTGCATTTTACCTGAGCCCTCCATATATTTCTCGGAAGTTTATTCACAAATGCGCTTATCGGTTCAATATCACCAGGTTCAAAAACTTCTATGGCCTGAATTCCAACCATAAAATCATTAGGGATTGGTAAATTATCCGGTGAGAACTGACCTAATATCCTTATAATTTCCATCCTGATATTATCAAGTTCATCAAATATTTTTCCATATGTCAGGCGTCGGGCAGATATTTCAATCAGTACGGGATCAATCAATTTTAATAATCCCTGTCCGAGCAGGTCATTATCAAATTTTGTATCTTCATCCTGAGTGACCATAACATGATACGTAGCGAAATAGTCATAGTCAAAATCTGCAAATCTTACGTTTGTTGAATAATCTGCAGGAGGATTTTCTGACCTGTCGGGATTTGTTATATGCCAGTTGTTATAAAGATAATTCTGAATCATTTTATGAGTTGGAATTTCATACAGTCCTAAAACTAATCTGCCATTAATTCTAACTGACATTAAAATTTCCCCTTAACCTTATGATAATGCAATACTATTTTCAAAGTTTTTTCCCAGACTGTTTTATTTGACTGATGCATGAATATTGTTTCTTTATTTTTCAGGGGAGTTAATGATTCAAATGAGATTGATTCTATGCCGAATAATTCTTGAGTTTCATATCTCATCCATATTCTGATTAATTCATTAAGTATTTTTTGCATCTGCAGAAAGGCTTCCCCTCTTGCCAATCTCCTGACACTGATTTTAAATTCTATTATCTGATTAAATTCCATTAAGTTCCATCTAACTTTATTTACAATTCGTGCAGGTTGTTCGTGAACTCTTATGTAATAAGTACGGAATTTATCATAATCAAAATTTCCAATATTCACATTAGCATTCTGCATAACAGGAGGAATTCCAAGTATTAAAGGATCAGTAGCAGTCCATTCAGAAATTACATATCCAATTACCATGCCATCTAATCTCGCAGGAAAATCGGTTTGTTTGCCAGGAATTCTCCAGGTAACTTCACCGAAAATTAGACTTGTAATTATAGTACTTGTAATTGAAATTGTTTCCTGTAGCCGAACCATGATTGGCAGGATTGAAGAAACTAAACTGGATACTGCAATTGTTTCTGTAAGATTTCTTATTGTCTCTTTTACTTTT
>Ga0070707_100005912_pt1 | contig 11417 bp, 10 predicted proteins | sample KBSK5502metaG_FD_65468 | JGI IMG/M metagenome (GOLD analysis project Ga0070707, IMG submission 65468) | Corn, switchgrass and miscanthus rhizosphere microbial communities from Kellogg Biological Station, Michigan, USA - KBS K5-50-2 metaG | ecosystem: Host-associated > Plants > Roots >... | reverse complement strand
GTGCCGGTTCGAGATCCACCGCGATTCCCGGCACCCGGCCTGCGTCACGCTTCCTGTGCTGCGCCCGAGCTGAGGCGTTACGCATAGAAGGGCTCCTCGCCCGGGTGGGCGCGCAGGATGATCTTCTTGTGCCCGCGGGAGGAGTCCGCGAGGCTCACGGAGCCCAGCGCAGCGTGCGTGCGATCGCGTCGAACAGCTCGACCATCCCGTCGGCCAGCGGGTCCAGGTTGGTGGAGAACGCGAGCACCAGGTACCGGCCGCTGGCGGGCACGGGGACGTAGAGGTCGAGGTTCGTGACCGGCAGGATGTTGCCAGTCGGGTCGTCCGGCTCGGGCACCGTGCGGCGCCTGGTCCGGACGGCCGTCCCGGACGGCAGCTCGACCAGCGTGGCCTGCCCGGCGCCGAACGTCCCGGCGAGCTGCTGCGGCGTGATGGCCCGGCCGTCCCGCCCCTCCGGCGTGAGACTGACGACCAGCGAGGCCGGGACCGGCACGCCGAGGATGTCCTGGTGACAGAGGTAGATCTCGATGCCGCCGCTGGCGTGGGCGGCCTTGGCCATCTCCAGCAGCTTGCCCTGGAGTTGCTGGCGCAGCGCGTGCGCCGCGTCGATGCCCCGGAACTGGGCGTCCATGAGCCTGGCGATGTCACGCTTGCGGGGGCCGGGCCGCACGTCGATCCGGGACCATCCGTCGGGCAGTACGAGCTGGTAGTCCTTCGGCCGCCCGGCGGGCGGCGCCGTCGGCTGCGGCGCGGGAGGTGTCGGCGGCGCGGGCGGGCTGGTCATGTCACCGGCTCCACGCTCAGGGTCCGCGCCAGCTCGTCGGCACACCCGGCGAGCTCGTCGCCGAGAGCGATCATGGCCCACGTCGTGGACAGCAAGAGGAGATCATCGATCTGCGGGGGGCGCACGGCGTGCATGACGCGCTCCACGAGCAGGCCGCTGCCCTCCTGGTCGCGCACCTCCGCGTAGATCCCGCGGAGGCGGACGGCTGGACCCGCGGGCAGCTCGACGACCTCGGACGCGGCCTCGCCCACCGCCGGCCGCTGGTCGGCCGCCAGGTTGCTGCTCAGCCACTCGATCGTGCCCGCCGCCGGGTCGGCCGGGTCCGGCGCGTACGTGCGCAGCTCCGCCACCGCGGCCACCGTCGGTATCTCCTCGGGCACCAGGGCGAGGGCGGTCGGCACCTCGCGCCGCAGGCAGTCGCCGAGCCAGAAGTCCAGCTGCGCGGCCAGGTCCGCGCGCAGGTCGGGCGGCGTGTCCGGGTCGAGCAGCCGCGCGGCGACCTGGTCCTGCCAGCCGTCGCCGGCCGGCGTGTCCAGCGGCAGCCGGACCCAGCGGCTGCCCGGCGCCAGCGACCAGCGGTACCGTTCCCGGTTCATCGTGTCACCTGTTTCACCATCTCACCCCGTTCGCGTTGGCGGGCGGTCGCGGCGGGTCCGGGTGAGCCGCAGCGCCAGCCACGAGCCGGCGCTCACCACGACCGCGAGGCCCGCCAGGGCCACAGCGGGCGGCGAGGCGGCCCCGGCGATCACGGTGAAGATGCCGTAGATCACCGGGATGCCGAGGCTGGCCTGCCCGGGCAGCCCTCGCCAGCGCAGGTACCTGGCCCTGGCCGCCGCCGAGGGGAAGCGCAGCGGGCGGTACGGCCAGATCGTCTCCGGGCCCTCGGGGATGTGCGGCCCATCGGCCTCGCGCAGCGGCAGCCCGGCCGCGGCGGCGAAGCCGACCAGCGCCTGCTCGCCTCCGGCGCCCGCGAACCACCAGGTCCAGGGCAGCACCGCCCGCGGCCGGCCGTCGGCGGTTCGCAGCTCGAGCCGGCTGGGCCTGCCGCCGACGGTGACCCGGGTCAGCTCGGTGACCCCGGTCGGGCCCGCGCGCGGCAGCCACCGCTCCTCTCCGGCCTCGCTGGTCACCACCAGGTCGGCCGGGAACAGCCGCAGCGACGCGGTGCGCAGGAACCGCCCAGGCGCCGGCGCGGAGCCCGAGGACGCGGCGTGCCCCGCGGACGCGGCGTGCCCGCCGGGACGCGGCGCCAGCGTGGCGGACGGCTCAGGCAGAGCGCGGTCGCTGGCCCGGTCCAGCAGCCAGGCCCGGGCGAGCAGCACCCCGGCCAGCAGCGGCTGGGCCAGCACCGCCGCCGCGCAGGCCAGCGCCACCGCCTGGTAGGTCGCGTCGGTGGCGAAACTGTGGCCGGCCTTCCTCGACGTGCTCTCGGCGTAGATGAGGATCGCGATCAGCAGGCCGGCCGCCGCCGCGGCGAGCAGCGCCCGCGCCAGCAGGAACCAGGCGGGAAGCGCGGTCCGGAACGTCGCCACCCCGGCCTGCGGGCCCGCGGGGCGCCGCGGCGTCCCGGCCGTGTCGCGGCCGCCGCGATGCGCCGCTCGTGCCGCCTGCCCGGCCTGCCGCTCGTCGGCCACCGGGAGGCCGGTCGCCGACGCGAACGCGGCAGCGTCGTCGGCTGGCTGGCCCGCGTCGTGGAGTGACTCATCGTCAGGGGGCTCCGGCTGCCAGTACGCCCGCGGAAAGCTCGCGAGCACCTGACCGGCCTCGCCGCGCAGCACCACGCTGCCCAGCAGGCCGCCGCCAGGCAGAGCGGGCTCGAGGACAACACGGGTCGCGCCGCCGGGGCCGGCCGCTATCCGGCGTTCCCGGCCCCGCGGGTCGCGGATCACGATCGCCGCGACGGGACCGGAGCGGTCCACGTAGACCCGGGCGCGGCGGGCCGCGGCCCGGTCTGGGAACCGGCCCTCGACCGGGCGCAGGGCCGGCTCGGGGACTGCCGCCGAGCCGCGGCCCGGGCCGGCCTGGCCTGCGGTCATCCCCCGGAGCCGCCGGTCAAGTCCTTCAGCTGGTTCCACTGCGACAGCACCGGCAGGTGCGGGAACCAGCCGGAGGACTTGTCGAACAGGTCCACGCCGGTCCCGGTCCCGATGGTGACGAAGTTTCTGAGCCTGGCGGCGTCGGCGATGTCGATCCATTTCACGACCCTGGGCAGCTCGCCGATGTGCGAGAAGTCTCCCAGGCCGTTCGCTGAGAGGTTCGCCATCACCTTCGAGAAGGCCCGCATGTTCTCGAGCATGCCGAAGTCGCCGACCAGGGGGAAGAGGCTCTTGGACCTGGCGAAGCTCTCGGTGAGCCCCTGGATTATCGTGGCGGGGTTCGAGCCCATGAGGGCCGCCTTGCCCCAGTTCGGCAGGCTGAGGCCCCTGGCGTCGGTGAGGACCTTCTGGGCCTCCGTCCAGGACACGCCCGTGATCTTCTCCGCCTCTGTCGTGACATCGCTCCGGGCCAGCCCGAGGCCCGCCTTGCCGAGCACGCGGGCCAGCGGGCCGCGGGTGGCCGCGATCGCGGCCTCGTAGCCGGTCTCGGCGGTCTTGGCGAACGCGCGGCCCATGCCCATGGTGACCAGGGCGAACATGTCGAGTCCGACGTCGAGCCATGAGCCGTTGCCGGTGATCGCCAGCATGAGGTGACAGATCAGGCTGACGAGGGTCGCGAGCACGGCGACCGTGTCCAGGATCGCGGCCAGTGCCTGCCCGATGATCGGGATCCACCCGAACAGCAGCGACAGGATGCCGCAGATCGTGGCGATAAGCGACGCGATGTCCGCGATCTTCTTGATGATGTCGGCGTGCTCGGTGACCCAGTTCGAGAACGCGTCCCAGGCGTTCCCGAACGTGCTCTCCCACCAGGAGTCGGTGACCCCGTCGTGGATCGCGTTCTCAATCTTGTTCCGGGTCTCGCGGCCCTTCTGGTCACGGTGCGAGGTCGCCCGGTCCAGCATCTGCCGCGCGGTGGCCAGGTCGGCGTTGGCCTGGTTCAGCGCGCTGGCCCGCTGCTGGTCGTCCTGCTTGTCCTGCGCGGTCTCCTGGTAGCCCGACGGGTAGGTGGCGGGCTGGTTGGCCCTCTGCCGCCCGGCCGCGTCCTGCGCCATCGTCAGCGCCTTCAGCGACAGGTTCTGCGCGTAATCCAGCTCGGGCACCCAGGCATTGAGCGCGTCGGAGGTCTTCTGGTAGCGGCCGATCACCTGATCCAGGCTGTTCGCGACGTCCGCCGACGCCGACTTCAGCTTGTCGACGTGCAGGCCTTTCTCCGCCGACTGCCCGGACGCGATCGCCCGCAGCTGGCCGACCTGGTCGTGGATCTGGCCGGCCACCGACGACAGGTGCGCCGCCTCCTGGGAGATCCGCCCGGGGTCGCCCGGCACCGGGTCCGAGCCCGCCAGCGGCGACCAGTCCGTAGGTCGTGCCATCAACCGCCCCTCACGCTCGACGCGCCCGGCCCCAGGCCCGGCCGCGGTTACTTCTTTCCGGTCAGGCTGGTCTGCAGGTCGGTGTCGAACTGCTGGGTGTCAGTGGCGACCTCGTGCACGCTCTTGGCCAGCGCCTCCATGGACTTGACGATCTTGTCCCGGTGGTAGCTCCAGTTCCCGGCGAAGTCGTCCATGGCTCCGGCCACGTCGCCGGACCCGTAGGCACCCGTGTACCCCTGCTCCTGGGCCTGGATGTTCTCGAACTCCTTCTTCAGCCCCTCCAGCGTGCTCTCGACCTGTTCGAGCAGGGAGTAATCCACCACCAGATCAGCCATGACCCCGGTCTCCATCCATGTTCCCGGCCAGGACCTGCTATCCCCGCTCAGAACGGAGCATCTCCGGCGGGAGCCACCAAACCCTAGCCATCCTGCCGCGCGGCCGGATCACGGGCAACCGAATCGGCGGGATTGGTGCGCGGCCTTTGTCAGATATGCCAGATCGGTGGCGGGACACTCTGGTTGATGCCATTCTTCGGGATGACGTCGCCTCTGCGGGGTGACATAGCCACGGGGCGGCACCAGAGATCCATGCTCGACACGGAAGGGAATCAGCAGTGGCAAACGTCACCCTCGGCTACGCCGAGATGGAGCAGGTTAAAGCCACGTTCGAGAAGGACGCCGCGGACATGGAGACCTCGCTGCGGAACCTGCTGAAGCTGGTGAACCAGCTCACCAGCAGCAACTTCAAGACCGACAAGGCCAGCCCGGCGTTCCTCCAGTCCTGCCAGAACATCGAGAAGGGCGGCCTCCAGGTGATGCAGGGCATCGAGGGCCTGGGCAAGTTCCTCGGCGCCGCTGTCCAGGGTGCCCAGCAGCTCGACGACCAGCTCGCGAAGGCGCTCGGCAAGGCCTGAGCGGGCCCGTTCGCACAACGGAGGGGCGCCACCGCCGGTCGGGTGCCCCTCCTTCGTCGTCGCCAGGGGATGATCCACATGCGGCTCGCGCTGACCGTCGTCTCGCCAGCGTCGCGGACCTCCGCGAACCTGGTCCTGGAAGCCGACGCCGCGACCGAGATCGGTGTGGTGGCCGGCGAGCTGGCCAGGATGGCCGAGGGCGCGCTGGCCCCGGCGCAGGCGGTCGGCGGCGGCGCGCGCGTGCTGCGGTTCCCCGGCCCGCGGGCCCAGGCCGACGCGGGGCACGGCGCGGGGACGGCCGGGGGCGCGGTCTTCGTGGACGGCCGGCCGGTCAACCCGCGGGTGACCCTGGCCGAGTCGCCGCTGCGCGAGGGCTGCGTGGTCAGCCTGGGCGACCCGGCGGGCTGCGTGCCGCCGGAGCCCACCGGGATCGTGGAGATCCGGGTGGCCGGCGGGCCTGCGGCGGGAACCGTGCACCGGCTGAACGTCGGGCAGGCCGAGATCGGCCGGAGCCCGCTCGCGCACATCCGGGTCAATGACCTGGACCTGCCGGAGCACGCGGCCCGGGTGATCGTCGACAGCCGCGGGTCGGTGCAGGTGGTCGCGCTCGACGGCGTGTCCGCGACGCTCGACCGGAAGCCGCTCACGACCGTGGCGGACTGGCGGGCGGGCATGCAGCTCGCCGTCGGGTCCAGCCTGCTCGACCTCGCGCTGTACGAGCCGCCGGACGCCGCTCTCGAGCCGTCGGAGGACGGGTCAGGCTTCGACTTCAACCGGCCGCCGCGGCTGCTGCCACCGCAGCGGGAGACCCACTTCCGGCTTCCCGCGCCGCCGGGCAGGCAGGACCGCAGGCCGCTGCCGGTCCTCATGTCGCTCGTGCCGCTGGCCATGGGCCTGGCCAGCTACTTCATGTTCAGGTCGCCGTACATGCTGCTCATCATGGGGATGAGCCCGGTGATGCTGATCGGCCAGCACTTCTCCGACCGCAAGCAGGGCCGCCGGTCGCACGCACAGCAGCAGGCCGACTACCGCGACCACAAGGCGCGGATCGAGCGCGACGCCGAGGCGGCGCTCGACGCCGAGCGGGTCCAGCGCCGCCGGGACTGCCCCGATCCCGCGACCGTGCTGACCATCGCCTCGGGACCGCGCCGCCGGCTCTGGGAGCGCCGCCGCAGCGACCCCGACTACCTGCTGCTGCGGGCCGGGACCGCGGACCTGCCGTCCGCGGTGGTGCTCGAGGACCCGACCAAGGACGAGCACCGGCGCCGCGTGACCTGGGACATCCCCGACGCCCCGGTCACGGTGCCGCTCGCCGTGCGCGGCGTCCTGGGCGTGGCGGGCCCCGGCGACGTGCCGCGATCGGTCGGCCGCTGGCTGCTCGCCCAGGCCGCGACCCTGCACAGCCCCAACGACCTCCAGCTCTGCGTGCTCACCGACTCCGCGGGCGAGGCCAGCTGGGACTGGGTGCGCTGGCTGCCGCACTCCCGCCCGGCCGACGGCCAGAACGCCAACGTGCTCGTCGGCAACGACGCGGAGACCGTGGCGGCGAGGATCGCCGAACTGCTCGGCGCGGTGACCGCCAGGCAGAAGGCCCGGCGCGAGGCCGGCGGCCCGGTCGCGTTCCGTCAGGCGGAGATGATCATGATCCTGGACGGCTCGCGGCGGCTGCGCTCGATGCCGGGGATCATCCAGCTGCTGCGTGAGGGTCCTGAGGTCGGGGTCTACGCGATCTGCCTGGACGCCGAGGAGCGGCTGCTGCCGGCGGAGTGCCAGGCCGTGGCCGTCGTGGACCCGGACGGGCTGCGCGTCCAGCAGACCGGCGAGCCGACCATCCGCAGGGTGCGGCCCGACCACGTCACCACGTCCTGGTGTAACCGCCTCGCCCGCGGCCTCGCGCCGGTCAGGGACGCGAGCGACGACGAGGAGGCGGCCGGCCTCCCGGAGTCCAGCCGGCTGCTCGACGTGCTGAACCTGGAGCCGCCGACGGCCGCCGCGCTCGCGTCGCTGTGGCGATCGGGAGGGCGGAGCACGCTCGCGGTCGTGGGCGAGTCCTTCGACGGCCCGTTCGGGATCGACCTGCGCCGGGACGGCCCGCACGGGCTGATCGCCGGGACCACCGGGTCCGGCAAGTCGGAGCTGCTGCAGACGGTCGTCGCGTCGCTCGCGGTCGTCAACCGTCCCGACGCGATGACGTTCGTGCTCGTGGACTACAAGGGCGGCAGCGCGTTCAAGGACTGCGTCCACCTGCCCCATACGGTCGGCATGGTCACCGACCTGGACACGCACCTGGTCCAGCGCGCGCTCGAGTCGTTGTCGGCCGAGCTGACCCGGCGCGAGCACATGCTGGCCGACGTCGGCGCCAAGGACATCGAGGACTACACCGACGCGGTCGATCGCGGGGCCGGCGCGGAGCCGCTGCCGCGGCTCCTCCTGGTCATCGACGAGTTCGCGTCTATGGCCCGCGACCTGCCGGACTTCGTGACCGGCCTGGTGAACATCGCCCAGCGCGGCCGCTCCCTGGGGATCCACCTGATCCTCGCCACCCAGCGGCCTTCTGGCGTGGTCTCCGCAGAGATCCGGGCCAACACCAACCTCCGGATCGCGCTGCGGGTCACCGACGCCGTCGAGAGCGCCGACGTGATCGACGCGCCCGACGCCGCGCGGATCTCCAAGGCCACGCCGGGCCGGGCCTACGTCCGGCTCGGTCACTCGTCGCTCGTGCCGTTCCAGGCCGGGCGCGTGGGCGGGCGCCGCCCCGGGGCCGTAGGCGAGGTCACCCGGCCCCCGTGGGTGAGCAGGCTGGACTGGCCGCAGCTCGGCCAGCGCGTGCTGACCCGCCCCGAAGGGCCCGCGGTCAGGGAAGAGGACATCACCGACCTGAAGGTCCTGGTCGACGCCGTCCGGGAGACCAACGAGCTCCTGCGGCTCCCGGCCCAGCACAGCCCGTGGCTGCCGGCATTGCCGCCGTCGCTGCTGCTGTCCGAGCTGAGGGTGCCGGAGGCACCGCGCGGTGAGCTGGCGCTGGTCCCGTACGCGGTCGACGATCTGCCGTCGCTGCAGGAGCAGCGGGCCGCGGTGATCGAGCTCACCTCGTTCGGGCACATGCTGGCCGCCGGCGCGCCGCGGAGCGGGCGATCGCAGCTGCTGCGCACGGTCGCGGGCTCGATCGCCAGCCGGGTCAGCTCCGCCGACGCGCACATCTACGGGATCGACTGCGGGAACGGCGCGCTGCTCGCGCTCACCCGGCTGCCGCACACCGGCGCCGTCGTCAGCCGCACCGAGACCGAGCGGGCCACCCGGCTGCTCGGCCGCCTCACCCAGGAGGTCGCGCGGCGCCAGGAACTGCTCGCGGTCGGCGGCTTCGCCGACTGCACCGAGCAGCGGGCGGCGTCCGTGCCGGAGCAGCGGCTGCCGCACCTGATCGTGCTGCTGGACCGCTGGGAGGGCTTCCTGACCTCGCTGGGCGAGATCGGCAGCGGCGACCTCACCGACGTGGTCTACAAGCTGCTCAGCGAGGGCGCGAGCGCCGGCGTCCATCTCATCATCACCGGCGACCAGCGGCTCGTGGGCGGCAAGATCGGCTCGGCTACCGAGAACAAGATCGCCTTCAGGCTCGCCGACCGGACCGACTTCTCGATGATCGGCGTGAACGTCCGCAAGGTGCCAGAGGACATGCCGCCGGGCCGGGCGCTGCGGAACGAGACCGCGGTGGAAACGCAGGTCGCGCTGCTGGGCCCGGACGCGTCCGGCCAGGGACAGGCGGCGGCGCTGGCCACGATCGGGCGCGATGCGTCGGAGCGGGACGTCGGCGTGCCCAGGGCGCTGCGGCCGTTCCGGGTGGACGTGCTGCCGGCACGGATCACGTTCGAGGAGGCCTGGGCGATGCGGGGCCCGAAGGCGGCCGCGCCGTTGTTCAGCCTGGTGGGAGTCGGCGGCGACGAGCTCGCCGCGCTGGGCCCGGACCTGTCCCAGGGGTTCGCGGCCTTCGTGATCGCGGGGCCGATGCGATCCGGACGCAGCACCGTGCTGGTGGCGATGGCCCGCTCGCTGCTGGCCGGCGGCGCCCAGCTGGTGCTGGTCACTCCGCGACCGTCGCCGCTGCGCGCACTGGCCGGCGAGCCCGGCGTGGTCGCGGCGTTCGAGGCGGCCGCGCTGTCCACCGAGGACTTCACCGCCGCCGTGGACCGGTTCACCGGGCCCGGTGTGGTGATGATCGACGACGCGGAGCTGCTCAAGGACTGCGAGTGCGACGAGGAGCTGGCCGAGCTGATGACATTCGGCGCCGACCGCCGGCGAGCGCTGGTGCTGGCCGGCAGCTCCAGCGACGTCTGCGCCGGGTTCAGCGGATGGCAGGTCGAGGCGAAGAAGGCCAGGCGAGGCTTGCTGCTGGCGCCGCAGGACTACTCCGACGGCGACCTCATCGGCACCCGGATACCCCGCGACGTGCTGGGCAAGCCGATCCAGCCGGGCCGCGGGCTGCTGCACCTGGGCGACGGGCAGCTGATCACCGTCCAGGTACCGGCGGACTGAGGACGGCCGGATGGAGCCCCGGGGGTTGAGTACAGGCCGCCGCCCCGGCAGAATCGATGCCGTCATGGACCTGCGCAGCAACCCCCGGGCCGTCGCGGCGGCGAAGCAGATCGAGGCACGCACCGGCTTCGACGTCCTGGACGAGTCCCAGGTCCAGCAGGCGCTAGCGATGTGCGCCGGGCGGCGCGCCCGGGCGGTCCGGCTCGCCGTGGTCTGCGGCGCGCTGGCGGCGGCCATCGCCGCCGCGCTGGCGGTCGCGCTGGCGTTTGGTCACGCCAGCACGTACGCGCTCGTCGTCGGCTCGGTGCTGCTCGCGATCAACCTGGTCCGCACGGGGCAGGCTCTGTGGTCCGCCCGGCGGCTGCGCCGGATCCCGCGCAGCATCGAACTCATGCGGGCCGAGGTGCGCGAGGCCGGCCGCGCCGCCCCCTCGCGGGACCGCGCACAGTGGAACTGACCTCTCGGTCAGCCGGAGGTCCCGCCGCCCCGCTCGATGAGCTTGAGGAGCATCTCGGCCGCGTTCTTCACCGGCTTGGCGTCCCCCGGCAGCACGAACGTGCCTACCTTCTCGCCCCAGCCGGGGGAGACGTTGTATTTCTCCCCGCTCAACGTCAGCGATAGCGTCTGACCGCGGGTGAACCGGACCCTAGCCGCGCTGACCGTGGAAAGCGCCGCGCTGGCGATGGGCTCCCGGCTCGACCCCAGCAGCGTCAGCGTGCCGCCGTCGATGACCACGTGACCGTGCTGCGCCAGCGGTTTCAGGCCCTTTCCGATCTGAACCTGGTCGAAAACGTACTCGGGCTCGTTCTCGCTCATTCGGCTTTGCCTCTCTGACCCACGACTGCACGGCAGGGCCGTCTCAGCGTACGGGGCAACCGCATCGGTGGCGGGCGCACCTGACCTTCCTACGGGAAATGCCCGGCGGGCCCGGCGACGATCAGCACCGCCAGCGCGCCCGCGATCAGGAACGGACCGAATGGGATCTGTGATTTCCTGGTCGCCCGCCGCGCCACGATCAGCCCGATCCCGGTGACCGCGGCGAGCAGGTACCCGCCGATGAGGCCGGCGAGCAGGGTGCTCGCGCCGAACCAGCCGAGGTAGAGGCCGATCACCCCGGACAGCTTCACGTCGCCCCAGCCGATCCCGCTTGGGTAGACGAACGCCTGCAGCACGAAGAACAGCCACACGGCGGCCATGCCGATCAGCCCGTAGACCAGATGGCGGCCGCCGGAGTGCACGAACGGCGCGGCCACGGCGAGCAGCGCCAGCGCGACCGGGTACGAAGGCAGCGTGAGCAGGTCGGGCAGCCGCTTGTGCCGGGCGTCGATGAACGCCAGCGGCACGCCGACCGCGGCGAGGTAGCAGAGCGCGGGCAGCAGCGGGCTGGCCTGCAGGCGCAGCCACAGGGCCGCGAACGCGACCGCGGTCACCACCCCCGGCGGCCACCAGGGGTCCTCGCCGGGCACGACCCGCCGGGCCAGGACGGTGACGCCGGACCCGGCGCCCAGCCCCGCGACGGCCATTCCCGCCGCTGCCGCGGTCACGCCGGCGCCGCTCATGCTCCTCCAGCCCGGTCCGCCCGGTTCATCACTCTAGGGACCTGGGCCCGGGCGGCCAAGCTGGCCGGGCCGGTCAGCCGCCGTTCACGCTCTGGATCTCGTTGACCGGGATCGTGGTCACGCCGCTGGTCTGCGAGCCGTCCGGCAGCGTGCCGCCAGGGG
>Ga0070707_100005910_pt1 | contig 11422 bp, 11 predicted proteins | sample KBSK5502metaG_FD_65468 | JGI IMG/M metagenome (GOLD analysis project Ga0070707, IMG submission 65468) | Corn, switchgrass and miscanthus rhizosphere microbial communities from Kellogg Biological Station, Michigan, USA - KBS K5-50-2 metaG | ecosystem: Host-associated > Plants > Roots >... | reverse complement strand
CATCGAGGCGGCGGCGCCGGGCCACAGAGCCACCGTGGACGTCGCGTTGGCGGTGATTGGGGACTCACCGAGAAAGAGCAGTGTCGGATAGGTCAGAATCGTTCCGCCTCCCGCCATGGCGTTCATGACGCCGGCTCCCGCCGAGGAAGCCACGAGGGCCGCGATCTGGCCGGGGGTCATGCCGGCCGCATTCTAAGGTCTGAGCAGGAGGTCCACGGCGCCGGCCAGGCTTTCTGCCAGAAGATCCGGCTTGGCTGCGCGCAGCGCCTCCCGGTTCGGGAAACCTCCTTCGACGCCGACGACACGGACGCCGGCCGCGCGGGCCATCCAAACGTCTTCGGGGCTGTCTCCCACGTACGCCGCTTGTGTCGGATCGACGGCGAGCCGATCGAGCGCGAGGCGGAGCGGCTCGGGATCCGGTTTTCTTCTCGCGTCCTCACCGCAGACGATACATTCGAAGAGCCGCGTTGCGCCAAGGCCCGCAATCTCGCGATCGACGCGCGCCCGGCTCCCGCTCGTCACCAGAGCCGTCGCCACGCCTGCCTGGCGCAGCCGCGCAAGCGCTTCGCCTGCACCGGGGAGCAGCTCCACGCGCTCCTCTCCGTAGAGCTCGACCCAGCGCGAGTCCGCCTCGCTCCAATGCTCCCGTGGCAACGCGACCGCTTCGTAGGTGCGGTACCAGTCGGGCGAGTAGGTGGCGGCGAAGAGAGGGCGATCGAAGGCGATTCCATAGGAGGCGAAGAGACGCCCGTAGCAACGGAAGCTCGCCTCCGCGGAATCGACGAGAGTGCCGTCCCAGTCGAAGAGAACCGCCCGGAGACGGAGGGTTTCCATCCCTCTCCCCACCGGAGAGGGTCGGGGTAAGGGGCTTCGATTCCCCGGATCGTGTCGAACGGTGGGATCTCGACCCGCTCCAAACCCCTCGCCCTCTCCCCCCGCGGGAGAGCGGATCACTTTCGCTTTTCGATCGGGACGAAATCGCGCTCGTCGGGGCCGAGATAGACCTGCCGGGGACGCGCGATCTTCTGCTCGGGATCCTCCAGCATCTCTCCCCACTGCGCGACCCAACCCGACGTTCGCGGGATGGCAAAGAGAACCGTGAAGGCCGCGGTCGGAATGTCGATCGCCTGATAGATCAAGCCCGAGTAGAAGTCGACGTTGGGATAGAGCTTGCGTTTGACGAAATAATCGTCTTGCAGGGCGATCCGCTCGAGCTCCAGCGCGATGTCGAGCAGCGGGTTGCGACCGGTGACCTCGAAGACCTCATCGGCAATCCGCTTGATGATCTTCGCGCGCGGGTCGTAGTTTTTGTAGACTCGGTGCCCGAAGCCCATCAGCCGCTTTTCTCCCTTCCCTTCCTTGACCTCTTTGATGAAGCCCGGAACGTTGGAGGTCGAGCCGATCGCCTTCAGCATCTTCAGCACTTCTTCGTTGGCTCCCCCATGAAGCGGGCCGTAGAGAGCCGCGGCGGCGCCGGCGACGGCCGAGTACGGGTCTGTGTGCGAAGAGCCGATCCCGCGCATGGCGTGCGTCCCGCAGTTCTGCTCGTGGTCGGCGTGGAGGATGAAGAGAACGTCGAGCGCGCGCACGAGCACCGGGTTCGGACGCCAATCGCCCGAGGGGATCTTGAACAGCATGTTCAGAAAGTTCTCGGTGTAGGAGAGATCATTGTTCGGGTAGACGTAGGGCATGCCCATGCTGTGTCGGTAGGCGAAGGCCGCGAGCGTCGGCATCTTGGCGATGAGCCTCCAGGTCTGCTTCTGCCGCGAAGCGGGGTCGTGGATGTGGCGGGCGTCCGGATAGAAGGTCGACATCGCGGCCACCGTCGCGATGATCATCCCCATCGGGTGCGCGTCGGGGGTGAAGCCGTCCATGAACTTCTTCAACGACTCGTGGAGCATGGTGTGGAAGGTGATGTGGTGCACCCACTCCTCGAACTGGCTCTTGGTCGGGAGCTCGCCGTAGAGGAGCAGATAAGCGACCTCGAGGTAGCTCGACTTCTCGGCGAGCTGCTCGATCGGGTAACCCCGGTAGCGCAGGATCCCCTTGTCCCCGTCGATGAACGTGATCCGGCTCCGGCAGGACGCGGTGTTCAGGAAGGCGGGGTCGTAGGACATCAGGCCGAAGTCCTGCGCGTCGACCTTGATCTGGCGCAGGTCGATCGCGCGGATCGTTCCGTCGGCGATCGGAAGGTCATAAGACTTACCTGTTCGCCGGTCGATGACCGTCAGCGCTTCCTTCTTCTCCGCGGCGGCGACGCTGGTGTCTTTCTTCTCGGGCTCTGCGGCTGGCATCGAAGACTCCTTCCGGATCTCAGGTGAGAAATCGATTATATGAGCGGAGGCAATGGCAACCGGATCCGTTTCCCTCAGCCTGCCGTCGACCCGGCGGCCGAGTCCGGGCGAAAGTGCTTTCGCACCACGAGAAGGAAGACGAGCATCGCGACCCAAGCCGCCGCAATCACCGCGTAAAAAGCGGGGCTTCCCAGGACGTTGAACCGCGAGGTGAGCCGCGCCTGATCCTCGGAATAGCCCATCTGTCTCAGCAGACTTTCCATGTTGAGGTTGCGGAAGGTCAGAATGTTGGCCAGCCCGACGACCTGAAGGGCGACCAACCCCCACCACCCCGCGCTCGTCCGCCGATAGACGGCCACGGCGAGCACCGCCGAAATCGCGGCGAACATCAGCAACAGCCCGGCCGCCGCCCACCCCGTCAGCACCGTGCCGAAGATCGGCACCGCTCGCGTCACCAGCAAGGAGAAGACAGAGGCGACGGCCCCGAACGCCAGCGTCACCACGATCCCCAGAATCGAGATGGGAACGCGGTCCGTCCAATCGGGATAGGGGTTTCGCATCTCTACGGTCTGACGCACGTCTTCTCGGCGATAGAAGAGAATCAGAAGGGCCGGAAGCAGGATAAGGAAGAGCCCGATGAAGAGGAGCGCGAAGGCCATCACGCAGGTCAGCATCCCGGGCGACGCCCCTGCGGACTGACTCGAGATCGCGCCGGGAAGAATCAGAGCCACGGCGAAGAACGCGAGAACTCCGACGGCGAGCCAGACCCAGGCCGCGATGAGAGCGAGTGGACGGGCCCAGCGGCGCGCGCGGATCGAGCCCACGCCGAGGACGATGAAGACAGCCGCGAGGCAGAGATAGTAGGCGACATTGAAGAGGACGCCGCCCGCCGCCATGGGCGGCCCCCCCGGAGACGAGCGCGCGAGAGCGAACAGCGCGGCGGAGAGCAGCGCCACGAGCGCGCACAGCGCGCCGGCCGTGATCAGAACCCAGCCGTAGGCGACGAGCGCCGAGCTACGGTCGCGAAATCCTGGAGCCGCCGGCGGATTGCCCTCTTCCATGTCCGCCTTTCTGCGCCCGGCCCGTCAGTGGTGGCCGAAGTATCGCGTGATGTCAAAGTAGAAGGTCCGCTCGGATCCGTTGGCGAGTTGGACCGTCACCTGATCAAATCGCCGTCCCCCGTCGCCCATCAGGAGGCTCTGTCCTTTGCGCCGATGCTCGCCGAAATGCTCCCGAATCCAGGCGTACTCCCAGGCGATCCCCTCCTTCTCCGTGTCGCGCGGCACGACAATCGCCTTGTCTAGCGAAGATCCGTCGGCGACCCGGTCGGAAGAAGCGACAGGCGACGCCGCGGGAGTCGGCTGGCCGGAGACGCCTCGCGAGGCCGAAGAGGAGCAGGCGAATGCCGAAACCAGCGAGAGAAGAATTGGAAGACCGCAGTGGAAACGTCGTCTTTTGTCCGGCACGAGCCGCAAGAATACTGGAAGCGCCAAGGCCCGTCGCAGCCGCGGAGATGACATAGAGTTTCGGGAGATGCCGACTGGAAAAAGTCTTCAGGAGACCTTTGCGCCGAGCGTGAAGTTGAAGCGGATCACCCCGATGGACACGACCCTGCAGCTGAGCGCCCGAGTGACGGAGTCAACGGAGAACACCGCAGTGGTCGACGCGGAGATCGTCGCCAACGGAAAAGTGACGTCGACCTGCCGTCGCGGTCGGGCTAGGGCATCCGGCCTATCACCGCTGGGAGTAAACACATCGAGCCCGAAATCCGTCTAAAGAACATGGGCCGGGGTCTGTCTTGCCTACTCACAGCCGCTCTTCTCTGGCCGGGCTCCGCGCGAGCGACCGGTCCTTCTCGCGCGGCACGCTCGACCACCCCGCCTTCTCTCTCGGATTGCCAGAAGGCGCTCCATGTCTTGAACCGCCTTGGCTTTGGTCCGGCGCCCGGAGACCTCGAGCGCGTCCTCGACCTCGGAATCCGCAATTTCATCGAGCAGCAGCTTCACCCCGAGCGGCTTGCCGACCCGTTCGCTTTGGAGAAGCTCGATGGCCTTTCCACCACGAGCATGACGGACGCGGAGCTGATGGAGACCTTCGAAAAGCCTCTCCGCAACGCCCGGAAGGTAGCGGAGAAGGCGTACGGAAAACCGGGAGAAGGCAACGAAGAAGCCGCAAGAGCGATCGATCGCATGGTCGATGAGCTGGTTTCGCCGGCGACACGGCCGCAGCGCGTCTTAGACGAGCTGACTGCGGCTCGCGTGCTCAAGGCCGTCCATTCCGAGGCTCAGTTGAACGAGATCCTCGTCGACTTCTGGATGAACCACTTCAATGTCTTCGCAGGCAAGGACACCGATCGGATCCTCGTCGCCTCCTTTGAGCGGGACGTCATTCGCCCGCACATCTGGGGCTGTTTTCGCGATCTGCTGATGGCGACCGCCAAGTCGCCGGCGATGCTCGTCTACCTGGACAACGCGCAGTCGGTTGCCGAGCTCGCGCACCGTCCCGGAGTCACGCCGCAGGCGATCGCCGCGAGCCAGGGAAAACCGCAGACCGGGTTGAACGAGAACTACGCCCGCGAGCTGCTGGAGCTCCACACCCTCGGCGTCGACGGGGGCTACACCCAGCAGGACGTGATGGAGCTCGCCCGCGTTCTGACGGGGTGGTCCCTGGCGCCGCCCGACGAAGGTGGAGGTTTTCTCTTCAAGCCCCGCCTCCACGACGTCTTCCCGAAGGAAGTTCTCGGGCATCCGATCTCGGAAGGCGGAGGCCTCGAAGAGGGAGAGGCCATGGTCGATCTGCTCTCCCGGCATCCCGCGACCGCACGGCACATCGCCTATCGGCTCTGCCAGCGTTTGGTGGCTGACGATCCGCCCAAGAAGCTGGTCGAGCGGGCCGCCAACGTTTTCCTTCTTACCGACGGAAACCTGCGCGAGGTCGTGCGCGCCATCGTCGAGAGTCCCGAGTTTTTCCAGCCACGCTTCTACCGGGCCAAGGTCAAGAGCCCCTTCGAATACGTTGTCTCGGCCGTGCGCGCATTAGGCGCCGGCACCGACGGCACCGGCCTCGCGCGACAGATCGCGACGGAAGGAGAGCCTCTCTACCTGTGCGCTCCTCCGACCGGCTACTCCAACGCGTCTTCGGCCTGGATCAACACCGGTTCGATGCTCGCACGCTGGAACTTCGCCGCTTCACTCGCGTCGAATCGGGTGCCGGGAACGGAGGTGGATATCTGGCGGCTAATGCCAGGGCCGGATCGCGACGACCTCCGTCGGGCCGCGCGCGATTTGGATCGGCTTCTCCTGGCTGGAGAACTTTCCCCGGCAACGGAGCGGGCTGTGGAAGAGTGCGTGCTCGAGCGCGACCTGCGGTCGGCCAAGCCGGGGGGCACCGACCCCCGCATCCCTCTCGTCGCCGCGACGCTGCTGGCGAGCCCCGAGTTCCAGCGCCATTGAAGGAGCGCGCGGTCCGGCGCTCCAATTCGGACGGTGTGTGGCTCTCCACTCGCCACCGGTCACTTCTTGACGATCTCGATGTTGCCGTTGTTGTTGGAGAGCGTCATCTCGCAACGGCCATCGCCGATCTTTCCCGAGAGCGACGCGTCCGACAGAGAGCCGCTGGTGGTGATGGGGAAGTCGCTTCGGATCTTCCCGAAGGAGGTCCGCGCCGTCACGGCGTAGCTCGCGTTGTCCGGCAGGCCAATGCGGATCGGCCCGAAGGATGTCTTGATCGACACCTTCTGGCACCCCTTGCCTGCGAACCGGCGAACTTCGACGGCCCCATTCTGGTCGTCGATGTCGATGGATCCTCCCACTCCTTCGAGCGTTACCGCACCAAACGATGTGCGCACCGAGGCGTTGCCCGAGACATCGGAGGCGCGGACCGCCGAATTGCTGTTCTCGACCGTGAGGTCCCCGGAAACCCGCGCCGCCTCGACTAAGCCGAAGCTCGTCTTGACATATCCGGAGCCGCCGATGTCGGCCAGTGTCACGCGGCCGTTGCCGGAAACGATCTTCGCTCCCTTCTTGACGTGGGTGACGTTCACGTCACCGAAGGATCCCCGAACGTCCGCCGAACCCTCGACGTTCAACAGCGCGATCCAGGAGTTGCTGTTGGAGGCGGTGGCATCGCCGCCGATGCCGGACGCGTCGATCTCTGCGAAGCGCGTTGTCATCTTGGCAGCCCCCTTGATGTCGCGCGCCCGAATACGACCGTTGGTGTTCTCGACATCGATCGCGCCGCCGATATCGGCGAGCTCGACCGGACCGAACGTATTCCGCACGCCGACGGTGCCCGTGACCCGCCGCCCGGAAACGGAAGCGTTGGTTCCGACGACGTTGACGTCCTTCTTCATGTCGGAGAAAGTCAGGGAGCCAAAGCTCGTCGCCAGCTCCGCCCGCCCGCTGACCCCCGTGACCGTCACGGCACCGTTGGTGTTCTGGGCGCCCAGATTCCCTCCGACGTTGCGGACCTCGACCTTCCCGAAGGAGCTCGTGACGGTCGCCTCGCCTTCGACGTCGGCGAGCACAACGTCGCCGTTGCCGTTGGTCACGGCGCAACGGCGCGACACCTTCGTGACCGAAACGCGTCCGAAACGGTCGCGGACTTCCAGATCACCTTCGACGTTCGTCGCGGTCACGGCGCCGTTGCTGTTGATGAGGGTCGTCTCGCCGGCATTGCCGGCGAGCTCGACGGAGCCGAAAGAGTTCTCGATCCTCTGTTTGCCGCGTCCTTCCCGGAAAAGCACCTTGCCGTTGGCGTTGACGATCTCCCCGGCGGCCTTCAAGCCTCCAACGTCGACGTCACCGAAGCGGTTGCGGACCGTCAAGAGCGCTGCCTCGGGCATGGTGATCTCGTAATCGACGGAATAGGAGACGTGCCCGGTTCCCTCGAAGTGCCAGCTCTTTTCGGGATAGACCGTCCGGATCGAAACCCCGTCGCCTCGCGGCTCGACCTCGATGCGAATGCCGTTGGCGAACTTCTCCGCGCCCTCCCGGTCGGAGGAGGAGACGCGAATCTTCGCTTCGATCGAAACCTGAGGCTCCGAATGAGTGCGAATCCGGATGTCTCCATTCTTGTGCTCGATCGAGAGCCTCTGGCCTGCCTTCAACGGCAGCGCTTTTTGAAAGCTCCGCGAGAATTCCTCGCGTCCCGTATCCGCCGGCGAAGCCGTGGCGAGGAGCGAGAGGAACAGCGCCGCGAAATAGGGCGGCAGGCGGCGGAAGACTCGGATGGACCTCATGATTTGGCCTCTCTCACGACCTGCTCGAGCGTGTGCTGCTTCTCACGGTAAACGGCCAGCAGCTCCCGACGTAGATGTGTGTTGTAACGGTTTTGCTCGACCTGGGCGCGCAGGTCCCCGATGGCGCTGTCGAGCAAGGTGATCTTCTCGCGATAGCTGACGAACAGGGGGGAATCACTCTGGGAGAGCCGCGGCTCCGCCAGGCGGGACAGCCGGTCGATCGAGGCGACATAGGCTTCCTCGGACTTCTCCACTTCGGTGAGAGTTCCTTCCGTCAGGAGCGGATTCTTCGGCAGCGAACGGGAGGTCAAGAGCTCCCGCTCGCCAAAGCTCGGACGAAAGACCTGGAGCCCGATCATGGCGACGACAAACAACGCGGCCGCGACAGCGAGTGGAATCCAGGCGAAGCGGCGTCGCGCCGGAAAAGCCGACCCGGCGGCCTCCGCGGGTTGCGCGGCAAACGCCGCCTCGATGCGGGGCCAAAGCTGCGGGCTGTCCCACGACTTCTTAAGCCCCGGCGCCGCGTGGGAGATCGCTTCCCAGGCGGCGAGCTCCTCGCGGCAATCGGCGCATTCGGAGCCGTGTGCAACAAGGGCGCCCCACGCCCCGGGATCGTCGCGGCGCGTAGCCTCCTCGAACCGCCGGCAGCCGCTCACGCGCGCGCCTCCCCGGCGATCCCCCGCCGGCGCAGGAGTCGCTGCAGCTCGCGTTTCGACTCGAAGAGGAGACCGCGGGAGGTCCCTTCCGGGACGCCCAGGATCTCGGCGATCTCCCGGTGCGTGAAGCCTTCCACTTCGAAGAGCAGGAAGACCGCGCGGTGCTTCTCTTCCAGACTCGCGACCGAGGCTTCCAGATCGAGTCTCAAGGGATGGTCGGCAGCCGGCGTGCGGAGTTTGCTTTCCGGCTCTCCGGATTCCGCCGGCGCGGCCGTGTCTGGGGCTCGTCCTTTTCGACGCCGCAGATCCAGGCACGTGTTGACCAGGATGCGATAGGTCCACGTCGAGAGCCTCGCTGCGCCGCGGAAGGAAGAGGCACCCCGATAGATCTTCAGAAAAGTCTCCTGCACGGCATCCTCGGCGTCGGAGCGGCTGCCGAGCAGGTTGGCGGCGAGGCTCTTCATGCGCGCGCCGTGCGTCTGATAGAGTTGCTCGAAGGCCGACACGTCTCCCGCGCGGCACCTCTCGCGCAGCGCCGTTTCGTCACTGTCCTCGCGTGGGGAACGGATTTCGCCTTCCAGAGTCTCCCCCTTCGCAGATCCGACGAAGACGAGCCGATTCTCTGAGACTGGACCAACTTTCACCTCGCAGCGTTCCTTCCGTCCTTGAGACGCCGCGCGGGCCAGATTCGTTGGGAAAAAAAGGGCGCGATTCCTCGGAAAGCTCTGATCTCCTGAGGCTTATGTCGTGCGTTTCATCGCAGCGGCTCGATGAAGCGAGTCAGGATCTCGTTGAATTCTTGCGACTCATCAATCATGAGGAAGTGCCCGGATCCTTCCACGAGCCGGTACTCGAGCCTCGGGGCGATCCGCCGGACATACTTCTCATAGTCTGCCGTCCACATCGGCGATGGCGCGAGCACGACGAGCACCGGCACGGGAATCGGGTCCTCCTGCCCGATCGCAGGATCGAACATCGCCGCGGCCGCTCCGACGACGACCGGCTGCGGGGTCGCGAGCATTTGCTGACGTATCCAGTCGCGCCGGGAGGCCGGGGTCGCCGGCGAAAACATGAAGTCCGCCATTTTGGAAAGTTGATCCCGATAGGACTCGGTGCGATACGGCGCGAGAAACTTTTCGGCCGATGCGGCACCGCCGGAGAAGGGTCTGAAAGAACCGTCCACCGCCACGAGTGCGACGGTCTTTTGCGGAAACAGCCGCGAGAATTGTCGGATGACGAGAGCTCCCATGCTGTGTCCGACCAGAACTGCGCGGTCGATGCCGGCGTCTCGCATCGCCGCCTCGACGGCCCGCGCGTAAAGGTCCATGGAGTAAGCCGCCGGCGCCTCACTCGCGCCGTGGCCGGGGAGATCGACCGCGAGGACTCGTCTCTTCCGCGCGAAGACGCCCGTCTGGTCGCTCCAGAATTCGAGGTTGCACGTCCATCCGTGGACGAAGACGAGCGCGGAGCGACCACGACCCAGGCTTTTGTAATGCACGCGCCGCCCGTCGTGCGTCGCAAACCGCGAAGGGGCGGAGACCAACGTTCCGGATGGCTCCCCGGACCGCACGTGAGAGGGAACCTCAGCCGAAGGGTGGGGCGCCGCCGAGCAGGCGACGACCAGCAAGAGTCCCACCCGCGCGATCGATCGGCTTTTCATCCTCTGGTCTCCCGCCTCCCTTCTTCCTCATCTCGTCTTAGGTCCTTCTGTTACGTCTCGAGAAAGGCGAAGTTTCAAGGATGCCGCCGCGTTGTAGAGTCGAGCGATGCGCCTCCTGCCGACCTTCCGGCTCGTCACAATACTCTTTCTTCTCTCATCATTCGCCTCGGCCCAGCGCGCCGTCTTCATCGTGCGCCACGCGGAGAAGGCGAGCGAGGCAAACGACCTGTCGGTCCCTCTGTCGGCGGCCGGCTCGGAGCGAGCACGTCGCCTGGCCGCGCTCTTGCGCGACGCGGGAATTTCCGCGGTCTACTCGACCGACACTGTCCGCACGCGTGAGACCGCTGCACCTCTATCAAAGATCCTGCGACTCGAGACCCGCGTCTATTCCGCCAACGGTCCGGACGGGAAGGTAGATCTCGCCCCTCTGGCCCGCCGCCTCGCCTCCGAGAATGCCGGAGACGTGGTGCTCGTCGTGGGGCACAGCAACACGATCGCGCCGCTACTCTCGGCTCTCGGCGCGAAGGAACCCGTCGAGATCGCGGCCGAAGACTACGACAACCTCTTTCTTCTGATCCCGAGGCCGTCGGGGCCGTCGCTCCTCCTTCGGATGCACTTCTGACTCGGTCGGACCATTTCGACGGGCGGCGCTTCCACAATCCCGGCGGGAACGCGCGAGGCTTCGCCGATTTCTTCAAATGGATCGCGACGCGCCGGCGCGGCGAGTGGCGCCGGTACACGAATGCTCCACCGGGCCTTGCTCCCCCGCGTCGCGTCGCCGACCTGCGGGTGACCTTCGTCAACCATGCGACCGTCCTCGTTCAGACCGCCAACGTCAATGTCTTGACCGATCCGGTCTGGTCCGAGCGCGTGTCGCCGGTCTCCTGGATCGGACCGCGCCGCCGCCGGCCTCCCGGCATCCGATTCGAGGACCTGCCGCAGATCGATCTCGTCCTGGTTTCCCACAACCACTACGATCATCTGGACCTGCTCACTCTCGAGCTTCTCGCGCGGCGCGACCGGCCGAGCTTTCTCTGCGGGTCAGGAGTCGGGAAGCTGCTGCGAGACCGCGGTCTTTCCGAAGTGATCGAGCTCGACTGGTGGGAATCGGTTCCCGCGCGGAGCGGTCTATCGGTGCACGCCGTGCCCGTGCAGCACTTCTCCGGGCGAACGCCCCTGGATCGCAATCACACGCTCTGGACCGGCTTCGTTCTAGCTGGGTCCGCCGGAAACGTCTTCTTCGCGGGAGACACCGGCTACGGACCGCACTTCCGCCAGGCTCGCGAGCGCTTTCCCACAATCCGTCTGGCCCTCCTGCCGATCGGGGCCTACAAGCCGATCTGGTTCATGGGGCCGGTGCACATGTCGCCGGAAGAGGCGCTGGACGCGCACCGCGACCTGCGAGCGGCAACGAGTGTCGGGATTCACCACGGAACCTTCGAGCTCGCCGACGACGGCGAGATGGAGCCGGCTCAAGAGATCGAGAGGCTCCTCGCCGCGGCGCCCGATCCCAGGCCCCGCTTCTGGCTTCTGGAGAACGGCGAAGGGCGCGACGTGCCGCCGCTCTGAGCCT
>Ga0070707_100005909_pt1 | contig 11423 bp, 8 predicted proteins | sample KBSK5502metaG_FD_65468 | JGI IMG/M metagenome (GOLD analysis project Ga0070707, IMG submission 65468) | Corn, switchgrass and miscanthus rhizosphere microbial communities from Kellogg Biological Station, Michigan, USA - KBS K5-50-2 metaG | ecosystem: Host-associated > Plants > Roots >... | reverse complement strand
CTTTGTTCTCGCGTTCGTCCATCGCGGTCGCCGGAGCGACACCCCCTGGTTCTCGGTCGTTGTCTTCAGCGGGCGGGGAGGCGACCAGGGTTTTTCCCCGGGTACGTTTCTCGAACGCGAAATCTCGCTGGCACGCGGAGACCTGTCGATCGATCGCGACGCCATTCTGGTGACGCCGAACCTCTCTGACGACGGGGTGCGCCGCTACCGCTGGGACCCGGTGCATCGTTCCTATGTCTTCGTGCGCGATCAGGAAGAAGGGGACGACGCGCCGGTGGCGACGCAAACCTGAGCTCTCAGCTGTCAGCTATCAGCTCTGATTCCTTACTGGGCCCTCAACCGGTCGACCAAACGCGGAAAGCTGAGAGCCTCATGGCCATCGTTTCCGTCGCGCTTCCGCTGCCGATTCGGCGCGACTTTAGCTACCGGGTCCCCGAAGAGCTCCCCGTGCCGGAGCCGGGCACGCGCGTGCGGGTTCCCTTCGGCGAACGAGTGCTCACGGGAGTCGTCGTCGATCGGGAGCAGGGCGAGACGCCTGGCCTTCGGGAGATCCTGGAGGTCTTGGATGACGAGCCGGTCTGCCCACCGGAGCTTCTGATGGCCGCCGAGCGGGTCGCGCATCGATTCTTCACCTCCCGGGGCGAGGTCTTCAAAAGCGCACTGCCGTCGCGCCTTCCCTCCGCCGGCGCGGCGCGCTATCGGATCACCGAGAAAGGCGCTCTGGGGAAGACCCGCGGAACGGAGCAAGAGGTCCTCGATCGGTTGAAGAGCGGGGAAGCCGTGAGGATGGCGGACATTCCCGTGGAAGGAAAGCGGGAGGCGATCCGAGTCCTGGAAGAGAAGGGATGGATCCGGGTGGTCTCGGCGCGACCCGAGCGCTCGGCCCGACTGGAATGGGCGTACGAGCCTGCCCGGGTAGGGCAAGAGGAGAAGCGCGGCCTGCTCGGTCGCAGCCGGCGCGGAAGCGACGTGCTCTCTTATCTCGAGTCTGTGCGGCGACCCGCAACCGCCGCGGAGATCCGCGCCGCCACCACTGCGGGGCCCGCTGTCGTTCGACAGCTCCTCGGGCGCGGGCTGCTGCACCGATTCGAGCAGTCGCGCCGCGAAGAGCCCCCCGGCTCAGTCGCCGCGAGCCGGCCGGGCATCTTGCTCACGGCCGAGCAGGAGTCCGCGCTCGCGGCGATCGTTTCCGCCGTGCGTGAGAGGAGATTCCTCCCGGCGCTGTTGCAGGGAGTGACCGGCTCCGGAAAGACCGAGATCTACCTGCGCTCCATCGCTGCCGCGCTCGAAGCCGGTCGCGGCGCCGTCTGGCTGGTGCCGGAGATCGCCCTGACGCCGGTCTTCGCCCGGGCGCTGTCCCGGCAGTTCGGCGACCGCGCCGCCTTGCTGCATTCTGCCCTTTCGCATCGCGAGCGCGGCGAGGCCTGGGACCGCGTGCGCGCGGGAAAGGCGCGCGTGGTCATCGGCCCGCGGTCGGCGGCGTTCGCTCCGGTCGTCGATCTTGGACTCGCGGTCGTGGATGAAGAGCATGACTCCTCCTACAAACAGCGCGAGTCTCCCCGCTACGACGCGCGCGAAGTGGCCTCCATCCGCGCGAAAGCGGCGAAAGCCGCTCTGCTCTTCGGCTCGGCCACGCCCTCGATGGAAGCCTGGCACGCAGCGCAGGAGGGCCGACTCAAGCTGCTCCGACTTTCGGCGAGGGTGGACGACCGTCCCCTCCCGTCGGTCGAGATCGTGGATTTGAAACGCGAGCCCTTCCGGGCCGAGGAGAAGGGCGTGCCGCTGTTCTCCCGACCGCTCGCCAACCGCCTCGCCGAGGTTTTCGCTCGCGGAGAGCAGGCCATACTGCTCCAGCCCCGCCGCGGCTTCGCGCCGTTCCTGCTCTGTCGTGACTGCGGGCACGACTTCCGGTGCAGCCGGTGCAGTGTTTGCCGCACGGTCCACGACCGCGGGCGCTCCCTGGTTTGCCACTACTGTGGCGAAAGGGTGCCGAGGCCTCTGCGCTGCCCTGACTGCGGGGGCGGAATCCTCGAAGCGATCGGGGCGGGAACCGAGCGCGTCGCCGACCGGTTTGCCGAGCTCTTCCCCGGTGTCCCTTTTGCTGTCTTGGATCGCGACACCGCGAGGCGCCGAGGCGCTGCCGCCGTCGTCGAGGATGTCCTATCGGGACGGGTCTCCTGCCTGATCGGCACGCAGATGGTCGCGAAGGGACATGACTTTCCGGGCGTCACAGCGGTCGGCGTGCTGTCGGCAGACACTCTTCTCAACTTCCCCGACTTCCGGGCCGCGGAGAAAACCTTCCAGCTCGTGGCACAGGTCGCTGGCCGTTCCGGGCGCGGTCGGATGCCAGGCACCGTACACGTGCAGACGTTTCACCCGCAGCATCCCGCCATCCGGCACGCGGCGGCGCACGACGTCGACGGCTTTGCGTCCGAGGAGCTCGGCTTCCGTCGCGCCTTTTTCTATCCTCCCTTTTGCGAGCTCGCCGAGGTCCTCGTCTCTTCCTCTGATCGTGAGCGTGCCGCGCAGACGGCGGCGCAGATCGGAGAGGCGGCCCGGAGCGGCGCATCGAGACTTCGTCTTTCGGGTCCCGCGCCGGCTCCGATCGAAAGGGTCCAGGGGCGGTGGCGCTTCCAGATCCTGCTCCGAGCGGCGGACCGCGGCTCGCTCCTGGCAGCGCTCGAGACTTGCGTGCCGGAGCACGCACCTTCTGGAACCCAGGTCGCGGTCGACGTGGATCCCCAGGACCTGATGTAGCTATCAGCTCTCAGCTGTTGGAGACCCGCGGAAGGCTGAAAGCTGACAGCTGATAGCTCGCGGCCATTACAATGGCCGCGTGAACGAAGATGCCAACTTCGAAGAGCCGATCGTCAAGCTCCGCCGCCGCATCGAAGAGCTCGCGGCGATGCCAGACGAGGCGGCCCACCGGCGTGAAATCGAGAAGCTCCAGGAGAAGCTCGAGCGCCTGTCGCGCGAGATCTACGCGAATCTGAACGCCTGGCAAAAAACTCTGGTCGCCCGGCATCCCAATCGTCCCTACACCCTCGACTACGTATCCGCTCTGCTGACCGAATTCGTCGAGCTGCACGGAGATCGTAAGTTCTCCGACGACGCGGCGATCGTGGCCGGATTCGGATTCTTTCGGGAACGGGCCGTGGCCGTCGTCGGGCACCAGAAGGCGCGCGACACGAAGGAGAAGATCCGTCGCAACTTCGGCATGCCGCGGCCGGAGGGGTACCGCAAGGCCCTGCGCGTCATGCAGCTGGCCGAAAAATTCGGGCGCCCGATTCTCTCTTTCATCGACACGGCCGGCGCCTACCCCGGCATCGACGCGGAGGAGCGGGGACAGGCGGAGGCGATCGCCGTCAACCTGAGGGAGATGGCGCTGTTCCGCGTACCGATCATCGTGATGGTGACCGGGGAAGGAGGATCCGGCGGCGCGCTCGCCATCGGCATCGGCGACCGCGTCCTCATGCTCGAGCACTCGATCTACTCCGTGATCACGCCGGAGGGGTGCGCAGCGATTCTCTGGAAAGATGCATCGCGCAAGAAGGAGGCCGCGGACGCCTTGAAGCTCACGGCGGCCGACCTGAAGGAGCTCGAGGTCATCGACGAGATCGTGCCGGAGCCGCCGGGCGGCGCGCACGCGGACCCGGCTGGAGCCGCGGCGGCAGTCGGGGAAGCGATCGATCGCCACCTGCGTGAGGTGGTCGATCTGACGCCCGAGGAAAGACGAGAACGCCGTTACCGCAAGTTCCGCGCGATCGGGCGCTTCGAGACCGCGAACACGTGAGCGCGGGAGAAGCCGAACCGGCCTTCCCGTCGCGGTCGGCTGGACAGCATCTGTCCGCCATCGCCGGCAGACTCGACAGGATGCAAATCACTTGGCCGCTGACCGCTCTCCCCGAAGAGACCATCAAAGACCTGGAGCGTGCCACCGGCTTGCCACTGGTCGTCGCCCGCCTGCTCGTGCAGCGGGGCGTGAGAAGCCCGGAGGAGGCCGAGCGCTTTCTCCATCCGGCGCTCGATGGCCTTCACGACCCGTTTCTCATGCACGGCATCGCGGAGGCCTCAGAGATCCTGACGCGGGCAGCCGCCGCCCGCCGCCGAATCGTCGTGTTCGGCGACTATGACGTCGATGGCGTCACGGCCGTCGCGCAGCTGAAGACGGCGCTTCTTCGAGCGGGAGCCGACGCGATCTCGTTTCTGCCGCATCGGCTTCGGGACGGCTACGGGCTGCGACCCGAGACGGTTGCCCGAGTGCTCGATCAACACAATCCGGCCGTCATCGTCACGGTCGACTGCGGGATCACCGCGATCGAAGGGGTGGCCTGTGCCCGCGCACGCGGAGTCGAGGTGATCGTCACGGATCATCATCTGGTCCCCGACGAGCTGCCTGCCGGCGCGATCGTGGTCAACCCGAAGCAGCCACAGTGCCGATATCCCGAGAAGGAGCTCGCCGCTTCCGGGATCGCGTTCAAGCTGGCGCAGGCCGTGGCGCGGCGGGCGGGTATCAGGCTATCCGTCGAATCGCTTCTGCGGGTCGCCTGCCTGGGAACGATCGCCGATCTCGTTCCCTTGACCGGGGAAAACCGCATTCTGGTTGCCGCGGGCCTGCGCGCGCTCGCCTCGCCGCGTTCTCCCGGGTTGCGGGCCCTGCTCGCCGAATGCGGGATCGAGCCTGGATGCGCGCCCACGGCCGAAGAGATCGCGTTCCGGCTCGCTCCCCGTTTGAACGCGGCCGGACGCATCGACACGGCCGAGCGTGCCCTCGCGCTCTTCGAGGAGCGGGACGCAGAAAAGGCCCGCGCGATCGCGCACGAGCTGTCGCTCGCCAACGCGCAACGCCAGGCGATCGAACGACAGGTCCTCGCGCAAGCGCGCGAGCGAATCGCCTCCTCCTTCGAACCGGAGCGGGATGCCGTGATCGTCGAAGCGGCCGAAGGCTGGCATCGAGGAGTGCTCGGGATTGTAGCCTCCCGCCTGGCGCGGGAGTATCAGAGGCCCGTGTTGCTCTTCGCGCTGGAAGGGGAGCGCGCCAGCGGGTCGGGACGCAGCATCCCGGGGGTCGCGCTCCACGAGACGCTGAAGGGAGTTTCCGACTTGCTGCACGAGTTCGGGGGGCACGATCAGGCAGTCGGTGTGAGCCTTCCGACCGCGCTTTGGGACGAGTTTCGGGAGGACGCTCGGGCCCACTTCGCGGCGGTGATCCCCTCCTACCGCTTCGAGCGCCTCGAGGAAGTCGACGCAGAGCTCGCGATCGAAGAGATCGACGGGGAACTCTTCTCGCTTCTCGAGCGGCTGGAACCTCATGGGATGAACAATCCCCGCCCCATCTTCACGGCCGAGGTCGCGAGCGTCGGCGCGACGAGGGCCCTCGGCGCATCCGGAGCAAGGGGGCGGCTGCGCCGATCGGGAGGAGATCTGGAATGGCTCTGTTGGCGGCGGGAGATCCTCGAGGAGTTTCCGCCTGAGGCGGGCTTCCAGGCGCGCTATCGCCTCTCCCGCAATCGCGCCGGCCGCGTGGAAGCGGAGATCCTCGACGCACGTCCCATTCAGCGGAGCACGATGGAGGCGCTCTCTTTGCGCTGGGAACCCGAGATGGAGCAAACGGCTTCGTGAGCCGGCGTCAGTTCGAAATCGCAGTGCTCGTTTTCGGAGTGTTGTTCTTAGCACTGCTGGTCTTTCACTTCAGACCGGGAGGGTCTCGGGCCCGCCGTTCCTCGTCGGCCCCCCTCCCGATTGCTCCTTCGGAAGGAGAACAGGCCACGACCGTTCTCCAGGGCTTCGACTACACGGAGACGGTCCGGGGAAAGCCTCTCTTTCGAATTCGGTCCGAGCGGACGGTCGGCTTCGGTCCCGCAGCGGGTCTGATGCCCGATGTCTACGTGCTCGACAAGGTGACGCTCATCCTCTATCCCGAGCAGGGGGAAGCCGTGTCGGTCCGGTCGGATCGGGCGGAATATGACCAGCGGACGAAGCGGGCCCGGTTGTCGGGTAACGTCCGATGGACCGACGAGCGGGGAGCGCTCGGTGAAACCGATCGAGTCGAGTTCGATCCTTCGCGCCGCCTCCTGCTCGCTCCCGCGACTCTGCACTTCACCCGAGGAACTTTTGACCTGACGGCTCGATCGGGACGATACGACACCGCGCGCCGGGAGATGGTCCTGGACGGACCGGTGCAGGGAATCGGGACCGGGGAGGGGAGCGGTGGCTTAGCGGCGCTGTCGGCGGAGCGAGCGTTGTACCGCCGCGATGAATCGATCATCGAGCTGGAGGGTCACGTCTCCGCCGCGTCGCGCGCCAAGGATCGGCTCTTCGCTGACCGGCTCGTGCTCAAGATGGAGGGGGATGCCGGCCGGTTCCAGTGGGCGCGGGCGGAAGGACACGTCCGAGGCACCCTCGTGTCGGGCGTGGGCGGCAAGCCGACAGCCTCCGGGCAGAGATCCTACGTCGCCGAATCGGCGGCACTCCAGTTCGGGCCGGACGGGCAGGCGCAGTCACTTTCGCTCGCGGGCTCGCCGGCGATCGTCTCCGATGCGGGGGGGCGGGTCGCGGCGCGCGCGATCGACCTGGCTTTTCAGGCGGGCCGCACGACCTCGGCCGCCGCGCGCGAGCACGTTCACGTCGAAACGGAAAAGAGCCGCGCGGATTCGGAACGCGCAACCGTCTCATTCGACGCGGCTGGCGAAATCGAGATGATGCAGCTTTCCGGGGGTGTACGAATGGAGGGAGAAGGCAGAACCGCTCGCGCCGACGATGCGATCGACCTCGCGCAACGCGGAGTGTGGGTGCTCACGGGCAAACCGGGCTCGGCGTCGGTCGAGAGCGGCGGCTCTCGCATCTCGGCAAAACGGGTCGAGATCGACGAAAAGAAACGGGTGCTGACGGCCGAGAGCGAAGCCCGGGCGGTCTTCACTCCGAAAACATCGGAGCAAGCCGGAGGGCAGACCGTTAGTCCTGCCCCGACACTCGTGGGCGACCCCACCCGGCCCACCTTCGGAAAGGCGCAGAGGATCGTCCTGGACGATTCCTCCCGCGTGGCGACTCTCGCGGGCAACGCCACTCTTTGGCAGGACGCCTCTTCGCTTTCGGGCGACGCCATCACCTTGAACGACGCCGCGCGCTCGGCCGTGGCGGTCGGACACACCCGAACGGTTGTGGTCTCCGAATCGACAGCCAAAGCCAAGGCCAATGAGCCCTCACCGCCGACCGTGGTCACCGCGCACCGCGTTTCTTACCGGGAAGCGGAATCGCGCGCCGTGTTCGAGCAGTCCGTCACCATGACACGAGACGGCTTTCGGGCGAGCGCCGAGAACGCGACTGCAATCCTCGGCTCCGACCGAAAGATCCAGCGGGTCGAGATGAGTGGTGGCGTCTCCCTCACTGACGCGACGACAGGGCGAACGGGCCGGGCGGACCGCGCGACCGATTCCCCGCGAGAGGGGAAAACGATTCTCGAGGGCGCGCCGGCCTGGGTATCCGACGCGCAGGGCAACCGCGTGGCCGGAGCAGTCTTGACGATTACCGACCGCGGGCGTAGGGTCGAAGTCACAGCCCCCGAAGGGGGAAAGACGGAAACGATTTATCGCACACGCAGCCCGTGATAACACCTGAGAACTCCTCTTCACGCGTGATCCTCTCCGCAGAAGGATTGATCAAGACCTACGGCGGCCGCGCCGTGGTCAAGGGGGTCACGCTGGAGATCGGGGCCGGCGAGATCGTGGGGCTGCTCGGGCCCAACGGAGCGGGGAAGACTACGACGTTTTCGATTGTCGTGGGCCTCGTGCGTCCGGACGCTGGGACGGTGCGCCTGGGCAAACGAGATCTGACGGAGCTGCCGATGTACCGGCGAGCCCGCGTGGGCATCTCGTATCTCCCGCAGGAACCCTCCGTGTTCCGAAAGATGACCGTGGAAGAAAACCTGCTCGCGATCCTCGAGACGCTGGACTTGACGCGAGGCGAGAGGCAGGAGCGGGCGGACCGTCTTCTCGCGGATTTCGGCCTGGAAGCGCTGCGCGTCCACCGAGCCTACACGCTGTCGGGAGGCGAGCGGCGCCGCGTCGAGATCGCCCGCAGCCTTGTGCTCGAGCCGGAGTTCCTGCTGCTGGACGAGCCCTTTGCAGGTATCGATCCCCTCGCGGTGCTCGAGATTCAGGCGATTGCCCGCCGGCTGGCGTCGTCCGGGATCGGCGTCCTCGTCACCGATCACAATGTCCGCGAGACTTTGTCGATCGTCGATCGCGCCTATATAATCAATGCCGGCGAGATTCTGAGGGCTGGCACGCCTCTTGCCCTGTCGAGCGACGCTATCGTCAAAAAGATCTATCTGGGCGAAGCGTTCCAGCTGAACTGAGCGGAATGAACCATCAAGTGAACGTGAACGCACGCGGCGGGCCTACGGCTCCGGCGGACCTCCGCCGCTGAATTCCGACATTATGGCCCTGGAACAGAAGCTTCATCTCAAACTCTCCCAGCGGCTGGTCATGACGCCGTCGCTGCAGCAGGCGATCAAGCTGCTGCAGATGTCCAAGCTTGAGCTGGAAGAGGTGCTGACCCAGGAAATGGTCGAGAACCCGTTGCTCGAAGAGGAGCAGGAAGAAGCAACCGAGGCCGAGCGGCTCGAGACCGCCAAGGAAGAGCCGACGGCTCCCGTCGCCGAGAAGCCAGGAGAGACGCCGGCCGAGAAGGAGCGCGATTCCTTCGAGGAGATCGACTTCGATACCTACTTCGAGGACTACCTGGACAGCGCCTACAACCCCCGCCAGTACGAAGAGAGCGAGCAGGTGCCGCTCGAAAACACCTTGTCCAAGCCTCCGGGTCTCCAGGAGTACCTGACCTGGCAGCTTTCCCTGTCGGATGCCTCCCCGCGAATTCGCGAGATCGCCACCTATCTGATCGGTAATGTCGACGAGGACGGATATCTCCGGGTCAGCCGCGAGGAAATTTCCGCCGCGGGTTACGAAGATCAGTCGGAGGTGGAAAAAGCGCTGACGAGCGTCCGGTCCTTCGATCCTCCCGGGATCTGCGCCTTCGACCTCCCGGACTGTCTGATGCTCCAGATCCGCTCGCTGGGAATCGAGAACCGGCTGATCGAAAAGATCATCACGCAGCACTGGAACGAGTTTCTGAACCGGCAGTACGTGCAGCTCTGCAAGGCCTTGACCGTCCCCCTCTCCGAGTTGCAGGCGGTGCTGGAGATCATCAAGAACCTCGAGCCGAAGCCTGGCCGTAAGTACTCGAGCGAGCGGACGATCTATGTCGAGCCGGACGTCGCGGTTCGAAAGATTGGCGACGAATATGTCATCCAGCTGAATGAAGATGGTCTGCCGAAGCTCCGCATTTCCGCGGCCTACCGCCGGATGCTACGCGGGGGCAACGGCGCGATTGGTCAGGAGGCCGCCAACTATCTGAAGGACAAGATGCGCTCGGCGGTCTGGTTGATCAAGAGTCTCGATCAGCGGCAGCGCACCATCTACAAGGTCGCCGACTCCATCGTGCGCCACCAGCGCGGCTTCTTGGACAAGGGGATCGAGCATCTGCGACCGCTGGTCCTGCGAGACGTCGCCAACGACATCGGGATGCATGAATCCACCGTTTCACGCGTCGTCTCCAACAAGTACATCCACACTCCGCGCGGCCTCTTTCCGATGAAGTACTTCTTCCACAGCGGCATCGATTCGGTCGACGGCAGCGATGTCTCCTCTCTCTCGATCAAGAACAAGATCTCTCGAATCATTGCCGATGAGGACGCCCGCCGGCCGCAGTCGGACGCCCGGATCATGCAGCGCCTGCGGGCCGAAGGAATTCAGATCGCCCGTCGGACGGTCGCCAAATACCGGGAGGAGCTGAAGATCCCCTCCTCCTCTCAGCGGAAGCAAAGTTTCTGATCGGTCGCCGGAAAGCAGGAGGAGAGATGGCCGTCGAATTAACGGGGCGCAATGTGCCGGTCACCTCGGGCCTCAAGGAGCTGGCGCAGGAGCGCGCCCAGAAGCTCGAACGTCATCTGGGCGGGCCCGCGCAAGTGCGTGTGATCCTCTCGCAGGAGAAGCACCGATTCGGAGCGGAAGTCATCGCCACGCACCGCCGGCGGCTCTGGAAGGCGCAGGAAGAGACGGTAGATCCGCGTGCTGCTCTCGCGCTCGCCTTCGAAAAGATCGACGCGCAGGCCAAGAGGGACTCGGAAAAACGCCGCGACCGCAAGCACCGCGGGGCCGCGGAAGTCGCGCCCTTCCGGCGGAGGCAACCGGCGTCGGCAACGAGCTCGACCGGCCGCGGTCCGGAACCGCGTATCGTGCGGGCCGCGCAGCGGTCGGCAATCAAGCCAATGAGCGTCGAGGAGGCGGCTTTGAGGCTCGACAGTTCGGCTTTGGAGTTCCTCCTCTTTCGCGATTCCACCAACGAGAGAATCTCGATTCTCTACAAGCGTCGCGACGGTGATTTCGGTCTGATCGTGCCGGAATGTTAACCGGGATGATTCGCGAACACCGGGGCGCAACACGGAAAGGTGATTGCGAAATGGCGGGCTGGCGACAGAAGAGTCCGACGTAGCGGGATACGGAATGTCCGCGACGGAAAAGATTCGAGCGGCGGCCGGGGCGGTTCGTCAATCATGCCGTTTGTTACGCGGCGCGCAGAGGCGGATTTGACCGCGACGGCGATCGCAGGCCTGGACCCGGAACGCATCTTTCCCGACCTGACCGGCGCCACGCGGGAGGATGTCTTGTGCGACTTTTCGCAAAGGCTCGCGCAGACCGGAGCGATCCGCGACGGCGAGGACCTGGCTCGACGGCTCATCGAGCGGGAGGGGCTCGGATGTACTGGGCTCGGCGGAGGGATTGCGATTCCCCACTGCAAGTTGAAGAACTTGTCAGAAATCGTCGTCGCGATCGGCCGCTGCCGGGAGCCGATCAACTTTCAGGCGTCGGATGGAGTACCTGTCTCCATCCTCTTTCTGATCCTTTCGCCCGCGGACGCTCCCGCGCTCCATCTGCAGGCGCTCGCCCGCCTGTCCCGGTGGCTCAAGACGCCCGGGATTGCGGAGAACCTGCGGCGGGCCCGCACGCGTGAGGAGATTCTGGACGCGGTCCGCGAAGGGCAGCCTCGCCCGGCCGCAGCGCACGGATGATAACCGCTCGCCCCCCCGCGCAATCCGCCCGACTGACCGCCGAGGTGCTGCGGGGGCCGGCTCTGGCCGACCTCGGTCTGCGCATCGTAGCGGGTAAGGCGGGATTCCACCGTCCGATCTCATGGGGGCGCATCCAGAGGCCCGGACTGGCTCTCGCGGGCTTTCTCCCGTTCATCAAGCCGGGGCGCATCCAGATCGTCGGCGAAAGCGAGCTCCACTACTTTGCGACCATGCCGGCCGAATTGCGACGCGAGCGGGTATCCGCGATCTGCGCGCTGCCCGTGGCCGCTTTCGT
>Ga0070707_100005907_pt1 | contig 11424 bp, 5 predicted proteins | sample KBSK5502metaG_FD_65468 | JGI IMG/M metagenome (GOLD analysis project Ga0070707, IMG submission 65468) | Corn, switchgrass and miscanthus rhizosphere microbial communities from Kellogg Biological Station, Michigan, USA - KBS K5-50-2 metaG | ecosystem: Host-associated > Plants > Roots >... | reverse complement strand
TGTTAGGACAGTATTGCCTGGCTGGGTTTGCTTCATGCTCTGAATAAAGCGGGCAAAACTAATGCCGCCAATGCCGAGTATGCCCACAACGCTGGTGCCTGCCAGCAGCCCAATTACTACCTGCCTGCGGCCCTTGATGGACGCTTTGCGCTGCCTATTCGCAGCGTAGCCCGTGGAAGGACGCCTGGTCGCGCTGCGCGCGAACGTTCCCGGCGCAGGTTGTGCCGGTGATGCTGAAGTAGCTGACCACCAGGCAAAAGGGTCGGCTCCGGGAGGGTTCTGGGGCCGGGCATCCAACGGTGAAGGCTTTGCAGGTCCAGTTTGGCCAGCGGCTGGCGACTCGTATTGCCAACTGCTCGTTGCAGGTGCAGGAGCCGGGGGTGCAGCCGCTGTTTCTTGAGCAGGGGCTTGCACAGCAGGGAGATGCCCGGTGACAACGGGGGGCATCAACTGCCATTTCCTGGTGGAGATGATGCCCTCGTCGAACCAGTTGACTGTAGGCGGCAGTGTGATCTGCGAGTGCATGGTCGTTTGTGTGTTTGCAGTTGCAGGAGCGTTGCCGTCACTTTTTAACAGTTTCAGCACGCGCTCGAAGGCTCTTGGAACCTCGCCAGCATACTTGAAGCGTTTGCCCGGATCACGTTCAAGCGCCTGGTAAAAGAGCAAGTCATATGCAACGGGGAGGTCGGGAGATAGCTCGTGCAGCACGGGAACGGGCTGCTGCAAGCGCTTTGCAGCAATAACTAGAGGCTCGGCCCCTGTGAAGGGCAATGAGCCGCTTAAGAGTTCAAAGAACATGATGCCGAGGGAGTATACATCGGCACGAGCATCGAAAGGTAGATCTTGCACGCATTCGGGGGCAAGATATTCAGGAGCGCCAAGAAAGGTTCCTCCTATATTGAAGAGGTGGGCCTGCGGATGATAGCTCGTTTCGATGCCTCGCATTTGCAGCATCTGCTTGAGACCAAAGCCAGTCACCCGCAAGGTTTGCTCACTGCTCACCAGAATATTGGCGGGATTCAAGAGGCCATGCACTGCGCCCTGGCTATGCGCATGGTCGAGGCCTGCTGCTATCTGCTTCACCATATCCAAGGCTCGTTCGGGGGTAAAGCGTTGCTGTTGCTTGAGGACCTGGGCAAGCGATCCGGTCTTGACGAAGGAGGTTACTAAATAGGGAAGGCCAAACTGCACACCGAACTCGTAGACGGGGAGAATATGCGGATGATTCAACCTGACGAGCGACGCACCTTCTTTGAGGAAACGCATGTTAAAACGCTCGCGCGCTTCGGCTGATAGGGTGGCAGGGAGGATGAAGGTCGTGACCATAACCGTACGATTCAGCGAACGAGGCTTCGCCATATAGACGGCGCTTAACTTTCCGCGACCGAGCAGCCGCTCTACTCGATAATCCCCCAGGGTATTTCCGACTAGCTGATCTACGGATACTGTCTGCATGTAGCTGTACTCCTACCAGGGTTATGCGAACGTCTCACCAGGAAAGGATAAGCCTTCAAGTATCTAACCCCTCGGTTTGGTAGTGTACATAGATGTATCAATTTACGTCAATTTGTTGTGCTCTCACTAGGACTTGTGGGGGGAGGGTAATCGTTTGATCTTAACCGGAAATGGTGATGGACAGACCACCAGAGGTGTGTTTACTCATGAAGAAAAACGTGGGCCTGAACACTGGTAGTAAGAGGCCTTTGTTGATAGATTCTGGAAAGAGATGCGCGCAAGGATCAGCATCTACTACCCGCTATGCATACCTACTCATCAAATCAGGGAGGAGACGATGCGTATCTTGCTCATCAATGCCCCATTGCAATCGGTTGTCTGTGATCAAGGTGTAGGACACCAGATCCCTTTAGGACTGCTGATGATAGGAGGCTCACTTATCGATAGAGGATATACAGTGCACCTGCTTGATGCAGCTCGCGACCACCTGTCCGATGCTGCAATTGTTCATAGGGTAGAAGCGTTTGCAGCTGATCTGGTCATGATTGCGCATGTCGGCTCAACCTCAGCTCACCCCTGCTGCCTTCGAGTCTTGCGAGCCATCAAAACTGTACGTCCGAAGGTCGTCACCATCTATGGAGGAGTGCATCCGACCTATCATGATCGCGCCATTTTGATGCAGCATCCCGAAGTGGACGTGATTGTACGTGGAGAAGGGGAAGAGACGGTGACAGACCTGGTGGATCTGCTCGCTCAACAGGGATTGGAGCAAGGCCAGGCATACGACCTGTCTGCGATACAGGGAATTAGCTGGCGTAAGCAAGGAGAGGTCGTCAGAACTCCTGCACGTGAGCCCATTCAGGATCTTGATCGCCATCGTATCGCATGGGAGCTGATTCAAGATTGGGACAAATACCAAGCGTTCGGATTAGGAAGGGCAGCTGTTGTTCAGTTTTCACGAGGATGTCCTCATTTTTGTACCTATTGTGGGCAGTGGATGTTCTGGAAACGCTGGCGACACCGGAACGTGAAAAAGTTCGTTGATGAACTGGCTTGGTTGCATGACAGACATGCTATCCGCTTCTTCTGGATTGCCGATGAGAACCCCACGACGCTGAAAGAAATCTGGCAGAGCGTCCTGGAAGAGATTGCTCAACGGAATCTCTCAATAGGATTATGCGCCTCGATCCGTGCGCAGGACATTGTCCGTGATGCAGATATCCTGCACCTATATAAGCAAGCAGGATTTCTTTACGTACTGATGGGGGTTGAGGCGGTCACCGATGAGACGCTCACCAAGATCCGCAAGGACTCCTGCGTCGATGATGCCTATGACGCAGTACGCTTGCTGCGCCAGCACAACATTCTCTCGATCGTTGACTACATTTTCGGCCTGGAGGATGAAACTCCTCGCTCGATCTGGCGTGGTCTGCGCGGATTACACCACTATGACGGGGATTTTCTCAACGCGCTCTTCCTGACCCCTCATGCCTGGACGCCGCTAGGACAGCAACTGAAGGATGCGCCGATCTACGAAACCGACCTGTGGCGCTGGGACTATCGCCACCAGGTGCTTAGCCTTTCTATCCTTTCACCAACAAAGCTGTTTTTTGCTGTTAAGATGGTCGAGTGTCTCTACCACCTCCACCCCCGCCGCCTTTGGCGTCTCTTCACTACTCCCGATCCTAAGCTATGCAAGCTTTTACGTTTCAGCTACTGGCATATCACTATGACGTTCTGGAGCGAGATCTATGAATTTATCACGAGCCATAGACAGAAAATCGGAGTTGCTACGGCTCAATCTTTAGAAAAATGAGCGCGATGCCAGAGATGCGGATGAAGTACCAGGAAAAGGTCTCAAATCCGCCGCCCGTTGGACGAGCGCCATAGCCGGTCGAATATCGCTTTCATCCCATCCCCTAAACGGGATAGGACTTTCCGCCCATTAAACACATTGATACAGCAAGATATAGTACGCTACGAGATAGCATGGAATCATGTACTGGCCTGGTTGGGTTTGGAATATTGGAGATGAACAGGTAACGATGGGCAAAGAGTTAGCTTATTTGATAGTCGGGAATGGTATTACTGGGGTAACTGCTGCTGAGATTCTACGTTCCGAGGACAGCACAAGCTCTATAACCATCGTGGCAGATGATCCGTTTCCAGTCTACTACCGCCCTGCTCTTAAGGATTATCTTGGAGGACGGTTAAACGAGGATAAGCTGTGGGCACGTCCAGGCACATTTTACCGGGAACAACGTATTCGCTTTGTTCCCGGTCGTGTGATGGGTATCAATACTGTGCAGAGCTTCGTGCAACTGCATGACGGCCAACAGATTGGTTACCATAAACTATTATTTGCTAATGGTGCGCGTCCCAGGCAACTTTCGTGTCCCGGGCTTGATCTGGCGGGTGTTAGCACGCTGCGTACTGTGGCTGATTACCAGGAAATCTTGCGCCGACTGGATAGCGCGAGACGGGTTGTTGTGTGCGGCAGTGGCACGTTGGCGCTGGAGAGCGCCGAAACGCTCAACCATTGCGGCTACGAGGTGACGCACCTGCTGCGACAAAGCACGCTCTGGTCAGAGGTGCTTGATCAGATTGCATCTGATCTTGTGCTGCAGGAAGAACAGCGCGATGGTATCGATGTGCGTACTGGGGAAGAAATTGCTGAGATCGTGGGCAGAAGAGGTGAGGTTTGCGCAGTAATCACTACAAGCGGGGCGCGCATTCCCTGTGACATGGTTTTGATTGCTATTGGTATCGAGCCGCTGACGGGCTTTATTCGCGCAAGCGGCATCGCATGCGGGCGCGGCGTCAAGGTTGATGACAGCATGCGCACCAATGTCCCGAATATCTATGCTGCCGGGGACGTGATTGAAACGACCGAGGCGGTGACGGGGCGAACGCGGGTCATTGGTCAATGGTATCCTTCTATTCAACAGGCCCGCACGGCAGCTTACAGCATGCTCGACGTGCAGGCAGCTACACACGCCGGCAATGATTACTACAATGCAACCTTCCTGTATGGGCTGGACTTCGTGTCGATTGGATTGACGACGAAGCTACCAGGAGGCCAGCACTTTCAGCGGATCGCAGCCGAGCCACAACCCCGCAGCTATCGCAAGGTTATTCTCCAGCAGGGTGTTGCGGTAGGCGCTCTCTTCCTGGGAGACCGTAAGAACGCGCTGGCCTTTAAACGCGCGATCGATCACCGGGTCAACCTGGCTCCAGTTGCGAGACGCTTGTTCGCTGAGAATTTTCATCTTGACGATTGGTTGGACGGGCAAGGTGTGCCACAGGTGATTTTGAATGTGGGGAGAGTTGATGGGCAAATACGACAGGCCACCGGGCGATTAGTTGATGGACAAGCGCGGGAGGTCACCGGGCGACCAACCCACACAGGGCGACCGCAAGGGTCGCCCCTACCCTGGACGGTTGGCGCTCAACAGGGAGAGTCAGGGATGGCGTACCTGGTGCCGGTTCCGCATGCCAGGGTCAGGGTTGATGTACGAGAGGCGCGGATTGGGGCGGGCAGCGAGGGCGAGGTTTTTACGATCGGGCGGCAGCGCGGGGTGTCGCTTTTGATCGAGCATGGTTCTGTTTCGCGCGTGCATGCTGAGATCGGCTGTAGGAATGGGGAGTATGTGCTGCGTGACAGGGGAAGTTCCAATGGTACGTTTGTGAATAATGTTGCGCTGGCGATGGACAGGGCGTATACGCTGCGCAATCTGGACGTTGTGCGTTTTGGTGATGCGCAATTCCGGTTTGAGGCGCGGAACCAGGTGGCAGACAATAGTGATATTCCGCAGGGTTCGAGTATGGCCTTCCGGCATGTAGAGGGGACTCAATTGCATGCGAATGTGTCACGCTTTATCCCTGAGAGTGTTCTGGCGTCGCTGAAAGAGGAGCCTACGCTGGTGCTGGTGAGGCAGGGCGATAGCGCCAGGGTTGTGCCGGTGGAGTTCGAGCGGCGCTACACGCTCGGGCGGAGTAGGGAGAATGATATCCCGCTGGATGACATGGCGTCGTCGCGCAGGCACGCGGAGATATTTAGCGCGCCGGATGGGTTTTACGTACGGGACCTGGAGAGCCGCAACGGGGTGATTGTCAACAGGGGCAAGATCAATAACGCGTATCACCTGTCGCATGGTGACCGGATGGTGATAGGTGATACGCTGGTGTATTTTTCGTATCCACGACCGGCAATGACGGCGGGGACAATGAATCAGGACCCAACGGCCAAGACGAGTGTAGTAAGGCGAGCAGGGGCGGAGGGCACGAAGGAATTGCAATTCGTTGCACGAGCGGGCGGCCACGAAGGTCGCTCCTACAGCACCCCTACGGTGGTGGGGATGGAGCACCGGGGGGATGTGCAGGCATTGACGGGTGAGCGCATACATTTTGAGATCGATATGTGTATTGGCTGCGATCGCTGTATGGATGCCTGCCCGGTGCCGATGTCGTCGCTGGTGAATATCGCTGATCTCAACCACGCCACGGTGAGCGATGATGTGACTGCGCACGTGGAGCGTTTTACACACGAGTGCATTATGTGCGGCTCGTGCGTGCCGGTCTGCCCGGTCGATAACCACCGCGATCTCTTGATGTTGTCGCTCAAGCAGCGTGTGGGCGTGTCCTGGGATAACCAGGTCGATATGAGCCGCATCGCTGAAAGCCTGCCGACAGGATGGACGCTGGGACAGTTAACCAGCCGCCTACAGGAGCACCGCATACTGAGCGATGCGCAACTCGTGCCGGAGAACTACCTGCTGCATGTAGTTGCAGCCTCCAGATTGAGGATACTTATGCCTGGCGATACTGCTATACGCGAGGGTGAGTATGGGCGCGAGCTGCACCTGATTCTGGAAGGGCGCCTGGCGGTCTACGCAAGCGAGGCTGGCGATAGCAGGTTCCCGATAGCGATCCTTAGACGGGGCGAGCACGTGGGCGAGGATGGCATGCTCACGGGGCAGCCGTATAAGGTGACGGCACAGGCACAGGTACCCACATTGGTATTACAGGTACCGGAACAGGCCATGCAGCGACTAATGGAGCTGGTCCCCAATGTGCGAGCTTACTTTGACCAGGTGAACAATGCACGTTCGATGAAGTCTATTCTGAAACGGATGGCGCTGTTTCAGGGGGTATCCGATGCCGATTTACAGGCGCTTATCAAGCAGACGCCGGTAAAGCAGTACGAGCGTAACGAGCGGCTTTTCGCGGAAGATGACCAGGGGGGACGCCCGGCGCGTGAGACGCTGCATATCCTGCTGGAGGGTTTTGTGAAGGTTGCGCGCCACACTACGGCGGGGACGGGGCGCCATAAAAGTGATGAACGCATTATCGCGTATCGACAGGGTGGTGATTACTTTGCCGGGGGACTTGATCTACTGGGCGATGGGCGAGCGGTGAGTGTGAGCGCCATTAACCGCGTGCGTGTAGCGGAGGTACCGCGTAAGGTGATGCTGGCCCTCCTCCAGCGATATCCCGAAGTCAACCAGCGCTTCAACCTGCGACTGCGCGAATACATCGAGACAAGCGTTTCGACGCAGGGATACGCGCTCACGACGGGACTGCTCAAGGGGTTCTCTGCGATGAGTACGCGGCCTGATGAAGCGGTGCAGGCGGGATTACACGCGCTGGTGAGCGATGGCGTGGTCGAGGGGACCGAGGTGCTGGTGATCGACCTGGACAAGTGTATCCACTGCAGCGAATGCGAGGAGGCATGCGCACGCCGTCACGGGCATTCCCGCATGAATCGCAAGGGAATGATCGTTGGCAATATCAGTATCGCTACTGCCTGCCGCCAGTGCCAGGATCCGGTGTGTATGTTGTGCAGCCGCGCGGGGATCGCGCGTCATCCCAACGGGGAGGTCTATATTACCGAGAGTTGCATCGGTTGTGGCATCTGCGCCGAACGCTGCCCTTACGGGGCTATCTCAATCATGAATATAGAGGATGAGACAGTATCACACTCCTCCTGGCAGCGTTTCAGCGATTTCTTTACAAAAGGCGCAGGTACGGGTAAAGAGCGGGCACGCAAAAATCTACCTGTGCTGGGAGGGGCGACAGCCATGAGCAACTACGCCGCGCCTGGCCCGCTGGATACGCTCGAGCATCGCGATGGTTATGACGAACTGCGCAAGAAGATAGCGATCAAATGCGACCTGTGCGCGGGATATAAGGACCAGGCGTGCGTGGAGGCGTGTCCGACAGGGGCAGCGATACGCATACAGCCGACAAAGTTTTTTGGTTCGACGGAAGAGATCTTAAGAAGACGAGCGATGTAGGGAAAGGGTATAACTGTTGGCACTGGCAACTAAACCACCAATAGAAGAGCGGGCGATACGACGGATATGGAGAACACCTGGATCAAGATTCAATTGGATCTGGCTGGGCGTTTCGCTGGCTGTGTATGGCGGCATCTATGCATGGTATGTGCACGCGATCAGGACGCAGCAATACCCAGGGCCGTATACTGATCCGCTGCGCCTGTTCGGGATAGTGGCATTTTGCCTGGTGCTGGTCGTCGCGGTCTATAGCTTACGGAGGCGCTTCAAACGCACGATGCCAGGTAGGGTGCAGAACTGGCTGTGGGTGCATACCTGGTTTGGAGTTTGCAGCATCCTGGTGGCGTTCCTGCATGAAAACTATGCCAACATCCTGCGCGATTTCCGTTTTACGCAGATGCGTTTCAGCGAGGCAGCGTTTGGGATGCTGGCGCTGTATGCACTGGTGCTGCTTGTCGCCAGCGGTATTATAGGGCGTCTCCTGGATGGATGGCAGGCGCATGTGATTGCAGCGGAGGCCAATAGCAATGGGGTTGGCATTGTCCAGGCCGTGCAGGAGCGACTACACGAGCTGGAACTAACGATTGAACGCTTCAGCGCGGGGAAGTCTGCCGCATTCAAACTCTACTGCTCGGAGGCGCTGGGAAGAAAGACTTCATTGCCTGAGATGCTGCCGGTGCTGGCGCCTGAGGAGCTGGGTGATTTTGAGCGGGTCTACGAGGTGCTGATGCAGAGAGCGTACCTGGGGCGGTCGTTGCAGCGCCAGAAGCGTGCTCGTTTGATTATACGGGCGTGGCGGTATGTGCATATCCCGCTGGCGTGCGCGGCGCTGGCGATTATTGGATACCACAGCGTCAGTGAGTTGATAAAGATGGTGTTGTACAGATGATGTTTTCCCTCCCATTCGCCCAAAAAGTAAAAAGACTCACAATGGATATCACCTATTTGATTTACTGATGCTTCTGGGGGTTAGTATAGCGTTACCAGCAGCTTTTGTTGTGATGGTTTCCCATCGCTTGAAAAGGAAGGCTCTCAAAAGACCCGGTAGAACGACTTAGCGATAGTGTTGGCGAATTCATGTCGGTACCCCTTTGCTGTAAAGTATGAGCTCGATTGCTATATTTCACTTGCTTGACTCATATGTGCCAGTATGATAGTTTTAATGCTGTGTTTCTATTAGGAGTTTTGTCCATCAAGAGGTAACTACCAGTGAACGGACCGCAGCCTCCACAAGAAAACATCGAGATTTTTACTATGCTCTTCTGTGTGGAAACTGCAATACGAGAATTGATCATCGAGGAATTGAGCAAAGTAGAGGGTCCTCGTTGGTATAAAAGGTGCCTTCCGGGCGACGTCTTAGACAAATATCGTAAAGATTGGAAGGCAGAAAAGAGTATTCAGTGGACTCGGTGCATTCCACACCACCCAATTTACTATGTGGACTTTCCCGATCTGAAAAAGATTATAGAACGTGACGATAACTGGAAAAAGGCTTTTGAGCGCATATTCTCAAGAAAAGACATCTTGAGCAGCACGCTATCAGAACTCGAACCGATCCGCAATAAGATCGCGCACAATCGAAAGACCAGCCGCGAGGATGTTGAAATTGTGAAGGGGGCCTATAGTAAACTATCCACAGCTATAGGTTCAGACGATCTTGAAAGGCTATCAATGCGATGTACCCTGGGGGAGGATATTCCTAAACGACTCGCCCAGCTTCAGATGGAAGCCAAGAGCGCACTACTTTTCTGCCAAGAGCTTAAGTCTTTAGATACGTTGAAGGTCTGGGATTCTATCCACAATGAGTGGTGGTTTGATGAGTCATATCTAGGTGAGAAGCTAGATAAGATCATTGAATTCTTCCATGCCCTCGAGGAGTACTCGCATTTACCGCGTTTACGAGGTAGTGGGCATAAGATCGAAGCCTGGGTGAAAAATAGCGGTATTGAGATGAAGTATGCTGAGGCCCAGAAGCAATTTGATGCGATCTCAGCGAGCGAGGGGGACTGATTATGGATTTAAGTGAAACATTTAATCCCTATGACTTCGCGAACCCGGTAGCCGAGGTGAATCTCCTGGTAGGGCGTGAGAAGGAAATGGATGAGATAAATTACTACCTGGATAATACCAAGTCTGCACCACGCCCAATAAATATTGCGCTGCTTGGCCCGCGAGCCTCTGGTAAAACAAGCATTCTCAACATTACTGAACTAGAAGCGAAAGCAAGAGGTTTTTTTACAGTTAGGATCAACTTTGACGAGGATGACGCTAAAACTCAATTAGCGTTCTTCCACAAATTGTTTGATTCGATCATTACTGAGGCTTGCCAAAGTGGAGCGTTCGGAGGAATCGATGGCAAGACCTATGATACTTATCTCGACGCTGTCGATGCCTACAGTATTCCCGAAGATAAGACCTTTTGTCCTTTCTCTTTTCCTATTCAATATGCAAAAGCTATGAGCAGCGGCAATCCAAATGCTCAAATATCTGACCACAGTATTAGAAGTGATCTGATTAAGGTGCATGAAGAGTTAAAGGTTCCCATTGTGCTCCTTTTCGATGAAGGTAATGTACTTGCGCAAAGTCGCGTTCTCCTTCAGAAGCTACGGAATGTGTTTATGAATACTCCTGGTTTCATGCTAGTTATGACAGGTACGCCGGACTTGTTTCCAGTAATGGATGACGTATTCTCTCCCATTGTACGTCAGTTTAAGAAGATCAATGTTGGAGAGTTTAGTAATATAAAAGATACTCGCGAATGTATTATAAAACCTCTGCAGAAACTAGACAGTGATTTAGGGGAAAAATTATTACGTACAGACGTACAAGAGATTCATGACCTATCTGGGGGACGACCATACGAAATTCAGTTGATATGCCATATACTCTTTAAGCGCTTACAACTTAAGCGCTCAGACACGATGAAACTGGACTTCAGCGTGTTGGAGGAAGTCCGCAGGGAACTTGAGACGTGGCAGGATATTACCAGTCGCCCTATTCTAACGAAAGTCCGCAATCTCAGCAAGAAACAACTTGATGCATTGCGCATTTTATGTTCATGCAATAGCCGGGCAACGTTCGATCAAGCATGGAGCCTCGAATATATCTTTAAGGGAGAGGAGTCATGGAAGAAGGATGCACTTAAAGATACACTCAAGCTTTACTTTGATGAAGGTATATTGAAAGTCGATAATGACCTCATATCCTTTGCCGGTGACGACTTCGACAAGATTTATGTTAAGTATTTGGCGCGTGAAAAGAGTATTGCATTGGATTTCTCACCTTTTCCATTGGACCTACGATGGCGAAATGCTGTGAATGAATTAATCCGCCTGCATCTGAAAGACCGTCTGGAAAGAATGTATTTCCCCTCTCGGTTAGCTTTCACGGATATGTTTAACATTATTCATGAAATGGGCGCCTCGCCGCCAGGTGGAGATGTATTCGTAGATCAAGAAAGGCTGTCCGAAGAACTATACAGGAAGATGCTGGAATACCAAAACAAAGCAACATTTCCCGCGCTTGCAATAAATCTTAATTTACCATGGCTTAACTTCCAAACACTGGTAGGACTCCCCTAACCGGTGGAAAGTGAGGGAATTCCGGGAGAACTTTGGCATTTTGGCTCCCCATATGCTATAGTAGAGAAAATCGTATCGAGGCAGTTTGCCTC
>Ga0070707_100005906_pt1 | contig 11425 bp, 12 predicted proteins | sample KBSK5502metaG_FD_65468 | JGI IMG/M metagenome (GOLD analysis project Ga0070707, IMG submission 65468) | Corn, switchgrass and miscanthus rhizosphere microbial communities from Kellogg Biological Station, Michigan, USA - KBS K5-50-2 metaG | ecosystem: Host-associated > Plants > Roots >... | reverse complement strand
GGTCAACGTCGCCGGCATCCTGCGCGACCGGATGGTATTCAACATGACAGAGCAGGAGTGGGACGACGTCATCAGGGTGCACCTGCGGGGGACCTTCAACACCACCAAGTTCGCCGCCGCGTACTGGCGGTCGCTGCGCGACGCCGAGGCGCAGAACCGGATCATCAACTTCACCTCGGTGTCCGGACTGCACGGGGCGCCGGGCCAGCCGAACTACGCCGCGGCGAAGATGGGCATCGTCGGCCTGACCTACTCGTGCGCGAACGCGTTGCGCCAGTACGGGGTGACCGTCAACGCGATCTCGCCGGGCGCGGCCACGAGGATGACAGACTCGGTGCCCGCGGGGCGGCGCAGGGCCAGGATCAGCGCGGACGAATGGTCGCCTGACAACGTCGCGCCGATCGTCGCCTACCTGGCCGGCGCGGAGTCCGGCTGGATCAACGGGCGGATCGTGCACTCCTCGGGCTACGAGGTCGCGCTGTACAGCAATCCCGAGCCCGTGGTGCGCATCGTCGGGACCGAGCCGTGGGAAGTTGACGCGCTCGCCGCGCAGGTGGAGCGCTCGTTCGGCCCGGCCCTCGGCAAGGGCGGGCGCTGAATGGCGGAGAAGGCGGTGCCGGTGCCGACACCGGAGACCCAGCCGTTCTGGGACGGTTGCGCCGCAGGCGAGCTGCGGATCCAGCACTGCCTGGATTGCGGCGAGGCGTACTTCTACCCGCGCCCAGTCTGCCCGGCGTGCGGCTCGGCCGACGTGGAATGGTTCACCGCGAGCGGCGCGGCGACGCTGTACTCCTACGTCATCAGCCACCGCCCGGCGCCCGGGTTCGAGGACGAGGCGCCGTACGCGATCGCCGTCGTTGAGCTCGCCGAGGGTCCCCGGATGATGACGAACCTGACCGGCGTGCCGAACACCCCTGAGCACCTCGTGCTGGACATGCCGCTGCGCGTCACCTTCGAGCGCCGCGGCGACGTCAGCCTGCCCCTGTTCGCGCCCGCGGGAGAGAGCACATGAGCGGGGTCATCATCGCCGGGGCGGCCGAAACCGACCAGGTCGGCAAGCTGCCCGGGCACTCCACGTTGCAACTGCACCTCGAGTCCGCGCTGAACGCGCTCGCCGACGCTGGCCTGACGACCAAGGACATCGACGGCATCGCGACGGTCAGCGCGCCAGGCCCGGTGCAGGTCGCCCACTCGCTCGGCATCACGCCGCGGTGGATGGACAGCACGGCGGTCGGCGGCACGTCCTTTCTGCTGCACGTCAGGCACGCGGCGGCGGCGATCGAGGCCGGGCACGCGAGCATCGTGCTGATCACCCACGGCGAGTCAGGAAGGTCGCGGGTCGGCGCCGCGCGGCGGGCGCAGGCGCCGGCGTCGGTTCATGGCCAGTTCGAGGCGCCATTCGGCGTGCTCGGCCCGGTGACGTCGTTCACGCTCCCGGCGCTGCGGTACATGCACGATTTCGGGCTCACGCACGAGCAGCTGGCCTACGTGGCGGTCGCGCAGCGCCGCTGGGCCGCGAAGAACCCGCGCGCGCTGTACCGCGACCCCATCACGATCGACGACGTCCTGGCCTCGCGGATCGTCGCCTATCCGTTTCACCTGCTCGAGTGCTGCCTGGTCACCGACGGCGGCGGCGCGCTGATCGTGACCTCGGCCGACCGGGCAGGCGACTTTCCCAAGCCGGCCGTGCATGTGCTCGGCACGGGCGAGTCGTCGGAGACCCCGTTGATCTCCCAAATGGCAGACTTCACCGAATCACTGGCCTTCCGGCTTGCCGGACGGGCTGCGTTCGCCGAGGCCGGCATCACGACGGCCGACGTCGATCACCTGATGATCTACGACGCGTTCGCGCACGTGCCGATCTACGGGCTCGAGGCGCTCGGCTTCGTCGCCAAGGGCGAGGCCGGCCCGTTCATCGCCGACGGCAACACCGAGCCTGGCGGCTCGCTGCCGCTGAACACCAACGGCGGCGGGATGTCGTACACGCACACCGGGATGTACGGCATGTTCGCCATCACCGAAGCCGTGCGCCAGGTCCGCGGCGAGGCGGCCGCGCAGGTGGCCGGTCCGGAGATCAGCGTGGTGCTCGGCAACGGCGGGATGTTCGCGACCGCGGGCGTGCTCGTGCTCGGCAGGCAGCCGCGCGACCGCGCGTCAGCCTGATGGCGCGGTCAGCTCGAGCTGCATGCCGTCGGGATCCTCGAACGGCAGCACGTCGATGCCGAACGAAGACAGCGTCGTGATCTCGCCGTGCGGCACGCCGTGGCCGTCGAACAGCGCCGCGGCCTGCTCCAGGTCCGCGCGGCTCGCGACGCCGAAGCTGAGATGGTCAAGGCCGACCCGGTCCGGGTCGAACCGGTCGCCGGACGGCGCCATCGGCCGCAGCCCCAGCAGCAGGTTGCCGCGGATCATGACGACGCCGCCGAAGAGGATCTTGAACGTATCCGCGGCCGCCGGGTCGCCGGGCGGCGGCGACTCAACAGCGACCTCGAAGCCGAGCAGTCCCGTGTAGAACTCGCGGCTCCGCGCGAGGTCTGTGACCGTCAGCCGCAGATGGTGAATGTCGCCGGTAGGAATCTGACCTGGCATCGCTTATCCCCTCATGGGTGCCGCGGGCTCGGCTTCGCCGGGCTCGCAGATTACCATCCGGAATCCCTTTCGGCCGTCTCGCTAGGGTTGTCTGCATCGACGTGGACGGGTGCGAGGGAGGCCAGATGGCGGACGGCGTGGTGGCGATCAGCGGCGGCAGGATCGTTCCGATCACCGGCGACGATATTGAGCGCGGAACGGTGCTGATCGAGAACGGCAAGATCGCCGCCGTCGGCGCGAAGGTCGCGATTCCTGACGGCGCGCGAGTCGTCGACGCGACGGGCACGTGGGTGCTGCCCGGCTTCATCGAGGCGCACGGCCACGTCGGGGTGAGCGAGGAGGCCGAGGGCTGGGCAGGCCAGGACACCAACGAGATGACCGAGCCGGTGACCGCGCACGTGCGCGCGATCGACGCGATCAACCCGGCGGACATGGGCTTCCGCGACGCGATCAGCGGCGGGGTGCTGGCGGTGAACGTAAACCCTGGGTCTGGCAACCCGATTGGCGGGCAGACGGTCGCGCTGAAGTGCTGGGGCCGGACCGTCGACCAGATGGCGCTGCGCCAGCCGTCGGGGATGAAGTCCGCGCTCGGCGAGAACCCGAAGCGGGTGTACGGCGAGCAGAAGAAGACGCCGAGCACCCGCCTGGGCACGGCGGCGGTCATCCGCGGCGCGCTGGTCGATGCCGCGAACTACCTGCGGCGGATCGAAGCCGAGCAGGCCAAGCCCGAGGCGGAGCGCAAGCCGGTCGACCGCGACCTGAAGCTCGAGGCGCTCGGCAAGGTGCTGCGCAGGGAAATTCCGTGGCGGCAGCACTGCCACCGAGCCGACGACATCGCCACGGCGATCAGGATCGCGGACGAGTTCGGCTACGACCTGGTCATCGACCACGGGACCGAGGCGCACCTGCTGGCCGATCTCCTCGCCGCGCGGGACATCCCCGTCGTCATCGGGCCGTTGCTGACTAGCAGGTCGAAGGTCGAGTTGCGGAACCGCTCGCTCGCCAATCCTGGCCGGCTGGCCAAGGCCGGCGTCACGATCGCGATCACCACCGACCACCCGGTCGTGCCGATCAACTTCCTCGTTCACCAGGCCTCGCTCGCCGTCAAGGACGGGCTGGACCGCGAGACCGCGCTCCGGGCGCTGACCATCAACCCGGCCAGGATCGCGGGGATCGACGACCGGCTCGGCTCGATCGAGCCGGGCAAGGACGCCGACCTGGTGCTCTGGTCGGGGGATCCGCTCGACGTGCTGAGCCGGGCCGAGCTGGCGTTCCTCGACGGCGTCGAGGTGTACAGCTATTCGGGCGGCGAGGCGCACTTCGCCGAGCCGTGACGTCAGGCGCCTGGCGCGGCGCGGGACACGCCGGGCCGGCTCGCCCCGGCGTGTCCCGCGCCGCTCGCTGCTCCTGTACGGTGTAGATTGAATCCCGTAGGTAGAACACGTTCTCGCTGGGTGGGATGGCCGTCATTTACTTCCGCGGGTCACGCAATATGCCTGACAACGGCGAGCGGAGCGGGCACGATTGACGGTAATGGTTCCGCATTGAAATGCCGGCCGGGACACCGATGCTTTTGGTCGCGCCGTCCCCGCTGAGCGGGGAAAATATCCGGAGCGCGGCCCGCTGATGTCCGGCGGGTGGGCTTGCCTTCATGGCAGGCTCACCCGTCGGCAGCCAATTCCGTCCTGATGATCACGCGGCGAGCCTGTCTCCGGAATTCGAATTCAGTGATACCGGCGGAATTGGCGCCGATAGCCTTGAATGGCCCCCATGGCCCCATAGCCCGATGGCCGCCAGGCCGGCTAGCTGCCGGCGGGCCGCAGGCCGCCAGCCGGGTGGTAGTCCCCGATGATGTCTGCCGCCGTCGGGATCGGCGGCGTGGCCACCCGGTCGCCTGAGTCCTTGCCGAACTCCTTGAACGCGGAAAGCTCCGGCAACGGGTTCGACCCGTCCGGCGTCTCGGCGGACGACACGTGCAAGAAAGAGACGCCGTCGGCCAGGCGGACGACCTTGTACTCGACGTTGACCGGCCCCTCGGCGTGCAGCTGCTCGAAGACCCCCTCGATCAGGCGCACGTGCTCGGCCATGGCCTCGGGCTTCACCTGATAGCTGACGACCACGCTTGTGATCACGAGATACTCCCCGGTCCCGGCGTCGGCGGCGCTCGGCCAGACGCCCTTGTCAGTGAATCGCACGGCGGTGAGTTGCATGATGCTACCGGCAACCTAGCAGCGTGCGGCGACCGCTGGACCGCCGCCGACGGTCCGCCTGTCCTGTTCACTCACGCCGGCGGCCTGCCGGCCATAATGTCGGGCAGCATCTGACCCGCGCGGCGACCGCAGCCCGCGCGGGGATGGCCCGCAGAGGAGAACGATGAGCACCAGCTTCAGCGGCGAGCTGTGGGACGGCAGCATCGACATCTACGACGCGATCCTGGCTCACCCGTTCCTCGCGGGAATGACGGACGGCAGCCTGGCGGCCGACGCGTTCACGTTCTACGTGGTCCAGGACGCGCTGTTCCTGCGCCGCTACGCCCAGGCGCTCGCCGAGGTGGCCACCCGCGCGCCCGACGCGGCGCAGACCGAGATGTTCGCCAGGCACTCTGCGGGCATCGTCGCGGTCGAGATGAGCCTGCACGACACGCTGCTCGCCGACCTGGACATCGACCCTGACGAGGTCGACGCCACCGAGGAAGCTCCCACCACGCTGGCTTACTGCAGTTACCTGCTGGCCGCGACCAGGGGCGGGTCGTACGCGGAGGGCATCGGCACGGTGCTGCCGTGCTACTGGATCTACGCCGAGGTCGGCAAGTACCTGCTCGGGCGCGGCTCGCCGAACCCGAGGTACCAGACGTGGATCGACACCTACGGCGGCGACGAGTTCGACGCTGAGGTCCGCGACGTCATCGCGGCCGCTGACGAGCTGGGACCCGGGCTCGCGGCGGCCGAGCGCGAGCGGGCGCGCCGGCACTTCCGCGCGACGAGCCGGTACGAGTGGATGTTCTGGGACATGGGCTACCGCAAGGAGACCTGGCCGGTCTGACCGGCCGTCCCGGACTGGCCCGGCTATCGCACCGTCAGCGTGATGGGGGTCGCCGCGAGGGCTTTGCTGACCGGGCAGGTGGCCTTGGCCTCTTCGGCGATCCTGGCGAAGTCGTCGGCGCCGACGCCGCTGGCCGAACCGCTGACCGTCAGCGCGATCCCGCTGATGTGGAGGCCGCCCGCAGGGTCGGGCCCGAGCGTCACGTCCGCGCTGACCTCGAGGGACTGCCCGCTGCCTCCGCCCGCGCCGAGCATGGCGGAGAACTGCATCGCGAAGCAGGCGCTGTGCGCGGCGGCGATCAGCTCCTCAGGGCTGGTCGTGCCGTCGGCGTCGTCGGCCGCCCGCTTGGGGAAGTTGACCTCGTAGCTGCCGACCCCAGAGCTCGCGAGCGTCACGGTCCCGCTGCCGTCGTTGAGGCCGCCGTTCCAGGTCGTGCGCGCGGTGCGGGTAGGCATGGCATCTCCTTTGGGCGCGTGCGGGGTGTCAGCACCTACCTTGCCACTGCGGCCCTGGCCGGACTGCCCTAACCAGACGCGAGTTTGGCGTGGTCCCAGGAGATGATCCGGCTCGGCTCGACGACGTAGCCGTACCGCTTGCGCGCCGCGTGCTCGACATACGCGGCGAGCGCGCCGTCAAAGTCGCCGTCCGTCGCGCCGCCGACGACCGCGGTGATCTGGCGGCCGATCCCGGCGATCGCCGCCTCGTCGTCGATCCGCCTGGCCGTGCCCCGGACCAGGACGCCGCGCAGGTCGAAGTACGCGCCGCCGTCTTCGACCAGGCACGAGATCCGCGGGTCGCGCTCGAGGTTGAGCGCCTTCTGCGACCGGCGGTAGGTCCAGAACGTGATCAGCCCGCCGGTCAGCACGTAGTACATGGTGACCAGGTGCGGGAATCCGTCGTGGCCGTTGGTGGCGAGCTGGACCTTGCGGCCGGCGGCGAGGAACGCCGCGGTCTCGTCGGCCGTCATCGCGACCTGGTCGCGTTGCTTCATCGCGGGCCGCCGAGACCGATGGTCTGGTCGGCCAGGGACAGCGTGTCCTCGCAGCCGAACCCCGCGTTCCCCGCGGTGCCGGGCTGATCCGCGCTCGGGCCCGCGAACGCGGGCCCGAGCGCCGCCGCGACCGAGTCGGGCGTCCACATCCCGTCAGGCGAGCCGTGTTCCGCGGCGCGGAACACGGCTCGCATCCGCGGCGGGTCAAGCACGGCGGCGACGCCGCCGTGCACCACGAACACCTCTCCGTTGATCCCGGCGGCGGCCGGGCTGGCCAGGTAGGTGACCAGCGGCGCGACGTGCTCGGGCGCGAGCGGGTCGACCACGCCGTCGGGCGCGGGTCCCGTCAGCGCGGCGGTCATGTCGGTCCTGGCCCGCGGGCAGATCGCGTTGGCGCGGACGCCGTAACGCGCGCAGCTGCGCGCCGTGGTGACCGTGAGCGCGGCGATGCCGGCCTTGGCGGCCGCGTAATTCGGCTGTCCTGGCGACCCGAGCAGGAACGCCTCCGACGAGGTGTTGACGATCCTGGCGTAGACCGGGCCGCCTGACTGCTTGCTCTGCTCGCGCCAGTAGGCGGTGGCCAGCCGGGTCGTGACGAAGTGGCCGCGCAGGTGCACGCGCAGCACGAGGTCCCACTCCTGCTCCGACATCGTGAAGATCATCCGGTCGCGGAGCACGCCGGCGTTGTTGACGACGATGTCGAGCCCGCCGAACGAGCCAAGCGCGGCCGCGAGCATCGCCTCGCCCGTCGACCAGTCGCCGACGTCGCCCTCGCAGACGGCGGCCCGTCCGCCGGCCGACGTGATCTCGTCGGCGACCGCGCGAACGGCGGGCCCAGGCAGGTCGTTGAGCACGACCCGGGCGCCGGCCGCCGCGAGCGCGATCGCTTCGGCCCGGCCGAGGCCCTGGCCAGCACCGGTGACGACCGCGGACCTGCCGTCCAGAGCCGGGGGCTGGTGCATGTTGAACTCCCTGAATCGGTAACCGTCGAGCGGGCGCCTCGCGATCAATAGCCGGGCCCGGACAGGATCCCGCCATCGGCCAGGAACTCGCTGCCCGTGCAGTACGACGACTCGTCCGACGCGAGGAACGCGACCAGCCGCGAGACCTCGATCGACTCGCCGAACCTGCCGAGCGGGAGCGCCCGCAGGTACCGCTCGCCGCGCTCGGGGTCCATGGTCTCGGCGTTCTCGAGCACCATCCGGGTGAGGATGCCGCCCGGGTGCACCGAGTTGACCCTGATGCCGAACCTGCCGAGTTCCTGCGCGGCGGCCTTGGTCATGCCGCGGACCGCGAACTTGCTCGCTGCGTAGGCCGAGCAGCCGGCCGCCCCGGTCAGCCCCTCGATCGAGGAGATGTTCACGATCGACCCGCCGCCTGCCGCCCGCACCGGCCCGGCCACGGACTTCATGCCCAGCCAGCAGCCGACCGCGTTGACGTCCATGATCCGGCGGAACTCGGCGAGCGGCATCTCGGTGATCGAGCCAAAGGCCAGCACCCCGGCGTTGTTCACGCAGACGTCGAGCTTGCCGAATGTCTCGGTCGCCAGGGCGACGGCCCTGTCCCAGTCCGCCTCGCGGGTCACGTCATGGTGGACGTACCGGCAGGAGTCGGGGCCGAGCGCGGCGGCGACGGCCTCGCCGCGCTCGTCGAGCACGTCGCCGAAGACGACCCGCGCGCCCTGCTCGACGAAGTGCCGCACGTGCGACTTGCCCATGCCGCGGGCGCCGCCGGTGATCAGTGCGACCTTGCCGTCGAGTCGGCCCATGCCGTGCGCTCCAGGGTCCGCGGTTTCCCGGGCCGCGGCCCGGGCGACCAAACGCTTGCTTGGTTAGCTGGACGCTCCGAGGATAACAGCGCCGCAAGGGCGCCCCCTGGGCGATGCCAGAATGGGGCACATGACATCGGCGGGCACCGGACGATGACGGCGATCGACTTCGCGGCCGGGCCGCCCGCGCCCGGCGACCTGGACGTGCGCTGGAACCACGGCGCGCCCGGAGAGCAGCCGATCCAGGTGCACGCCTACGACTCGCACACGTACCTGCTCAGGCAGTCCAAGGCGACCAGCTACGAGGCGCCGTTCCTGTACCTGATGTTCGGCAACGAGCGGGCGTTGCTGCTGGACACCGGGGCGACCGCCGACCCGGCCGCGTTCCCGCTGCGGGCCGCCGTCGACGCGCTGATCGCCGGCTGGCTCGCGGCGAACCCGCGCGATGGCCACGGGCTCGTCGTCGCGCACACGCACGGGCACGGCGACCACGTGGCCGGGGACGGGCAGTTCGCGGACCGCCCGCTGACCACGCTCGTCCCGCTCGAGGCGCAGCCGGTGCGGGAGTTCTTCGGGTTCGCGGACTGGCCGGACCAGGTGGTCACGTTCGACCTCGGCGGCCGGGTCCTCGAGGTGACCGGGATCCCCGGCCACCACCCCGCGTCGATCGCGATCTTCGACCCGTGGAGCGGGTTCCTGCTGACCGGCGACACGGTCTACCCGGGCCGGCTGTACGCGCCCGACTACTCCGAGTTCGCGCGCAGCCTGGACCGGCTCGCCGACTTCGCCGCGGCCAGGCCGGTCACGCACGTGATGGGCTGCCACATCGAGATGACCCGCACGCCGCGACTGGACTATCCGATCGGCACCAAGTACCAGCCTGACGAGCCGCCGTTGCAGATGACGGTCGCGCAGCTGGCCGCGGTCCGCGACGCCGCCAGGTCCGCCGCCGCCAGGCGCGGCGCGCACACGTTCGACGATTTCATCATCTTCAACGGCTCCTACCGGGCGGCTGTCGCGCGGCAGCTTGCCCGCACGCTGTGGCGGCGCGCGCTGAGGCGCGACGCCGGCTGACGCCGCGCCGGGGCCTGGCGGTGGCCGTCAGCGTGGCGTTCGAGACGCACTCGACCACGGTGGACAACGAGCGCGGCCGGGCAACTGGCTGGCTGCCCGGCGAGCTGTCCGACCAGGGCCGGCGTCAGGCGGCTGAGCTCGGCGGGCGCCGGGCCAGGCCCGGCGACGGGATCGAGGCGGTGTTCTGTTCGGATCTGGCGCGCGCCGTCTAGACCGCGAGGATCGCGTTCGCGGGCGCGGATGTTCCCTGGATCTCGCAGCGCGCGACATCCGCTGCCAGGAAGGCTGGGAGTACCGGCTCGGCTGAGCCGGCACCGAGTCAGGCACCGGACCCTGGTGCGACGACGTCCTCCCGGAAGACGCTCCCCGGCTGCTCCGGGCCGCCGGGCCGTGATCGGCGCTGCGGAGCCGCTCCAGCACCACATATCCCGGGTTGTGGCTCGGCAAAACGCCCAAAACCGGCCCGATTCTCACCGCAAGTCGTGATAAGTGTCGTGAGCATTGGGAAAGATGCGTCGCGGCGACGGCGGCCGGCCGAACGGACGGGATGCTCGAGGTGCGCTCACCGCTGGTCGTTCGGCACCTGCCGGCCCGTGGCCCTGCCTACCCGGAACCCGCGGCGAGCCTCGCCGGCCGGCCTGACCGCCGCGACACGCCGGTCAGGCCGGCCGCTTGAGCAGCCATTCCTGGCATTCCTCTTGACGACTTTGTTTGGAAAGTATACGAACTAACCAAGCCGTTAGCGGGAGCAGAACCAAGCGCCGTCCAGTCGGACAGCGGGGGGTGACCGATCGTGACGGGTCGCGGAGAGGTCGCCAGTCATGAGGAAGGCCGTTCACCGTAATTCCGCGTTCTGGACAGCAGCATTGCTCGGCGTCGCGTCGCTCGCCGCGGCGTCGAGCACGTTCGCCGCGCCGGCGGCCGCCGGGACCCGCCCGAGCCTGGCCGGGCCGCGCCACGGGGCGGCGAAGACGCCGGTCAAGGCCCTGCTCGCGGCACCCTCGGCCACGGGCGCTTCCGACGTCTCCAACCTGGGCACGGCCGGCTGGAAGGTGCTGAGCAGCGCCAGCACCACCGCGACCGGCGCGCAGATCTCCACCCCCGGCTTCATCGCCTCGACCTGGCTGCCGGTCGCCAATGACGACGCGGGCGCCCCTGGCACCGAGGTCGAGGCGCTGGCCCAGAACGGGCTCTGCCCCGGCGACACCGCGCTGCAGCCGGTGAACCAGGGGACGAGCGGCGCGAACAGCGTGTTCTTCTCCAACAACATGCAGCTGTGCTACGGCTCCATGAGCAAGATCGGTCCTGACAGCGTCGCCGCCTTCGATGTGCCCTGGTGGTGGCGCACCGACTTCACCCCGAGCCTGGCGTCCGGCCAGGTCGCGAGCCTGATCGTGAATGGGGTCGTGGGATCGGCGAACGTCTGGGTCAACGGCACGCAGGTCGCCACCTCGGCGACCGTGACCGGCGCGTACACGAGGTTCTCGTTCAACATCACCAACCTGGTGGTCTCCGGCACGAACTCGCTGGCGATCGAGGTCAACCCCAACGACCCGACGTCATTGTTCACGCTCGACAACGTCGACTGGACGCAGATACCCCCTGACAACAACACCGGCGTGCAGTTCCCCGTTCAGCTCCAGGTCGACGGCGCGCTCGCGGTCGGCAACTCGCACGTCAACCAGTCCGACGCCGCCAACCTGTCGAGCGCCGCGCTGACCGTGAAGACCGACGTCACGAACAGCACCGCGAGCTCGCAGACCGGAACCGTGACCGCGACGATCACCCCGCCGAACAACGGCACACCGATCACGGTCAGCCAGAGCGTGACCGTGCCGGCGAACACGACCCAGACCGTCTCGTTCACGCCGGCAAGCTTCCCGAGCCTAACGATCAACGGCCCGCAGGTCTGGTGGCCATACCAGCTCGGCGCGCAGCCGCTCTACACGCTGGGAATCACG
>Ga0070707_100005905_pt1 | contig 11425 bp, 13 predicted proteins | sample KBSK5502metaG_FD_65468 | JGI IMG/M metagenome (GOLD analysis project Ga0070707, IMG submission 65468) | Corn, switchgrass and miscanthus rhizosphere microbial communities from Kellogg Biological Station, Michigan, USA - KBS K5-50-2 metaG | ecosystem: Host-associated > Plants > Roots >... | reverse complement strand
ATCGCGCGGCCACCGGCAGGCGCATGTGGGTGGACCGCCACTACGCGCGCATCACGGCAGTTGCTGGGGCGCCGGAGATCGCCGTGACTCCCGGTGGCCAGACGGTGATCATCACCGTGCCGCTGAATCACGGTACTTCGTACGCGATCGCCGCATACAACGCGAGCACCGGCGGGACGCGGTGGGCAATGCTGGCGCCGGACACCTACGGGGACCCGTCCGGGCTGGTCATCAACCCGCACGGGGACACGATGTTCATCGGCGGCAACCGCACCACGGCCTACTCGGTCGCTGACGGCACCGTGCTGTGGACGACCAGCTACAACCGCAACTTTCCGGTGGGCTTCCTGTCGGGCATCATCGGGCTCAGCGGCGACGGCGCACGCCTGTTCGGAACCCGCCAGACCAAGCGGGGCATCACTTGGAGCATCATCATCGTCGCGTACCGGACGTGAACACGGCCAGGCGTGCCTGCAGGCTGGCGGCAGGCCGTAGGCCACCAGCCGCCAAGGCACCGTCTCACGCGCAGGCCCGCCGCTTCTGTGACACTTCGCGGCGAGCGCCGGCGGCGTGGGCCATGATCCGGAACATAGGCGCAACCGCTGAGCCATCGGTCCAGCCGAGCGTTCAGCGAGCCGCTGGCAGTCGGCGAGCTGATCGGTGACGCCGCGTTCGTCGCCGTCGCGGGCATCGCTGATCCGGGCAAGGATGATGGCCTTAGCGGGCGTGGAGAAAGCGTACTACAACCTAAGCATCGTCTTATTGATGCTGAGGGAGCGGAGCCGGTTGCCGGGAACCGTAGGGGAAGATGAGAAACCGTCCGGCAGCAGGCCAGGCCAGCCAGCGCGCGCAACCGGAGCACAACGAATTGGACCGCACGCCGCAGTACTAGTCAGCGTTCCGCGCTGCTGTCCCCGCGGGGCCTGGGCCTAGGCATCCTGGGAAGTCGGCACCTCGATCGTGTCCGAGGTCCACGCGATGGCTCTTAAGCCGGCTCGTGTCAACCTCCGGGCTGGCCGATGGCGTGTCAGGTAGTAGAACTGGCCGAGCGGAGAGCAGGGATGATGCGACGTGGTGCTGAGGAGTTCGATGAGCGGTTCACCGCTTTCGTGCGGTCGCGGGGTGAGCACCACCTGCGGATGGCCACGCTGCTGACCGGGAATCCGGACGCCGCCGAGGACCTGGTGCAGGCCAGCCTGCTGAAACTGTACCGGGCGTGGTCTCGGATCGACACGTCGGGCGAGCCTGACGCCTACCTGCGGCGGATCATCGTGAACACGCGCCGGTCCTGGTGGCGGGCGCGGTGGCGGCAGGAGACGCCTGTGCCCGAGGTGCCGGAAGCGGCGGCAGGCGAGGACGCCGCCGAACGGCACGCGGTCGGGGCGCTGGTCCGGCAGGCGCTGGCCCGGCTGCCCAGGCAGCAGCGGGCCGTGCTGGTGCTGCGCTATTGCGAGGACCTGCCGGAAGCCGAGGTGGCCTTCCTGCTGGGCTGTTCGGCTGGCGCGGTGAAGACGCACGCGCATCGCGGGCTCGCGGCGCTGCGCGAGTCGCTCGGTGATCTGGATTCCTTCGCAGTCAACGAGACGTCGGGTCCGGCGAGTGGATGAGGGCAACGGTCTGTGATGGAGGACAAGATGGAAGACGTTCACGCCGATGAGACCCGCGAGGCCCGGCGCCTGCTGGCGACCGCCTTCGAGACCGTGCCCGCCGATCCAGCCACGGCCGGCGACGGCCTGCTGCGCGCGGTCCGCCGCCGGTACGCGCGCCGCCGCCGAACCCGCGCGCTCGTGTCGGCGGGCGGAGCCGCGGCGGCGGCCGGGACCGCCGCCGCGGTGCTGCTGTCAGTGACTGTGGCCGGAGCGCCGCCGGCGCTCGGGGCGGTGACCAGCGCGATATCGCGGGCCGCGGCGGAGAGCTTCCGGATGAACCTGATCGTTACCCAGCACAACACGGTGCCGGGCCAGCCCGCCATCCAGTCGCCGCTGCACATCACCGGCGAACTCGACCTGAAACGGAACCTGGGCGAGGAGACGCTGTCCAATGGGTGGCGGACCCTCATTGTCGGCGAGGAGGCGTACACGGAACTTCCCCCTCGCCAAGCCAAGATATACGGAACGGGAGGCAAGCCCTGGACCGAGGAACCTCTATGGGCAACGCAGCCTTCGTACGAATCAGCAGGGGCGCAGCTCGCGTGGGACTTCAACTCGGACCGGCCATTCAACCCGCAAGCCCTGCTCGCGCTGCTCAAATCCGGTGCCAGGGTACTCAATGAGGGATCCGTGTCCGGCCCGGGCTGGACCGGCACCCGGTACAGGTTCACCGTCTCGCATCCGGACGGCACCGGGGGCGTCGTCGACAGCATCACCTGCACCGTGGACGTGGACAGCCAGGGACACATCCGCAGCCTGGCCCAGACCACTGTGTTCGTCGCGAGTGGCAAGCCCGGCACGGCGGGAGAGATGATTTACACGACCGACTTCACGTTCAGCGATTTCGGCATCCGGTTCTCGGTGACACCGCCGCCCGCCAGCCAGATCGCCCACGACATCGGCGTGGCCATCCAGTTCTGAGCCGTGAGCGCGCGGACCGGTGCGAGGGGACATCGCACCGGTCCGGCTATGTCACCAGGCTGGCGAGTTGATCGAAGAACACGCGTCAGAGCGGTGAAATCTCCGCTGCAGGCAAGACATAGCCGCGCGGCGGCAGCGGCCCTTGATCGACAAGCCCTGCCGGCGACCGAGCGTAACCCCCAGCAAATCGTCCGCGCTGGACCGGTCCGAAGTCCGGCCTCGCCGCTGCCTTGCTGCCCGGTCACTCGCCCGCCTGGCCGCGGCATGGCGCGAAGCTCGGCGGTTCAATCGGTTGCTACAACTGCTCTGCTGTGCAAAGCTATTGGTCCGGGAGAATGACAGATGACCGATGCTGAGCACCCGACCGCCAGCCTGGATGAGACCGTCCATCAGCGGCACAGGCTGGGCATCCTGACGATTACCTCGGGCGCCCGCCAGGCCGACTTCTCTTACCTGCGCGACGTGCTCGGCCTGACGCCCGGGAATCTCTCGACGCACCTGACCGTGCTCGAGGTGGCCGGCTTGGTCCGGGTCGAGAAAGGCTACCAGGGCCGCCGCCCGCGCACCTGGGTCAGCATCACCCGCGACGGCCGCGCGGCGCTGGCCGCGGAGATCGACACGCTTACCCGGCTGGCCCGGCAGCTGAACGGTGACCCAGGCAAGGGCGAGAACGGAGACGGCCGGTGAGCGGAACGAGGCCGCCGCAGGTGCCGGGCAATGGCGGCGAACTGTCTGCCGCGGACATGCTCGCCCAGATGCGGGCACTGCGCCGGCAGGCCAGCAGCATCAGCCGGGCGTACTGGCTGCCGCTGCTGCTCTTCGGGATGCTCATCTGCGGCTCGATGCCGTTCTACGTTGAGCCGCGGATTGTTCGGGGGGTCGCGGTCTACACCAGTGCGGGATGGCAGTCGCCTTACTTCGGAGGTGGCGGCTTCACCGGGAGCGCCTGGCTGAGCGTGTACTGGTTCATCGCCTTGCAGGCCGGAATAGCCGCGAGCGCCCTTTGGTACCGCTGGCGCGGCTACCGGGTAGGGCTGCGAACACCTGCCCGCGGGTTGGTCGTCGCTGGCGTCGTGCTGATCGAGCTTGCCCTCCTTGCGTCGATCATCGGCGGGCGGGCTGGGTACGCGTTGCCGGGTGATCTGACCATCCGCGGCACGGTCCCGCTCGTGCTCATCGCGGTGCCGCTCTGGGTGCTGGCCTGGGCCGAGCGCAGCACGGCGCTGGCGGTGATCGTCGCCTGCTATACCGGCTTGGCGCTGCTTGCCAGTCTCTATGACGTCGAGAACATCTTCTTCCGGCTTGGCTGGAACCCGTCGTCATTCGGCTGGCGGCTGGCTGGCCTGCCGAACGTCGCGCTGCCCGCGCTGCTGCTGTTGCTGGCCGGCGCGGGCGCCTGGCTGGCACCGCGGCTGCGGTGGCGGTCGCGGCGACCAGCAAGCGCCTAGCGGTCTCCTGCGCAGGTGGCCTCGGGTCCGTGTGGGTCACCTCTGCCGAGCCGCTGGGCCGCCTCTGGAAGATCGACCCAAAGACAATCCGGGCCACGGTGCTCCTGCAGACGCCCTCCGCGCCAGGGCTGCCGCTCTACAGTTCCGGCGGGCCGGCCGAGGTCACCACCGCGGGAGGCTCGGTGTGGGTCGGCTTCGGCAATGCCACCGAAGTCGCCCGGGTCAACCCCGGCACCGGCCAGCTTGAGCAGCAGCTGTCCGTCACCAAGACCGAAGGCACCATCTTGCAGGCCAGCGCCAGCCAGATCTGGGTGCTGCTCCAGACATGTTCGAGCTCGCCGAACAACTATGTTCCTGACCGATCCCAGCCCGGCCGCGTCGGGCGCATCGACCCGCGGACCGGCGCCTTCACGGGCAAGGACCTGAAGATCGGGTCCTCTGGCGGCTACGACTCCTTCGCCGCCGGCCCGACCATGCCTGGGTCGGAGACTTCGCCAACTCCACAGTCACCGCGATCGGCCACGCGGCAACCGCTGGTGACCGCCGGGTTCGCGACCGCTAAGCAGCGACTTGAGCTGGAGCTTGAACCGCAGCACCATCCCCGCGCCGGCACCTGAGGTCGCGAGGCAGCCGCGTCAAATGCGAGGCACTTGAAGTGCCCGCGCAGAACGGGACGTTCGGGTTCGCCATCCTCCCCGGCCGCAACCAGCCATCACCCGCCCGGAATTGGTCTGGGCTGATTCGTCTGGGATTGCTGACTGCTCTTCGTGATCGGTTGGCGGCAACGCCTCGACGGTAGCTGGTGCATGGCCCTTTGATTCGGCCCGAAATCAGGCGCACGAGGCCGAGCGCGAGGAACGCGAACTGCACGAGGAACCCGACCAGCAGACCGGCAGCCAGGCGATACAACCCGAACCGGACCCACGGGGGCGGCAGCTGGTGGACCGACGGCAGGACGTACTCGTCGTAGGAGCGCACGCGCGTGCCGGAGGGGACCGGCCTGCACGAGCCCGTCCTGGGCCAGCCGCAGGACAGGTAGCGCAGGTACCCGCGAGCTGCGGCCGCCGCGTCTCGCTCGGCCGCTACCGGGCTCCCCGTGACGTCGGCGGTGATCACCACGCGGCCTGCCATCAGGCGGGCGACGACGATGCGCCGCAGCGCGAGGAGGTCATGCTGGCCAAGGATGCGGTCGGCATACCAGAACGACGGGTCGCTATCTGCCGCGCGAGCCTGGGCCCGGGGGCTGATGCCGCCTGGGCCCAGGTGGACGACCGTGACGTGATGAGGTGGTCCTGGGCGGTCAGCCCGGCGGCAGGGCGATGGCCACGGTGATGGAGAGACAACCCCCCGCCCGTTTGGCTAGCGGGGCCGCTATGCCTGCGGCTGGCTGATGTTGACGAGCCAGGTGATGCCAAACTTGTCGACGACAATCCCGAACTCGTCCCCCCAGGCCTGCTTTTGCATCGCCATCGTGGGGTTCCCGCTGGCGGACAGCTTCTCCCAGAAGCCGCGCAGGATGTCGCCGTCGTCGCCGCTCAGGCTGATCCCGAAGCCGGACGGGGGATGATATTCCCCCATGTTGCTGGCGTGGTCGGCGGCCATGACCGTGTAGCCGGCGTCGGTCTCAAGCTGGCCGTGCATGACCTTGTCAGCGTCAGGCGAGTCTTTGCCGCCGAAGTCAGCGAACGTGTTGACGTTGAGGGTGCCGCCAAACACGCTCCGGTAGAACTCCAATGCCTGGCGGGCGTTGCCGTTGAAGTTAAGGTACGGATTCAGCCGAGACGACATCGTCTTCTCCTGCAACCACGTGATGGGCGGGACTCTCCGCGCCCCACCTCCCGGACCCGCCGATCGTATCAACCCGCCCTGCGGCCACCCGGCCGCCGAGCCCCCCGGGGAGAGCGGGTGCCCCGGAGATGCGTCAGCGGGCGCGGACCTCGGGCGTTCCTTGAGTTCGAGCCCGCACGCCCTGTCACATGGTCTCTGAGCCATGAAGCGGCGGTAGCCGTCATCGCCGGTCCCGGGGTCATAGGGACAGGCGGTAGAAACGCCAGGTTTCGGTTTCGAGGGGAGGACTTCCACGCTGCGGAAACCGGCTTCGTGTGCGTAGCGGCGCCGCGTGGCGGGGCGCATCACCGCCCCGTTGCCGATGTGCGGGGGTCGCCCATAGCGGAGGGCAGGCACGACACCACGCTCCAGCCGTAGTGGTAGCGCTCCAACTCCGTGCCGGGGGCGGTGAACTCGTCGGCGACGAACTCACCGGCGATGTCCATTTGCGTCCGTGGTCGCGGCATGTTGTCCGTCCGGGTGGCTCCCAGGTTGGCTCCCAGAGGTGATCAACTGCCGCTTCGGTGGCAGGGAGTCGACGACTTGCCGCCAGGCTTCCGCGCGACCTGGTGCGCCTCGGCGGTGTCCCGGCTAGGCCGCCCCTCCCGAGGAGACCGTTTGCGTTCGCGCCCGGGCCGCTCGTTCGATGTTCCGTTTGAGCACGGCCAGCATGCGGGCCTGCATCGGCCAGACAACGGGAATGTAGAGCCAATAGTTGGCGAAGCGTTCCAGCCATCGAGGTCGGAGAGTTTGGTAACCGCTGATGACCAGGCGCGTGCGCCCGCCAGGCAGCTCATTCAGCAGAAAGGCCCAGACCCCTTCCGTGTAGGCCGATGGCCGCGGCTGCTTCGCGTCGAGCTGGCGGCCTCGCAGGTCTGTCAACCCGCGCAGTCCCAGGAACCGGTCTGGTTCCAGGGCTGCGACCTGCCACGCGTCCACGGGGCCTTTCCGTGTCCAGTACTTCACGTAGTCGCCGAGGACGAGGTCCTGCCACTCCGGGTGGACTTCCGTGGCACTGGGCCGGCCGCCGTTGTCGAGGCGGTCCCAGGAGTACCAGCCCCCACGATCACCACCCATCTGCACCAGCCACGGCCAGACCTGATCCGGCGGCGCGTCGATGGTGACCGCCATCGTCGCCGCCCTCTGGCCGTCGGGGACGAGCTCGGCGCCGGGATACGCCTCGGTGACCTCCTCATCGGTTGCGCCCCAGCGCATGAGCCGAGGACGCACCCAAGCTGCATAGACGGCAGCCGCCGTCCCGGCCACACCAACGATCTTGCGTCCAACCGTCATACAACAACAGTCCGAGGCTCTGCGCGGCCAGCGCAAGGGACCAACGTCACGACCTGCTGCCTGGCTACGCGACGGGTGCTGGCCAGTGCGGGGCAGCGCCCCGCGGTGAAGCCGACGTTTTTGCAGGGAGTCGGCGGCGTTAGCTGTGACATGGCCTCTGAGTGCAGCTTGACTGTTTCGGTCCTGCTCCCCTGACCTCGCCGTTTCGCCGTGGCTGCGAACGGCCTCTTCGTCACGTACTACCGGCAGCAATGGCAGGCATCACTGGAACCGCCGATCGCGCCGGAGAGCTTGATCACCCGGGTGTAGCGCTTGGGCCGGAGGCCGACGAGTTCGACCACCTCGGCGACCGGCCGCGGGTTCGGGTAGTAGCTGGAATACATCGCGATGGCCTCGGCTACCGTCAGGTACCGGTCCACCCCGATGGACTGCAACACGATCCCGATCTCGTTCTTCAGCTGGCGTCGCTGACGGCCGGGGTCGTAGCCGAGGACCGGTCACGGTGCCGCGGTCCCGCGACCGGTAACCCTCGAGGACCTCGACCGTCGTGGTCTTCCCGGCGCCGTTCGGGCCCAGCAGCGCGAAGATCTCGCCGCGCGTGATGCGCAGGTCGATGCCCGGGAGGGCGCGCACGTCCCGGTAGGACTTCGTCAGCCCGCGAACGTCAAGCGCACCTGGGCGTCCAGGACTGGCCCCTCCTGCTCGTCTGAGCTGACCTTGCAGACGGGCTGCGGTTGGTCAGGGCCGAACGTCCTGGATTGCAATTGCCCACACCCGGTCAGGGAGACGACCGAGCCGCCCGATGCGGATCTCCGCGCGGACCACGTCCCGCAGGCGACAAGGTATGGCTGGTCGAGTTCAGCTAGAAACTCCTTGGCTTAGCGACGAAGGCGAGCGTGGGGACGGCCGTGATCGCATGGCGGCGGCTGTGCTGGGTAGCTCGGCGCTGGAGGATGAGGCGCGATGTCTATCTTGAAAAAGGGCTACGGCAGCATTGACCTGGACGAAGCCGCCCGGCAGCTAGGGCAGGCAGCGCACGACGCCCAGGTCGTGTACGACTGCATCAGCCTCGGCGATCTCGACTGGGCGCACACCAACGCGGTCACCGCCCGCGCGGAGGCCGATGCCGCCGAGAATGTCCTGCGCGCCGTGCTGGGCGCCACGGGCAGCATCGCCGGCGATCGGTGACCGCTGCCGCTTGCGGCGCTCATCGCGCACGTTCCCGGCTGCCAGCGCACATCGCGAATCCGGCCGCGACGTCAGCCGGCGTCCACCATGTCCGCTCGCCGGATCCCGGAACCGCATCGACGCGGGCGATCTGCCTCCCGGCAGCCGCCGCCGTGACGGCGGCTGCCGGCTTGACGGGTTAGATGATCCGGCGGGTGAGCGGGCCGCGCTGCCGCGGACGGTGCACGGCGCAGGCGACTATCACGGCTTCATCGCCCGCCTGATCGGCATCGCCCGCGAGTTGCGGGAACCACTACCGAACTCGCCGTGCGACTCCAGAGATCGCCGATTACGCGCGCTTGGTCGCCGAGCTTGGGTGGCTGCCGAACGCGCGCGGATTGACCAGTTCTGGTCCGCCGACTGCACAGCGCCTGTGGCTTGGTCCCGAGGCCGAGGGGGCGCGTTCTTCGCGTTCGGTGATGATCTGGAACAGCAGCTCGGCTCCGCGGGGGTCGGGCTGGATGTAGCCCAGCTGGTTGAGCAGCAGCGCGCCGTTCTTTGCTCGGGCCGGGTGTCGATTCGCGCGGTGTCTGTTCGTAGCAGCGGTAGGAGCCGGCACCAGGCCGGTCCGCGCCGAGCGTCAGGAGACGGCAATGACCAGGATCGTGGTAACCGAGTTCATGTCCCTCGATGGCTGCATCGACGAGCCGCGGTGGACCTTCCAGTTCGACCGCGGGCCCGACGGCGACAAGTTCAAGTGGGATGAGCTGTTCGGCTGTGACGCGCTGCTGCTCGGCCGCGTCACCTATCAGGGCTTCGCGCAGGCCTGGCCGCACATAGGCAGTGACGAATTCGGCCAGCGGATGAACACCATCGGCAAATACGTGGTGTCCGGCACGCTCGCTGAGGCTGACGCCACCTGGGGCGACACGACGATCATCCGGGGCGACGTCCCGGCCGAGGTCGCCAAGCTCAAGGCCCAGCCCGGCGGCGACCTGCTGGTCGAGGGCAGTTGCCAGCTGGTCCGCGACCTGGCCAGGCATGGCCTGGTCGACGAGTACCGGCTGATGGTCTTCCCGATCATCCTGGGCGGCAAGATGCGGATGTTCCCCGACGCCCTCAGCGGGCCGGCGACGCTGACGCTGACCAGCTCGAAGGTGCTTGACTCCGGCATCCTGCTGCTCACCTACGAGCCGGCCGACGAGGCAGCGACGGCGGCGGAAAGCTGATTAAGCAAGCCTTCCCGTTGCGGCATGCGCATCCGGGGGCAAGATCGACCTGGCTGGCCCCGCCCGCCGCGGGCTGGCCATGGGAAGAGTCGCAGGCTGGCCGTGGGCTAACCGGCTCCGGGGAAGGTTTGGTGTGTACTCCGCGACAGGAGGAGCCATGGCCAAGCGTGCCGTGCCTCTGTCCTTATTGCCAGCCTGATTGCCCTGACCGCCTGCAGCGGAGGGTCGTCGTCCGCCGGCTCCGCGTCTGCCCCCTCCACCAGCTCGCACACAACTACAACCAATCCCACGAAGAGCACCACCGCCAAGGGCGGCTTGGTTGGGTTTCCCCTCGTACCGTGGAGACATCGCCTTAAAGGAGGAATGGCGATGGCAGATACGCGGCGGAAGTTCGATCAGGATTTCCGGGAGGGCGCGGTCCGGCTGGTCCGGGAGACGGGCAAGCCGATCGCGCAGGTGGCCCGGGACCTGGGGATCAACGAGGGCACGCTCGGGAACTGGGTCAACGCCGATAAGCGGCGCCGTGGTGAGGGCGACGGTGCGCTGAGCGAGGATGAGCGGGCGGAGCTAGCCCGGCTGCGTAAGGAGAACGCTGAGCTGGCGATGGAGCGCGATGTGCTCAAACGCAGCGTCGCCCTGTGGGTCAAGGACGCGATGGGGCGGTAGCCGTGGCCGCCATGATCGCTGCCCGCAGGGCTGATGGCATCCCGGCCGCGGTGGCCTGCCGGGCGCTGGGAGTGTCCCGCGCCTGGTTTTACCAGCACAAAGACGGGCGGCTGCCGGCGCGGGCGCAGCGGCGCGAGCAGCTCAAGGCTGAGGTCGCGCGGCTGTTCGCCCTTCACGAGGGGAAGTACGGGTCGCCGCGGATCACCGCTGACCTGCGCGAGGCGGGGTGGCGGGTGAGCGGGAACACCGTCGCCGCGGTGATGCGCGAGCAGGGCCTGGCGGCGCGGCGGAAGAAGAAGCGCAAGGGCACCACCCGCCCAGGCAAGGGCCGGTGGCGGGCACCGGACCTGGTCAGGCGCGACTTCCCCGCCACCCAGATCAACAAGAAGTGGTACGGGGACGGCACCGAGATCCCTGCCGATGAGGGCAAGCTCTACCTGGCCTCGGTCCTGGACATGGCCTCCCGGCGGATCCTCGGCTTCGCCCTCGGCGAGCACCACGACGCGCAGCTGGCCTACGGCGCGCTGACGATGGCGGTCGCGGTGCGCGGCGGCCAGGTCCCCGGGGTCATCCTGCACACCGACCAGGGCAGCGAATACACCGCTGGGACCATCCGCGCGGCGTGCGCCCGGCTGGGCATCCGCCAGTCGATGGGCAGGCCCGGCTCCGCCCTGGACAATGCGGTCATCGAATCCTGGCACTCCACGCTGGAGTTCGAGCTGCGCGCCCTGGAGCACTTCGCGACCAGGGCGCAGGCGCGGGCCCGGGTCGCTGCCTGGATCGACGATTACAACCGGCACCGGCGGCACTCCGCGCTGGCGATGATGTCCCCGGTGAACTACGAGAAAGCACTCCAGGCCGGGAAGGCGGCCTGACATGGCTCCCGCTTCTCCGCTCCCGAGTATCGGCCGGTGCTCGGCTGCGTCCAGGTCGTTCCTCCTCGGCCCTGGCGGGCCTGCGGGGGCTCCACCTGGACACCGCCTGCGCTCCGGCGGTTACATGGCAGCTACCAGAAGCGGGACCAAAGCAAGATCAGCCCAACTGATGTGTCCACGCTTTCAGGGGAACCCCGTACCAGCCCTCCAGCCCTGTGAGCTGGGCACCGTGAATACGATCGCGGCAGATCGGTATGGATAGTGCTGGGCTCTCCGAGGGTAAGCGCTCAGGACGCCCGGAACACTTCGTCGAGGTGCCACTCCAGGAACTCGCGGTGCGGCCGGTCAGC
>Ga0070707_100005903_pt1 | contig 11427 bp, 9 predicted proteins | sample KBSK5502metaG_FD_65468 | JGI IMG/M metagenome (GOLD analysis project Ga0070707, IMG submission 65468) | Corn, switchgrass and miscanthus rhizosphere microbial communities from Kellogg Biological Station, Michigan, USA - KBS K5-50-2 metaG | ecosystem: Host-associated > Plants > Roots >... | reverse complement strand
TTATATGAACAAGCGCAAGGTCAGTCTCTTGAGAGTCTTGCCCGATATATTCGATCTCTACCGCCACCAGAAAGGCACAAAATAATCAAAACCTATACAAAATTCCGGGCTAATAGAAGACACCGTCCTGGCAGAGCATTTGAAATGGTAGAATTTACATTTGAAATGTTTACAAATTTCGGGATATTCCGTGACCTACATCGTCATAGAATACTGACCCTAGAAAGACAGCGGCTTTCTACCAAACACGGATATGATCTTCCGCCAGAGATTATCGACATGGGTATTGAGAAAGATTTCAAGGATTGTATGTATAAATGTGATGAGGCTTATAAAATAATTTCAATGAAAATGCCTGAAGAATCACAATATGTAGTCAATTTTGCTTACAAATATCCATATTTTATGAAACTTAATTTGCGGGAGGCATGTCATATGATTGAGCTTAGGACTATTCCTCAAGGGCATCCAGATTATCGCAGAGTATGTCAGAAGATTTTTACAGAGTTAAAACGTGTCCACCCTGTGCTTGCTGCAGGAATTAAGTTTGTGGACCTCGGCAAGTATGAGCTTGAAAGGTTCAATGCTGAGAAACGTACGGAAAATAAGAGGCGAAAGTTAAATTAGAAGAAAAATGCCTGTGTTTCTATCGAGCCAAAATATAGACTGTATCAAAGGACGGAAATACTTAGAATCCAGTGCATAGTTTCGATAATGAGAATAATTACAAGGCCATAGTTGAGTAGGTGAGGCCGATTGTACATTACGTAGAAAAAACGAAACACTATGGGAGAATGAGAAGGATAAAATAAGTATCACAGATGTAGGAAGCAGACCTGTGATAATGGGTCATTAGTATTCCGCGCCAAATCAAATGATTGGTAAATTATAAAACGTCCTACGATGACCGGTCGGATTTATGGTATCGAGAAAAAGAAGTATGTCATTGCTGCTGCCCGTTCTCTACTTGAATGTAACGATAGTGATTTCCTTCTATCCAGTCATATTACTAGTTTTGGCAGTATATGGAATTACAGAGATTATTACGATAGCGATTTCCAAGATTTCCTCCCGTAACTTTGACTCCATTTACCATGTTTATACCTACTAGACCTAACATATATGATGCATTGAACATGTTATTGATGAAATTCCTTGAACCAAGAGTCACTGCACCGCCAGAGAGCTGCCGAATAGTTTGGGTTGAGTTAACACTGGACTATAAAAAATTGCTGATGTCACGAGATGTATAGCAAGGCTAAAGCACATGAGACGGACATTAACATCTTTCTGGACATAACAGGATTTTAAAAGAAGATTACTAATTTATTTACATTCTTATATAAAGAAAGTGGATGAAATGCAAAACTGCAGTTGCACTAGTACTAGTAGTAGTATTTGTCATCCAGTCCCATACTATGCTATAGTAGTGCATCACGCAACGCAAGCTGAAAATTGTGATCTGTACTTTTTAGCCTTATAGCTTCGCAATATTTGTTTTTGTCGTTCAAAATCTCGATATTGTGTCGGTTATAACAACTGTGTCACGGTTACCTCAACATACTGCAACTCAATTATTGCTGGGTTTAGCTAACAACCGTAGCTGTAGCAAACCTATTTCCGATCTGATCAATCTTAACCTTGACTTTCTGTCCAACTTTTCCGTTTTTGACAAAAACAACAAATCCTTGGACTCTTGCGATACCGTCACCTTGTCTGCTCACTTCCGTAACTTCTACGTCATATTCCTTACCTACTTCTACTGGTTTTGGGCCTGTAGATCCTCTGTTAAAGTCTCTACTGCCACCACCGCCTGAACCTCTTCCGTAACTCATTAGCTCAAGAGATATCCAGCTATATAAATCTCTTATTCATATTCTGTCTATCGATTGTTTGCCATTATTTTTGAATTTCCGGTAATCTATCAATACTTGCTTTCTATGCCAAAGGCTAACTTTATACCGTATTCCTGTTTTGCTTCACTTCTATCCCCCCGAATTCCACGTATTGTCTTGCTTTTTTTCAGAACTACCAACAAGATCTACCACTTTGGTTAGTGACATGCTGCCAACCCAACAGAATAGAGGACAGCCAAACAAATTGTGAACAAATATATTTTTGCATTTTTAAGTATATAATCATTACAACTAGACATGTTTAGAAGTCATATTACTCTAGATGGCAACCAGAATCAAACCATACACGAGAGCTCTCTCCTACTTTACAACAAAATTGCCGAACAGTACTGTGATTTTCAGATTCTAGAAAAAATCAAATCGTTAATACCAGAACACGTAACACAACTAAACGAAGATAATAAAATCAAATCTCTATTAGGATGGTTCAAAGATGACTTCATGGGTTGGACCCCAAAAGATCCAATATGTAATAGATGTATGGATGAAGGGCACGGGAGCCTACCAATGCAAGTTCGGGAGGTGTCTGGAAGTTCATGGAAGCTACGCGCAATGGAAATGCATAAGTGTAACAAATGCAGCTATGAATACACTTTTCCGAGATACGGTCAGATTTTGAAGATTGCAGAGGCAAGAACCGGTAGATGTAGTGAATGGTCGATGCTTTTTGGTGGCGTCATGAACGCATTAAAAATAGAGGCAAGGATTGTACATGATTTCCTTGATCACTGTTGGGACGAAGCTATGATTAATGGAAAATGGGTTCATATAGATTCGACCTTGGAATATCCAATCTCGCTAGATCATCCTCACTATTATGAGCAGAATTGGGGAAAAAAGTATGAGTATGTCTTGGCATTTTCTATGCATGCGGTAGAAGACGTGACCCAAAGATACACACAGAATTGGGACGCTGTTATTAAGAGAAGAGAAGGGAAAAAATTATCCTTTTTCAGGGGACTTTTTCAAATATAAGTCTTGATTCCTATTTCTGACCTTGTTAATATTTTACTCTCAATCAAATGAGCCAATTCAGATAAACATAGTTCGAATACTGGGTGGTTATTAGATAATACAAAATCCAATGTGATGACATGGATATGATACATCAAAAACAAAAATCTCGGTTACAACCAAAACTTAGCATCATATTTAAGCAACAAGTAAACCACATTCCTCAAACATTTGGCGCCTTCTCGGATGGTGGAGGAAAATATTGTGCTCTTGCAGCGCTTTCAAAGTACTTAGGCTACGATGTGGAAGCACACAAAATTATAAAGGAAGCTATAGCTCCTTCAGCAGATTTGATTCCGCTGACCGTAATAGAACGAATTGAAGGTTGTGTTACCAACAGACGTATTGAAGAATATCCACATTGTACCTGCAAAACGAAGAATTATTATCATTACAGTTTGACATCTCTGCTTATACATTTAAACGATTATCATCAAATGACATTTTCGGAAATAGGAAATTGGTTGGAAAACAAAGGACTGTGACAGACTGATTAGATCAAATATCTCTTTTTTCTAACTCCGGTTGTTTTTTGATTGTATTGTCATCTTTAAAATTCATGGGAAATTAGTTTGAGATGAGATTTATTTTATTTTATTTTATGCAGAATGCATATGCTTGACATCGATAACTATGTCTCTAAGTTTGTAATATGAAAGGGATAGAACCGACAACGACTAATTTTTATATTGAGATGAGGGCTGATGACTTTACAAAATTACAAGAATCTAAGACCCCAAAATCTAATCACAACCCCACTGTTAGACAAATTGTTCAAAAACGGATAATCAATCAGCCAATTTATCTAAGGAAGATATTGCAGATATTCAAACATTCTAACAAGGTGTTACCGACATTAGAGAGCATAATCAAAGATCTGGCCTGTTTCAAACATGAACCAAGGCGGCAGTTTTTACTGGTCATTTACAACATGACGACAAGTAAACGAAAGAAAGAATGGCTAGAATCCTTCACACCTGTCTTGTACAAATGCCGATGTAAAGTATGAGAGGCTAGACAGCGAATCTGAAGAAAAGGAAGAAAAAGCAACATCTTGCAATTATAGGATTTGGGGAAGATCTAATTAGTAGATAGGTAATGATCGAACTAATGCAGAATTCATATAAATGTGAGTGACAATTAGTATTTGGTATAGATGGCAAAAATGCAGAAGAAGAGTATGAATTCACCAGACGAAACGCGGACCTTTGATAAAGGAAAACTTGAGCTTACAAAAATTGGTGATACTAGTATAGGCAAAATGTATCTTGAACCAGGATGGAGCTGGGAAAAATGTATAAAGCCTATTGTTAAAACTCAAAGTTGCCAAGCTTCCCATACACAATTTGTAATATCGGGAAGAATCAGATTCAAGATGAATGATGGGAATGAAGAAGAGTACGGGCCTGGCGACTTAGCCCATATACCACCCGGACATAAGTCATGGGTAGTAGGGAATGATCCATTTACAGGAATAGAATTTGGAACGATGGATCTGTTCCATTCAGTTTAGAAAGTGGCAAAATAAACAAGTCAGCTCCAACGGAAGTCCTAAAATTGTAACCACTTAGATAAAAAGAAGCAAGAAAAGAAGAAAACTATCAGATCTTGAATACAATCTTTCCTTTTAGATCATATTTTAATTTTGGAATATCCATAGTTAAGTTGCTAACCGGTCACAATTATTGGAGTTCCCACCAATTCATCTGGAAACATTGATGGTGTTGCAAGAGGACCATCGGCAAATAACCACTATGCTGGATTTGGACCTGGAACTGCAAATTTATTTCGTAGCGACTCCAGTATTGCTGGTCCCAATAAATATTCTTTTTGTCAAATTTCTCATAAAAGGTACAATCTATTGCTAAGGTAGGTGCATTATGGCCAGTACAATGCTGCAGTTAAAACCAGAAATCGGTGTAGTTGCATTTGTAAGTGTAGTGATACATTCATCCAAAGAAATAAACAAACTGTCATAAGCTAACACCATGTTATAATATAAAAAGATATTTTCAGCCTTTTTATATCAAAATAACAGGTCGAAATTATAAATAGCATATGGCCACAGTTAACTAACATGCCAGTAATACAAATTACAATAAGCGAAGGAAGATCTGTTGAACAGAAAAGAGAACTAGTTAAAGTATTAACGAGAGAGACAGCAAGGATTATGAAAACTCAAGTGGAAAAAGTAAGAATTCTAATTTATGAAGTTTCAAAAGAGAATTGGGGAAACGCTGGGATTTTAGGATTTGATATTAATAATGATGGAAAATGATGATCATCCATGAAATATAATCGGATTTTGTGTTCATTGAGGTGTTTCTAATTCTACCAATACTGGTAATCTGTTAAAATGCAGACAAATTGCGAATAAAAATCTCAGAAACCGTTTCCAATAATCTTCTCCTACTCGCCCATAGATTAGCTGGATAAATATACTTAATACATTTAAAGTGGAAGTAATGGTTCAATGATTAAGGATTTTGTAGGCGGAGGTTTCAAGATCCGCTGTTTTTATTGTAAGACGTCTAACATAGTTTATCCACAAGACCCGGAGTACAGTCATCCATTGCTGCAACCTTGCCTCCATAAAGATAGTATTTTATCGACGTTCAAGTGCATAGCTTGCAGACAGCGGACAAAGTACTATTGGGATAAAAATCACAATTTAGATAACCTTGGATCACGATTGTAATATTGGCTTTTAATAGAGTTAATATTCAAAAATTATTGTTATAATGTCCAAAAGATAATCTTGATGGGTCTACTTTAGCAAACATCAGACTCTACAACTGTCACATCTTGATACCATTTTCTAATATTGCCCAGGCACTAACACACTTCATATATGAGAGCTAGTCACTGCAGATTATGCAAATTGAAAACCTCGGCTCGTTGAAAATCAACATCAGTAAAATCGATATCGCAATAATACTATCTACCTATTTTGTAATTGTAGACTTTCAAGATTTGTGTGTATAACATCACTATGGCTCACAATTGACTCATCAATTATAAATTAGACTTGAATGAATAGTTAAACTAAAGTTGAATGAATAGTTAAACTAAGTGCCAAATAGAGTTATGCCCAATTTTTTGGGGATACTCTAAAACATATATACTGAGTGGTTAACGCTACCTAATGAACCTTTAAGTTTCTGCCTACAAACCCCAGCTAATAAATCATAGTCCTATAGAGTAAAATAAACCATGTCCCCTTGTCGAGAATACCTAGCTATTAAGAGGTATGCTAAACGTAAATATTGCTCCTTTGCTATCAGGATTATTTTCTACCCAAATTTTGCCCCCGTGAGCTTCGATCATGCTTTTTGAAATGAATAATCCCAAACCCGTCCCTATTTCAGATTTTGAAGCAAATTTTGTGAATAATCTTGGTAATACTTCAGGGTGTATACCAGTACCAGTATCCTGTATCCTAACAAGAATCTCTTGGTTGTTATTTTTGTTCTCTACTGCGAGAGTTATACTACCTTCTTTTGTAAATTTAATTGCATTACTCAGAAGATTCGAAATTACTTGATTAATCCTGCCTTTATCTGCTTCTATAAAGATATCTTCCTCGTGGGCCACTAATCGTAATTTTAGACCATGATCTTTATTTTCTTTAGCAATCTGATTGTTGGAGTCTGCCATGGCATTTAGTACTATCTCACTTAGATTGGATAATTCTATTTTTAGACCTAGTGATTTGCTTTCGATCTTTGTAATATCTAAAATATCTTCCGAAAGTCTTTGTAGTCTTTTTGCATTTCTGATTATAACATCAAGATACTCCTTTTCTTGTTTTCCATGTTTTGGTGTTGAGCGAAGAACATCAGCTAATCCAAGTATTGGTTGTATCGGAGTACGTAATTCATGAGCAGCTACATTGATAAATTCATCCTTCATTTTATCAGCTTCTTTTAGTTTTTGATACAATTCAGTTTGTTTCCAGAGATTTTCAAAAATAGATGCATATGATGAAGCAATAGATTTGCTATTGGAATATGTTGCAACTCCCCCTGCCTCATATGGATCTTCTAGGTCATCATCCTTTAATTCCCATATCATTAATTCTGTCGTATCTACCACGAGAATCGTGATTCGAGTCTGTAGACTCTTGTCTGCTATCCTAACATCTACTTGTGGCACTGCGGATTTTAATTCGTTTAATATCCGTTGACTTTGTTGGCTGTCAGGAATTAATATTCTTATTTTTACTCCGTTCTGAATTACTTCTCTATATAGTTGTGATACGCCCATATTCATAGCAAGAGAAAAAGTCTTGGACGTGGCAAAGAATACCAGTACCTCCTTTACTGCCGATTTTATTAGGTCTAAGGAGCGACTTATAGATACTTTAGTGTCTGGAATGACCTCTATTCTACTTGGTTCAATCCCTTCCTCAATTTCTCCAATTTTCTGTTCAGCAGGAATTGCCCCATACCAAAAAATATCAAAGATATATTGGCCTTGGTCTACAACTTCCTTAACATTACTATAAATAACTTGCGTCAGTGGTTTTGCTTCTTGAAGAACCGTTGTAGCCATATACTCTGTTTCATTTACTGCTATGCCACCTTTGATTCCATCTAAGTGTCGAAGCTCATCTACAATTTTTATTAGCTCTTTGCAATACTGGATATTATCCTTGGTAATTTCAGTAAAAGCTCTTATTTTACCTCCCCGTTTTCTGATATTCATATATCCATTCCTATATGCATCAACTTCAATAACTATGGAAGGGGCCTTACTATCAAAGCATATATCCATTTTTTTCTTTGCATTTTTCATAAACTGAACTCCTCTTCCAACAGCATTTTCAGCACCGTACAATACCTCAGTTCTTGCAACAGGTTTGTTCTCTTCAATTTCTTTAATTCTCTGTTCAGATGGTATTGCTTTACTCCATAGAGTTTCAAACATGTAGTGCTGCTGTTCAACAATTTCGTCTACATTACTATAGACAAGCTGCGATGCTATCTTTCTTTCTTCATCCAAAATTACAGGAGCAAGGTATTCTTCTTCGCTAATCATAAAATTGCCTTTGATTCCATCTAAGTGTCGAAGCTCATCTACAATTTTTATTAGCTCTTTGCAATAAGATATGTTGTCATTTGTGATCTCAGTAAGATATCTTAATCTTACCCCTCTGCTTTTAGCATCGAGAAAAGCCTTCTTAATTTGTCCAATTCCGATGGCTAAGGGTGGTCGTGTATAGTTCATGCAAGTATCAATTCTTCTTTTTGTACTAGAGAAAAATCGCACCTCGGCGTCTACTACATCCTCGATTCCATGCAATACTTCTGTCCTTTTTGCTCGACCAGCCGTAAGAATAGGCACTTGTACAAAAATTCAAAACGCAACTATATAAGTACTCTATCTAGAAGTTCTAAAAAATGTCAATAAATGATATTGTGTGATTTATTTAGACAAAGAATTCGTATATCTGGTAGTGAGTGTAGTGTAACCGACATATACTACAACCCTGACTAAGTGCTGTTCTAGCAGCTGTTCTGCCAGTCCTTCACCTAATTTATGCGATATAGGCAATAAGATCATAAATAAAGGTTCAATTGAAAATGGTTGTCGTGTTCGTCAAATTTTCAGTCCTAATTGTTAGGCTAAATTAATACCAACATAACCTCTGAATCTCGAAGAAAATTGTGTAAGTGACACTCCCGTTCATGATTCTCGCAAACCGTGCACAAAAAGTGATCACATAATGGCCATTTCTATTATGTTTGTAGAAAAAAGGAATTCTTGAATATTAGATGTCAACAGCGTAAAGAAAAATTAAGAACTCGCCAATACCTCGCCGATCGCAAGTAAAGGATATTCATTACCTTACAATGGGAGTACTCTAACTGGTCTTCTTCAGAGCCGCATTAATCTCCCCATAATTAGGTTCGACAGTCGGGTCATCTGAGATCCACCTGTAAGTTATGATGCCATTCTCATCAAGGATGAAAATCGACCGTTTAGCAGCATTATATCCTTCTAATGGGCCCAAATTTTTCATCACTACCCCATACTTGTTTATAGTCTCGCGCCTGTAATCACTCAAAACGTCGAAGTTAAGGTGACGATTTATCGTAAATATCTTGTTAGCAAATGGACCATCAACAGAGATACCTACGACTTGAGAACCACTCTGTTGTAGGTCTGTCATTGAATCCCTAAAACTGCACATTTCTGCTGTGCAAGTTGGAGACTCAGCAGCAGGAAAAAAAGCAAGGACCGTTTTCTTTCCTCGGTAGTCACTCAATTTGTGCATCTTCATGTTAATATCAGGTAGTTGAAAGTCAGGAGCTTTGTCGCCTATTTCTGGCACCCAATTATTTGTTTTAGACATAAGTGGTCAAATTCTCTAGATCGAGATAATAATGTTTTCGTTAAACAAGGGGATCTGCTGTATTGCTCTTCCTAATGGCACTATCGAGTGAAGGACAACCTAACATAATTCTCATACTATTGGTTGATCAAAGAAATTGAATGATGGTGCTAGTACAAGCGAAAAATTTCCTTCTTCAAGAAATCCGTAGTTTAAAGAGAAAAGAGCATCAGGGTTGGATGTTTGTAAAGCTCTAGTACTCCCCATCAGTATCTTTATGGCATCAGTTTTAGATGCCTCATGCTCACGTATTGCTAATAGAAGCCGTAAACGCGCATCAATAATTGAAAAATAATAAATGTTACGGAGTTAGCGATGAAGGTAGCTGGAATAAGAGGTTAGTGACACATTAGCCATTCATCCATAGTTCCTTCAACTTGTTTGCAGAATCTTTTGCATCTTGTTTGCCTGTAAATACTTCCAAAGTAATCGTTCTATTGTAATTAATGTTTTTTAAGCCAAATTTTGGAACTTTATGTTTCTGCTGTTGCATAATAATACAAAATGATAGATATGTATAATTTATGTCTCATGGTAATCAACAGACAGACGTTTGATCTGTATTATCAGAGTATGAAATACAGAAGTCCAGCTCATTCTAAGGAGCTCATCGTCGTCCTATTCCCGCTAACTGCTTTTGTCTCTTCACGCATCAGTTTTAGGATCAAGATGTCCTCTTATTTCGCCGGCATTTGTGGGTGCTTATGTTTGTGAAAGGTACTGCTGATGCTACTAATGTTGTTAGTCGAGTTGGTAAGACTACCTGTTGAATTGCTCGTATTGAGTTTGCCATCATGATGTGTGTTGGTCTTTGCAGCGAGAGTGGTTGATATCAGGAGTGTTGATATTGTCATTGCTAGTGCCAAAATGGCGATTATAGACAATCTCGTCGTTATTTGCATCTGGCGTCGTAGTGAACACATACTTTATACGAAGTCTAACTCATCATAACTAAGTTTATGAGAATTTTATCTTATCTACGTTGAGTTTGATTCTAATTTCATGTCTTAGTATTTATTATGAAATACAGAAGTAGCAACTATTGCATTCTATTAAATTAGTACTCTGCTCATAACCCAACACAGCTATGAGCACTCCTTCTCAGCACTTGGTCTCTAAAAAATGAGGGAATCTTGTTAAGGCAGAATAGATTGTTCTTGTGTAGCATTCTGTGATAATGTTGGTCGTGTTCCCAATATCATATTCAAATTCATTATCTGGCCATGTCTATTTACAGTCAGCCCTACGTTATCTCCAACAGACTTGTGTACATCAACGTAATTAATGAGATCATCTATACTCCTCAAAGAATGCCCGTCAATTCCTATTATAATGTCTCCCAACTTTTGGGTATTCGAAAAGTCATTTTGCGTTACTCCCTGTACGCCTGCTTTTTCTGCAGGACTACCAGCTTGAGCTGAACCAACAATTATTCCCTTGTAATTTCGTGGTAAACCGGCACTCTGCGCTACATCTGGAGTTATAGCACGACCAGATATTCCTAGCCATGGGTGATTGTAAGTTCCAGTTTGAATTATTGTTGAAACCTCTTTGATAAGTACATCTGATGGAACCGCAAATCCTATACCGGAAAACTGTCCTGTAGCAGAATTAATGGCTGTATTTATTCCTATAACTTGCCCTTGCATATCCAACAAGGGTCCACCAGAATTACCAGGATTAATTGGAGCATCAGTCTGAATTCCACTTGGTATAGAAAATCCTGTATCAGGGTTTGGCAATAGACGTCCTACTTGGCTAACAATCCCTGTTGTCATTGTATCACTAAGTCCAAATGGATTGCCAATAGCTATCACTGGTTGTCCGACTTGTAGGGAAGAAGAGTTTACAATTGCAAGTGGAACAAGATTTTCAGGTGAGAAATTATCTATAATTTGCAATACTGCAATGTCGCTGGAAGGATCTTTTCCTATTACTTTTGCTCTATATGTATTTCCATCGACAAATGTTACATCAGCTGCATTAGCTCCATCGATTACGTGATTATTGGTGATAATGTGTCCTTGTTTATCGTATACAAATCCTGATCCTAAACGTGTTGATTGGGCTCCCAGCGGATTGCCATTTATTATTATTTGC
>Ga0070707_100005902_pt1 | contig 11427 bp, 11 predicted proteins | sample KBSK5502metaG_FD_65468 | JGI IMG/M metagenome (GOLD analysis project Ga0070707, IMG submission 65468) | Corn, switchgrass and miscanthus rhizosphere microbial communities from Kellogg Biological Station, Michigan, USA - KBS K5-50-2 metaG | ecosystem: Host-associated > Plants > Roots >... | reverse complement strand
TGCTCAAGAGCGGCGGCAACCTGCTGCTGCTCGACGAGCCCACCAATGATCTGGACGTCGACACCCTGCGCGCGCTCGAGGACGCGCTCCTGGCCTTCGCCGGCTGCGTGGTCGTCATCAGTCACGACCGCTGGTTCCTCAACCGGATCGCCACCCACATGCTGGCCTTCGAGAGCGACAGCAGGGTGGTCTGGTTCGAGGGCAATTACGAAGACTACGAAGCCGACCGCCACAAGCGCCTGGGCGCCGCCGCCGACCAGCCCCACCGCATCCGCTACAAGCCGCTCACCCGCGGCTAGTGTGGTGAGTCGGAAGTTCGCGGACGATTCGCTGGGTGGAGCCGGGCCGCTCCCCCCGGAACACGCTGCGTTGCAACCCCTGCGCCGGTTTCTCTAGGGGCCCGCGACCTTCTGAGCGGCAGGCATGTGCACGTAGAGGTCCGCCTTGGTGGGCTTGATGCCGTGCAGCGCCCGCGGAGGGCGCATCTCGTAGCGCACCGGCTTGAAGTGATCGGCGTACTGGCGGTCGGGGTTGTACACGGACCCGAACTTCCACAGCATGCGGGCGAAGTTCGTCTGCCCCCGGAGCAGGAGCCGCGTCACCTCCACCGTGCACTGGCGAAGGGCGCTCCAGCCCAGATGCTTGCGGTTGATCACGGACTGGGTCTTGACCAGCTCCTCGTAGAACCGCCGGAGCGGCAGCTTGGTCGGCAGCACTGCGTGCTGGACGTCGAAGAGCCGGTAGTCGTGGGTGGTGAGCTGGCGGCTCTCCGTGAGCCAGATTTCGGTGCCGGGGTAGGGCGTGGCCACCGTGAGGTGCACCACCTCGGGCACGGTGAGCGCCCAGTCCCGCACGACGGCGAAGCGGGCCTCGTCCCAGCTCGGGTCGGCGATGATGTTGATCGCCACCGTGATGTCGAGCTCGCGCGCGATCTCCAGCGCGCGGAGATTCTCGTTGGGCGTGGCCCGCTTCCGGTGGGCCTTGAGCGCCTCTTCGTCGAGCGCCTCGACGCCGAGGAACATGTAGTGCAGGCCGAGCCGCTTCCAGTAGGCGAAGACCTCGCGGTTCTTGATGAGCACGTCGCAGCGGGTCTCGAGGTAGTACTCCTTCCGGATCCCGCGGCGCTCGATCTCCTTGCCGATGGCGAAGCCGTCCTCGGCATGGATGAAGGCCACGTCGTCCACCAGGAAGACGTTCGGCTCGCGAATCGTCGCGATGTCCTCGGCGGCGGCCTCCGGCGAGGCCTTGCGATAGCTGCGGCCGTAGAACGTCCAGGCGCTGCAGAAGGAGCAGTCCCACGGGCAGCCGCGCGTGAACTCGGCCGAGGCGCAGGGGTCGAGCACGCCGATGAAGTACTTGTGCCGCCGGCGCGCGAGGTCGCGGGCCGGCAGGAACGCGTCGAGCTTCTCCAGCAGCGTCGGGCTCGGCCCCGCGCCGTGCGGCGTGAGGACGCCCGGGAGGGATTCGAGCCCGCGCTCGCCGACGGCGTCGAGCACGCGCGGCACGATGACTTCACCCTCGCCCCGCACGACGCAGTCAATGGCGCCGCGCGCATGGTCCAGGAACTCCGGCGCGATGAACGAGGCGCTGTGCCCGCCCACGAAGACGAAGCACTCCGGTAACAGGCGCTTGATCTCCTGGGCGAGATCGAGGACTTCGGGGACGTTGGCGAGGTAGTTGACGGAGAAGCCCACCGCGCGGGGCTTGAAAGCGTCGAGCTCGCGACGGAGCTCGGCTTGGGTGAATACCTGCAGATCCACCAGGCGCACGTCGTGACCGGCCGCGCGCACGGCCGCCGCGACCCGCTCCATTCCCAGCGGCTCGAGGCGCAGGTACAGCTCCGAGTACATGAGGGCACTCGGGTGCACGAGAAGGACTCGCATGGATATCTCCTCACAACCCCGATCGTGTCGGGGAGAGAGAGTCTGTCATCAGTGGGGGCTTGGCAAAGCAGCGTCCGCCAGGGCCCCCGTATAGAATCCTGCCACAAGCTTGGGGTCAGGTCTTGAAATCCAACTTTCGGTGACCGTGCGTGTCAGCGCGGCTGCATGCGGATGGCGCCGTCGAGCCTGATGGTCTCGCCGTTGAGCATGGCGTTTTCGATGATGTGGGCGGCCAGCGCGGCGTACTCGGGCGGCCGGCCGAGCCGCGGCGGGAAGGGGACCTGCTTGCCCAGCGAGATGCGCGCGGGCTCGGGCAGGCCCGCCAGCATGGGTGTCTCGAAGATCCCGGGTGCGATGGTGACGACGCGGATGCCGAGCTCGGCCAAATCACGCGCGATGGGCAGGGTCATGCCGACGATGCCGCCCTTTGAGGCTGAGTAGGCCGCCTGGCCGATCTGGCCGTCGAAGGCGGCCACGGACGCCGTGTTGATGACCACCCCGCGCTCGCCCTCTTCGTTGGGCTGGTTCTTGGCCATGTGCGCCGCGGCCAGCCGGATGCAGTTGAAGGTGCCGATGAGATTGATCTGAACGGTGCGCGTGAAGGCCGCGAGATCGGCTGGGCCGCGCTTGCCGAAGGTCTTCTCGGCCGTGCCGATGCCGGCGCAGTTGACGAGGGCGTGGATGGCGCCGAAGCGCGCAACCGCCGCGTCGAGCGCGGCCGTCACCTCATCCGCGCTCGTCACGTCGCAGGGGGCGAACACCGCGTTCTGGCCGAGCGCCGTCGCCGTCTGAGGGCCGGCAGACTTGGGCAGATCCAGCAGCGCGACGCGGCCGCCGCCGGCAGCCAGGCGCTCGGCCGTCGCGCGTCCCAGCCCCGAGGCCCCGCCGGTGATCACTGTGGTCGAGCCCGCGATCTTCATGGAGGAACCTCCACGAGAATTGTCCGCCGGCCGCGTAGTATAACAGGAGCCCTATGCCCCTGCCCGTGTGGATCCGGACGCCCGCCGGGCTGGCCGCGCTCGCGGCGGAGCTTCGCGGCGCGGCCGCGCTTGCCGTGGACACCGAGGGCGACAGTCTCCACCACTATCCCGGCAAGCTCTGCCTCGTGCAAATCGCCGCCGACCGCGGCCACGCGCATCTGGTGGATCCGCTGGTGCTTCCGGATCTGTCGCCGCTGGCGCCGCTCTTCGCCGAGCCGGGCATCGTCAAGGTCTTCCATGCCGCCGACAATGATCTGGCCTATTTCAAGCGGCTCTATGGCTTCACGGTCGCCGCGGTGTTCGACACCTCCGTCGCGGCGCGGCTCTTGGGCGTGACGGCGCTCAGCCTCGACGGCCTGCTCACCCAGTACCTGGGCGTGGAGCCCGTCAAGTCGCGGCAGAAGGACGACTGGTCGCGCCGGCCGCTCAACTCGGATCAGGAAGCCTATGCGCTCAACGACGTGCTTCACCTCATCCGGCTGCGCGAGCGGCTCATCGCCGAGCTCGAGGCCAAGGGCCGGCTCGCATGGGTTCAGGAGGAGTGCGCGGCATTGGCGGCGCTGTCGGTGCCCGACAAGGTCGTGGACCCCGACGCCTACCTGCGGCTCAAGGGCGCCAAGGATCTCGACGGCCGCGGGCTGGCTGTCCTGCGCGAGCTGCACCAGGCGCGCGAGACCCTCGCGCTGCGACTCGACAGGCCTCCGTTCATGATCCTCGGCAATGAGAGCCTCGTCGCGCTGGCGGCGAAACGACCCCACGGCAATGAGGAGATCCTAGCCGTGCCAGGCTGCACCCCCAATGTGGTCCGCCGCTCGGGCGCGGCCATTCTGGAAGCCGTTCGCCGCGGCGAAGCCGTGGCCGATGCCGAGCTGCCGGTGCGCCGGTCGACGCCGCGCCCCAATGTGCCTGCGGCAGTGCGGCGGAGGGCCGAAGCCTTGCGAATCTGGCGCGCCAAGGCCGCCAAGGAGCTGGGCCTCGATCCTGGCGTGCTCCTCCCCCAGCGGCTCATCGACCGGCTGGCCGCCGAGCCGCCGCGGGACCGCGAGGCCCTCGAGCGCGTGGAGGGGGTCCGGCGCTGGCGGGCGGAGCGCTTCGGCGAGGAGCTGCTCAAGACTCTCGCCGCGGCCTGACGCGGCAAACTTGCCCCAGGCGCCGGACGGTGGTACCGGATAGTCAAGGGTTCCGGCCGTGGTCGGACCGGCTCGAGGGGCCCCCGGTGAAGACAGCGACTGGAGAGGAGGACGTCCATGACCTCCAAGTCCCGGTACATCCGTGAGGGCATCATCGCCGGCATGATCGGCGCGGCGATCGTCGCGGTGTGGTTTCTGATCTATGACGCCGCCCAGGGCCGGCCCTTCCGGACGCCCGCGCTGCTGGGCGCGGCGACCTTCGAAGGCGTGAAGGATCCCTCGTCCGTGCCCGTGGCCGCCCACCTCGTGCTCCAGTACACCGTGCTCCACGGCGTTGTCTTCGCGATGATCGGCGTGCTGATCGCCTATCTGATCGTCTCCGCGCAGCGTGAGCCCAGCCGCCTGCTGATGTTGTTCATCGCCCTGATGTGTTTCGAGGTGTTCTTCCTCGCCCTGGTGGGCTGGCTCGCCCATCCGGTGCTCGGCGGAGTGGCCTGGTGGGCGATCCTCGTGGCCAATGTCCTCGCCGCCGCCGGGATGCTGACCTATTTCTTCGTGGGCCACCGCGCGCTGGGTCGCGTCCTGCTGGGCCCATGGACCCGCGTGGCGCGCGAGGGCATTGTCGCGGGGTTGCTCGGCGCCGCGGCCGTGGCCGTCTGGTTCCTGCTCTACGATCTGGCGGCCGGGATGCCGCTGCGCACGCCCGCGCTATTGGGCGCGGCCGTCTTCCACGGGCTGCGGGATCCCAACGCCGTGGTCGTCACGCTGCCTCTGGTGCTGCAGTACACCGTGCTGCACGGCGCGGCCTTCATCGGCTTCGGCTGCGCCGCCGCGGGGCTGCTGGCCCTGGCCGACCGGGAACCGCGGCTGCTCTTCGGATTCGTCATGCTGTTCTGCTGCTTCGAGGTTTTCGTGCTCGCGATGATCGCCACGCTGGCGGAGTGGCTGTTCGAGACCCTGGCCTGGTGGACGATTCTCACGGGGAACCTGCTCGCGGCGCTGGTGATGCTGTGGTTCTTCTTCGGGCACCATCGCGTGGCGTGGCGGGAATTCATCGAGGCGCGGCGCTCGCTCTAGCGCTCGAGCGGCGGGCGCTTGACCAGGGGCGGGATCCTGCTGAGCGCGATGGCCGCGCCCAGTCCGGTCAGGGCTACACCCAACCATGGCCAGCGGTAGCCGCCGGTGGTCTCGAGCAGTCCGCCAAAGAGCGTCGGGCCCACGAGCACACCGCTCCACGCGCAGGCCACCGCCACGCCCGTGAGCAGTCCCGCGTAGCGCGGCCCTCCCACTTCGGCCGCGAGGGCGAGGTAGAGGCCCACCCAGCCAAAGGCTCCGACCCCTGCCAGCACCGCCGCGCAGGCCGCCGTCGGGCCGGCCATGGGTAAACCCGACGCGAAGAGCAGGCTCATGGCGGCACTCAGCGTCGCGTTGAGGACGAGACCGGGCCGGCGCCGGCCGCCGAACGCGCGATCGCTCACGATTCCCCAGACGATACGCCCGGCCGTCCCGCCTGCCTGAGCCAGCGCGAGCAGCCCGCCCGCCGCCACCACGCCGAGCCCCTGGCTCTCGCGCGCGAACAGCGCGAAGTAGGCGAGCAGCGAAGACTGGTTGATCGAGAGCGCGAACCCCGACGCCATGAGGACGATGAACGACGGCCGCGCCAGAAACGGCGCCACCTCCGCGAGCCGCGGCCGGTCCAGGACCGCAGGCGCCGCCGCGGAGGCTCGGGATCGGAAGCCGACGAGCGCCGCGGCGGCGCCCGCGAGCGAGGCCGCTGCCGCGGTCGTGAGCGCCGCGCGCCAGCCTCGACTCAGCCCGATCGCCGGCACGGTGAGCGCCGCCGTCACCCCGCCCAGCGTGAGGCCGGTTTGCTTGACGCCCATGGCGAAGCCGCGCTCGCGAGGGGGAAACCGCTCGATGATGGCCTTGCCCGTCGTCGGATTGATCACCGCGAAGCCGAGGCCGGCGAGGAAGAAGCCGGAGAGCGTGAGCGGGAGCGTGGGCGCCTGCGCCGCCGCGCCGATCATGAGGCCCGTGAGCGCGAGCCCGCCCGTTAGCGTGACGCGAATCCCCAGGCGGTCGGTAAGCCAGCCCGCCGGCAGCGACATGAGCACGCCGCCCAGGTACACCGCGGGCAGGAACAAGCCGACCTGGGCCCGCGAGAGGCCGAGCTCGTCCCGCAGCAGTGGAGCGAGCGGAGCAATGGCCAGCACCGACACCGCGCTGAGCATGTGCGCGGCGGTGACCAGGGCGAGGAGGCCCCAGCGGCCGGGATCAGCGGAATGAGGCGAGGGGGGAAAGCCGGCCGCGGGCGTGGGTGCCTCTCACTTCGTGACGCCTGCGGCCTTGCGCGCTTCGAGCAGCTCGGCGAGCGGGATCAGACACTCGACCTTGAGCCGCATCTGCGCCACGCGATCCGGGTCGAGGATGAGCGGCTTGCCCTCCTCGGTCATGGGGAAGATCGACGTGTTGTCGGGTGTCGGCGTTCCTTCGAGCCCCACGTGCTTCTTGCAGGCCGCCATGTCCGCCTCGGCACGGGCCACGCGCTGGAGGGCTTTCTCCTGCGAGCCTCCGCAGCCCCACACGCCGAGCGCCAGCGAAATCAGCACGACAACGCCGCGCTTCACAGGCATCTCCTTCCCGGATACACTGCTCACACGGTGAAAACTCCTCAACCAAACCCCCCTAGTTAAAGCATAGTTGCGCGCGAAAAGCCAAGTCCCCCGCGCGCGGAAGGAGCTCGAGTGGGCGCGTTCGATCTCAAGGGAAGCGTGGCGGTGGTGACGGGCGGCAATGGCGGCATCGGCCTCGGCATGGCGCGCGGGCTGGCAGCCGCGGGCGCCGCCGTCGTCGTGGCGGGCCGCAACCAGGCCAAGAGCCGCGCGGCCGTGGCCGAGCTCCAGGCGCTGGGCGCGCAGGCGATGGCCCTCGAGGTCGACGTGACCGACGAGGGGTCTGTCGAGAAGCTGATCCGCCGGGCGGTGGAGGCGCTGGGCCGGCTGGACGTGCTGGTCAACAATGCGGGCACCAATATCCGCAAGCAGCCCCAGGACTACACCCTGGGCGAGTGGCGACAGGTGCTTGATACGAATCTCACCAGCGCGTTTCTCGCGAGCCGCGCGGCCTACCCGATCATGAAAGCGCAGGGCCGCGGCAAGATCATCAATATCGGCTCGATGATGTCCATCTTCGGCGCGTCGTTCACGGCGGCCTACGCCGCTTCCAAGGGCGGCCTCGTGCAGCTCACCAGGGCGCTGGCCACGGCTTGGGCGGCCGATCACATTCAGGTAAACGCCGTACTTCCCGGCTGGATCGACACTGACCTTACCGCCCGCGCCCGGGAGCAGGTTCCGGGGCTGCACGACAATGTGCTCCGGCGCACGCCGGCCAAGCGCTGGGGCGTGCCCGACGACCTGGCCGGCGTCGCCGTGTTCTTGGGCAGCGCCGCCTCGGACTTCCTCACGGGCACGGCCATCCCCGTGGACGGGGGCTATTCCATCCAGGGTTGACTGCGGTAGACTTTTCCTACCTCCAGTCATGACTGTCACCGCGCGAGTGGCACTGGTTTTCGCGCTGGCGGTCGCCGGATGCGCCTCGGTGGCTCCGCTGGAGACGGAGCTCCGCGCGCCGGCGTCCCCGCCGGTGATCCGCTTTGGCGTGGACACCTTCGCCTTCCCGAACGAGAGCCGCAGCAAGAACGCCGACAAGCCGGACCTCTATGCCAACTATTGCTTCGTGATGGCCCGCGGGGTGACGCAGTTCCACAGCTTCGCCCGCTTCGATGCCGCGCTGCCGAAGCTCCGCCCCGACGAGTACGTCGCCCGCGTCAAGGAGATCGTGTCCCACCACCCGTGGGACGATCCATTGCCCGCCGACGAGCGGGTGGTGATCCCCGGCTACGCCTCGCTCTACGAATTTTCGCGCGACGAGGAGGCGGCGGTGAAGGAAGGGCTCGGGAGCCGGTTCTGGACGGTAGTGCACTGGACCAACTGGCGCGTGGTGTTCCCGGTGCCGGGATGGCATCAGGAGCGCGTGGCGCGCGAGGCCCTGGCGGAGCTGCAGGCGGGCCGCCCCGTCCAGTTCCTGGTGACCAACCTGCCCGCTTGGGAGCTCAACCATACGGTGGTGGCATACGACTATCGTGTCGCCGACCGCGGCGACGTCGAGTTCGTGGTCTACGATCCGAACGATCCCTACAGGCCCGGCCTGATCGCCTTCGATCGCGCCGAGCGGCACTTCATCGCTACGCGGCTCTTCGATACTGAGCCGGGCGCGATCCGCGCCTTCCGCATGTACTACTCGCCGCTGCTCTAGCCGATGGACGCGTCCCGGCGGCCTCACGTATTCGATGCGGGGGAGGGCGGTCATGCGGTCGCCTGAGCGCATCGCGGTGATGGCGGCCGGCGTGGTGACGCCCATCGGACAGGACCTGGAGTCGTTCTGGTCGTCGCTGCTCACAGGCGCCTCGGGCATCTCCCACGTGGAGCGATTCCCGGTATCAAACCTGCGCGTGGGCCGTGCCGGCGAGATCAAGAAGCTCGCGCGCGTGAAGTCCTGGGCCCGCGTGCCGGACTGCCGGGCGACGCGCCTGCTGATCTCTGCCGCCGACGATCTGTGCGCCCAAGCCCGCTTCCGTCCGCTGCCGCTGGATCCGCGGCGCGTGGGGGTGGTCGTGGGCACCGCGCTCGGAGGTGTCGAGGAGGGCGAGCGCGCGCTCGACGGCGACCGCCGGCGGCGGCTGCTGCGCGACGCGCTCTACGACGGACCGGCCTACAACCTGGCGCGCTGGCTCGGCTGCCGCGGGCCCGTGATCACGGTGTCGACGGCCTGCGCCTCGGGCGCCACGGCGCTCGCCGTGGGCTCGGAGCTGCTCAGGGAGGATGAAGTCGATGCCGTGATCGCGGGCGGCTACGACGTCCTCTGCCGCTTCGTCATGCGGGGCTTCGACGCCCTGCGCTCGCTCACGCGCGACGAGGTCCGGCCCTTCGATCGTCGCCGCAGCGGGCTGCTCCTGGGCGAGGCCGCGGCGCTGGCCCTCCTGGTCCGCGAGCGCGACGCGCAGGGCCCGCGGCTCGGCACGGTGCTGGGCTACGGCAGCGCCAGCGATGCCTCTCATATCGCGGCGCCCGATCCCGACGGGCAGGGGCTCGAGCGCGCGGTCCGCGCGGCGCTGCTGGACGCGGGAATCACGGCGAACGACGTGGACTTCGTCAGCGCCCACGGCACCGGCACCCAGCTCAATGACCGCATCGAGACCGCGGCGCTCAAGCGGGCGCTCGGCGCCCGTGCCTATGCCGTCCCGGTCAATTCCATCAAGTCGAGTTTGGGGCATACGATGGGCGCGGCCGCGGCCCTGGAGGCCATCATGTGCCTGCAGGCCTCGCGGCACGGCCTCATCCCGCCCACGCTCCATCTGGAGGAGCCGGACCCGGCCTGCGATCTCGACTACGTGCACGGCACGGCGCGCGCGGCCCGGCCACGGATCAGCTTGAGCACCTCGCTCGGCTTCGGCGGCTGCAATGGGGCGCTGGTGCTGGAAGGGGCGCCATGACGCCGGCGCCCTCGATCCGCGCGCTCGGGCTACTGACCGGAGCGGCGTCGAGCGGGCCGGTCGGGTCGCTCGGACGACCCGAGCGAGCCGGAGAGCGCTTCCGCCGCGCCACGCGCGAGTGCCTGCTGGCGCTTGCGGCGGTGGACGCCATGCTGGAAGATGGCAGAGAGGCCCGGGAGGCGATCGCCGGAGACCGGACGGCGCTGCTCTACGTCACGGCCGCGGCCTATGGCGCATCCAACCGGGAGTTCATCACACGCGGCGGGGGGGGCACGCACTTCGCGTACACCGCGCCCGTGGTCGTGCCGGCGGAAGTCGCCATCGAATTCGGCGTGACGGGACCGTACGCCATCTTCGTGGGCGGCGCGCCCGCCACTCTGCGGGCCATCCGGCACGCGGCGGCGCTGCTGGACGACGCGGTCTGCGACCGGGCGCTGGTGCTGGCCGTCGAGATCTTTGACGAGTGCGCCGATCTCTTCGCGCGCGGCGGCCGGCTGCTCGGGCGGCCGCTGGTGGAGGCGGCCGGCTGCCTGTGGCTCGAGCGCGGCGCCGGCGATCTCGCCTTCGAGTCGCGCCGGGAAGCGCGGGCCGGGAGTGGATCGGGGCCGGAGCTGCTGAGCTGCGCGCCCCTGGCCGAGCTGGATGCGTCGCGGCGTCGTCCGGCCGCGGAGCCGCTCGCGCTGTCGGGGCGCTGGCGCGGGGAAACGGCCCGCCTGATCTGGCCCCGGCCGCCGTCGCGCTCGAGCGTGGCGTGAACACGACTCCTCCACCCGGGAGGTTTGACGAATGACCCAGAAGGAAGTGCTCGACGAGCTGAAAACGATCGTGGTCGAGCGGCTCAAGTTCGATCCGCGCCGCGCCGCCGACATGACGCTGGAGACGACGCTGCCGAAGGGCGTCGAGGGCTCGCTCGGGCTCGACTCGCTGGATTTCATCGAGCTTTCTGTCGCGATCGAAGAGCGCTTCGGCATCGTGCTGGACGAGGGCCAGGACCTGGCCGACGAGTTCGTCTCCTTCGACAGCCTCTCCCGCTTCATCCTGGCCAAGACCGGCCAGGGCTAGGCCGGCTCGCCGGACATGTCTCGCGCGTCCCCCGGCTCGCGCGTCGTCGTCAGCGGCCTCGGCGTCATGAGCCCGTACGGCGCCGGGGCGAAAACCTTTTGGTCCGGCCTCGCGGCGGGCGCCTGCGCCATCAAGCCCATCACCCTGATCGAGACCGAAGGCTTTCGCTCGCGCGTCGCCGCCGAGATCCCGCCGGAGACCGTGGCGTCGCTGCCGGCCTCGCGCCGGCGCTCGCGCGCTGACCGTCTGGCGCTGGCCGCCGCGACGGAGGCGCTGGCCGACGCGGGACTGCATGGGCAGGAACGCGCCGCCGCCGCGCTCGCCGTCGGCGCCGTGGGGGGCGGCATGTTCGAGGGGGAAGAGTGGTACTGGGAGGAGACGCGAAGCGGGAGACCCTCGCCGAAGATCCGAGCGCTCCGCTCCATTCTGCCCTACTCGCATGCGGAGACTCTGAGCTGGCGGCTCGGCCTGTCGGGGCCCAAGGAGACGCTGATCATGGCCTGCGCCTCCGGCGCCGCCTCCATCGCCCTGGGCGCCGATATGATCCGCGACGGGGCGGTGTCGGCGGCGCTGGTCGGCGGCGTGGATGCCTTCACGCGCATCTGCTTCATGGGGTTCAACGCCCTCAAGCTCCTGGATCCCGAGCCGTGCCGGCCGTTTGACCGCGATCGCCGCGGCATGTCCATCGGTGAGGCCGCGGCGTTCCTGGTGCTCGAAGACGCCGACCGCTGCCGGCAGCGGGGCGCCCGCGTTTACGCGGAGCTGGCCGGCGCCGGCATGACCACGGACGCCTACCACGTCACGGCGCCCCATCCGGAGGG
>Ga0070707_100005899_pt1 | contig 11429 bp, 9 predicted proteins | sample KBSK5502metaG_FD_65468 | JGI IMG/M metagenome (GOLD analysis project Ga0070707, IMG submission 65468) | Corn, switchgrass and miscanthus rhizosphere microbial communities from Kellogg Biological Station, Michigan, USA - KBS K5-50-2 metaG | ecosystem: Host-associated > Plants > Roots >... | reverse complement strand
CACGCATTCCGCGCTAAAATCTCTAGTCGCTTCCCCCTAAAGCGTTCTTCCAGCTTCAGCCACACGCAGGTTAAATCGAGCAACTGTGCAGAAAACTTTTCAGGTTCCACACACACCTATAAAACAATTCAGTTTGGACAATGGCCTGCGCATCGTCTTGAACGAAGATCACTCCGTTCCGGTCGTTTCGGTCGCGGTTTATTACGACGTAGGCTCACGTAATGAGCGGGAAGGTCGCACCGGCTTTGCGCATTTATTCGAGCACATGATGTTTCAAGGGTCCGAGAATGTCCCGAAGGCCGCTCACTTCCAATACATCTCCAACGCCGGCGGCACGATGAACGGCACGACTTCGAGCGAGCGAACCAACTATTTCGAGACCTTGCCCGCCAGTCAGTTGCCGCTCGCCCTTTGGCTGGAGAGCGATCGCATGCGGTCGCTCGCGGTTACGCAGGAAAACCTCGACAACCAGCGTGAAGCCGTCAAAGAAGAAAAGCGGCTCCGCTATGACAATCAACCGTATGTGAATGGATTTCTGCGGTTGTTTGAAATGAGTTTCAAGAATCCCGCCAACTCGCATTCGACAATCGGATCGATGGAAGATCTCGACGCGGCAACCGTGGAAGATATCCAGGAGTTCTTTCGCATTTACTACGCCCCGAACAATGCGGTGCTGGCCATCGCCGGCGACATCGATGAAACTGAGGCGCTCTCGCTGATCGAGAAATATTTTGCGACGATTCCACGGCAACCCGAGCCGCCACCCGTAGATGTTGCTGAGCCCCCGGGCGTGGCGGTGAAACAAGACGCTTACCTTGATAAGTTGGCTCCGGTTCCGGCGTTCGCCCTTGGCTGGAAGATTCCTGAGCGACGGTCGCCTGAATTTTATTCTCTGTCGCTCGCCAGCCACTTGCTGTTCGAAGGCGAAAGCGCGCGGCTCTATCAAAAGCTGGTCAAAGGTGAAGAGTCGGTGGTGCAAATCCAGGGTGGTATCGATGAACGCCGCGGACCCTCCGGACTGTTCATCGTGGTGATCCCAAAACCCGACCGCGAAGGCACTCGCATTCGGGACACGATATTTGCAGAGATCCGGCGGCTTGCGACTGTCGGCCCCAGTGAAGAAGAAATGGAAAAGCTGCGCAACAACCTTTTCATTGCTTCGGTGCGCAGCCGCCAATCGTCTTTGTACCGGGCGCAACAACTTGCTGAATTCGCGCTTTACGATAACGAGCCTGAATTATTCAACACCGACTTGCAGACTTATCTGGACGTTACCGCTGCACAAATCCGAGATTCAGTTGCGCAATATCTCGAGACTGACGACCGCGTGCTTCTGGACATCGTGCCCGCCCCGTCAGAACTCGCACCCGCGGCGCCACAAGGGCCAGGCGAACCCAAACAGCCGACGTCGCCGTTGCCACAGATACCCGCGCCGCCGGACGAAGCGCCCGCCGGCTCACCGATTCCAACGGCTTCGCGGCCGGCCATCGAATCGAATTGATCTTTCTGCCGACCAGCCCAATCAACGAGATGATGCAAACTGAAACCTTCCGACGCGAGATGCCTCCGCCGCTGGGGCCGCGCCCGTTAAATCTTCCTGAGTCGTTCGAAACCACGCTGGCAAACGGTCTGACCCTGGTTCTTATCGAGGACAAACGCCTGCCGCTAATCAATTTTCGACTGGCGTTTCGCTCCGGCGACGCGAATGATCCGGCCGACCTGCCCGGGTTGAGCGACATGATGTCGCACCTTCTTACTGAAGGCACAGCGACGCGAACCAGCCTGCAAATCGCCGAAGAAATCGAGCGGCTGGGCGCAACGCTTTCCGTCGGCTCGAGTTCAGACTTCACAACTATCGCTGCTTCGGGCTTGTCCGTATATGCAAATGAAATTCTCGAGCTGGTCGCGGATGTTACTCTGCATGCTACCTTTCCGCAGAACGAAGTCGATCTCGCTCGTGAAAATACGCAACAGATGCTGATTCAGCAACGGGCACAACCCACGTTCCTCGCTTCCGAGCGCATGGCCCGGGTAATGTTTGGCGCGCATCCCTATTCGCGTATATCGCCGACCTCCGAAATGCTCGATGCCCTGACGCGCGATAATCTCTTGTCGTTTCGTGACGCGGTCTTTCTGCCAAACAATGCAGTGATGATGGTAGTCGGCCATTTTGAGCACGATTCGATAACCGCCGGCGTCGAGCAACTGTTTTCCGGATGGCAGCCGGCCGAAATCTCAAAGCCGGCTTTCGCTTCGCCGCCCGATCTAAAGAGTCGCATAGCCTATGTCATCGACCGGCCTGGCTCAGCCCAGTCGAACATCGTGATCGCGAATCATGGCATCACGCGCACCAGCCCGGATTATTTCCCTTTGCTGTTGATGCACACGATTCTCGGCGCGAATGCTTCCTCGCGGCTATTCATGAACCTGCGAGAAGAGAAGGGTTACACCTACGGCGCCTATTCAAATCTGGATGCCCGCCGCCTGACAGGCACATTTCGCGCGACCGCTGAAGTAAGGACCGCCGTGACCGGCGCATCGCTGCGCGAATTCTTTTACGAACTTCAACGCATTCGCGACGAAGCCGTCTCGAACGAGGAGATTACCAACGCGAAGTCATATCTCACGGGCGTTTTCCCAATTCGGATCGAAACTCAGGATGGATTGATAGATCAGCTGGTAAGCATCAAGATGTTCGACTTGCCTGACGATTTTCTCAAGACGTATCGTGATCAGATAAATGCGGTAACGACCGAAGACATTCAGCGAGTAGCGCAAACCTACGTGCAGCCTGATCGGGCCGCGCTGGTGATTGTGGGCGACGCAGCGGAAATCACCGACCAGGTAAAACCCTATTCAGAAACGATCGAATTCTACGATACTGACGGAAAGCAAAAGGCGGCCGGAAGCATGCAGTAGGAATCACTCACGTGCATCCTGCGCGTGAGACACGGGCCGGACGCCCGGGTCATCTCGCCAAAAATGCGCACGCTACCTGCCTTTCACGCAGTTCCCTGCACGCGCTCGACATCCAGCACGCCTTGCACGTTCTTGACCGCACTCATCACTTTGTCCAGGTGCTTCACATCAAAAACTTCCACCGTAACTTCGATGCGGCCTTTTTGATCGGGACCGATCGAGGCGCGCGCGTCCCGAATGCCGGTCTTCATGTCAGAGATGGCCCCGGTGATGCCGGCAATCATGCCGGTGCGGTTTTCAGTCATAGCCAAAAGCTTGACGGCGTAGGCAGTCTTTTCGGGACGCGAAGCCCATTCGACGGTCACGATGCGTTCGGGATTGACCATCAACTGCTTCACGTTTTTGCAGCTCGCGGTGTGGACCGCGACACCTTTGCCCCGAGTTATGTAACCGATGATTGGTTCCCCGTGCAGCGGATTGCAGCAGCGCGCGCGGTTAACCATCAGATCTTCAACGCCGCGGACGATGATTGCGTCGTCGCCGGTTATTAAGCGCTTCACCGCGCGGACGCCCGTGCGCAGCCGCGATTCTTTTTGCTTGTCGAGGGCCTCGAACTTCTCCGGCCCGAGATACTTCGCAATGATATTGCGCGGGACGATCTTGCCGTAGCCCATTGCCGCCAGCAGATCTTCGGTGCGGCCGTAGCCATACTCGTTGGCAATTCGCTTAAGGTCGCCGTTGCTGTCGCCAAGCATCTTTTTGACGGACAGATGAAAGCGGCCGGCTTCTTTCTCGAACAGCTTGCGGCCGATTTCGATCGATTCCGCGCGCTGCTGATCGGCAACCCAGTGACGCACGCGATTGCGGGCACGCGACGTCGCGACGAAATTGAGCCAGTCGCGCGACGGGTGCCCATTTGGACTTCTGATGATCTCGACTACGTCGCCGTTCTGAATCATCGATCGTAACGGGACCATGCGGCCATTGACGCGAGCACCGGTGCAGGTATTACCCACTTCCGAGTGGATCATGTAGGCGAAATCAACGGGCGTCGCGCCCCGTGGCAACTGAATCACTTTGCCCATGGGCGTGAAGGCGTAAACATCCTTTGGATAGAGATCGAGTTTCAGAGAGTCGATGAATTCGCGCGAGTCCTTCACTTCCTGCGTCCATTCGACCAGCGAACGCAAAACCTTTAACGCTTCATCGTCGTCGCGCGGCCCCCGCTTGCCTTCCTTATATTTCCAGTGCGCCGCCACGCCCTCTTCCGCAATCAGGTGCATATCCTCAGTGCGAATCTGAACTTCGAAGGGCAAGCCCTTCGATCCGATGACCGAGGTGTGGAGTGATTGATACAGATTGTCGCGCGGCGTGGCGATCCAATCCTTGAACCGTCCCGGCACCGGTTTCCAGGCATTGTGAATGACGCCGAGTGCCGCATAGCAATGCCGGATTTCGTTCGGAGTGATCACGCGCGCAGCGACCAGGTCGTAAACCTGATCGAGATCGATGTCCTGGACGCCCAGCTTTTTCCAAATTGAATAAAGTCGCTTCACCCGACCTTCAATGCGCACGAACGGGACTTCCGCTTCGCGCATCTTCTCTCCAATCATGGCCGTGACATCATTGAGGAATGCTTCGTTGGCCGCGCGCCGCTTTTCCAACTGGGCTGTGATTTCGCGATAGTCGTCCGGGTGCAGGTTTTTGAAGGCGAGATCCTCGAGCTCGCCGCGCAGTTTTCCCATTCCCAACCGGTGGGCGATGGGCGCGTAGATATCCATCGTTTCTTGCGCAATGCGACGACGTTTTTCGGGGCTGAGGTATTCGAGGGTGCGCATATTGTGCAAGCGGTCGGCCAGCTTCACCAGCACCACGCGCACGTCGTCAACCATCGCCAGCAACATCTTGCGAACATTCTCAGCCTGCTGGTCCTCGCGCGAGACATTACTGATATGGGCTATTTTGGTGAGCCCTTCGACCAGATGGGCAACTTCTTCGCCAAAGTAGTCGCGGATGGTGTCCGTATCGGCCAGCGTGTCCTCGACCACGTCGTGAAGGAGTCCCGTCGAAACCGAAACGGCGTCGAGCCGCATGTCGGCGAGAATATTGGCAACCTCCAAAGGATGGACCAGGTACGATTCGCCGGACGCCCGTTTCTGGCCACGATGCTCGCGCGCCGAGAAAAGATAAGCCCGCCGCAACAGGTTCAGATCAGCCTGCGGATGATTGCGCCGCACCTTATCGCAGATTTCTTCGATTCGAACCATAAGAAAAGAGAGGTCAGAGATCAGAGGTCCGAGGTCAGAATGAAACAAGACTGACCTCTGACCTCTGACTTCTGACCTCCGCCATTATAGCAATAGGTGACGCTCGACTCGAAAAGTCTGCGTCACCTATCCGAAAACGCGCTCGGGCGCGAAAGGTCTGTTACTGCCTTAGGGGGTCGGCGTGGCGGCGGCGGCCTCGGCTGCTTCTTCTTTCTTACGTCTCTCTTCGGACAGAGCCGTCGAGCGCTTGTTCGCTACCTGCGATTGCTTCTCGTAGTCAGCCTTTTTGGTGACATCATTGTTCATCTCGGCCTGTTTGGCCAATTCCAGCAGAAGGTTAGTCTTATAAGACCAGGCTGACTCGCTGTTGGGATCGTACTTAATAGCGGTTTCGGCTTCTTCCATTCCGCGCACTACGCACTTTTGAATGGCATCAAAATCTTTTTGGTCTTTCGGTTTCTGGTAGGTAACTTTCGGGGTGCCGCCCTCGTTCGAGGTTAGCTTCACATCAGGCTGCTCGGTGACCTTAAAAGAGCAATCCCAATCTTTGCCGGCCAGGATGGCGTAGGCCTCGGCGCGTTTTTCGTTCGGCTGGGTCGTGTCGTTCGCCCGGGCGCTGATCCAGTCGCGCAATTTTTGTTCATCCTTAATCGCCGAGTAGAGAACTGAAATTGCCTTATACGATTCTTCCACCTGCTGTTCGCTGGCCGGTTTCTCCAACACACGTTTGTAAGCTTCGATCGCGTCGCGGGCTCTTTGAACATTATCCGCTTGATCGACGCCGGGTTTGTATTGTTGATGGATTACGCGAGCGATAAAAATCGGGGCTGTCTGATTGCTGGGATCGAGATAGAGGGCGCGTTTCGCATGCTGTTCTGCTTCCTCGAAGCGTCCTTCTTTATAAGCCTTTGCTGTTTCGTTCAGCTCGTTCTTGGCTCTGATTTTGTTAACCAGGGTGCAACCGGCACTGGCCGCGACAAATAACCCCAGCATCGCTGTCGCGCCGACCCGGGACCGAGAGACTCTCATTCTGTTAGCTCCGTTTAGATGAAGATGCCGCCGCGCTCTGCAAGCGAGTTCCTGACGGAATTACCGGCGAAAGTAGTTACAGTTTTTACTACGGCAGATCGTCAACCTGCAAGCCTACTGGATTGGCGCCGGCTCCTTTAATCGCGTCGATAACTTTTACGACATCGCCATATTTCAAGGCTCGGGGGGCTTTCACGAACACCGTTTTCTCAATTCGCTGATCTTCCGGGATGTTCGTGGCTGTCTCCATGCCGACCTTGTAAGCATGCTGCTCCTTGCGCTGTTGGAAGGTCTGTTGCAGCTTCGCCGCTAACGCGGTGGGGTCGTTCACCGAACCCATCCCATCCTGATTAAGCTTGATTTGCAAATCCGGGGTAATCGAAACCACCAGGGTCAGCGGGTTCGGCTTTAGCTTACTCAAGTCCTCGTTAGGATCTCTTTGGGTTGGAACCTCAGCTCTGAAGCGGCTGGGCTTTAGCGGCGTCACCACCATGAAGATGATTAGCAGCACCAGCAAGACGTCGATTAGTGGAGTTACGTTGATATAAGGAACGGCACGGTTAGTGCTTCCACCCATTGCCATAAACTTACCCTCGATTCTAATGGGAGCGCGGGAACCTCGCGCTCCGAATATTATTTCAGCCTACGCAGCCGGCGCGGGCGCTGCCGCTCCCTTGCCCTTCTTCTTATCAGCGACCAGCCCAATCTTATCGACGCCCTTTTCGCGCACCGCATTGATGATCTTGACGACCTCGCCATAACTTACGTCTATACCGCTTTTGATGTAGACGATCTTATCTTCTTCTTTCTTGTTCGCGAGGGCCTTTTCAACCGCCGCCTTCAGATCCTCGAGATTCACCTTCTTCTTACCCAGGTAATAATCGCCGTCCTTGGGAACAGAGACAATCACCGAGCTTTCCTTGTTGATGGCCTGATCCTCATCGGGATTTCGCAGATCGCGGGGAATCGCGACCGTGATGCCCTGCTGAAGAAACGGTGTGACCACCATGAAGATAATCAGCAGCACGAGCATGATGTCTACCATCGGTGTGACATTGATCTCGGATTGTAGGTGGTCGGCGCCGCCTTGCATTCCCATGACTTAAATACTCCTTCTTCTGTGTAAGCGAAATCAGGGGAGCATTTCGCTCCCCAGCTTCAAACACGCATGGCGTGACGGCCTATGGATTCAACTGCTTGGTGCGATTCTTGATGAAGTAGTCAACCAGCTCGGAAGCCGAGTTGTCCATTTCCACCACGAAGCCATCGACCTTGCCGGTGAAATAGTTGAACAGCCAAACGGCGGGCACCGCCACGACCAGACCCAGCGCGGTGGTAAAGAGCGCTTCGGAAATACCACCGGCCACTGCCGCGATACCCGCTGTTTCGGCGTTCTTCATGCCGCGGAACGCGTTGATAATTCCGAACACCGTGCCGAACAGTCCCACAAACGGTGCGGTCGAACCGATCGTCGCCAGGCCTGACAAACCGCGCCGGAACTCAGCCGTCTTGATAGCGATCGCTCGCTGCAGGGCACGCTTGGAGGCTTCAATCTCATCTCCCGAAATATCGCTCGACTGTTCGTGCGCACGGAACTCCTGGAGTCCGCTGTTGACTACCATCGCCAGGTGCGATTTGCGATGCTTGTCACTAATGTTGATTGCCTCTTCGATCCGATTGTTCTTCAAGGCCTGGGCCACGCGGGGCGCGAATTCGCGGGACTGCTTTTTCGCCGCGGTGTAGGTCAAATATCGCTCGACCATGATGGCAATCGAGTACACAGACATGATCAAGAGAATGATCACGACGGTGATGGCGACCGCTCCCATGTTCTTGACCATTTCAGTGATCGTGAATTCATTGCCCGTGCTGGATCCGGCGGCCGGACTCGGACTTTGCAAGAGAAACAGAAGAAAGCCTAGCGCTTTCGTTCCGAGGATGGTTGTCAAAATAGTCACGGTAACTCCTCCAAAAAGTTTTGATTACATTGATAACTTACCGGCAGGTCAGACCGAGCGCTGGTCGGCTCTCGGTTTTCCTGGCGAACCAGCGCGCCGGCTTACTTACTGCGCAACAAAGTTGTAGATAATCACGCCGTTTACCTTCACGGGCTGGCCCGAAAGTTTCGTCGGCGTAAATTTCGATGCCCGCGCGGCCGCGACGGCTGCGGCCTGCAGCAGTGGATGGCCTGAGACTGCGTGCGCTGAAACCACGTTTCCGTTTTCATCAATCAGCACCTGCACCTGGACAGCTCCGGAAGCATGCGCGCTTCTGGCAATCGCCGGATAAGGCGGCGTGACCAGACGAACCGCTTTACCATTGAGCACTCCTCCCGATATCGGGGCGCGCGGGGTCGGCGCTGGTGTCGGTTTTGGCGGCGGTGGTTCATCGTTGGTTTCAACCCTGGTAGGCGCTGAAATGATCTGGCCCGTTCCCGCGCCTGGAGCGATCGGGTTAACCGCGTTTGAATTTCCCGAGCCCACCATAGTCACGACTCCCTTTCGTACGGGCGGGATGTCGCTGGCTTTGGCCGAGATTTCCTTGGGCACAAGATCCGCGCGACTTACGTCAGCGATCAGCTCTTTGCGCACGTCGACATTTTTCGAGAGCTCAACCTTCTCAGGCTTGGCTTCCTGCTTCGGCTGGTTTGCCGCCGGAACCGGGACCGGCGCGATTAGCGCGGTCAATTCAAGCGTCTGCTGATCTATATATGCCGGGGCCAACAAGATTCCCACGATCAGACCGGTAAATATCAGCACGACATAGAGAATCACAAAGCCCGCTAGAAACGAACCCTTGCGTTTAAGATCTTCTGAGTGCGATCCGGACTCAACTAGATGTTCGAACATTCTTTCTTCCTCCCAAAATCGGCGCCAAATCGGGTCCCGGTTTCTGAATGGATTACTTCAATTTGCCATTCCAACCCTATGAACGAACCGTTCAATGCAAACAAGAAGAAGGTAGCAGCGGAGTGATTGCGTGTTCACGTCGAGCCCAGCCGCTCTGTAACACACAAAGAAACTGGCCCTGAACGTTACATCTCCCCGAGCGTCCCTCCTGCGAAGCAAGGGCACCGTGACGATGCGTATTTAATTGGCCAGCAACGTGCGCAGTCTATGATGCAAGTGCTTACAAAGTCAAGAACAAACACCTTGCGAAAAACCGGGCATTTGTTCCCGAAGATGCGGACGTGTCAACCAACAAAACGCAATTGTTTAGATTCCGAACCGTTTAGTTTTGTTCCCGGTCAAGCAACTCTGGACGGCTTGCCGACACTGTTGTGGCCGCGATCGATGCGCGCCGAGCTTCCTTGGGCAGGAACTCCCGTCCCACGCCGACTTGGGGCCGCTGCTTTGTCTGCTGCAGCTACGCGCCGCTCCCACCAAACCATTATCGGGCCGGCCACGGCAATCGTGTCATAGGTACCAAAGATGATACCCATCAAGAGCGCTAAAGAGAATGGCCTCAACGTTTCGCCGCCAAGTAATACCAGGGAGACGACCGACAGGAATACCAGTCCTGAGGTGATCACCGTGCGCGAAAGGGTCTGATTGATCGAGAGATTTGTGACGTCGTACAGATTCATCCGGCGATAGAGTTTTCTATTCTCGCGGATGCGATCGAAGATGACGATCGAGTCATTTACGTCGAAACCAACCAGCGTCAGCAACGCCGCAATCACAGTTAAATTGATCTCAATTTGAAATATGGAAAAGAGACCCAGAGTGACGAGCACCGTGTGGAAGACCGCGATGACCGCAGCCGCACCGTAAGTCCATTCGAAGCGAAATGCAATGAACAGCAACATGCCGATCAGCGCCGCAATCGTTACCGCGATTGCCTGCGTTCGCAGTTGTTTACTGGCGATCTCTCCGACAGCGTCGGTGCCCTCGATCTTGTAAGCCGCTTTGGCATCTCCTTCCAGCCCCAGATTGGGATCTGCCTCGGAGCCAAAGCTGTTCAGGGCTTTGCGCACATTTGCTCGAGCCGCGTCTACTCCGGCCTGACTTTCAGTGGAAACCTCAGCAGCTCCCTGGTGAGGGACCCTAACTAAGAACATGCCGGCTTTGTCGAGGACGGGCTGGATGACTGCATCGCGTACGCCTGCGGCGTTGATTGCCGCACGGAGCGCTTCCACGCTGGGCGACTGTTTGAACCTGACGGTGACCACGGTTCCGCCTTTAAAATCCACGCCGAGATTAAAAGCGTCAGTGCCGTTGGGATGGAACTTGTGACGATAGAGAGCAGTCCCCATGCCGGCCAGCATCAGGATGATCGAAATGCCGATGAAAAACCTGCGCTTACCGAGCCAGTCGACCTTGATTTCGTGAAATAATCTGATCATGAAAACTTTGCCTGGCTAACGTGCTAAATGCTCAAAGATTCGACCCGTCTGCCCTTCCGACTAAGTAGCCACATGAAAATCGTCCGCGAGACATAGACCGCCGAGAACAGATTCACCAGCAGTCCCAGCACCAGAGTGACCGCGAATCCGCGAATCGGTCCGGCGCCAAAGGCATATAAAAACAGCGACGAGACGATGGTCGTGACGTGCGTATCAATGATGGTGACAAACGCGTGAGCAAAGCCCTGCTCGATCGATGAAGGTATTGTCTTGCCGGAGCGCATTTCTTCGCGGATGCGCTCAAAGATGAGCACGTTCGAATCGACCGCCATGCCAATAGTCAGAATGATACCGGCTATGCCGGGCAACGTTAGCGTTGCGCCAAACATAATCAATCCCGCGAGCATCAGGAGCATATTGAGCAACAAGGCGACAATCGCGTTCACGCCCGACCCGCGGTAATAAACGAGCATGAAAGCCACGACGAGCGCCAGGCCCAGTAACGACGCCCGCACCCCCGAACGAATGGAGTCAGCGCCCAGGCTGGGTCCGACCGTGCGTTCTTCCTGATATTCGATTGGCGCCGGAAGCGCGCCTGAACGCAGCGTCAAAGCGAGGTCTTCGCCCTGCTCTTTGGTGAAGTTGCCGCTGATTTCGCCCTGGTCGTAGATTTGCGATTTGATGTAGGCGATCGACTTCACTTCGTTGTTAAGCACCACGCCCATATACTCGTTGATGTTCGCGCCCGTCCAGGCGCCAAACTTGTCCGCGCCGCTCTTCTTCAACGAAAAAGTAATTTGATATTTGTCGCTGCCGGCGGTTTGCGTAGCTGCCGCCGTGCGCAACTCGATGCCATCGATAATAGCGGG
>Ga0070707_100005898_pt1 | contig 11430 bp, 8 predicted proteins | sample KBSK5502metaG_FD_65468 | JGI IMG/M metagenome (GOLD analysis project Ga0070707, IMG submission 65468) | Corn, switchgrass and miscanthus rhizosphere microbial communities from Kellogg Biological Station, Michigan, USA - KBS K5-50-2 metaG | ecosystem: Host-associated > Plants > Roots >... | reverse complement strand
AAGTTGTACTTTCTTACTACCCTGTATGTAGATGTCAAAGAACCAGCCCCCGAACTTCTTCGGGGTAAACGTTTCCGCATATTTCGGGCGAAAAAAAACTCAACCTCGCCTCCGACTCTGAATCACGTTTCCGTCACGCCGTAACCTCGGCGAAGGCGGATCCGCTATCGTTGCCGGGACAAAATTGAGTCCAATTTGCAGTCCCAAATGTACGTAGAACGAACTCCTTAGTTAGAGGAGTCCCGCCTCCGGCAGGACAGACAAAATACCGTACGGGGGAGGAAAATCAACCAGTCTCCCGCGATTTTTTCGGGCTTTTTTCCGACACCCTATATTCCTCTGATGGAACAACTTGCGCCGAAAACAACCGATTAAAACGTCTGGGTGGCTGACCAAATGCGAATTTTTTTTTGCATGCCCCAAGAAAAGAAGCTCCAGCCGTCTTAAGATCAAGATCGACAGCCTGGCCGTGAGCATAAAATGAAGCCCCGCCCCAAAGCAGAAGACGAAAAACATCATGACGCTTCATACATGACGGGGCAAGTGCTTCATCCGAATGGTGGAACCATTGTGAACGGATAATGCATTTTTCGATTGTCATCCTGAGCGTAGCGAAGGATCTCACCTACGATGCCAAGATCATACAGAAGCGAAGCGTGATCCATCACGCCAATGAGAGATCCTCACTTCGGTTAGGATGAGGGCAACATTGCGACCGATCTCTGTGCGCGTCGCAGTTTCGTCGCGCGCTTAACATCCTGAGCGGTGTCGAGAAACTTCGCGCGACATGATCGCACACACGCGCTGGATAGCGTGACCCACGCTCCGGCCGTGAGATCCTTCGGCCGTCTACTGCGCCCTCAGGATGACAGCCCGTTGTGATGGCCGTACTGCCGATCAAGTTCGACCGATCACGTTTGACTCGAATATCGCGCCGTATGCTGGCGGCTCGGTCCTGGTTTCGATCGGAAGCACTGCGGGGTGATGATTGAAGAAGCCGTGCCGCGCTGGATGGAAGAACAAACGTGACCCGCTTTCAGGCAAGCCGTGGATTATCGACGAGTTCGCCGACCTAGGTTTGCTGAACCGGTCACTTCACCTGCACGGTCAGGCTGTAGGTTGCGCGCCCCCAGGTGAGCTCGCCCGTAACAGTGCCGTTCTCAAGCTTTCCTCGCACCGGGTGGGAATAGTTGATGGGGACCCGGCGGCCATCGTCCCACACCGTGGTTCCCTTTGCAGTCCAACTGCCTTCGAGTGTGCCTGTCTTGCCGTCGCCCTGGTAACGCCCGTCCAAAGTCACCGTTTCGGTTTTGCTGAAGGCGAAGCGCCCGGCGGAACCCGAATAGGGCGCGTAGTAACCCGTGCCATTGGCGGAACCCGTGGCGTGAAATGTCCCCTTCGCCACGTCGATCGTTAAAGATGAGATGAGACAACTATATGTGTCACGTTTGTCTGGCAGTCCCCTGCATGTCACTTTGCCGGAACCGGAGAGGATGGTCACGGCCTGCGTCGGCGCGACGCGGGCGGGCGCCGCTGCGGCCAGTCTCTTGATCAGTGCGTTGGCGCGAGCAGCGAGAATGTCGGCGCACCGGCGTCCTTTTGGATCAATTGTCGCTGCAAGTTTGATGGCGTCGCTTGCCGCGGCCCGCGCGGCCTTCGGGTCTGTCTTCTCAAGCGACTCGGCTTGGTCCACCAGGTCCGCCATCTTTTCCACCGCGAAAAGACTCTCCGCGGAGACGTTGTCCATCTGTTTTTTCAACAGGGCCACCTCCACCGGATGAAAGTCGAACTTGTCGAACTTTGAAAAACCACCGGCGGCAATAGCCTCGGCAGCCACCCAGTCCTGAGTACTGCATTTTTCTAGGGCGGCACGCATTTTCTCCAACTCCGCCTTGATGCTTGTGATAGTACCTGGCGCGTCGGCCACTTGTGCGTCGAGCTCTTCGAGATGCTCGATCATCTCGATCTGGCCGGCGAGCTCAAACAGGGACCGATCGCCGAGCGCGGTCGCGATCACTGCGCGAGCAGCGCCGAAGCTACCGGCGCCAGCCTTTATCTTTGCCGATTCCAGCGCGGCCAGGGCTTTATCGACAACGGCACGCGCGTCGGCGATTCGCGCCAGAACGGCTTGGGCTCGCCCGTTCAGCTCGGATGTGCGATCGGGTTTTCCGGCCGCAGCCAGCAGCGCGCGCAAGCTATCCAGATTGGCCACCGCCTCGCGCGCGAATTGTTCCGCTGTGTCGAGCGCTTTGTTTTTCAACGAAACTTCGGCTTGTTGCACGAGGTAGGACAGTCGCGCCAGGAGCGCGTCGGCGACCGACGTGTCCTCGCTAATGCGTCGCACCATCGCGGAGTCCACTGCATCCGCGATCGCGGCGAATCGCGCGCCCGGTTTGGCTGCGCTGGCGTTGATCGCTCCTCGAACGACTTGCGCCTGCCTGATGGCCTCAAGCGATCTGATTTCCGGGCCAATTGGCGAAAGCTGTTTGATCGAGCCGCCAGCCAGTTTCTCCATTTCAGACGGCGGAACTACAGATGTGTCCGGACGCAACGCGTTGGTTCGGCCAAGCGCTCCACCAGCCCGCGCCCAGATTTCTTCGATTTCCTTATCGCTCAGGCCGGCCGCTCTTAGCTCGTTCTGCGCGCGCTGGAGCAACTCGGCGGCACTTGGGTCCAGTGGAACCTCGTGCGGATCAAGAGCGATGGAGCCAGGACTGGTGAGAAGATTCAGCCCGACTTGGCCCGCCGTCGATCCGAGAATTCGACCGGTCGTGCGCAGCACGGCAGCCGTGGCTGGACTCCCGGCGATCCTGCCCGCACCACTCCAAAGCGCTTCACCGCCACTTGCTATTCTTTCCCCCCACGGTTTTAAAAATCGAACGAACCGCGACGGCGTTCCTCCTGGATTAAGTTCCGTGACCGGAACACGAGTCATATCTTCAAGCAGACCGTTGGTGAAGCGCGCGACCGTTGATGACGGCGATGAGCCCGCCCGCACCGAACCCAAGATCGAATCGCCAGAAGCAAACCGGAACGATCTGCCATAGAGCCCTTCCACATGGCGCAGCAGACGTTCCTGTGTCCGGCGGATCATACCGACACCGCGCTCGGAATAGCTGCCGCCGATGTTTCCGCGCCCCCCAAAGACGGCGCTGCGCCCTTGCGACGAGACCAGGACTTTTCCGGGGAGCCTGCCCTCCGCTGCTCCGATGAGTTGGCCCTGGTGGTAGGCCTGCGCCATACCGACGGCTTGCTCATCCATTACTGCGCCACCGCGGATGATCCAGTGCCGATAAGGCTTGCCGGCGTTGTCCACGAGGTCGAGCCATTCGTTTTCGCTTGTGCCGGTGCGATCCACCAGATTCACGGGGTCGCCATCGGCATAGAGATAAGGATCGAAGTCTGGGACCGGGTCAGGCGTCAAAAATCTGCGAGCGGCCGGATCGTACCACCGCTTACCCATTTGGTAGAGCTTCAACTCCCTGTCGTAAAAAGCGCCAGCAAAAAGAAACGGTTGCGGGATTTTTTCCGACTCCGCCAGCACTGCGCCCCAGTCGTCATATTGATAGTGATTAACCATCAAGCCGTCGTCGGCCACGATGCCGATCACGTCGCCGCGTGGAGTTGTTACCAGCACGTAGATCTGATCGTTGAAAACAAACGCGACCGGGTCGCCAGACGGTCCGGGCAAAAAGCGAATCCGCGCAACTGCGTTACTGGTGCGCTCCGTGATTTCGTGGATGATACCGGCGGCGCGCCAGATGTCGGTGGTGGTGCCCGGTGCGGTCTTGGTCACGACGTTGCCGGCGGCATCGAGTTCAAAGGAAAATTTCTGAACGCCGTCGGACCTTTCCGTCGTTCCTTCTGCGCTAAGAAGTTGGTTCGCACCGTCCCATTGAAAACGAACAGTCCGGTCCGACGCTCTGAGGGTCGCGACACGTCCGGAGGAATCGTAGTCGTGTGTCTGCTTGGCTGGTAGCGGCGTGATCAATCGACCTGTGTTGTCGTATTGATATTCGCGCTGCGAATTAACCTCGCCTGTCGCGGTGAAATCTGTGCACTGCTCCTTGGCAAGGAAATTCCGTGGATCGTACGCGTAACTGTGCGTGATAAGGGGTCCCTTCTTACCCGACCACTTGATTTGAATTGGTTTTCCAGAGCCATCGAGCTGGCTGATTGCGGAGATGCCGTTCGAATACGAAGCGATCACCTCAGACGATTTTCTGGCGAAGTTTATCGACAAGCTTCGATTGCCTGGGCCTGAGAAATCCAAGTTCGTTGTCTCCCCTGACGCGTCCCTGGCCAGGGCGAGCCGCCAACCATCTGACGCCTTCCAGCCGGTAAGCGCCCCGGTTGAAGAGTAGGTGAATTCAACACTGTGCCCGGCTGCCTCTTTGTCTGAGATAATCTGGCCAACATCGTTGGTGGTCACCGTACGCCGGAATTTTCCAATGATCTCATCGCGCGTATGCCCATCTTTCGAATAGGTAAAAGTCGCTTCGGGTCGTTGCGAAGCAGCGATATTGGTGAGGCGGTCGAGCGGATCGTAGCGGAATCGCACTTCGACAGGTTGGTCCTTCGTCTCCAAATATTCCTTCACTAGCCGATCGCCAGCATCGTAATCGAAACGCTTCCGGCCAAACGCTTTTGACATGACAGCGATCTCCCGCCCAGCGGTGTCGTGCTCAAACGAGACACTCTGGTCGCCCGGTCCTGTAACCTTCGACAGCAGGCCTCCTGGTTCGTAATCAAATCGATAATCACTCATGTTCGCCAACCGACCGGCTTTGTCGTAACGCCAGGCAAGGCCGCCAAACTCGATCTTTTGCCGTGACCCGTCCGGCTTGAAGCTCGTCTGCTGCGAAATTTCCGGGAGTGCCTTCAATGCTTCCGGGTTCAAAAGCGGCTTTTCCGGCGTGGGCGAAAACTCGATGCGGTTCCCAGCCGGATCTACCATTGTGGCGATGTTCCCGAGCGCGTCGTAGAAATAGTGCCGTGATCGCCCCAGTGCGTCGGTGATCTCGACAAGTCTGACCCCGTCCCAACGCCACTTTTCACTGTGTCCGACGCTGTCACTCCATCCCGCAGGTCGGCCCAATTCGTCGTAGAGGAAATCAACTTTCAGCCCGCGCGGATCCACCGTCTGCGCGACCCGGCCATCTGCATCGCGTTTGATCGTCAGTTTCTCGCCGAGCGTATCCTGCATTGTCGCGGTCGGTCCTGAGGAAAGGGACTTTGTTTGCCCGCTGTCGTCTTTCACGGAAAAAGAAGAAGGCCCATAGTTGAAAGTGAGCCGCGCCGCTGAGCCGAGTGCGGGCGCGCCGAGAGCTTCGACCTTGTCCGATGCGCTGTAAGCCACATGAGTGGTCGCGCCGTTGGCGTCGACGCGTTTGATGAGTCGGCCGCGATTGTCGGTTTCATACTGAACGAACCAGCCGTCCGAAGAGCGAAACTCCTTGAGCCGGCCGTTCTGATCGTAAGCGTAGGATGCCCAAGCTTCCTTGCCGTTAATTTGGCGGATCTTCCCCGATCCGTCCCGCACGGCTTTAAACGCAGTCCCATCGGGCCGGACGATTCTCGCAAGCAATCCGCCTTCGCGCTCGTAACGAAGTTTCGCGCCGTCGGGCGATAGAATCTCCACCGGGCGGCCTTTGTCATCGTACATGATCGACCCGCCTGCAGTGGGGTTTAGGACCCACCCGCCATTCGATTTGTGGCGCAGCTCATCGGCAGATCCGGCGGCGCGATATGCCCCATCGCTGCCGCGGCGCATCGACGCAAGCGTGAGATCGGGTAGAAGAACTTCAACGCGATCCTCCGCTGCGCCGGCGACAACTCCCGTTTCCCAATCAGCTACCCAACCAGGCCCGAAATCTGCCGACAACCGCGGGTCAGGCGAATACGCACGGGTGAGGGCAAACCCCGATGGCAATGACAAATCGATTTCGTAAAATGAGAGTTCGCCAGAGATTGCCCGTACCCAGTCGGCCGGTGCAAAATAATGCTCGGGTCCTGGCTTCAACACCGGCTTACGTGGTACCGGCGAAGCGCGTTGGGCGCTGGTGGACTGTTCGGGTGCTGGGGATCCATCGTTGCGGTCAGCAACCTCGATTTCGATATCGTCAATCCAAGCCTCGCCTCTGTCTTGGCTGAGAATGCGCAACTGCGCCGTTTTTTCAGGAAGGGAGAAGAGGCCGCTAAAACGGGTCCAATCGTAAGAGCCTTGCGGGAGATGAATCGGCCTCACTTTCCACTCCCGGTCCACCACGATCTCCACCGCTCCGTTGGAGGCCAGCCGCCGAGAGCGCGCCCATAACGTGATGCGATACTGGTTATTCGGAATGATTGAAACGGGCTGCTGCGTACTTCCAAAAACGTCAGGGGCGCGCGCCGATTGATTTACAATGTGAAGCGATGCCGCGCCGTTCTTCCGGATACTTCTGTCCGCTTCGGCAGACGAACGGCAATTGCCACTATTCCACCAAATCGGGTGTCCCTCGCTGTACTGACCTGTTCCCCACGGTCGCGCCAAACCCGACTCAAAATCTCCATTCGGAACGACGACCGTCTCGTCGTTCGCAGCCAGGCAGAAATGCTGCAGCAAGAACAACATGAAGCCCGCTGCAATCCAAAGTTTTGACCGCCAAACTTCCCTTGGGCCTCCAGCCAGGCGGACACGCATCGATCAAATCCCACTCCTCACCGGTTTGCTTGTAAACGAAACCGGCTTTTGCCTGCTCATTGTAACGAATGTTAAAAACTCGCCCATGGGAGCGCGATGCTCTTATCGTTTCAATTCTAAGGCAGCTTAAATAATGCCGTAGCCTGATTGTGACCTTTCCTCCTCCTCGTTCTCGACAATCACGCAGCAACCGGAGTGAGGACAAGGAGAGGACGAGCGCGCCCACTTTGTCGTTGTCCAATATTACCTTGTATTTGTCGGGAGATTGTCGCGGAAGCGTTCTCCCATCGGCTCGTAGTTAAATTCTTCCAAATCGACCACAATTTCTGAAATCGCCGTGTCCCGGTATTTTGATCCCGGATAGACGCTCTTGATCTCGAATTTGATCCAGCGGCTGGCAACCGGGGAAGGGAGGCGGATCGTTTGTTGTTCGATGGTTCGTTCTAGATTCACCGTGTGTTCTCCGGCTTCGGTAATGATCCGGATCGTGCGAGGCGCGTTGTTTTTCAAGAGTAAGTCTTTGCTCTTGCAATAGCCGCTATGAATGAAAATGCGGGAAAACTTCATCGGGTAATCGAAGGTCAGGGAGACCCACTGGCCAATACCGTCGCCCGGTACCCCCTCAACCCATGCAGTAGCTGGGTTGTGGTCGACCAGGTTGCCAGGCCCGTAGTCACCACCGCCAAGGCGTGAGCTAACTTCGACACAGATTTTTCCGAACTGGCCTGGCGGGCTGCAATACCGAAGCCCGCCAGCGTGTTGCTCCGACGCAAAAGCGAATGCGCCGATAATCATGAGCGTTCCGGCAATTATTGAAACGAGGATCGGCGAAGGCGATTCGGGTGGCCGCATGGCGGCAGTTCCGCATTCGCCACAGAACCGACATCCCTCAGCCAGGTGCGCGTGACAACGCTCGCATCGCATTGCGAAGCTTAGCTTAAACCTGCCCCGCATACTGTCCAAAAACATCGGCTCTGCCATTGTTTTAGTTGGCAGGGGGAGCCCCCGCTCTAAAATTGTGCCAATGCACCGCAGCGATGGCCGCGCACCCGATCAAGTCCGCCCAATCAGCTTCGAACTGAATATCGCGCCGTATGCCGGCGGCTCGGTCCTGGTTTCGATGGGAAACACTCGAGTGATTTGCGGGGTCATGATCGAGGAAGCCGTGCCGCGCTGGATGAAAGAACAAAATGTGACCGGCGGCTGGCTGACGGCCGAGTATTCGATGCTTCCATACTCAACGACCACGCGAAAACCACGTGACATCGTCAAAGGAAGAATCGACGGCCGGAGCACGGAAATTCAGCGACTTATTGGACGATCGCTCCGGGCGGTGGTGGACCTGGAAAAACTGGGCCCGCGCACAATGTGGGTCGATTGCGATGTGCTTCAGGCAGATGGCGGCACACGAACCGCCGCAATTACCGGAGCGAGTCTGGCCGTGGCGGTTGCGTGCCGAAAGCTGGCGCGCGAGAAAAAAGTGGATGCACCTCCGCTTCGTAAATTAGTGGCAGCAGTGAGCGCGGGGGTGCTGAATGGAAATCCGATTGTCGATTTGAACTACGAAGAAGATAAAGCGGTCACGGTCGACTTTAATCTGGTCGCGACGGAGGACGGTGACTTCGTGGAAGTGCAAGGTTCCGGAGAAGAAGCTACTTTCGCGCAATCACAACTCGAGGAGATGCTGGTTCTCAGCCGGAAAGGCATTGCTGATCTAATCGCCGCGCAACGGGCGGTGCTCGCGCGTTTGATGGTGACGCTGCCGGAATAAGTTGTAGCCACGGCGCTCTGTCGCCGTGCCGACGCCCCGACCCGCCTTCGCCAAGGCTTCGGCGTGGCAGGCCTGAGCGGGGCGACTACATCAACGAATCACCATGGTTGCGCTGTTTGTCGCGGCCATTTGTGACCCTGAGGACAACCCGGGCACAATGGTTGCCAGCGGGAGATCCACAATTGTGACCTCGGCGCCTCTTCCAACCATGTTATAAAGATTGATGATATCGCTGGAGCGCATCCGGATGCAGCCATAACTCACCGGCAGTCCAATGTTCCGCTCCTCGGGTGTGCCGTGAATGTAAATGTCGCGTGCAAAGGCGTTGGCATTTTGCGCTTCTCGACCGCGCAACCAGATAATCCGCGTGACAATCGGATCCCGGCCGGGAGCGTCCACGTTCACAATTTCACCGGTCCGACGCCGGTCCTTAAAAACCATACCGGGCGCGGCGCCATCGCCGATTTTATCGGCAATCTCAAGGTTACCCAACGGCGTGCGGAAACTTCCACGCCAATCGCCCAGACCGAATTTTGAAGTAGAAATCGGATACGTCGCAATCAGCTTGCCTTTTTCGAGCAGAGCGAGCTTCTGTTCGCGCGCGCTAATGACGATGTGGTGTTTGCTATCGCGCGTCGCGCAGGAGGTGAAGGTGAGGAGGATGCTGCTAAGAAGAAGATAACGGAGGTGGATCGGGCGCTCCGCGCGCGATGCTAACAGAGCCGCGGCTATGCCGCGCAAATTGAGCGCGAACCGCTTATGATTTAACATCGCGCGCGGAGCGGTCGATCCATCTTCTCTCATCCCCGGTTAAATCGAAAGAATTGTTCCGCCGTCTCGGTCGTTGCTTCGGTAACTTCTTCTAAGGAGATGCCGCGCGCGGCCGCGATCGCTTCGGCCACGATGCGTGTGTGCGCGGGTTCGCAACGTTTTCCGCGGAAGGGGACCGGCGCAAGATATGGGCAATCTGTTTCCACCATGAATTTCCAGAGCGGGATTTGTGCCGCGACGTCGCGAACGTTGGCACCATTTTTGAAAGTTACAATTCCGGTGAATGACACGAGATGATCAAGCCCGAGGACCTGATTCGCTTGTTCGAGTGTACCGCCGAAGCAATGAAAGACGCCGCGGAGTTTATCAGTGTACGGTCTCATAATTTCGAGCGTGTCGTCCCACGCATCGCGTTGATGAATGACAACATTGAGTCCGAGTTCGACCGCGAGATCGAGTTGTTGTTCAAAGAGACTCGTCTGTTTCGATTTGTAAGAGCCGTCGTGAATTTGCGCTTCGATCTCTTCTTCTGTCTCGCCTTGCAAGGCGCGCGAGAATACCTGCACCTTTTTCCCTTTCGCTGCTTCAACGCTCGGCAAACGATGATAATCGAGACCGCTTTCACCTATGGCGACGACGCGCGGATTCTGCGCCAGTTCGCGCAAGGGCGTTGTCACATCTTCTTCGGCTTCCCCGGCATAAGTGGGATGAACGCCGATCACGGCGTAAACATTGGGATACTTTTCCGCGATCTCGATCGCCCGCCGGCTGCTTTCGACGGACGTGCCGATGGTGATGATGCGCGTGACTCCGGCCTCGGTTGCGCGGCGAAGCACTTCATCGAAGTCGTTCGCGAAGTCGGGATAATCCAGATGCGCGTGAGTTTCGATTAGCATTTTGCGCCTAAGACTTTGTCGCGCTTTCTCTCCTGTGAATTGCCTCAAGCAGTTCCCGGTAGCGAGGATCTTTTCGCAGCGGGTCAAGAGAGGAGTCGTGCTGGATCCATCTGCCCCACTCCGGACCGGCATTGGGCAAACCGCGTTCGAGTAGCTCGAAGGCTTTGTCGATGTCGCCCAACTGCGCGTAGCCACATGCGGCATTATATTGCGTGGGCGGATTGTCGGGCTCGATCGCGAGCGCACGGGCGATCCACTCGCGCGCTCGATCGATATTCTTCAGCTTCTGCTCGCCCATGTCCTCGAGAACAAGGTCCAAACGGTTGCCGACGTGATCCCGGACGGAGTGCGAGATCGTGATTCCACCCGGAGCTGCAATGCTCTCCAACCGCGCGGCGACGTTGACTCCATCGCCAAAGATGTCGTCGTTTTCGATGATCACATCCCCAAGGTTGACGCCGATGCGAAATTCGAGGCGGCGATCTTGAGGCACATCGATGTTCCTTTTCCGCATTCCACGCTGAACTTCCGCGGCGCACGCCACAGCGCTCACGACACTTGGGAATTCCGCCAGAATGCCGTCTCCCGTTAGTTTAAAAATGCGTCCCTGATGCTCGGCGATTTTGCCGTCGATGACTTCAGCTCGAGTAGTCTTAAGTGCGGCGAGAGTGCCGGTCTCGTCGGCGCCCATCAACCGGGTATATCCCACCACGTCGGCGGCGAGGATAGCGGTCAGGCGGCGTTCCATTTTGGCCCAGAAATCAAACTCTTAAGAAATCGAACAAAATTATCACTTCTTCGCGGCCAAGTCATGCGAGGGCACGAAGGCTCCGCGGGCTCATGTTCTATCCTGTCATTTTGAGCGGAGTTTTTGCGAAAGCAAAAATGTAGTCGAAGAACCTCATTAATGTTTATCAGTGCGACATAAGACAACATGTCAGGTCCTTCGACTCCGCTGCACTTCGCTCAGGATGACAATTAAAAAGCAATCACCATTCAATCACCGTACTCGCCCAAGTGAGCCCGCCGCCGAACACGACCATCAAGACGTAATCACCTGCTTTTATGCGGCCACTGCGATTTGCTTCGTCGAGTGCCATAGCGACCGCGGCGGCCGATGTGTTGCCGTACTTGTCAAGATTCACGTAAAATTTCTCGAGCGGAATGCCGAGCCGATCAGCAATTGCCTCGATGATTCTCAAATTCGCTTGATGAGGAATTACACACGAAATGTCCTCGATGCTTAGCCCGGCGTCCTGAAGCGCCTTCCGGGCAGCTCTGAGCATGGCAGTGACCGCTTGCTTGTAAAC
>Ga0070707_100005897_pt1 | contig 11430 bp, 10 predicted proteins | sample KBSK5502metaG_FD_65468 | JGI IMG/M metagenome (GOLD analysis project Ga0070707, IMG submission 65468) | Corn, switchgrass and miscanthus rhizosphere microbial communities from Kellogg Biological Station, Michigan, USA - KBS K5-50-2 metaG | ecosystem: Host-associated > Plants > Roots >... | reverse complement strand
CTATCACACCTGGCTCAACGCCGACACCGTCTTTGTGTTCGTGCTCGGCACCCCGGCCACCCTGCGGCGCGCCGAGCTGGCGGGCGGAACCGCCGCGATCGTCGCGAGTGACATCGGCCGAGCGCTGCTCAAGGTGCCGGGGCGCCATGCGGTGAGTTACGCGCAGCGTGACTCCGCCGGCTTCCAGGTGCGGGTGATCGATCCGGTCACCGGTCAGGGAGAAACCCTGGTGCGGCTTCCCGAGGCGAATGAGTACTTCATCTGGCTTCCCGATGGCGCGCTGCTTTCCGCAAGCGGCAACCGTCTGCTCCGCTGGCAGGCCGGCGATAAGGAGTGGACCGAGGTCGCCCGCTTTACCGAACCGGGGTTGCAGCGGATTTCCCGTCTTGCGCTGAGCCCTGCCGGCGACCGGCTCGCCCTCGTCGGCGCTGAACCGGCTCCTCCCCAGTGAGCAGACCCTCGTTCTGGAGGCAGTCGATGCGACTCGGCCTGTTGCCTGTTGCCTGTTGTCTGCTGACCGGCACCCTGTCGTCGCAGGCCCCCGAGCCGCCGATCATCCTCCTCACTCCCGATCGCATCTGGGACGGCGCGGTCATGCGCACGGGGTGGTCGGTGCTGGTACGGAACGACCGGATCCTCGGCGTGGGACCTGGCCTCGAGTCGGTGGCCCCCGCCGACGCGCGCCGCATCGCGCTGACCGGAGCGACACTGCTTCCCGGACTGATCGAGGGGCACTCGCATCTCCTGCTGCACCCGTACAACGAGACGCCCTGGGACGACCAGGTGCTCCATGAATCGCTCACCCTCCGGATCGCCCGCGCGGTGAATCACGCCCGGCTGACGCTCGAAGCGGGATTCACGACCGTGCGCGATCTCGGCACCGAAGGCGCGGGCGAAGCGGACGTCGGGCTGAGGGACGCGATCCAGCAGGGCATCATCGTGGGGCCGAGAATCCTCGCCACAACGCGCGCCATCGTCGCGACCGGGAGCTATGGCCCCCGGGGCTTCGACTCACGCTGGCATGTCCCGCAGGGGGCGGAGGAGGCGAGCGGCCTGGAAGAGCTGACCCGGGTCGTGCGAAGCCAGGCTGCGAATGGCGCCGACTGGATCAAGGTGTACGCCGACTACCGCTGGGGTCCCTCCGGGGAGACGCGTCCCACCTTCTCGCAGGAAGAGCTCACCCGCATCGTCGAGACCGCGCGGAGCGGCGGGCGACCCGTCGTCGCGCATGCCAATACCTCGGAGGCGATCCGGCGCGCGGTGCTGGCGGGGGTCGAAACCATCGAGCATGGCGACTTCGGGAGCGCCGAGGTGTTCCGGCTCATGGCGCAGAAGAATGTCGCGCTCTGTCCCACCCTGGCGGCGGGGGACGCAATCCGGCAGTATCGCGGGTGGAAGAAGGGGACCGACCCCGAGCCGGCAGAGATTAGCGAGAAGAAGGCCAGCTTCAAGCGCGCGCTCGCCGCCAAGGTGCCGATCTGCGCCGGGAGTGACGTCGGCGTGTTCTCCCATGGCGACAACGTGCGCGAGCTCGAGCTGATGGTGGAGTACGGCATGACGGCGCTCGACGTGGTCAAAGCCGCCACGTCGGGGAACGCCAGGATATTCCATCTCGAGGACCGGCTGGGCCAGGTCAAGCCCGGATTTCTCGCCGATCTCATTGCGGTCGAGGGTGATCCGACGGTGCGAATCGGTGACTTGCGGAAGGTGCGCTTGGTCATGAAGAACGGCCAGGTGATCCGCCCTTGACGCCATGGCGCAGGGTCCGGTAGCATCCCAAGAAGAGCCAACAGGCAACAGGCAGCAGGCAGCAGGCAGCAGGCAGCCTCCCTAGCTCCCTAACTCCCTAACTCCCTAGCTCCCTAGGAGTTCCTCATTCGCTTCCGCCCGTTCCGCGCCTGGCGTCCCGCGCCGATTCTCGCCGCGCGCATTGCCGCTCCGCCGTATGACGTCGTGACGCGCGCCGAGGCCATGGAGCTGGCGAAGGGCAACCCACTGAGCTTCCTGCACGTCGGCCGCTCCGACATCGACCTTCCCCCCGAGACCGACCCGCACGATGCCCGGGTCTATGAGCGTGCCAGGTCCAATCTGAATCAGTTCCTGAACGACGGATCATTCCTCCGGGAGGCGGAGCCGTCGCTCTACCTGTATGAGCTCACGATGGACGGCCGTGCCCAGCTCGGGGTCGTCGGCTGCGTCCACGTCGACGACTACGAGAAGGATGTCATCCGGAAGCACGAGAAGACCCGAAAGGACAAGGAGGACGACCGCACCCGTCACGTGCTGGCACTCAACGCGCACGCCGAGCCGGTCTTCCTGACCCATCCGCCGACGCCATTTCTGACCCAGCTCAACACCAGGATCACTGCCGAGGATCCGCTGTACGACTTCGTCAGTTCCGACGGCGTGAGGCAGCGGGTATGGCGGGTGAAGAATCCCGCGCCCTATGTCGATGCCTTCCGCCGGATCGAAGTCGGATACGTCGCGGACGGGCACCATCGCTCGGCCAGCGCGTGGCGCGCCGCGGCGGAACGCCGGGCCAAGAATTTCAGGCACACCGGCGACGAAGAGTACAACTGGTTTCTCGCGGTCTTCTTCCCGTCGAATCAGCTCCGGATTCTGCCGTATTTCCGCGTGGTCAAGGATCTCAATGGGCAGACTCCCGAAGCCTTTCTTGCCGCGGTGGCCCAGGTCGGAGAGTTGACGCCGACCAGCCAGCCGGCTCCCGATCGCGCCGGATCGTTCGGTATCCTGGTCGGCGGGAGCTGGTACCGGCTGGTCATCCCCGCCGAGACGATCGACACGGAGGACCCGGTGGGATCGCTGGACGTGTCGCTGCTGCACGAGCGCATCCTGGCGCCGCTGCTCGGAATCGGAGACATTCGAACCGATCCGCGAGTCGATTTCGTGGGCGGTATCCGGGGAATTCCCGAGCTGGAGCGACGGGTCGCGTCGGGAGAGGCCGCGGTCGCCTTTGCGACCTACCCGGTGACCGTACAGCAGCTCATGACCATCGCGGATGCCGGCCAAGTGATGCCTCCCAAGTCCACCTGGTTCGAGCCGAAGCTCAAGAGCGGGCTGTTCATTCACATGCTCGACTGAAGGTCCCCCCGGAGGGACGCAATGAAACTGCTGGTGGCGGACAAATTCGAGACCGTCGGCATCGACGGCCTCAAGGATCTCGGCTGCGACGTCGTGCTCCGACCCGACGTGTCGGCGGAAGATCTGGCGGGCGTGATCCGCGAGGTCAATCCCAAAGTGCTCATCGTGCGGAGCAAGAAGGTCGGCGAAGCTGCGCTTGCCGCGGGTCCCGGGTTGTCGCTGGTGATCCGGGCCGGCGCCGGGATCGACAACATCGACGTCGCGGCCGCGTCCCGGCTCGGAATCTTCGTCTCCAACTGTCCCGGAAAGAATTCCATCGCCGTGGCGGAGCTGGTGCTGGGGCTCCTCCTTTCCCTCGACCGTCGCATCCCCGACCAGGTGATCGACCTGCGCAACGGTGCGTGGCACAAGGGGGAGTACTCGAAGGCGCGCGGGCTGCACGGCCGGACCTTGGGGATTCTCGGCGTCGGGCAGATCGGGCGGGAGGTTGCCCGGCGTGCCCAGGCCTTCGGGATGAAGGTGGTGGCATGGTCGCGCAATCTCACCGATGAGGAAGCGGAGCGGCTGGGCATCGGCTACTGTGAGACGCCGATCGAGGTCGCCCGGCTCTCCGATGCGGTGTCCGTGAACGTCGCTGGGGGGAGCGACACCAAACACCTGGTGGATGAGAAATTCCTCGCCGCGATGAAACCGGGCGCGTACCTGATCAACGCCGCGCGCGGGAGTGTCGTGGATGAAGCGGCGCTGGAGCGGGCGGTCAAGGAACGGGGAATTCGCGCGGGACTCGATGTCTACCAGAACGAGCCCGCCGGCTCCAAAGGGGAGTTCCGGCCCGCGGTGTCGGGCGCGCCGGGAGTTTACGGGACGCACCATGTTGGAGCGTCGACCGATCAGGCCCAGGTCGCGATCGCCCACGAAGTGATTCGGATCGTGGACGGGTTCATGAAGACCGGTGTGGCACCTCACTGCGTCAACCGGCTCGCGCGGAGCTCCGCGACTCACGTGCTGTCGGTGCGGCACCAGAACAAGCCCGGCGTGCTGGCGCACATCTTCCGGATCCTCTCGGAGGGTCAAGTCAACGTCGAAGAAGTGGAGAACATCGCCTACCATGGCGCGCAGGCGGCATGCGTGCGGATTCAGGTCTCCTCACCGCCGAGCGAGTCGGCGCTCGAGGCGATCCGGAAGGGGAATGAGAATGTGATCAGCGCGGATCTCACGGCGATAGAATAGCCGTCGTCAGTCTTCGGTCGTGAGTCGTTACTGCCCAGACTGAAGACTGAAGACTGAAGACTGAAGACTGACGTACTTAGGATTCTTCTCTCACTCCGAGCCTCAATGGACCATCGTATTCACAACTTTGGCGCCGGTCCCGGCGTGCTCCCCGAGCCGGTGCTGAAGCAGGCGCAACAGGATCTCTGGAACATCGGCGGCAGTGGCATGGGGATCGCCGAGCACAGCCACCGGGGCAAGCTCTTCGAGAAGATCATCAGCGAGGCCGAGGATGAGGCGCGCCGCCTCGCCGAGATTCCCGACCGCTACAAGGTGCTGTTCATCCAGGGTGGCGCGACGCAGCAGTTTGCGATGGTGCCGATGAATCTCCTCCCCGAAGGCCGCACCGCCGATTACCTGATCACCGGCGTCTGGGCGCAGAAGGCGCACCAGGAAGCGCAGAAATTCGGCGCCACCCATGTCGCCCTCACCGGAGAAAGCTCCAAGTTCACCAAGATTCCTCCGGTCGACGGCATTCGCTATTCCGCGAATCCCGCCTACGTCCACATGACCACCAACAACACGATCTACGGCACCCAGTGGAAGGAGGAGCCTCCGGTTCCCCAGGGCGTTCCCCTCGTGGCCGACACCTCGAGCGACATGTTCAGCCGTCCGATCGACGTCACCCGGTATGGACTCATCTACGCCGGCGCACAGAAGAACCTCGGTCCCTCCGGGATCGTGCTGGTGATCGTGCGGGAAGACCTGACCGAGGCCGCCCCGACGGGGCTGCCGACGATGCTGCAATATCGGACCTACGTGAAGGAGCGCTCACTCTACAACACCCCGCCGACCTTCGCGATCTACATGGTGGGTCAGGTGCTGAAATGGATTCGCGCCTCCGGCGGCCTCGGGGCCATGGCCGACCGGAACGCGTCGAAGGCCAAGATCCTCTATGATTTTCTCGATCAGTCGGAGTTGTTCAAATCTTCCGTGGACCGGGACAGCCGCTCGCTCATGAACGTCTGCTTCCGGTGTCCCAGCGAAGCACTCGACGCGAAATTCGTGGCGGAGTCCACGGCACAGGGCTTCGAGGGTCTCAAGGGCCATCGTTCCGCCGGGGGGATGCGCGCCAGCCTCTACAATGCCTGCCCCCGTGCGAGCGTCGAAGCGCTGGTGACGTTCATGAAGGAGTTCGAGCGGACCAACCGCTGATTACGCCGCGGCGTCCGTCACGGCGCGCTTGATGCGGCGCACGATCGCGGTGAGTCCCTGGGTGCGCATCATGCCGAGCGCGTCGTCGAGCCGGAGCGCGTGCAGCAGGTCGTCGGGAACCGCCGCGACGTCCGCCGGCGTCGCCCCCTCGAGCGCCTGCACCAGCAGCGCAACGAAGCCGCGGACCGTCGGCGATTCCCGTGGAACGTCGGCGAAGAGATGGACCGCTCCGCCGGTCACCTCCACCCAGAGGTGCACCGGCGTTTGGCATTCCGGCACCAGGTGGCCGCCCCGGGCCTTCTCCTCCTCGAGGGTGGCAGGGAGGGGCGGCAGCTTGCGGGCGAGATCCAGCAGCGTTTCCAGCCGGGTATTCCGGTCGGCGGTGCTGAGGCGGGCGATGTATTTGTCCAGTAGCGCGGGCACGAACAGAACGTAATGGAGGCATACCGCACATGATCGATGACGCCCTGCCGGGACCGCTGGTGCCCCCCGAATGGCTGGGCGAGCGGCTCGGCGCGCCCCGGCTCGTGGTCGTCGATGCGTCGTGGTATCTCTCCGCGCTCAACCGCAGCGCCGTCGGGGAATACCAGGCGGGTCACGTTGCGGGGGCGGTCTTCTGGGACCTCGATACGATGAGCGATCGCGCATCGCCCCTGCCGCACATGTTGCCCGACGCGGAGACGCTCGGTCGGCGGATCGGGATCCTCGGGATCGGGAACGACGACCGGGTCGTGGTCTATGACGGGTCGGGCAACAATCTGAGCGCCGCGCGGATCTGGTGGACGTTGCGCGTTGCCGGCCACGATGCAGTCGCGGTGCTCGATGGCGGGCTGGCCGCCTGGCGGGCCGCGGGGCGGCCCCTGCGGGCGGGGTGGGCACCCTGGGCACCGACGCGATTCGTCGCGCGCTATCGCCCTGAGCTGGTGCGCTCGCGTGAGGCGGTGCGCGACGCCACAGCCGGCGGCCGCGCGCAGATCCTGGACGCGCGCGCAAAGGGACGATTCGAGGGGACCGAACCGGAACCACGTCCCGGGCTACGGGCCGGCCACATGCCCGGGGCGAAGAATCTTCCCTATCCGGAACTCACCGGGATCGATGGCCGGATGCTCCCGGTCGAGGCACTCCGCGCCCGGATCGCAATCGCGGGTATCGATCCGGCGCGTCCAGTCATCACCTCGTGCGGGTCGGGGGTCACCGCCTGCGTCCTCGCGCTCGCACTCGAGATCGCCGGCCACCGGGAGTGGTCGGTCTATGACGGGTCGTGGGCGGAGTGGGGTCTCCCGGATGGACCGGAGATCGAGATCGGCCCACGTGAACAGTGAGCGGTGAACAGTGAACGGTGAATCGCCGCCACCGCCGTGGCCCGCCCGCGCCCTGGCGCTCTGGCTTGGCCTGGGCGCGCTTGCGATCGTGCTTGCCGCGGTGCCCTCCAGTCTCTTCGATCTCGACCGGTTCGGCGCGCCCAAGGAGCTGGTGCTCCATGTCACCGCTCTGGGCGCGCTCATTCTGCTCGCGATCGGCGGCACCGAGCGCCCCGGCCTCGTCGCGGCGGAGGTTCCACTCGCGGCGTTCGCGGCGTGGAGCGCGCTGTCCGCGATCTTCGCGGCCAATCACTGGCTCGCAGCCCGGGCGCTCGCGATCACGGTGTCCGGCCTCATCGTTTTCCACGCGGCGTATCGAGTCGCTCGGCGGGGCGCGGATCCCTGGCTCCTGCGCGGGCTGGCCATCGCCTTCGTGGTCGCGGCGCTCACCGGCCTCGCGCAAGCTTACGGGGTCGACCTTCCCATTCTGGCCGAGAGCCGCGCTCCGGGCGGAACCCTCGGCAACCGGAATTTCCTCGCCCATCTGATCGCGATCGGTGCCCCGGTCGTCCTGTTGCAGCTCGCGGAAGCGGGCGGGCCGCGGCGTACGCTGCTCGCGGCAGGCTGTTTCGGTATCCTGCTCGTCACCCTCGTGCTGACCCGGTCGAGAGCCTCGTGGCTCGGCGTGATGGTGAGCATGGGGATCATGGGACTGGCGTGGCTCATCGCGCGCCGGGGCGGAAGGGAAATCGTGCCCCGGGGCCGGCTTCGCGCCTGCTTCGTCGCCGCGGTTCTCGGTGTTGCGATCGCGGTGCTGCTGCCCAACAGCCTCGTCTGGAGATCAGGTTCCCCCTATCGCGACACCGTTCGGGATCTCACCAACTACCGCGAGGGCTCGGGCCGGGGGAGGCTGATCCAGTACCGCAACAGCGCTCGCCTCGTTGTGATGGACCCGGTGTTCGGGACCGGTCCGGGCAACTGGCCGGTGAAATACCCGCTCGTCACGACGCGCGGCGATCCCTCGTTTGACGCCGCTGATCCGATGCCGACCAATCCATGGCCGAGCAGTGACTGGGTCGCTTTCCTGACTGAGCGGGGCGGGGTCGCGGTGCTGCTGTTGCTCGCGGGGCTGGCCGCAATGGGGGTGACGGCGGCGCGGCGGCTGCGGCGCGACGACGTTGCGGTCGTCCGGCGGGCGATCGTGCTGCTCGGGGTGCTCTCCGCGACCCTCGTGACCGGCGCCTTCGACGCCGTGTTGCTGCTCGCGCCACCCACGCTCCTGGTATGGGCCACGGCGGGGGCGCTGCTCCCCGAAAGCGGCATCGCATGGAGGCTCCCGGTGGGACGGAGGCAGCTCGCCCTCGTCGGCGGGATCGCCCTCCTCCTCGCCGCGGGGAGAAGCTGGGGCCAGCTCCGGTCGATCGCCCTCGCGGGGCCGGGGTGGCCGGTCGAGCGATTGGAGCGCGCGGTCCGGATGGATCCAGGGAGTTACCGGCTGCACCTCATGATCGGACAGCGGACGGGGTGCGCCCGCGGCGGCCGTCATGCGGCGGCGGCGGCAAGGCTGTTTCCGTATCTCCCAGCGCCGAAGCGGAAGATGGCGCAGTGCGGGCTCCGTTGAGAGCCATCAGCCAGCAGCCATCGGCCCTCAGTCGCTGAAGGCTGCCGGCTGAAGGCTGACGGCCCTTCTCACCCAAGCGTCCGCCGGAAGACAGGCGTAAATTGCCGGGATGGAGCCCGACGCGCCCGACCCTTCCGAACTGCCGGAGCCACCCGAGTCACCGGTGGCCCTCGCCGCCACCGACCGTCCTCTGCCGCTTCGGCTGGCGACGATCGAGGACGAGCGCGCGCCCGACGGGATGGCATGCATCGGCTCCTTTCTGGGTCCGAAGCTCGTCGCCCGGTGTGTGGTGCCTCCCGATGCGGCGGCCTTCCTCCTCGAGCGCGGGCTCTTTGCGCAGCCGGTGCGGCTCGCCCTCGCGGCCCGGGAGGAGCCCCCCGGCTTGCAGTGTCAGCTCTTCGCCCTCGTGGATCTTCCGGGTGACTTTTTCGAAGCCGCCGAGGATGAGGAAGAAGGCGCCTCTCCCTGGGCCGACAGCGTTCCCGGCACCGCCTACGATCGCGCCGTCCAGGACGGTCCCCTCTCCTCCGCCGCGGCCGACGACGAGGAGATCGACGACGACGAGTCGGATGACGACGACGAAGACGAGGACGAAGCGGACGACGAGGAGAACCTGCCCCATGACCGGCAGGCCGCCGTTTTCCTGGGACAGATCATCCGGTTCGAGCACGATCGCAAGCATCCCCAGGATCTCGCCCTCGAGACGATGGACGTGCTGCGCACCATCGTGCAGGGTGACGTGAGCGAAGTGGTGGACAAGGTGCTGGAGGATCTGCTCGGCGAGGCCGGACCGCCGTGAGCGTCCCGATCGCCCAGCGGGGCTATGCCCACCCCGAAGTGCTCGTTTCCACCGATTGGGTCGCGGCGCACCTCGAGGACCCGTCGGTCAGACTGCTCGAATCGGATGAAGACGTGCTGCTGTACGAATCCGGGCACGTTCCCGGCGCCCGGAAGCTCGACTGGGTGGAAGATCTGAACGACCCTCTTCTGCGAGACTACATCGGGCGCGATCAGATGGAGCAGGTGCTCCGCGGGAGAGGCATCAGCGCCGAGACGCTGGTCGTCCTCTACGGAGACCGCAACAACTGGTGGGCGACGTATGCCTTCTGGGTGCTGCGGCTCTTCGGCATCGAGCGCCTCGCGATCATGGACGGCGGGCGGCAGCGGTGGGCCGACGAGGGCCGGCCGCTGGTCACCGATCGTCCGGCCGCCGTGCCGGGCCACATCGCCGTCGGCGAACGCAGGGACGGAGCCATCCGCACCTTCCGTGACGAAGTGATGTCTCACGTGCGTGCCGGCCGCCGTCTGGTGGACGTGCGGAGCCCCGAGGAATACCGCGGCGAGCGGCTGCACATGGCCGACTATCCGAATGAGGGAGCGCTCCGGGGAGGCCACATCCCCGGCGCCCGCAACGTTCCCTGGGCCCGCGCGGTGGATCCGGAAACGCATTGCTTCCGGACCGCCGATGAGCTGCGGGCGATCTACGAGCGCGAGCAGGGTCTCGCCCCCGGCGAGGAGATCGTGGTCTACTGCCGGATCGGAGAGCGATCCTCGCACACCTGGTTCGTGCTCACCTACCTCCTGGGCTATCCCTCGGTGCGCAATTACGACGGCTCTTGGACCGAGTGGGGGAACGCCGTTCGCGCCCCGATCGAGCGTCCATGATCTCCTACGAGCTGTTCAAGGTCGCCCACCTCGTCGGCGTGATCGTGCTCTTCACCACGCTGGGTGGCGCGATGGTGCACGCGATCAATGGCGGCACCGCGTCGAACAACGCCGCGCGCCGGCTCATCACGATCATGCACGGCGCCGGACTCGTCGTCGTGATCGTCGCCGGATTTGGACTCCTCACCCGGCTCGATCTGATGACCGGCGGCATGCCGCCCTGGGTCGCCGGCAAGCTGGTCATCTGGCTCCTGGCCGGCCTCATGCTCACCGTCCCGCGGCGAAAGCCGTCGCTGGCCCGTCCGATGCTGCTGGTCGGCCTTCCATTTCTCGCTGCGGCGGCGGCATGGCTCGCCGTCTACAAACCAGGCAATTGATATGACGACATCGACCGCACCGGTCGCGGGTGAGCGGATCCGGTTCGAAGCCGGCGCGCTCCAGGTTCCCGATCGCCCCATCGTTCCGTTCATTGAAGGAGATGGCACGGGGCCCGATATCTGGCGCGCCTCGCGCCGGGTGCTCGACGCCGCCATCGCCACCGCGTACGCGGGAAAGCGCGCGATCGTCTGGCGCGAGGTGCTCGCGGGAGAAAAAGCGAAGCACCAGGTGGACGACTGGCTTCCCGCGGAAACTCTCGACGTCATCCGGTCGCATCTGGTCGCGATCAAGGGGCCGCTCACGACGCCGGTCGGAGGAGGGATTCGCTCGCTCAACGTGGCGCTTCGACAGCAGCTCGATCTGTATGCCTGTGTGCGCCCGGTCCGCTGGTTCGAGGGGGTCCCCTCGCCGGTCAAGGATCCCGGCGCAGTGGACATGATCATCTTCCGGGAGAACACGGAAGACATTTATGCCGGCATCGAGTATCAGGCCGGCACCGATGCGGCCCGGAAAGTGGTGGCGTTCCTCACCGGGGAAATGGGCGTCAAGTCGATCCGCTTCCCGGGAACGAGCGCCATCGGCATCAAGCCGGTCTCCTCGGAGGGTTCCAAGCGCCTGGTGCGGTCCGCCATCGATTACGCCATCGCGCAACAAAGGAAAAGCGTCACGCTGGTGCACAAAGGCAATATCATGAAGTACACGGAGGGTGGCTTCCGCGATTGGGGCTACGAGGTAGCGAAGCAGGAATACGGCGCGGTCGAAGTCGACGGCGGACCGTGGTGCCGGTTGCCCAATGGTATCGTGGTCAAGGATGCCATTGCCGACGCCTTCCTCCAGCAGATTCTCCTGCGCCCGCGGGAGTACGATGTGATCGCCACGCTCAACCTGAACGGAGACTACATCTCCGATGCGCTCGCGGCCCAGGTCGGCGGCATCGGC
>Ga0070707_100005894_pt1 | contig 11432 bp, 10 predicted proteins | sample KBSK5502metaG_FD_65468 | JGI IMG/M metagenome (GOLD analysis project Ga0070707, IMG submission 65468) | Corn, switchgrass and miscanthus rhizosphere microbial communities from Kellogg Biological Station, Michigan, USA - KBS K5-50-2 metaG | ecosystem: Host-associated > Plants > Roots >... | reverse complement strand
ATATCGCGGTGCTCGTCGTCGCCGCCGACGATGGCGTGCAGCCCCAGACGATCGAGGCGATCTCGCACGCGAGGGCAGCGAACGTTCCCATCGTCGTCGCGCTCAACAAGATCGACAAGAACGACGCCGATCCCGATCGGGTCAAAGCGCAGCTCGCCGAGCAGGGCGTCACGATCGAGGACTACGGCGGCGACGTCCCGCTCGTTCCCGTGTCGGCGCGGACCAAGCAAGGACTCGACGACCTCCTCGATGTGATCCTCCTCGTCGCCGACGTGCGGGAGCTCAAGGCCGACCCCGAGCGGCCGGCCATCGGCAACGTGGTGGAGGCCCATATCGAGCGTGGCCGCGGGCCTATCGCGACGATCCTCGTCCGGACGGGCACGCTCGAGCGCGGCGACCTCGTCGTGGTCGGAACGACCTTCGGCCGGATCCGTGCGATGGTCGACGACCGGGGCAAGACCGTGAGCCGGGCGGAGCCGTCGCGCCCCGTGGAGATCCTCGGGCTGCCCGACGTCCCCGGCGCGGGCGACGTCCTCCGGGTCGTCCCGGATGAGCGGACGGCGCGCTCGGTCGTCGAGATCGAGCAGCGCGCGCGCGCCGCGGGCGCCGCCGGCGAGCGACCGCCCTCGCTGGACGAGATGTTCGAGCAGGCCCGGGAAGGCAAGGCCAAGGAGCTCAAGCTCGTGGTCAAGGCCGACGTCCAGGGGACGCTCGAGGCGATCCGCGGGTCGCTGACCAAGATGCCGCAGGACGAAGTGGCCGTGAACGTCATCCACGCCGGCGTGGGCGACATCAGCGAGTCCGACGTCAATCTCGCCGCGGCGTCCGGCGCCGTGATCATCGGGTTCAACGGCAAGGTCGACCCGGCGGCGAAACGCGTCGCCGACCAGCTCAAGGTCGACGTGCGCGTGTACAAGGTCATCTACGAGCTCCTCGACGATGTGCAGAAGGCGCTCGTCGGGATGCTCGAGCCGGAGATGGTCGAGCAGGTCCTCGGGCACGCCGAGATCCGGCAGACGTTCAGCTCCGGCAAGACGACGATCGCCGGCTGCATGGTCCTCGACGGCGTGATCCGCCGCGGCGCCCAGGCGCGCCTGGTGCGCGGGGGCACCGTCGTCCACGACGGCCGGATCGGGACGCTCAAGCGCTTCAAGGACGACGCCCGCGAGGTCGCGGCGGGTCTCGAATGCGGACTGACGCTGGAAGGCCATAACGACGTCGCGGTCGGCGACGTCATCGAGGCCTACGCCATCCAAGCACGGGCGAGAGGGTGACGACATGCCGTACAAGCGCACGGATCGTGTCAACTCGCTCCTGCAGCGCGAGCTCGGCCAGATCATCAGCGAGGAGCTGACCGACCCCCGCATCTCCTTCGCGACCGTGACGTCCGTCGAGGCGACGCCCGACCTGCGCACCGCGCGGGTCCACGTGAGCGTCCTGGGCGACGCGGATGACATGCGCCAGACGCTCGCCGCGCTCGAGGGCGCGAAGCGTCACCTGCGCAAGGAGCTGGGTGCCCGCACGGACCTGCGGTTCGTCCCCGAGCTCACGTTCGTCCCCGACCGCTCGGCCGAGCGCGCCGCCCGCATCTCGACGCTCCTGCGGCAGGCCAACGAAGGCGACAAGCCCGAGTGAGGGAGGCGGTCGCGGCGCTCCGGCGCGCGACGCGCGTCGCCGTGGTGTCGCATCGCGATCCCGACGGCGACACGGTCGGCGCCGGGCTCGGGCTCGGCCTCGCGCTCGAGGCGGCCGGTAAGCGGGTCTCGTTCCACTGCGTCGATCCCATCCCCGAAGACCTGCGCTTTCTCGAGGGGAGCGCGCGCTATGAGCGCGGCGCGCCCACGGAAGACACCGAGGTCGTCGTGACCGTCGACCTCGGCGAGCGAGCGCGCGCGAACCTCGCGTTCGAGCCGCGGCTCCTCATCAACGTCGACCACCACGCGTCGAACACGATGTTCGGCGACATCAACGTCGTGGATCCGACGAGCGCCGCCTCGGGCGAGATGGTGGCGCGCATCGTGGACGCGCTGGGGGTGTCGTGGACGCCGGCGATGGCGACAGCGGTGCTGACCGCGCTCATGACCGACACGGGATCCTTTCAGTTCCCGAACACGGACGCGCGCGTGCTTGAGCTCGCGGCGCGGATGCGCGCCGCCGGAGCGGACGTCTCGTCGATCACCTACAACGTCTTCCGCAACCGCCGCTTCGAGGCGACGCGCCTCTGGGGCGCCGCGTTCACGCGGATCGAGCGCGACCTCGACGGTCAGCTCGTCTGGACCTGGATCGACCGGGCCGATCTGGAGCGTAGTGGCGCCCGCGAGGAGCACGTCGCGGGGCTCGTCGAGCAGGTGGCGCGGACGACGGACAACCGCGTGGCATTCCTGTTCAACGGGATCAAGCCGGGCGAGGTCCGGATCTCCTGCCGGACGTCCCCCTTCGACCCCTGTGTCGATGCCGCGGCGCTCATGGGGACGTTCGGCGGAGGCGGACACGCTCGCGCGGCCGGCGCGATCGTCCCGGGAACGCTGGAGAGCGTGAAGGCTCGCGTGCTCGATGAGGCGCGCGGCGCGATACGGGCCGCGCGTGCTGCCGCAGTCGCTTAGCGGCGTTCTCGCGGTCGACAAGGCCGCGGGTTGGACGTCGTTCGACGTGGTCGCTGTCGTGCGGAAGGCGCTCGGAGCGAAGCGCGTCGGGCACGGCGGAACGCTCGATCCGCTCGCGACGGGGCTCTTGCCGGTCCTTATCGGGCCAGCGACGCGGTTCGCGGACCGGTTCCATGAGGCGGCCAAGGTCTACGCAGCGCTCATCCTCTTCGGGACGGAGACCGCCACCGACGATGAAGAAGGTGAGATGCGCCGCGAGGCGGCCGTGCCGGACCTCGATGGCGACGCGCTCGACGCCGTGCTCGCGGGGTTCCGCGGCGAGATCCTCCAGTCGCCTCCGGCCTTTTCGGCGGTGAAGGTGGCAGGGCGCCGGGCCTACCACGCGGCGCGGGCGGGGGAGGACCTCGTTCTCGAGGCGCGCCCGGTGCGGATCGAGCGGCTCGAGGTCGCGTCGTGGCGGCGGCCCGCATTACGGTTGCTCATCGTGTGCGGCTCCGGCACCTACATCCGTTCGCTCGCGCGGGACATCGGCCGCGCCTGTGGCTCCGCGGCCCATCTCGGTGCCCTCCGGCGTCTCGCGGTCGGGTCGCTCACCGTGGACGACGCGGTCGATCCGGGAGACATCCGTGCAGCGGGAGCCACCATCGCGGAACGCATGCGCCCCGCCGATGACCGCCTGCTCACGCTCGACGACCGATATCGGACCGCACCCGTGGAGGAGCTGCTCGGCACGTGGCAGAGCTAAGGAAGATCTCGCTCGACGCCAAGGTCGTGGGCGCACTGGCGCTCGGCAACTGGCTCCTGCTCGTCGCGAACCACACCGTCCTCCAGGTCAGCCGCGACGCACCGCTCTGGCAGCTGTTCCCCGGAGGCTGGGGCGCCGTCTGGATGGTCGCGTGCGGCCTCCTCGCGCTCGCGTATCCGCTCCGCGATCAGCGCTGGGGGCCCCGGTTCACCGGCCGCGACCGCGCGATCCATCTCGCCGTGATCGTCGTCGTCTTCGTGGTCGTGCCGACGATCGCGGAGATCGTCCTCCGCGCGACGGGGAAGCCCTACACGTACATCCACGACGGCGCGATCATGGTCGAGGAGGCCGCGCGCGCCCTGCTCGCCGGCCGCGATCCGTACTCGATCGACTACCTCAGCACGCCGCTCTTCTACTGGCCGATGATCAACAACCCGGCTCTCTACCACTTCACCTACTTCCCCGGACTCTTCCTCGTCACCGCCCCGTTCGTCGCGGTCTTCGATCGCCTCGGCCTCTTCTTCGATGAGCGATATCTGTACCTCCCCGCGTATATCGCCGCCTGCGCGATGGCCCCGCTCCTGATCCCTGGAGGGAAGACCTCCTACCGGCTCTCGCTGGTGGCGATCGTCGCCCTCGATCCTCAGCTCTTCCCGTTCGTCGCGGAGGGGCGCAACGACTTCTTCCTCCTGGCCTTCCTCTTCGCCGGGATCGCGCTCCTCCAGCGCGAGCGGCCGACGCTCGGCGTGCTGATGATCGCGATCGCGGCCTCGGCCAAGCTGCATGCCGCGCTGCTCCTGCCGTTCCTCGCCGCGTACCTGATCTGGCGGGCCGGTCCGGGCTCGGCCCGGCGCGCCGTCGCAGCCATGACGCGCGCGTCGTGGCCCGGTGCCGCGCTCATCGCGCTCGTGTTCGTCCCGTTCCTGGCTTGGGACCTCGGCGGCTTCCTCGACGACGTCGTCGCGTACAACGCGGGCGGCGCGGCGTGGTCCTATCCCATCTCGGGGATGGGGTTCTCGGCGATCCTCCGCGGCGTCGGCGTCATCTCGTACCCGCAGCAGGACTTCCCGTTCTGGGCGTTCCAGATCGCGGCCGGCACGCTGATCGCCGGGGTCTCGCTGCGTCGGCTGCGCTCGGACCCCAGCGTGGCCACGCTCCTCGCGTCGTATGCGGCGACACTCCTCGCGTTCCTCTTCTTCGGCCGCTACTTCCAGGGCAACTACCTCGGGTACATCGTCGCCGTCGCAGCGCCCGTTCCGTTCCTGCGACCGGACCTCGTCGCGGCGGCCGTGGCGCGCGTACACGGTCGCGTCGCTCCGGCGACGACGCTGCGTCCCGTCAGCGGCCCCTCCGTGATCGTGCCCGTCGCACTCACGTCCGACGTCGGAGAGTCGCCCGCCGAGTAACTACGCTTCCCGGCGATGCCGGTGGTGCGCGACTTCGATGGCTGGCCGCACGGTCCGCTCCATCTCGCGATCGGCGTGTTCGACGGCGTTCACGTCGGGCATCAGTTCCTCATCGCCGAGCTGCGGAAGGCGGCGGAGTCCGCGGGCGCGCTGCCGGTGGCGGCAACGTTCGATCCCTTGCCCATCGAGGTGCTCGCGCCGGGCGCGCCGCCGTCCGCCCTGTCCGACGCGAGCGAGCGCGCGGAGCTGCTCGAGCGCGCGGGAGCGATGGCGGTCGTACTGTTCCGCTCGGATCCGTCCTTCTTCGCGCTCACGGCCGAGCAGTTCGCAGATCGCGTCGCGCGCGCGGGCGAGGTCCGGCTCGTCGTCGTCGGTCCCGATTTCCGGTTCGGCCACGATCGGCAGGGCGACGTCGCGCTCCTGGAGTCGCTCGGCCGGTCTCGGGGATGGAGGGTGGACGTCGTCCCGCCGGTCGAGAGGGGCGGCGCGATCGTGTCATCGACGCGGATCCGGAACCTGCTTGTCGCGGGGGACCTGCGCGCCGCCGCCGATCTCCTGGGAAGGCCGTACGGGGTGCGCGGGCGCGTCGTTCACGGCGACAAGCGCGGTCGCGCGCTCGGGTTCCCGACCCTCAACGTCGCGACGCCGCGCGAACGCCTGCTCCCGCGTGACGGGATCTACGCCGCGCGCGCGACGATCGGCGATCGCACCTATGCCGCGGCGACCAGCCTGGGGGTGCGCCCCACGTTCGGGGGGACCGAGCGCGTCCTCGAGTGCTACCTCCTCGATGTGGAAGGCGACCTCTACGGCCAGAACGTGCGCGTCGCGTTCGTCGAACGGCTCCGCGACGAGCTCCGCTTCGAGTCCGGCGAAGCGCTCAGCGCGCAGATCGCGAAGGATGTCGAGGCGACCCGCCGAGCGCTCGCGGAGGACGCGTGAGGGGCCCGACGCCGGGCCGATGGGTCCGATACACTGACGGATGAAGAAACGTCAGAAAGGAACGACGGGTGCCGCTCCGACCTAAAGGCCAAGTGATCGAGCAGTTCCGGCAGCACGACAAGGACACCGGATCGCCGGAAGTGCAGATCGCGATCCTCACCGAACGAATCGCGCATTTGACCGAGCACCTCCGCCAGGCGAAGCACGATACGGCGAGCCGGCGAGGGCTTCTCCAGATGGTCGGTCAGCGACGGCGCCTGCTCGCATACCTCCACAGGAAGAGTCCGGAGCGATACCAGGAGGTCATCGGCCGGCTCGAACTGCGCCGGTGATGTAGCGAGCAGCGCGACGGACCCAGGCACATCGCCTGGGCCTTTTCGCATCGAGCGGACCCCGTCACAGATACATGCCGATCACCACAGCGCGTACCACGATCAACGGAAAGCCCATGACCTTCGAGACCGGGAAGCTGGCCGAGCAGGCCGGCGGCGCGGTCACCCTGCGCTACGGCGACACGATCGTCTTCGCCGCCGCCACCGTATCGGCGACCGTCCGCCCGGGGATCGACTTCTTCCCGCTCACGGTCGACCTCGAAGAGCGCCTCTACGCCGCGGGCAAGATCCCCGGCTCGTTCCCGCGCCGCGAGGGTCGTCCCTCCGAGGAGGCGATCCTCACCGCGCGCCTCGCGGACCGGCCGATCCGCCCGCTCTTCCCCAAGGGGTTCCGTAACGATACCCAGGTCATCATCTACACCCTCTCCGCCGACCAGGAGAACGACTACGACGTCCTCGCCGTGAACGCCGCGTCCGCGGCACTGTCCCTCTCGCCCGCGCCCTTCGACGGACCCGTGGGGTGCGTGCGCGTCGGGACGGTCAACGGCACGCTCACCCTCAACCCGACGATCCCGCAGATGGAGCAGAGCGAGATGGACCTCATCGTCGCCGGGACCCGCGACGCGGTGATGATGATCGAGGCCGGCGCGAAGCAGGTCCCCGAGGAGAGGATGCTCGAAGCGATCGAGCTTGCTCGCACGGGGATCCGCGCGTCGATCGAGGCGCAGGACGAGCTCGTGCGTCAGGCCGCCAAGCCGAAGATCCAGTGGACCCCTGAGAAGGTCGAGGCCGAGAAGGGCCTCCGCATCACGCAATTCCTGACCGACCGCGTCCGCGCGAAGGTCCGGCACCCCGACAAGGCGCAGCGGGAGGCCGGACTGAGCGAGGTCAAGAACGAGGCGATCGCCGCGTTGGTGACGCCCGAGGGCGACATCACTGGATCCGACGTCGAGATGACCTTCGACGCCGTGGTGAAGAAGGAGTTCCGGCGCGCGGTGCTCGAAGAGGGCCTTCGCCCCGACGGGCGCGGGCTCAAGGACATCCGCGAGCTGAGCATCGAGGCGGGCGTCCTCCCGCGTACGCACGGCTCGGGGCTCTTCAAGCGCGGGCAGACCCAGATCCTCTCGATCACGACCCTCGGCCCCACCGCCGACGAGCAGATCATCGACACGCTGTCCCCGGTCGACAGCAAGCGGTACATGCACCACTACAACTTCCCGCCCTTCTCCGTCGGAGAGGTGCGGCCGCTGCGCGGCGCGGGCCGCCGCGAGATCGGCCACGGCGCGCTCGCCGAGCGCGCGCTCCTGCCGGTCATCCCGACCAAGGAGGAGTTCCCGTACACGATCCGCGTCGTGAGCGAGACGTTCTCGTCGAACGGGTCGACGTCGATGGGCTCGACGTGTGGCTCGACGCTCGCGCTCATGGACGCCGGCGTCCCGATCAAGGCGATGATCAGTGGGATCTCGGTCGGCCTCGTCACGGACGAAGGCGGCGGGTACCGCCTGCTCACCGACATCCAGGGGATGGAAGACAACTACGGCGACATGGACTTCAAGGTCGCCGGCTCGGACCGCGGCATCACCGCCATCCAGCTCGACATCAAGATCCACGGCCTCTCGCCGCAGATCGTCCGCGACTCGCTGTTGCAGGCGCGCGACGCGCGGCTCGTGATCCTCGAGGCCATGAAGAAGGTCATCGACCGTCCGCGCGCGGAGCTGTCGCACTGGGCGCCGCGTATCGAGACCATCAAGATCCACCCCGACAAGATCCGCGAGGTCATCGGCCCCGGGGGCAAGATGATCCGCGCGATCCAGTCGGAGAGCGCCACGACCATCGAGGTCGAGGACGACGGCACGGTCCGGATCACGGGCGCCAGGGCCGACGGCCGCGAGAAGGCGCGCCAGATGATCATGGGCCTGACCAAGGAGCCCGAGGTCGGCGAGGTCTACGACGGCAAGGTCACGCGGATCATGTCGATCGGCGCCTTCGTCGAGTACCTCCCCGGCAAGGAGGGCCTGGTCCGGGTCTCGGAGCTCGGGCCCGAGCGGGTGAACCGCGTCGAAGACGTCGTCAAGGTCGGCGACGCGGTCAAGGTCAAGGTGGCCGAGGTCGACCGCCAGGGCCGCGTGAACCTCTCGATGCGCAGCATCGGCGAAGAGGGGACCGGTGCCTACGAGCAGCGCCAGCGCGCCGAGCGCGAGCGCTATCGCGACCGCGAAGGCGGGGACGGTGAGCGGCGCGGACCGCCGTTCCGCCGAGGACCGGGCGGCCCGCCGCGTGGCCCGCGCCGGGACTGACCGGCCAGCGACCAGATCCTCTCCATCGTCCTGCCCGCGTATAACGAGGCTCGCCGGTTGCCGGCGAGCCTCGCCCGTGTCTCGGAGATGGTCCACGCGCGCGGCCTGCCGGCCGAGATCATCGTCGCGGACGATGGCTCGACCGATGACACGCGACGCGTCGTCGGGGAGGCCGCGCAGGAGCTGGCGTCGGGGCGCCTCGAGATCCATTACCTGCCGCTCCCGCACCGGGGAAAGGGCGCCGCGGTGAAGGCGGGGATCCTGCACGCACGCGGCGATCCGGTCGCGTTCCTCGACGCGGATCTCAGCATCCCCGTCGACGTGCTCGACGCGCTCCTCGCGCGGCTCCTCGGCGGCGCCGACATCGCGGTCGCATCGCGCTACGTCCCGGGAGCGACGGTGAAGCGGCCGCCGCTGCGGCGGGCCATGAGCACCGTCTACCGCTGGTTCGTGCGCACCATCGTCCCGACCGGGCTGCAGGACACCCAGTGCGGCGGCAAGGCGTACACCGCGGAGGCGGCGCGAGCCCTCTTCCCCCGGCAGACGCTGCCCGGCTTCGCGTTCGACGCGGAGATCCTCTTCCTCGCAAAGCGGCTCGGCTATCGCGTGAGCGAGGTCCCATTCGCGCTCGTGCAGCCGCGGGGCAGCTCGACCCATCTGCTCCGCGACGCGCCGCGCATGGTGCGCGACCTCCTTCTGATCCGCTGGCGCGCGGCGCGCGGCCTGTACCGCTGATGCTCGTCGTCACCGCCGACGACCTCGGCTACAGCGAGGCCGTCGATGGCGCGATCATCCAGGCGCACCGCGAGGGCATCGTGCGGTCCACGTCGCTGCTGGTCACCTTCCCGCGCGCGGCGGACGCCGCAGAGCTGGCACGCGTGGAGCATCGCCTCGAGGTCGGACTCCACCTCGACATCGTCGAGGGCACGCCGGTGACCGACCCCGCCGCCGTCGGCAGCCTGGTCGGAGCGGACGGCCGTTTCGTCGGACTGGTCGACCTCGGGCTGCGCCTCGCGACCGGGCGCGTGCGCGCGAGCGAGCTTGCCGCGGAGGTACGGGCGCAGGTGGCGCGCGCCCGCGCGCTCGGGACGCCCGCCCTGGCGTGGGACTCGCACCGGCACGTACATCTCTTCCCTCTCGTCGCGCGCGTGGTCGCGGCGGTCGCGAAGGAAGAGGGCGCGCGCTGGGTCCGGCGCGCGACGCCGCCGGGCTGGCCGCTCGCGTGGAAAGCCGGCCTGCTCGGCGCCGCGACCGCGGGCAGCCGGCCCTTCCTCCGGGGCATCCCCGGCAGCGACTGGTACGTCGACCTCACGTCGCGGCGGCCGCCGCCGGCTCCGTCGGACGTGGCGCTCCTCGCGGCGCTACCCGGGCTCGGCGAGCTGAGCGCGCATCCGGGCGCGCCAGGCGACGACGGACGCGACCCGCTGGCGGCGCGGCGGCCGCTCGACCTCGCCCTCCTCACGGACCCGCTCCTCCGGACGGCCCTCGGCGGCGACGCCGTGCGCTGGCGCGTGCCCGCCTGATGCCGGGATCGCGTACCACCGCGGCGCTCGAGCGCGCGGTCCACCGCTATCGCGCGGCGCCCCTCATGGCGCGCTGGTTCGTGCACGGACGCGCTTTCCTCGCGGACCTGGCGCGCGTCGAGGAGTACGTGCCGCGCCATGGCTTCGTCGTGGACCTCGGCTGCGGTCACGGCCTCTTCGCCAACCTCCTCGTGGAGTCGAGCGACCGGCGCCGGGTGCTCGGTCTCGACAGCGACGACCGCAAGATCGCGGTGGCGCGCGCCACGGTCGCGGGGCGCGAGGGCCTCCGGTTCGAGGTCGCCGACATCGTCGCGGTCCCGCCACCGCGCTGCGACGCGATCACGATCGTCGACGTTCTCTACCTCATGCCGCCCGAGGACCAGGAGCGTGTGCTCCGGAACTGCGCCGCGGCGCTGACGGAAGGCGCGCCGCTCCTGGTCAAGTCCCAGGAGGCGCGCATCGATCCGCGTTACGCGCTCACGTACGCGCAGGAGGTCATCTCCGTCAGCCTCGGGTTCACGCGCGGGGTCCGCGGAGGATTCCACTTCCCGTCGCGCGAGGAGGCGTTCGACATGTTCCAGCGAGTGGGCTTCCGAGTGGACGCGATCTCCATGCGGCGCCGGCCCTACACCGATGTGCTCTATCTCGCGCGGAAGGCACCCGTGGCGGTCGCGTGACGGCCTTCCGCCTGTCGGCGGACGCGCACCCGACGCGCTACGGGCTCCGCTTCGACCTCGACCTCGACGCCTGGCGCTTCCGCGGCCACGAGAGCTGCGACCTCGTGCTCGACCGGCCGCGGCGCGAGCTCGTGCTCCATGCGCTCGACCTCGAGATCTCGGGACCCGTCGCGCGCTCCGGCGATCGTGTCCTCATGCCGCGGGTCGAGCCACGGCCCCCGGACGAGACCGTGGCCTTCATCTTCGACGACGAGCTCGCCGCGGGGGCGTGGACGCTCGATCTGGATGTGGCCGGGCCGATCCGCGACGACCTGAAGGCCCTCTACCGCTCGACCCGGGGGGACGAGCGCTACGCGATCACCACGCTCTGGCCGGCGGGATCACGCCGGCTCTATGCGTGCTTCGATGAGCCGCCGTTCAAGGCGCGCTTCGACCTCGAGCTCGTGGTGGCGAAGGATCTCGTCGCGATCGCGAACTCGGAGGTCGTCGAGCGTCGAGACGAGGGTGAGCGCCGAGTGTGGCGCTTCGCTCAGACGCCGCCCCTCTCGCCGTACCTGCTCGCGTTCGCCGTGGGCCCCTTCGAGGGCACCGACATCGTCCGCACGAGGTCAGGGAAGCCGGTGCGCATCTGGGTCCCTCGCGGGCTCGCCGCGGACGGCGTGTACGCGCGCGACGCGCAGCGCGAGTGCATCGACCGCTTGGAGGCGTACACCGGCATCCCGCATCCGTACAGCAAGGTCGAGGGGGTCGGCGTAGCCGACTTCCCGGCCGGTGCTATGGAGAACCCGGGTGCGGTGACGTACCGCCTCGAGCTCGTTACCACCGACCCGGCAAAGGCGAGCGCGCGGGCGCTCAAGTCGACGGTCGGGGTCGCGGCCCACGAGCTGACGCACATGTGGTGGGGGAACCT
>Ga0070707_100005891_pt1 | contig 11432 bp, 13 predicted proteins | sample KBSK5502metaG_FD_65468 | JGI IMG/M metagenome (GOLD analysis project Ga0070707, IMG submission 65468) | Corn, switchgrass and miscanthus rhizosphere microbial communities from Kellogg Biological Station, Michigan, USA - KBS K5-50-2 metaG | ecosystem: Host-associated > Plants > Roots >... | reverse complement strand
CTGGGTGCTGGATACTGGGAACTAGGTGCTAGGAGCGGGGTGCTGGTGGCACAGTGCCAGTGCCCGCTCGAGGTAGACCTCCACCAGATCGAAATGCAGAGTGCGGGTGCGCTGAATCCACTGATCCGCGCAACCGAGCGACCGCGCCGCGTCCAGCAGCTGCGCTTCGCTCCCCGCCAGCAGGTGACAGGTACGGCGGCCCCGGGATTTCCAGATATTCTCGTGTACCGCTATGCCGCCCTTCGACGCCCACTCGCGGGCGGCGCGGACCTCGCGAGTTCCGAAGTAGCGCCAGGTAGTCACGGTGCTGGGTGCTGGTTGCTAGGTGCTGGAAACTGCCGCAGGTCGAGTACCAAGCACCCAGTACCCAGTACCCAGTACCCAGCACCCAGCTTCATTCCCCCTCCGCTTTGATCCGTGCAAGCGCCTCCCGCGCGCGAATTCCCTCGGGCCGGTCCCGGAATCGTTCGGCAAACCGCGCCAGCTCGGCCAGCTCCCGGCCGCGCTGGCCGGTCTTGTGATAGATGTCGATGAGCGCATTGCCGATCGAGAATTCGATGTTGGGCGGAGGCTTTCGTCGCCGCGCTTCGAGGAGCAGCCGCTCGGAGGTCGCGGGGTCGCCGAGGTGATCGCGCCAGACCGCGGCGAGCGCGAGCGCGGCGTGGAAGTCGCCGGGCGATCGCTCGAGGTGTTCCGAGTAGGAGCTCGCCGCCTCCTGATACCGCCCGCGCGCGACCAGCGATTCCTGCAGCGAAAAACTCGGAGCCGGTGCAAGGTTGCCGGCGCCGGTCATGGTCTGCACCAGTCCGCGACTGACCGCGCCGCTCAACGTCCAGACTACCGCGGTGACCACCCCCGCGACGATCCACCCGACCACGATGACTCCGGCGGCACCGGCGAGACCGATCTTCTTCTGGTCCATGAGGTACAGCGCCACCAGGACGGCGAACACAGTGCACGAGGCGAGGGAAAGAAAGGCGACGCGGTAGAAGAAGACCCGCTCTCCCACATCCTCGAGCCATCTACTCATCTCCCGCCACCTTCCCGCGAAGCCGCTTGATTCCCGAGCGGAGCCGTTTGCCCTCGAGTCGTTTTGCTTTTTCGACCCGGGGGACCCGGGTCGGCTTCCGCTTCTTTTTCGGCTTGAGTGCCTGCGCCAGGAGGGTGAGGAACCGCGCTTCGGCCGCTTCGCGATTGCGGAGCTGGCTCCGGCTGCCCGACTCGACCAGGCGGAGCCAGCCCTCGCCATCGAGACGAGTCGCCAGCCGCTCCCGGAGCAAGGCACGCTGCGCCGCGCTTGGCGCCGCGCTCTCCTCCAGGTTCCACCAGAGCTCGACGCGGGTCGACGACGTATTCACATGCTGGCCGCCCGGCCCGCCAGCGCGGGTGGCATGAAAGCTCACTTCCCCTCGCGGGATGCGAAGATTGCTTCCCGCTAACATCCAGGGATCGGCGGCCATCCTCCAAGCTAAATCAGCTTCCGTTGCCCCGCGACGGCGTTACGTTTGAGCATGGACGAAGCCTCCCGCCTGCAGGGCCATCTTCAGAGCCTCGGACGCACGGTGCTCGGATATTCGGGTGGCGTGGATTCCGCGCTGCTCGCGGTGGCCGCGACGCGCGCGCTCCCGCCGGGGCGGTTCCTCGCGGTGATCGGACGAAGCGCCTCATATCCGGAGGCGCAATACCGTGCCGCCATCGAGCTGGCGCTGCGTTTCGAGATTCCGGTCCGGGAGCTGGACACCCGGGAGCTCGAAGACCCGAACTATCTCGCGAATCCCGTCAATCGCTGCTACTTCTGCAAGGCGGAGCTCTGGGATAACGTCACCAGGCTCGCGCGTGAGCTCGGATTCGACTCCGTCATCGACGGAACGCATGCCGACGATCTCGATGAACATCGCCCCGGCCGCGCCGCGGGAATGAAGCACGGCATCCGGTCTCCTCTCGCGGAGCTCGGGATGACGAAGGCGATGGTCCGCGAGGCGGCGAGGCGCATGGGCATTCCGATCTGGGATGCACCGGCGTCGCCCTGTCTCTCGAGCCGGGTGAAGTATGGACTTGCGATTACACCCGATCGCTTGCGGCAGGTCGAGCAGGCGGAGGAGTTTCTGCGTGCGCTCGGCGTGCGGGGCGATTTGCGGGTGCGCCACCTCGGTCACCGGGCACGGATCGAGGTCGGACCGGAGGAGTTCGAGCTGGTGGACGGACAGTGGTCCGACATCGTGGCGCGCCTGCGGACCCTGGGCTTCGACGAGGTCGAACGCGACGGACGCGGATACCGGCGGGGCAGTTTGCTGGTGCTCGCCTGATGCGCCTCTTTGTTGGCGTCCCGATTCCCTCGCCGGCGCTCGAGCATGCCAGTGGACTCCTGCGCGAGCTGCAGAAACTCGAATGGCCGGTTCGGTGGGTGCGTGACGATGCGCTTCACCTCACGCTCAAGTTTTTCGGAGAAGTCACCTCCGACCGGGTCGATCCGATCGAGGAGCTGATCCAGTTTGCCACGGCGGGGCTCCACCCGATGCCGCTCAAGCTCCTCGGCGGTGGGGGATTTCCCTCGCGGCAGCATCCCCGGGTTCTCCGGCTGGAAGTGGAAGCCGGTCCCGATCTCGAGCTGCTGCAGGATCGTATCGAGCGGGGCGGGGAAGAGATCGGCTTTCCGCCGGAAGGCCGGCCGTTCCGTCCCCACCTCACCCTGGGCCGGGTTCGCGAGGGTCATCGGCTTCCGCCGGGCGCGATGGATCAGCTGGAGTCGCTCCCTCACGGCGCGTCGTTTTTCGCCGACCGGGTTGTCCTCTTCGAGAGCCAGCTTACCAAGGCGGGACCCACGTACAGCGTTCGCGTCGACAAGCAGCTCTTGCCATGAGAGGGTGTCTCTCCCTTCCGTTCCGCCTTCTCGGGCTCCTGTTGCTGGTGCTGCTCGGCTATGTGGCTTGGTCGTACCGGACCGAGATCCGGCGCAAAGTTCACGAATGGACCGCGGACAGCGGCCCCGCGACGGGGAAGGGAATGGCGGTTCGGGGAACGGCTGCTTCGGCCGGCCGCCGCATCGATGACCTGCTCGGCTCCCGAGCCGATTCGGTGGTGCTGTCGGCTGCGGACGTCGCGAGCCTGCTCGATTCCCTCGCCTCCCTCGTCGCGCCCGGGGCGGTGGATTCGGTCGAAGTGACGCTCGATCAGGACGATCTCCTGATGCGGGCCAGGGTGGATACCCGCGCGGTTCCGGTTTCACTCGGCGCGATCGGGAGCGTCGTGCGCGACCATGAATTCGTGGAGGCGGGAGGCAGGATCGTGTTCCGGCAGACGGGACGCGCGGAGTGGCAGATCGAGCGGGTGCGCGTGCGTGGCGTCCCCATTCCCGGCGACGTCGTCCAGCGGCTCATCCGGCGATTTGCCGGCTCCGGGGAGGGCAATGTGATCGGTCTCGACCTTCCGCGGACGGTGGGCGGGCTTCGCGTCTCGCCGTCGGGTGTCACCCTCTACGGTACGGGTGCGGGGCGATGAGCAACCGGATTCTGGTGATCGACGACGAAGGCGGCATCCGGGATGCACTCCGCCAGGTGCTCGAGTACGAGGGGTGGCACGTGCGCACCGCCGCTTCTGGTGGCGAGGGGATCACCATCTGCAACGAATTCCATCCACATGTCGTGCTGCTCGATGTGAAGATGGCGGGGCTCGATGGACTCGAAACGCTCACCCGTCTCCGGGACCTCGATCCTCCCGCGACCGTAGTGATGATCTCGGGCCACGGCACCATCGCCACGGCGGTCGCCGCCACCCAGCGCGGCGCGTTCGATTTCCTCGAGAAGCCGCTCGACACCGACCGGCTGCTGGTGACGCTGCGGAACTCGCTGCAACAGACGACGCTTGCCGGGGAGAATCGCGAGCTCAAGCGCGCGCTGGATACCCGCTACCCGATGGTCGGCACCAGTCCGGCACTGGAAGAGGTGCGCGCACTGATCGACCGGGTCGGTCCGACCCATGCCCGGGTGCTCATTTCGGGGGAGAACGGGAGCGGCAAGGAGCTGGTGGCGCGCGCGGTCCACGAGGCGTCGCCACGGCGGGAGCGCGCCTTCATCGAAGTGAATTGTGCCGCGATTCCCTCCGAGCTCATCGAGAGCGAGCTCTTCGGGCACATGAAGGGGAGTTTTACGGGGGCCTTCTCGGACCGGGCCGGCAAGTTCGAGCTGGCGGACGGCGGCACGCTTTTCCTCGATGAAGTCGGTGACATGTCGCTCTCCGCGCAGGCGAAGGTGCTGCGGGTGCTCCAGGAGGGGATGGTCACCCGCATCGGCGCCGCGAAGCCGGTGCAGGCCGACGTGCGGGTCGTTGCCGCCACTAACAAGGAGCTCGAAGAGGAAATCAGCGAGGGCCGGTTTCGCGAGGACCTCTATTACCGGCTCAATGTCGTGCCGATCACGGTCCCTCCGCTCAGGGAGCGCCTCGAGGACATCCCGGCCCTGGTGGAGCACTTCGTGGCGACGCTCTCGGGCGTCGCGGGGGTGGCGCCACGACCGGTGACTCCGGACGCCATCAAGGCGCTGCAGCGGCGGAGCTGGCCGGGTAATGTGCGCGAGCTCCGGAATGCGATCGAACGTCTCCTCATCCTCGCTGCGGGAAAGCAGATTACCGCCGCGGATGTCGAGCGCCTCCTTCCGATCGGTGACCCGGGCGCACCCGCAGGTCTGGCGCCGGAAGCGGGCCGGGCGCCGACCTTCGAGCATTTCAAGCAGGACGCGGAGCGGGCGTTTCTCCTCTCGAAGCTCAGAGAGCACGCCTGGAACGTGGCGGAGACGGCCCGGGCGCTCGACATGCCGCGATCCAATCTGTACAAGAAGATCGAGAAGTATCAGCTCACCAGGGAGGATGCGTGACTGGCCCGCCGCGGGACTGGGACAAGGAGATGGCGGAGATCGACAAGATCATCGCGAAGCAGCCGGTGGCTGCGCCTGGAGGCAGTGGTCAGGGTTCAGTGGCCAGGGGCGGTCAGGCCGCCCTCCCTGCACCGCAGCGAGCCGCCGCGCCCGCGCCGAGTCGAGGCGGGCGCGAGGGTCTCGTCACCTGGGTCAAGGTATTCCTTGGAGCGGGAGTCGCCGCGGCCGTCGCCCTCGCGTGGCCGTACCCACATGTCTGCGGTATCCCGCTCTATGGCTATCTCGCGGCGGCCGGAGGCGTTGCGCTGGTCGGTTTGTGGGGCGTCGTCGCGAGCTGGCGGAGCCGGAAGGCGCTCGCCCACACGCTCTCGCTCCTCGCCACGCTCACCGGTGCGGTATTGGTAGCGAAGGTCTTGCTGGATCGCTCCTCGTACCCGAAGCAGATCTCGACGTGGACATGCAGCTCCCCCTGATCCCTGACCACTGAGCCCTGACCACTGATGTCTCAAACGTTCAAGAACTTCATCGCCGGCCGCTGGGTTCGCCCCTCCACCGGCCGCAACTTCGAGAATCGCAACCCCGCGAACACCCGGGATCTGATCGGACGGTTTCCCGACTCGGGCGCCGAGGACGTCGATGCCGCGGCGCGTTCGGCCGCCGAGGGCTTCCGGAAGTGGTCGCGGGTCCCCGCGCCCGCGAGGGGTGACGTGCTGAAGCGGGTCGGCGACCTGCTGAGCAATCGCAAGGAAGAGATAGCGCGCGCGATGACCCGCGAGATGGGCAAGGTCCTCGCGGAGACCCGCGGCGACGTGCAGGAGGGGATCGACACCGCGTACTATGCCGCCTCGGAAGGACGGCGGCTCTTCGGGCATACGGTGCCGAGCGAGCTCCGCAGCAAGTGGGCGATGAGCTATCGCCGCCCGATCGGGGTCGCGGGGCTCATTACCCCGTTCAATTTTCCCCTGGCCATTCCTACCTGGAAGATGTTCCCCGCGCTGGTCTGCGGGAACAGCGTGGTGATCAAGCCGTCCGAGGATGTGCCCCACACCGTACATCTGCTGGTCGAAATCCTCCTCGAGGCGGGACTGCCGCCGGAGGCGATTCAGCTGGTGCACGGCGGGGGGGACGCCGGCCGCGCGCTGGTCGAGCATCCCGGCGTGCCGGTGATCTCGTTCACCGGCTCGACCGCGACCGGCTCGGCGATCGGCGAAGCCTGCGGCCGCACCCACAAGCGGCTGTCGCTCGAGATGGGCGGGAAGAACGCCATGATCGTGATGGACGATGCCGATCTCGACCTCGCCCTCGAAGGCGTGCTCTGGGGGGCGTTCGGCACGACCGGGCAGCGGTGCACCGCGACCAGCCGGCTCATTCTGCATCGGCGGATTCACGACCGCCTCCTCGGGCGGCTCGCGGATGCGGTCGAGCGGCTCGAGCTGGGTGACGGGCGGAAGGACGGGACCGACGTCGGCCCGCTGATTCACGAGGCAGCACGGGACAAGGTGGAGCGGTACGTGGACATCGCAAAGGATGAAGGGCTGGAGCTCGTCACCGGCGGGAAGCGGCCCCGGAGCCCGCGGCTCCGGAATGGCTGGTTCTACCGTCCGACGATCTTTGCCGGCGCGAGGCCCAAGAGCCGGCTCGCCCAGGAGGAGATCTTCGGGCCGGTGCTGACCGTCATCCGCGTGAACAGCTTCGACGAGGCGGTCAAGGTGAACAATGGCGTTCCCTACGGCCTCTCCAGCTCGGTGTATACGAGGGACACCAACCTCGCCTTCCGCGCGATGCAGGATCTCGACAACGGGATCACCTATATCAACGCGCCGACCATCGGCGCCGAGGCGCATCTCCCGTTCGGCGGCGTCAAGCAGACCGGCAACGGCCATCGCGAGGGCGGCTGGGAGGTGTACGAGTTCTACTCCGAGACCAAAGTGTGCTACGTTGACTACAGCGGCACGCTGCAGCGGGCGCAGATTGACAATTACGATTGACTCCTTGGTAATGGGGGTTATTCGTTAGGGGTCAGAGATCAGTGGTCAGGGGTCAGGGGCATGCAAGAGCCACCTGGCACCCTGATCCCTCTCGCTGATCACTGACCACTGACCACTGTCCCCTGCGTCACCGAGGGCGCTCTCCCGAAATGAAACCACTGCAGGTCGGCACTTCCTCGAAGAGCGGCTCCGCGTCCTCGGACGAGGGATCGCTGGATCAGTACCTGCGCGAGATCAGCAAATACCCGCTGATTCCTCAGGACGAAGAGGTTCGCCTCGCCCAGCGCATCCGCCTGGGTGAAGAGGAAGCGCTCGACAAGCTGGTGCGCAGCAATCTGCGGTTCGTCGTCTCGGTCGCCAAGAAATATCAGAATCAGGGCGTCTCTCTCTCCGATCTCATCAATGAGGGAAACCTCGGCCTGATCCGCGCCGCCCACAAATTCGACGAGACCAAGGGGATCAAATTCATCTCCTACGCGGTCTGGTGGATCCGGCAGGCCATTCTGCAGGCCCTGGCGGAGCAGAGCCGGATCGTGCGGGTGCCGCTCAACCGCGCCGGCACGCTGCACCGGATCACCCGCCGCTCGGCCACGCTGCTCCAGGAGCTGGGGCGGGAGCCGACCCCGGCCGAGATTGCCGAAGGAATGGACATCGACATGGAGGAGGTGCAGAAGACCCTCTCCATCTCGCAGAATCACCTCTCCCTCGATGCACCGATGAGCCCCGGCGAGGACAACCGGCTGCTCGACTACCTGCCCGACAACCAGAATCCCGGTCCCGACGCGGAGACCTTCGAACACGCCCTCAACCAGTGCATCGAGGAAGTGCTCAAGGGGCTCAAGGAGCGCGAGGCCAAGATCCTCCGGCTCTACTTCGGTCTCGACAGTCCGGAGCCGATGACGCTGGAAGAAATCGGCGCGCTCCTCGGAATCACCCGGGAGCGGGTGCGGCAGATCAAGGAAAAAGCGCTCTCCCGGCTCCGGCATGTGAGCCGCTCCAAAGCCCTCGAATCTTTTCTCTCCTGAGCATGGCAGGCACATCCTCCTTCGACGTTTCGACCGGCGCCGATCTCCAGGAAGTCGACAACGCGGTGAACCAGGCGGTCAAGGAGATCGCCCAGCGCTACGACTTCAAGGGCACCCACGTCACCATCGAATTCGACCGGACCAAGGCGGTCATCAAGGTCCACGCCGACGACGAGTTCCGGATGAAGCAGGTGCTCGAAGTGATTCAGACCAAGTGCGCCAAGCGGGGCGTTCCCCTCAAGAATCTCAAGACCGGCGACCTGATTCCCGGCGCCGGCACGTCGGTGCGGTGCGAAATCGCCTTGACGCAGGGTATTCCACAGGAGACCGCGAAGAAAATCCAGAAGGCCATCAAGGAAGGCGGCTTCAAGAAGGTGCAGGCCTCGATCCAGGGCGATGAGCTCCGGGTGACCAGTCCTTCCAAGGACGAGCTGCAGACGGTCATCGCCTTCCTCAAGGCGCAGGACTTCGAGCTGGAGCTCAAGTTCGGCAACTATCGTGGCTAGCGGTGCACGGCGCCGGTGGCTCGGCACCGCGCTCCTCGCCGCCGCCTGCGCCCGTCCCGACACCGGTCCCGTCACCCCCCTCACCGCCGTCCCGTCCATTCGAATCGCGCTGCCCGCGGGCGGCGGGACCGTCACCCTCGGAGGGAGCGCCGCGCTCAGCGTGGCCACTCCCGACGGCGACGTTGCGCTCCCCGTCGCCGCCGGCACGACCGCGATCGTGACGTCGAGCGGGGTCGGGTTGCGGCTTGCCGGCAGCGACGGCATGGGAGAGGTCGCGTCACTCCGGGTGACGGCGGCCGATTCCGGAACGCCGGTGCGCATCAATGGGAGGGAGTATCGCGGAGAAGTCGTGCTTTCTCGCGGCGGGACCGGTGTCGCGGCGCTCAATATCCTTGGTGTCGAGGAATACCTTCGGGGGGTGGTCGGTGCGGAAATGGGGCGCCGGAGCGAACAGGACCTGGCCGCGCTCCGGGCGCAGGCGGTGGTGTCCCGCACGCTGGCACTCAGGAATCTGGGCCGCTGGAGAATCCGGGGATACGACCTGATGGCGACCGTCTCCGATCAGGCATATGCGGGGGTCGGTTTCGAGAGTCCGGCGTCCGACCAGGCTGTCTCGGAGACCGCCGGGAAAGTCCTGACCTACGAGGGCGGCCTGATCGATATTTTTTTCCATTCGACCTGTGGCGGACTCACCGCGCCGGGACCCGAAGTCTTCATCTATGCCACGCGGCCGTACCTGCAGTCGATTCGCGATGTCGACGGGAACGGCAGGGCATGGTGCGCGATCTCTCCCCGCTACCAGTGGCGGGAGAGCTGGTCGGGGGAGGCGCTGGCCGCGGCGCTCCGGGCGACGCTGCCGGCGGCGGGAGGGGATCCCGGTCTCGCGAACGATCTCCGTGATGTCAGGATTCTGGATCGAACCGCGACGGGACGGGTCGAAACGGTCGAGATTCAGGGAGGAAGCGGGTCGCTCCGTGTCTCGGGACCGGCCGCGCGACTCCTTTTTCGCACCCGGGACGGCAGCTCGCTCCGGAGTGCCAATTTCACCGTCCAGGTCGCGAGGGAAGGGCCCCGGATCGTCGAGCTCACCATCTCCGGGTCGGGCGCAGGGCATGGCGTCGGGATGTGTCAATGGGGGGCGCTGGGACGGGCCCGGGCCGGGTTCTCCTACGAGGACATCCTCTCGGCTTATTTTCCGGGGACCCAGCTGGTCCGCACTTACTAGGCAGAGGACCCACCCATGAGCGACCCCGTTCGTATCGGGCTCATCGGCGCAGGCGCCGTCGTGCAGGTCGCGCACATGCCGGTCCTCAAGAGGCTCAAGAGCGTCGAGCTCGCCGCGATCTGCGATACCGATCTCCCCAAGGCGCGGGCCCTCGCCTCGCGCTTCGGCATTCCCGATGTCTTCGACGACATCGAGGATCTCCTCGGACACGAGCGAGTGGATGCGCTGCTGATCGCGACGCCGAATCACCTCCACGAGTCCCACATCCTGGCGGCGCTGGCGGCCGGGTGCCACGTCCTGGTGGAAAAACCGCTCGCGCTCACGGCGGCCGCGGCCCAGCGGATTGCGAAGGCGGCGGAGAAGCGGGACCGGGTGGTCCTCCCCGGGATGACCCACCGCTATCGTCCCGATGCCCAGGCGGTGCGCAGCTTCATCCAGAACGGGGAGCTCGGTGAGATCGACAGCATGCGGTCGAGCTGGCACGTCGCCCGTCCGGCCCGCACCGCGCTCGGATGGAGACAACGCAAGGACGAAGCGGGTGGCGGGGCGATGCTGGACCTGGGGCTCACAATGCTCGACCTCTGCCTCTGGCTCGCGGGCAATCCGGCGCCGGCGAGGGTGAGCGCGGCGCTGGTGCGACCCAAGGGAGATCGCGCCGTCGAGGAATCGGGCAGCGCCTACGTGGTGTGCGAGAACGGCGCGTCGATTTTCGTCGACGTCACCTGGAGGCACATCGGGGAGGGGGAGCGCTTCGGCGTCGGACTCCGGGGAGCCAAGGGGACGGCCGGAATCAACCCGCTGCATGTGTGGAAGGAGCTCAATGGCATTCCGCAGGACGTCTCTCCCACCGGGAGCCTCTCGAGGGAGAACGCCTTCTCCGCCTCCTTCCGGGCCCAGTGGGCCCATTTCCTCGCCGCGATCGCGTCGGAGGCGGAAGTCCCGCCGCTGACCGAGCACATCACCCTCCTTCGGGTGCTGGAGGCCATCTACAAATCGGACGCGGACGGGAAAGACGTGGTGCTGTGAGCCGCATTTCGCTCGCAGGGCTCTTCCTCTTCGCTCTTCGCGCTTCACTCCTCGCTCAGTCCGAGCCCGGCTCCGAGCTGACGGTGACGCTGCTCACCTACGAAACCGGCGGGCTGGTCTTCGAGCGGTTCGGCCACAACGCTATCTGGATTCACGACTCTTCGACCGGGGCCGACCGGCATTACGACTACGGCCGGTTCGATTTCCGGCAGAAGAACTTTTTTCTCCGGTTTGCCCAGGGGAAGATGTGGTACTCCATGGGAGAAGATTCTCTCCCGGACAAATACATCGCCTTCTATGCCTCGGAAGGGAGAAGGATCCGGGCCCAGGAGCTCGATCTCACTCCGTCGGAGCGCCGGAGCCTCAAGGAATTCCTGGAAACCAATATCCGCCCGGAAAACGCCGGGTACGCCTACGACTACTACCTCGACAATTGTTCGACCAGGATTCGGGATGCGATCGATTTCGTGATCGGGGGCGCGATTCACCGCTACGCCGAGCGGCCCTCCGGTTTCACCTGGCGCGACGAAACCCGTCGGCTCGACGAGCACAATGTCTTCCTCTACACCGGTCTGATGCTGGCGCTGGGACAGCCGGTCGACCGCGAGATGTCGCGGTGGGAGCAGATGTTTCTTCCCGGCCGGCTGTCGGAGCATCTCGATAGCGTGCAGGTGGCCGGTCCCGACGGCACCATACGGCCTCTGGTCCGGACGAACCGGATCCTGGCCGAGGGTGGCCGGTGGCCGGTCCCGGCACGGCCGACCAACTGGTTCTGGCGTTATTTGCTCGTTGGA
>Ga0070707_100005890_pt1 | contig 11433 bp, 7 predicted proteins | sample KBSK5502metaG_FD_65468 | JGI IMG/M metagenome (GOLD analysis project Ga0070707, IMG submission 65468) | Corn, switchgrass and miscanthus rhizosphere microbial communities from Kellogg Biological Station, Michigan, USA - KBS K5-50-2 metaG | ecosystem: Host-associated > Plants > Roots >... | reverse complement strand
CAGGATGCGCTCTCGCAGCGTGTCCCTGACCTGCATCCACGGCGGAATGTGGCCCTCGCGCTCGGACATGGGCAGAACTTACCCAAGGGTGACAGGCCACTACCTGTCTGAGCGTGCTTTAGCGTGTCACAGCGTGTCATGGCACGATGAAGGGATGGAACACCCAGACCACGGCTTAGCGGTGCCCAAGCTGCCCGCACTGATACGGGACTTCGCGGACTGGCAGATTGAGCGCTTCGGGATCAGCCCGGCCTGGATCGCGGTCACCCGGCGCAGCACGTTCACGCACATCCTCGCCGCTCACGACCTGGATGAGCTTCGGGCCAAGCTCGAGAAAGCGACAGCCGGGCCTGTGGGGTAACGACTACCGGAACTTGGGGTCTGGCATGATCAGGGCATGACCCTAACCGCAGGTCAAGTGACTTTCGTCAATCTCTCTTAATCGATGCCTGCTGGCGGGCTCTGGCTCTCGCGCTGCGCGGCCTCTCCGTTGAGCGAGACGGTGACCGGAGCGGGAGCCTGCCCCTGGCCGCCAACCTCGGCGAGTCCCGGATCTGAGCCTGCGCCAGCGCCGTTCGCCGAACTGGAGCCTGCCCCGTCGACGGAGACGCTGCGGGCCGCTGCGAGGCTCGCAGCGCCGGCGGCCGCGGTGGCGGTCGCCGGGCGGCCGCGCCACGGCTGCGCGCGGACCAGCCAGAACGTAAGGCCGACGACGGCCACCGTCGCCAGGGTGATCCCAAGAGCGGTGGTGGGAACGCCCACGTACTTCAGCCCGGAGGCGAGGATCACGAACGTGATGACGGGCCTGATGTAGCGGTCTGGCGCGCGTGAGGAGAAGTACGACCCGACGAGCACGGCCGGCACGGACCCGATCGCGATCGAGGCCGTGACGCCGAACACGACCGGGTTCCAGATCAGCGCGCCCGCCGCGGCCGCTGCCGTGAGCGGTACGGCCTGGGTGAGGTCGGTACCGACCAGCTGGTTCGCGCCGATCCGCGGGTAGACGAACAGCAGCAGCACGATCATGAGGGACCCAGCGCCGACCGAGGTGAGGCCGACGATCAGCCCGCCCACCATGCCGATCGCCATCGTCGGCAGCGGGCGCACCGTGATCTCGGAGATGGTCGCGATCCGCTGGTGGCCTGCCCGCCGGTCGAGCCCGAAGCGCAGCACCATGGCTCCGGCGCCGAGGAGCAGCGCGACGCCGAGCGCGAGCTCCACGTGCGTCTGATCGTTCGCTGCACCGCCGCCGAGCACGTGGAGCAGATACGAGCCGAGGAAGGCCATCGGGACTGACCCGACGACCATCCACCCGACCATCCGCATGTTCACGGTGCGCTTGCGCAGGTGCATCGCGGCGCCGAACGGCCGCATCAGGACGGCGGCGACGAGGTCGCTGGAGATCGCCGAAGACGGGGTGACGCCGAAGAGAAGGATCAGCATCGGGGTCATCAGCGCCCCGCCGCCCGCGCCTGTCGTGCCGACGAGCAGGCCGACAACGGCGCTGCCGAGAATTATGTAGACATCAAGGTGCATGGAGTTCGGTCTCCCGGGTCCGCATTCGGAATTCCTATTAAATTAATCGGGAAGGTAATGAAATGACATGCCCATATTACCTAGCGTTGCGACCTAGAACATAGCCTAATCCGGCAACTTCTTCCCCCCATTCGCCTCCGCGACGCCGTCGGCGGCCGCCCATCGCCGGGGCCGCAGGATCCGCCGCGATGGCCGCGCCGGCCACGGCGGATGTTGGCCGCCCGGCGGCCAACGGGCTGTGCCGCCAGTCGCGCCGGCGACCGCCGGTGACGGCCGCACGGCAGCCGACCGGCTGGGCCGCCGGATCGGGCCAGAGACGGCCAGTGCCGCGGGTCGCTAAGCTGTAGCGATGCCTGTTCAGTCGGTCTACCCCCGGCTCGAGAAGCTGCTGCCGCTGGTCCGCAAGCCGATCCAGTACGTCGGCGGCGAGCTCAACAGCGTCGTCAAGGACTGGGACGACGCCGAGGTTCGCTGGGCGCTGATGTACCCGGACGCCTACGAGGTAGGCCTGCCTAACCAGGGCATCCAGATTCTTTACGAGGTGCTGAACGAACGCGACGGGGTGCTCGCCGAGCGCAGCTACTGCGTCTGGCCGGACCTCGAGGCCCTGATGCGAGAGCACCGGGTGCCGCAGTTCACCGTCGACGCGCACCGGCCAGTACGGGCATTCGACGTCCTCGGCGTGAGCTTCGCGACGGAACTGTGCTACACGAACCTGCTGACCGCGCTCGACCTGGCGGAGATCCCGCTCGCTGCGGCCGAGCGCGGGCCGGCCGACCCGATCGTGCTCGCTGGCGGGCACGCGGCGTTCAACCCCGAGCCGATCGCCGAATTCATCGACGGAGCCGTGCTTGGCGATGGCGAGCGGGCCGTGCTCGCCATCACCGACATGATCAGGGACTGGAAGCGAGCCGGCCGACCCGGCGGAAGGGACGGGCTGCTGCTGCGGCTCGCGACCGACGGCGGCGTCTACGTCCCGCGCTTCTACGACGTGAGCTACCTGCCGGCCGGGACCATCGGTCAGGTCTTCCCCAATCGGCCTGGCGTACCGCGCTCGGTCGCCAAGCACACCGTCATGGACCTGGACTCGTGGCCGTACCCGAACAAGCCGCTCGTTCCCGTGGCCGAGTCGGTGCATGAGCGGTTCAGCGTGGAGATCTTCCGCGGATGCACCAGGGGCTGCAGGTTCTGCCAGGCCGGCATGATCACCAGGCCGGTTCGCGAGAGGTCGATCACCACGATCGGCGCGATGACCGAGGCTGGCCTCGCCGCGAGCGGGTTCAGCGAGGTCGGGCTGCTGTCGCTGTCCAGCGCCGACCATAGCGAGATCGACCAGATCGCCACCGACCTCGCCGACCGGTACGAGGGCACCAACACGGGGCTGTCGTTGCCGTCGACGCGGGTGGACGCGTTCAACGTGACGCTGGCCAACGAGCTCAGCAGGAACGGCCGCAGGTCGGGACTCACGTTCGCGCCGGAGGGCGGCACCGACAGGATCCGCAGGGTGATCAACAAGATGGTCACGGAAGACGACCTGATCTCCACGGTGACGACCGCGTACGCGAGCGGATGGCGGCAGGTCAAGCTCTACTTCATGTGCGGGCTGCCGACCGAGACCGACCAGGACGTGCTCGCGATCGCGCGGGTCGCGCACCGGGTGATCGAGGCGGGCCGCAAGGCGACTGGGCGGCGCGACATCAGGTGCACGGTCTCGATCGGCGGATTCGTCCCCAAGCCGCACACTCCGTTCCAGTGGGCCGCGCAGTGCGATCACGAGACCGTCGATGCGCGGCTGCGGGCGCTCGGGTCGGCAATGCGCGCCGACCGCGGATACGGCTCGTCGATCGGCTTCCGCTACCACGACGGCAAGCCGTCGGTGATCGAGGGCCTGCTGTCCCGTGGCGACCGCCGGGTGGCGAAGGTGATCAGGGCGGTGTGGCAGGACGGCGGCAGGTTCGACGGCTGGAGCGAGCACTTCTCCTACGACCGCTGGGCGGCCTGCGCGGCGACCGCACTCGCCATGGACGGCGTCGACCTGGCGTGGTACACCACGCGCGAGCGCGGCTATGCCGAGATCCTTCCGTGGGACCACCTCGACGCCGGGCTGGACAGGGACTGGCTGTGGCAAGACTGGCTGGCGGCCATCGACCCGGCGGGACCGGCCGAGGTCGAGGATTGCCGCTGGACTCCGTGCTTCGAATGCGGTGTCTGCCCCGCGATGGACACCCAGATCGAGACCGGGCCGACGGGGGCACGCCTGCTGCCGCTGACGGTGCTCGACCGCGCGCCCGCGACGGCCGGGGCCGGCCGCCGGCGCGGCCAGGGGAGCGGCGGCTGATGGCCAGGCCGGTGCCGGGCGGGCCGCCACCGCCGCCCACGGTTCAGCGACTGACGATCAGGTACGCTAAAAGAGGCAGGATGCGCTTCGCGAGTCACAGGGATGTGGCACGCGCGATGGAGCGGGGGGTGCGCAAGGCCGGGATCCCGGTCGCGTACTCCGCGGGATTCTCACCGCATCCGAGGATTTCGTATTCGGGCGGGGCTCCGACGGGATCGGCGAGCGAGGCGGAGTACCTCGAAATCGCCGTCACCCGCCGTTGCGAGCCGGACGACGTTGGCCGGCGGCTGAACGCAGCCTTGCCGGACGGGATTGACGTGATCGAGGTTGTCGAGGCGGACGGCACAGCCGGCAGGCTGAAGCTCGAAGCTTCCGCGTGGGAGGTGGCCTGGCCGGGGGTGGCCCCGGAGGCCGCCGCTTCCGCGGTGCGGGCTTTCCTCGCCGCGCCGACGGCCGAGGTGCGCCGCCTGACGACGAAGGGGACCAGGGTACTCGACGCCCGCGCCGCAGTGATCAGCCTCACGTGCGAATCGAATCAAGGCGCGGCGGGTGCGACGCTCCGAATGACCGTCAGGCAGGTGACACCGGCCGTCCGGCCTGAAGACGTCCTGACCGCGCTGGGCAACCTGTCGGCCGTGGAGCCTACGTCGCCGCCACTGGCGACCAGGCTGTGGCAGGGGCCGGTAAGCGCGCTGACCGCGACGCCGATCGCGGTCCAAGAAAGCTTGCCGGCGGGGCCCGAAGGCCCAGAGCCCGGAGCACCCCTGCCAGAACTGAGGCCGACCCCCGTGACCCCGGTGCGCCGGCCGGCCGAAGACAGACCAAGACGCATGACAAACAAGGCAATGCGTCTGGGGGCGAAGAGCGCCGAGGAGGCGCCAGCCAGCCAGGCGCGTGCGAACGATCAGCTTCCGCGCGGCACGCTGGGTCAGTTGACTGACCCGCGCGCCCGGGAGCCTAACGGAAGAGATTGCCCGAATGCTCGAAACGGAGCCACAGAACAGACAGCCAGAACACCCTGAGTCGCAGGACCCTGGGCAGGGACCGGCCGCGAGCCAGGAAGGCAGCCACCGGCGTGGCTTGCTGCGCAGGGGCCGTCGCGCCGCGACCAAGCCCGCCGAGCCGCCAGAGTTCAAGTCAGGCGAAGCGGCGGAGGACGCGCAGGGGACCGGCAAGGCCGCGCGTGCCGCTGCCGGAGTACGTCAGGCGGCCAGCGGCGTTCCCGCCGTGCCGGGCGTGCCTGGTCGCGAACCGGCTTCGGCGCCCGCTGGCGGGCGCAGGGCGCCGGCTGGCGGATCGCAGCAGCCGGTGCCTGCGGCCGCGTTCCAGCCCCCGGTGCTGGTCTTCCAGCCGCCCCAGCTGGCTGGGCCGGCCGAGCCTGCCGAGCCCGGCAGCGACAGGAGCCAGGACAGCGCCGAGGGAGCAAGCACCGGGTCTCGCAGGCGCCGCCGTGGCGGCCGGGGTCGCGGCAAGGGCGGCGGCGAGGCCGATGCCGGCCAGGATGCGGCCGACGCCGAGCACGGCGGGCACGATGCCGACGGCGGAGGGCAGCCGGGCGACCGCACCAGCGGGACCGACCGGCGCGCTGGCGGAGCCCGGGACCGAACAGACGCAGAAAAGCAGGAGAGCGCCGCAGCGGCCAAGAACGGCGCTGCCGAGGCGGTCGGCCCAGACGGCGCGAAGGGCGAGCCGGGGGACTCGTCAAGTCGGCGCCGTCGCCGGCGCCGGCAGCGCAACGGCGCGGTGGTCGCGGGCGGCGAGGTGCCCGCGCCCGACGAGCCAGCCGACACGGTCGTGCACATCCGCGAGCCGCGCCCGGCGGGCGAGCCCGACGACGTCCGCGCGGTCAAAGGCTCGACCCGGCTCGAGGCCAAGCGGCAGCGGCGCCGCGAGGGGCGCGACACCGGCAGGCGCCGGCCGCCCATCATAAGCGAGTCGGAGTTCCTTGCCCGCCGGGAGGCGGTCGAGCGGGTCATGGCCGTGCGCCAGCAGGGCGACAGGACCCAGATCGCGGTGCTTGAAGACGGGATCCTGGTCGAGCACTACGTGGACAGGGCCAGCAGCCAGTCCTACGTGGGCAACGTCTATCTCGGCAAGGTGCAGAACGTGCTGCCTTCGATGGAGGCGGCCTTCGTCGACATCGGCAAGGGGCGCAATGCCGTCCTGTACGCCGGCGAGGTGAACTTCGACGCGAGCGGTCTCGAGGGGGTCGCCAAGCGCATCGAGTCCGCGCTCAAGTCAGGCCAGTCGATCATGGTGCAGGTCACCAAGGACCCCATCGGCCACAAGGGGGCGCGGCTGACCAGCCAGATCAGCCTGCCAGGGCGCTACCTGGTCTACGTGCCCGGCGCGTCGATGACGGGGATCAGCCGCAAGCTGCCGGACACTGAGCGGAACCGGCTCAAGCAGATACTGAAGAAGGTCGCGCCCGAGGAGGGCGGGATCATCGTCAGGACGGCCGCCGAAGGCGCGTCGGAGGAGGAACTGCAGCACGACGTGACCAGGCTGGTCGCGCAGTGGCAGGCGATCGAGCGCAGGGCGAAGTCCGCCAGCGCGCCCGACCTGCTCTACGGCGAGCCCGACCTGACCATCCGGGTCGTCAGGGACATCTTCAACGAAGACTTCACCAAGCTGGTCATCGCCAGCGACAGCGAGTGGGAGCTGGTCGACGAGTACGTCCGCTACGTCGCGCCTAACCTGGCCGACCGGCTCGATCGATGGACCGAGGACAAGGACCTGTTCACGGCGTACCGGATCGACGAGCAGCTGTCCAAGGCGCTGGACAGGAAGGTGTGGCTGCCGAGCGGCGGCTCCCTGGTGATCGACACGACCGAGGCGATGACGGTCATCGACGTCAACACCGGCAAGTTCACCGGCCAGGGCGGCAATCTCGAGCAGACCGTGACCAGGAACAACCTCGAGGCGGCCGAGGAGATCGTGAGGCAACTGCGGCTGCGCGACATCGGCGGCATCATCGTCATCGACTTCATCGACATGGTGCTCGAGAGCAACAGGGACCTGGTGTTGCGGCGGCTGATCGAGTGCCTGGCCAGGGACAGGACCAAGCACCAGGTGGCCGAGGTGACCTCGCTCGGCCTGGTGCAGATGACCAGGAAGCGGGTCGGCTCCGGGCTGCTCGCGGCGTTCTCCGTGCCGTGCGAGCACTGCAACGGCCGCGGCATCCTCGTGTCCACCGATCTCACCGACCTGCCGCACGCGCACGGGCGCAACGGACAGCAGGCGGCGCCGAAGCCGGGGCCGTCCAGGTCGAGGTCAAGGAGCAAGGCGATCGCGCAAGTTGCCGCGAAGACGATCGAGTCGGATCCGGCTCAGCCCGATGGCGCGGTCGCCGCGGACGACGCGCCGGAGGCGCCGGCCGCGACCGATGCGGGCGGCCCGGCGGCAGCGGCGCCCCGGGCGGATGTGGCAGCGGCGCCTCGGGCGGACGGAGCGGACGGGGCGGCGGCGCCTCGGGCAGCGGCGCCAGCGCAGGAGCCGCCGCGGAGCAAGGCAAGACGATCAGCGCGTCGAGAGGCCGGTCCTCCCGACGTCGCGATGCCAGGCAGCGTGGCCGGCCCGGCAACGAACGAGGGCATCGCCGCCGGGCAGGACGCCGCCGCGGGCGACTGAACGGCGCCTGGTCTGGTATCCTTTGTCGTCGGCGTGTCTGGCTGCCGATGGCAGGGATCGCGGACGATCGCCGGTCTGTGCGGCTGGAGACGACCACGATTCCGAGTTCCGGCGGCGAGCGGCGCGTAATGTTGGTAGGCCCGGTTGCCTCGACGTTCGGACGAGGCCGCGATTCGGCGGTGGGCTGGCACCAGGGAGAGAGAGTTCTTTCGTGTACGCGATCGTTCGCTGCGGCGGCAAGCAGAGCAGGGCGTCAGTTGACGACGTCCTGACCGTCGACAAGCTCGCCGGGGAAGTCGGTTCCACGATCACGCTGCCCGCCCTCCTCATCGTGGACGGTGAGAAGGTGATCAGCGACCGCACCGAACTGGGCGGCTACGCGGTCACCGCCGAGGTCCTCGGGCCAGTCTCCGGCCCGAAGATCAACATGATCCACTTCAAGAACAAGACGGGCTACCGGCGCCGCCAGGGCCACCGCCAGAAGTACACGCAGGTGAAGATCACCGGCATCGGCGTCGGCAAAGTCGGCACTGCCAAGGCCGGCACTGCCAAGGCCGGCACTGCCAAGGCCGGCACTGCCAAGGTCGGCACTGCCAAGGCCGGCACTGCCAAGGCCGGCACAGCCAAGACCGCCGCGACCAAAGCGCGCGCGGCCAAGGCCGGCGCGAGCGAGAAGACCACGGCCTGAGAGGGTAACCCTGAGATGGCACACAAGAAGGGCGCCTCCTCCAGCAGGAACGGGCGCGACTCCCATGCCCAGCGCCTCGGCGTGAAGCGATTCGGCGGCCAGGTCGTCAGCGCGGGCGAGATCATCGTGCGCCAGCGGGGCACGCACTTCCACCCGGGCATCGGCGTCGGCCGCGGCGGCGACGACACCCTTTTCGCGCTCGTGTCGGGCCGGGTCGAGTTCGGCCAGCGACGCGGCAGGCGCGCGGTCAGCGTGATCCCGGCGGACGCCGAAGAGGTGGCCGCCAAGGCTAGCTAGCGCCTCGTCGCCGACGGGGCCCGAGCGCACGGCGGCGAGAGGTGAGCTGGCATGGCGGAGTTCGCTGACCAGGCGGAGCTGCGGATACAGGCGGGCAACGGCGGCAACGGCTGCGCGTCGGTCCACCGCGAGAAGTTCAAGCCGCTGGGCGGTCCTGACGGCGGCAACGGCGGCCGCGGCGGTGACATCCTCTTCGCGGTCGACCCGAGCACCGCGACGCTGCTCGACTTCCATCGCAGGCCGCTGCGGCGGGCGGGCAACGGCAAGGCGGGCGCCGGATCGCACCGCAACGGCGCGGACGGCGCCGACCTGATCGTCGGCGTGCCAGACGGGACGGTCGTCAAGACCCCCGACGGCGAGGTGCTCGCCGACCTGATCGGAGCCGGTACGAAGTTCGTCGCCGCCAGGGGCGGCCGCGGCGGGCTCGGCAACGCGGCGCTCGCCTCGGCCAAGCGCAAGGCACCGGGCTTCGCCTTGCGCGGCGAGCCGGGGGAGAGCCGCGAGCTGCTGCTCGAGCTCAAGACGATCGCCGACGCCGGCCTCGTTGGCTTCCCGAACGCGGGCAAGTCCTCGCTCATCGCGGCCCTGTCGGCCGCTCGCCCGAAGGTCGCGAACTATCCGTTCACCACGCTGGTCCCGCACCTGGGCGTGGTCGAGGCGGGGGACACCCAGTTCGTGGTCGCTGACGTCCCTGGCCTGATTCCCGGCGCGAGCCAGGGTCGAGGCCTTGGCCTCGACTTCCTCAGGCACGTCGAGCGCTGCTCGGTCCTGGTTCATGTCATCGATTGCGCAACGCAAGAGCCCGGACGTGATCCCGCCACCGACCTGGATGCGATCGAGGCGGAACTCACCGCGTACGACGAGCTCACCGGCGCCGACATGGCGAGCAGGCCGCGGATCGTGGTGCTCAACAAGGTTGACATTCCGGAGGGGCGCGACCTGGCTGAGATCGTCACGCCCGACCTGGAGGCCATGGGCCTCGCGGTGCATCGCGTCTCGGCCGCCTCTGGCGAGGGCCTGCGCGAGCTGGCGTTCGCCTTGGCGGCGATCATCGGCGAGGCAAGGAAGGCCGCCCCGCTGGCGCTGCCGACCAGGCTCGTGATCAGGCCAGAGCCGGTGGCCGGAGCGGACTTCGAACTGGTCAGGGTCGGCGAGAACGCCTTCAGGATCGAGGGCTCCAAGCCGCGCCGGTGGATACTGCAGACCGATTTCAGCAACGATGAGGCGATCGGCTACCTGGCCGACCGGCTGGCCAAGCTGGGCGTCGAGGAGGCGCTGGCCGAGGCGGGCGCTCAGCCGGGAGCCGAAGTCCTCATCGGCGACGAAGACAATTCGGTGGTATTCGACTGGGACCCGAAGCCGCGGGCCGGCGCCGGGTTCGGCCCGCGGGGCACCGACCCCCGCCTGGAGCGCTAGCCCCGGTGCGTCTGGCCGCCGCCGGGGCGGCAACTGCGCTTGCGGGAGCGACTAAGCTGTGTGGGCAGTTTTTCGCCTGGCGAAGGGGGCGCGCTTGTCAGCGGACGACCGTATCGACGGCGAGCGGGAACGCGAGCAGGCGTACATCACCGGACTGTACGACCGGCTCGACCAGATCAGGGAGCGAATATCGGACCGGCTCGCGGGCGTGCTGCGGCAAGCGGGCGGCACCCCCGCGTCGCGGACCGAGCGCGAGGCGCTGAGCGTCATGTACGGGCAACGGCTCGGCCAGCTCGACGCGGCGGAGAACGGGCTGTGCTTCGGCCGGCTGGAGTTCAACGACGGCGTGCGGACGTACATCGGCCGCCTCGGCATGCACGCCGACAACGAGAGCTACGACCAACTCCTGATGGACTGGCGCGCTGACGCCGCCAGGCCCTTCTACCTGGCCACCGCCGCGTCGCCCGGCGATGTCCGGGTCCGTCGTCACATCAAGACCAGGGCCAGGGCCGTGCTGCGGCTCGACGACGAGGTGCTGGACCTCGCGGTCGCCGACCCGAGCAAGCACGAGGGCGTGGCCGGCGAGTCGGCGCTGCTTGCGGCGCTGAACGCGAGCCGGACCGGCCGGATGCGCGACATCGTCGAGACGATCCAGGCCGAGCAGGACCACATCATCAGGGCAGGCATGGCAGGCATGCTCGTCGTGGAGGGCGGTCCAGGGACCGGCAAGACCGCTGTCGCCCTGCACAGGGCTGCCTACCTGCTGTACACCTACCGCCGGCAGCTCGAGAAGCGCGGCGTGCTCGTGATCGGCCCGAACGCCACGTTCCTGCGCTACATCGGCCAGGTGCTCCCGTCGCTCGGCGAGACGAGCGTGCTGCTGGCGACGGTCGCCGGCCTGATGCCGGGAATCACCGCGACCGGGTCCGAGCCGGCCGAGGTCGCCCGGATCAAGGGCCAGCCCGGCATGGCCAAAATCGTGGCCAGCGCCGTACGAGACCGGCAGCGGGTGCCACATGAGGGCCTGGAGATTAGTTTCGAGAAGAGCCGGTACCGGCTCAGCGGGCAGTCGCTGGCCAGGGCGAGAGAGCGGGCGCGCCGGTCCAGGCGGCCGCACAACCTGGCCAGGCAGATCTTCGTGCGGGACGTCTTCGACGAGGCCGCCAGGGTAGTGGCGCGACGGCTCGGCGCCGATGCGCTGGGTGGCGGGAACCTGCTGGGCCGCGCCGACATCGAGGATTTGCGTGACGAGCTGCGCGACGATCCCGAGGTCCGCGCCGCGATCGGCCGGCTGTGGCCGGTGCTGACGCCGCAGCAGCTGATCGGCGACCTGTTCGCCTCTGGCCGGCTGCTCGCGGCGGCAGCGCCGTCGCTGTCGGCGTCCGAGCGCGAGCTGCTCAGGCGCCCGGCCGGGTCACCATGGACGCCCGCGGACGTCCCGCTGCTCGACGAGGCTGCCGAGCTGCTCGGCGAGGACGACCGGGCGGTGAAGGCGGCCGCGCGGCGGCAGCGCGAGCAGGAGGAGGCG
>Ga0070707_100005889_pt1 | contig 11433 bp, 15 predicted proteins | sample KBSK5502metaG_FD_65468 | JGI IMG/M metagenome (GOLD analysis project Ga0070707, IMG submission 65468) | Corn, switchgrass and miscanthus rhizosphere microbial communities from Kellogg Biological Station, Michigan, USA - KBS K5-50-2 metaG | ecosystem: Host-associated > Plants > Roots >... | reverse complement strand
GCTGCGGCGCAAGGGCGTGCGGTTCCGCAACGACGTCGTCACCGGAGTGGGCGGCAAGCAGATCCTCGCCATAGACCCGTCAGGCAATCTCGTGGAGCTCTTCGAGCCCTCGCTGCCCGAGGCCCGGCTCGCCGAGCCGTCCTGAGCACAGGCGGCGGCGCCAGCGGCCGCGGCCGCAGAGCGCCTGAGCGCGGCCCCGGCGCGGGCTTGACGCAACTGGCTGGTTGCCATAATATCGCAACCAGTCAGTTGCTACTTCTGGAGGACATCATGGGGTTTCCCGATCGCATCGAGCGGACCGTCGAGGTCGCTCACCCGCCGCGCACGGTGTGGGCCGCGCTCACCACGGCCGAGGGGCTCGGCGCCTGGTTCGGCAACGAGGCGACGATCGACCTGCGCCCTGGCGGGTCGGCCAGGATGACGTGGACCGAAGGGTTCACCGCGGACATGCGCATCGAGCGGGTGGACGAGCCGACGGTGTTCGGGTTCACCTGGCACATCTACGGACTGCCCGAGGACGACCCGCGCCGTACCTACGTCGAGTTCACGCTCGAGCCGGCGGGTGCGGGCACGCGCCTGACGGTGGTCGAATCCGGCTTCGCCCAGCTGCCGGATGACGCCTACCGCAAGGCGTACGACGGCAACACCGATGGTTGGGCCAAGGAGCTGGGAGAACTGGCCAGCTACCTCGATGCGGCCTGACGTCGAGGCGATCGCCGAACAGGTATTCATAGCCCTGGCCGACCCGACCAGGCGCGCCATCCTGGCAGCGCTGGCAGCAGGTGGCCCGGCCACGGCGACCGACCTGGCGGCTGTGCTGCCGATCTCGCGGCAGGCGATCGCCAAGCACCTGGCGCTGCTCTCCGAGGCCGGCCTGGTGACGGCCGAGCCCGGGGAGCGGCGCCGGGTGCGCTACCGGCTGCGCTCCGCGCCGATGCAGGTGGCGCAGCAGTTCCTGGCCGCGCTGGCCCGCGACTGGGAGGGCGCGCTCGGCGCGCTGAAAGACCACCTGGACAAGCGTTCTCAGGTCACCACCACAACCCCGCTCGGCGAAATCGGAGGACATCATGGCTGAGCACGCTGATTCACCGCACACCATCTCGGTGGACACGATATTGAAGGCCCACCCGGTCGTCACGCCGCATGAGTGGGAGGCAGCGCGCCAGCAGCTGCTCGTGAAGGAGAAGGAGCTGACCCGCGCCAGGGACGCGCTGGCCGCGGAGCGGCGGAGGATGCCGTGGCTCGCGGTCGAGAAGGACTACGAGTTCGACGGGCCCGAAGGCAAGGTGAGCCTGCCCGGGCTGTTCGAGGGCCGCCGTCAGCTCATCGTCTACCGCGCCTTCTTCGAGCCCGGCGTGTTCGGCTGGCCGGACCACGCGTGCCCTGGCTGTTCCCTGGTGGCCGACCAGGTCGCCCACGTCGCCCATCTGAACGCCCGCGACACCACGCTGGTCTTCGCCTCCCGCGCGCCGCAGCCGGACATCGCGCGCGTGCAGGCGCGGATGGGCTGGACGATGCCCTGGTACACCATGACCGACGAGTTCGACGCCGACTTCGGCGTGGATGAGTGGCACGGCACGAACGCGTTCATCCGCGGCGAGGACAGGGTCTTCCGCACCTACTTCGTCAATAACCGCGGCGACGAGGCGGTGGGAAGCACCTGGAGCTACCTCGACCTGACCGCGCTGGGGCGGCAGGAGGCGTGGGAGGACTCGCCCGACGGCTATCCCCAGACCCCGCCGTACCAGTGGTGGAGATGGCACGACGAGTACGGCGCCGGCTGACCGCGATCTGCCCAGGAGGTGACGCTCGGGGGCGCCCTGCGCCTGAGCTGGGAAGTACGTCAGCAGCCGTCAAACGGCGCCCACGGCGACGTGCCGTACTGCGCGTACAGGCGGTCGAACGCTGCCTTCTGCATGGCGACCGACGCCTGCCCGGCCGTTCCCGGATAGCCAAGGGACGCCCAGGTCGACGGCAGAATCCCGAACAGGCCCGCCGACGAGGCCGTCGGGTTGTCGCCGCTCTCGCGCCACGCGACGCACCGCTCGAATGGCGACATGCCGGAGAGCGGCGAGGACGGCGACGCCGGGGAGGCTGCGGCCTTGGCATGCGAACGATGGCCGGGCTTGGCGTGCGCGCCGTGGCGGGCGTGACGCCGGCCGGGGGAGGCCGCATGCGCCCTGCTGGCGTGCTCATGAGCCTGCGCCAAGTGCCTGGTGCCCTGCCGCCCTGGCGAGTGAGCACGGTGCAGCGGGCGAACTTCACGAACCTGGTGGGCCGCTGCGTGAGCGCCCGGGTCGCTGGTCGCCGCCTGGACGGCCGCCAAGCCCGACACCGTGACGCCGGCGACGGCCGCCGGCACGAGCGTTGCTGCTGCGATCTTCTTGATCTTCATCGGAGGGTAACCCTGCTTGGTCCGCCCTCAGCGCTTCGCGGATGCCGCGACTAGCAGTTATCGGGCGTGACCTCGACGCCATAACGGCGGGATGAGCTCACGGGCCGTCATGGCTGAGATCTGGGGGGTGTGAGCGCCTCCGTGTACAACTCCGGCAAGGCGAGCGGTGCTTCCGGCAAGCAGCCGACTATGACGCAAATCACTCATCGCGCCGACGGCGACTCACGGCCCTGCGGGCCTCGATTGGCTCGCCGCGATGGGGGCGTGCGCGGCTACGCCGGCTTCCATAGGTGGGCGACATCGAAGGCGATCGCCATGAAATCCCGCTCAGCGCACCGCGGACAGGTCCGCTGGTGCTTGACGACGCGGTCGAGGTGCACGAGCAGCAGGCCTCCGCCAAGTAGCTGGACGGGAGTCAGCGACACCTTGGCCATCCTCCTCGCCTCCTTCAGGTGCGGTGGGTCGGCGCTCCGCGGCCATGGCGGACGCGGGCTTTATCGTCCAGGCTAACTGTAGTGATTCCAGGCTATAGCGTTCCTTTGCTGCAGAACCTAGAGAATCCGGCATCTAATCGGCTGCCGATCCGAATGACCTGGCCGAGACTCTGTCCGGAATGCCTGCTACACGCCGCTAGTGCCATTAACTCATGCTCGTTATGATCTGTTCAGGCCATGTGGCGGACGCTAGGAGTTCCCATGCGAGGCGCACGCACGCTCGGATCGTTTGCCGGGGCCATGATCGTCCTGGCGCTCTTCCCCGCCACGCCCGGTTGGGCGGGCTCCGCGGCGATTAGCCGGGCCGCCGGCCCTGCAGCGGCGGCCGCGGCCGCGCTGCCCGCGCCGGTGCCGTGCAACACCTCCGCGGGCTCCTGCTGGCAGCCGCCGCTGGTCGCGCGCTGGCAGTACCAGCTGCAGGGCTCGGTGAACTCGGCCGGCCAGTGCATCTACCCGACGACTGGGTTCATCAACACGGGCATCACCGGGACGTCGTTCGCCACCGGGCAGCAGGTCGCGCCCGCGGTCGTCGACATCGACATCTACCAGGACGGCAAGTGCTACACGCCGAACAACTACGGCGTGCTGAACACGGCGGCCGTCAGCGCCCTGCACGCGCAGGGCGACAAGGTCATCGGCTACATCGATGCCGGCACCGCCGAAACGTGGCGGCCGGACTACCCGCAATACGCGAGCTTCAACTCAAGCTGCAGCGGCTGCCTGTTCGGCAAGCCGGTGAGCGGGTTCAAGGATGAGTTCTGGCTGAATATCAACACCAACGTGTCGGGGGTCAACCCGAACACCGGGCAGACCGAGACGGCGCAGCAGTTCATCATCGACGAACTCGCCGCCCGGCTCGCCAAGGCCAAGTCCGTCGGCGTCGACGCGATCGAGTTCGACAATGTCGACGCCTACCAGAACAACACCGGCCTGACGATCAGCGCGGCGACGCAAGAGCAATTCGACGTCGCGATCGCCAACCTGGCGCACACGGACGGATTCACGGTCGGGCTCAAGAACGACGTCGGTCAGGCCAACGACCTGCAGCCGTACTTCGACTTCGCCATTAACGAGCAGTGCTGGCAGTACAGGGAATGCAACTTCCCGGCTCCCGGGCTGCAGGCCTGGCCGTCGACCGATGGCAAGGCCGTGTTCAACGTCGAGTACAAGCTGGCTACCTCGAAGTTCTGCCCGCAGGCCAATTCCTCCAGCTACAACTTCAACTCCATACTCAAGGACGTCAACCTGTACGACGTGCCCTACACTCCCTGCCGGTGACAGGCGCAGAGACCGGAGCTCGCCTCGGATGGGCAGTGGTTGCTACAATGTAGTGCATGGCGTCGCCAACGAACGTGCGGTTCCCCGACTCGGTCGACAGGGGACTAGCTGACTACGCCCGCCGGGCCGGTACGAAGAAGTCCACGGTGGTGGTCAGCGCCGTGCGTGAGTGGCTGAGAATGCAGGCTCACCCTGGCATCGTCTTCGTGACTACCGTTACTGGCGAGCGGCGTGCGGCTCTCGCAGTCGGACCGCAGGTGTGGACGGTCGCGGAAGCATGGCTACAGCACGACCAGGAGGAGCGCACGCCAGCCGTGGTCGCGGAGGCTCTTGGCCTGGCAGCAGTCGACGTGGACAACGCCCTGGCATACTGGGCGAACTATCGGGATGAGATCGATGACCTGATCAGCCGTCACCGCGCGAGCCAGGACGAGGCGCTGGCGGCCTGGGAGCGCCGGCGGGCACTTGATGCCGTCTGAGCGCAGCGAGATTCGCTTCTTGCTGGATGAGCATTACCCGGGCTGGCTTGCCGACGACCTCGTGGCCGACGGAGTCGACGCCGTCGCTCTGACGACACATCGGCCAGGACTTCGCGGGGTTGACGATGCGGGCGTGCTCGAAGCCGCAGTCGCGGAGCGCAGGATCGTGGTCACCGAGGATGTCAGCACCTTTGCCACCGCCATCACGCTCGTACCGCACCACGTCGGGGTCGTGTACTGCCATCATTCGCGCTTCCCGCGCACCAGATCCGGTCTTGAGAGGCTCAGGAAGGCACTTGTTGCGCTAGCTGCAGATCCGCCGGGAGGCCTCGGCGAGCTTCCGGTCGTCTGGTGGCTCGCGGGCACATCGGATTGACTGCCCGCAACCGCCCAGCGTGCTGATGCGTCCAATAACGGTGGACCGTCGGCCGTTTTCCACGGCGGTGCCGCCAACTGCCGCTGAGTCCTCGCCGGACAACGGTGAGCCGGGCCGCGGTCATTCGAGTACCGGACGTAGCGCCCGGGCAACCAGTGCCAGCCGGACCGCGCTCGCGGCCACGGCCAGCATGATCGGCCACCGCAGGGTCGGATCGGCGGCAACCGCCGCGGTGATCGCCGAGGAATCCAGAACGGCTAGCCCGACGCAGCCCGCCGCACCCGCGCGCTTCACCACGCGATAGCGGCGCGCCACGGCCGCCGTCAGGAGGACGGCGATGGTCACGGCGAGCATCGCGCCAAGCAGTGCGGGCGCGACGGCGGGGACCGGCCAGTCCCAGGCCCGGCTTGTGATCAGCGCCATGGCCCAGCACGGGCCCACGACGGGGCCGGTCGCCAGCAGCCTGCCGGCCACCTTCTTGGCCGGGCTTGCGCGGCTGAACTCCGCGACGACACGGGCTGGATCGCCGAACTCGGCGACCGTAGCCTGCGCCGCCTCGTCAGGTCCGAGGCCTCGCAGCAGGTACTTGGCGTGCGCCTCGGCGAGTCCGTCGGCGACCTCCTCGGCCAGGCGGGCCGGCAGTTCGGCCGCCAGGGCTTCGTTGTACTGCCTGATCAGGCGGTGCTCGGGCACGGCCTGCCCGCCAACGCGGCGCCGATCACCGCGGCGAAGTCCCGCCAGTCAGCGCGCCGCCCCGACAGGGCGCGCTCACCGTCCGCGGTCAGCGCATAGCCCCGGCGACGCCGGCCGCCGACAACCGACCAGGAACCGGCGATCAGCCCGGCGGCCTCCAGCCGGTGCAGGGCAGGATAGATGGTTCCCGTCGGCAGATCGAGCCGCCCGCCCGTCGACTCGCGCAGCGTCTCCATGACGGCATAGCCGTGCTTCGGGCCATCCTCGAGCGCGGCGAGGAGCAACGCGTCCAGATGGCCCTTGAGCTGCTCGGCCCGCATAAGTAGGAACGCTACATGAGGCCTTCCTGCCAAGCAATTCCCCGGGTACAGTGGGTTATATGTAGCAATGCTACGTATGAAGGAGACGTCGGCGCGTCAGGCTCGAGGAGGCCGCTTGGCATGCTGATCGCGAGCCGCATACTCGGCGACCAGGTGGGCTCGACCGCGCCGGTTTTCCTCGCATTCCTGGCCGTGCACGTCATCGCCGGGATGACCGCGGTGATCACTGGCGCGATCGCGGCCCTGACCAGGAAGGGCAGTCCGCGACACGTCCGGGCGGGCCGCTGGTTCTACCGTTCGATCACGGCGGTGTTCGCGACCGCGACCGCGCTGTCGATCCTGCGATGGCGGCAGGACTACCACCTGTTCATCATCGGCGCCGTCGCGTTCGCCGCGGCGACGATCGGCTACCTGCACAGGCGCCGCCACCGGCCGGGCGATGCCGGCCACATCGCGGGGATGGGCGTTGGGTACGTGGCGATGCTGACCGCGTTCTACGTGGACAACGGCCCGCACCTGCCGCTCTGGGACCGGCTTCCGCCGGTCACGTTCTGGTTCCTGCCCGCGGCCATCGGCGCGCCGATCATCACGCGAGCCATCCTGGCCGCCCGCAAGCGCCAGCCGCAGCCAGCGATCAGATCCCGGGTTCCCTGACCGCCGGTCTTGTCACGCTTGGTGTCCGCTCGTCCGCACGATGGCCAACCCGATGGGCGCCGCTGCGCCGGCGGCCCAGCGCTGCGGCGCTGCGCCGGCGGCCCTGCGCTGCGGCGCTGCGCCGAGGCGCCGCGCTACGGCCCTGGCCGGTTCCACCGGCCGCGGTGCACCGTCTCCGACGTCGGCTTGCGCAGGTTGCGCAGATCGCGCGGCGGCTCGCCGCTGTAGCCGACGGAGATGGCGCCGATCGGCATGAACTGCGCAGGGACGCCGAATGCCTGGCGGTATGCGTCGATCCGGTCGACTGGCAGGCCAAAGAAACACGCCCCGAGCCCGGAGTCGACCGCCGTCAGCATCATCAGCAGGGACGCGAACCCCGTGTCGATGTCCCAGTACGGCGCGGGCCACCAGGCGTCCGATCGGTCGACGAAGCCCTTGTCGGGCCTCGCGTAACGATCGAGATAGGCGTCCTTGTTGGAGTGCGCGACGATCAGCAGCGGAGCATCGACGTTCGCGGCGAACCAGTTCTCCGCGTCGGCCTCGGGCCGGACCGCGTCGCGGAACCTGGCCACGTCGGCCGGGTTGTCGAGCACCAGGAATCCCCAGCCCTGCGAGAAGCCCGCGGATGGCGCGCGCAGTCCGTTGTGCACGATCCGGTCGACGACCTCTTCGGGAACCGGCCTGCTCGTGTCGTAGCTGCGGACCATCCGTCGTCGCCGGACGACGTCCTGAAAATCCATGACAGCAAGGTATCAACGCAATGCTCTCCTGCCCGGGGTGTTCCGCCGGGCCGGAGTCGCCCAGGCCGCCCGCCGGAACCCGCCCGGGCCGGATCGCCGTTCCTGCGCCCGCGGGCGGCCGCGCGTCAAGCCTGCGGCACCGACAGCGGCAGCAGCTTCGTGCTCAGGGTTCCTCGCTCGACGACCAGGACGTGCCGGTCGGGCACCGGCGTCCAGCCTGCCTGCGGCCAGCCGGAGCTCGCGACGATCACGGCGTCGGCCCTGGCGTCGTACGACAGATCGAAGTAGGCGGCGATCTCGGCCGGCCGGTCGCGGTATCCGCGCTCGCGGAGCCTGGCCTCTGGCACCTTGGCCCGGTCGTGCCAGCTGATCCCGTACAGGTAGCGCGGCGAGAGCAGGATCGCGTTCAGGCTGTTCGGCGCGAAGCGGCGCTCGATGGCGGACGCCGCGGCCCCGATCGCCGCGACCATATCCCCCGAGTACTCCGGCAGCAGCGACATGATCAGCAGCAGGTACCGCTCGCTCTCGGTCGTGCCGCCCAGCCGCGACTCCCACTCGGGTGGCAGGATCTCGCCCAGCCTGTGCTGCGGGTGAACCGCGCCGTTGTGCGCGAGCACGTAGGGCCCGTGGCTGAACGGATGCGTGTTGCGGTCGTTGATCGCGAGGCCGGGTGTCGCCCAGCGCAGGTGCACGAGGCCGAGATCGCCAAGCGGCTGACGGGCCAGCTTCTCGAATTCGGGCTCGTCGGCCCGCAGCGGTGATTTGCGGATCACCGCCTGCGGGCCTTCGTACCAGGCCATGCCCCAGCCGTCGCCGTGCAGCGCGGACAGCGCGATGAACTGGCCGAGCCCGTCGTCTCCGATCAGGTCGGCAAGCGCGGCCTCGTCGCGCGCGCAGTAGCCGAGTAGCCGGCACATGGGATCCCCTGCCCCTTACAGGAACTTGCCCATGCCGCCGCCGACGTCGATCGACGCGCCGGCGATGTAGCTGGCGCGGTCACTGGCCAGGAAGGCGACGAGGCCGGAGACCTCGCCCGGCCGGCCGAACCTGCCGAGCGGCACCTCGGCTGCCGCGAGCCGGCCGAAGAACTCCTCGGCGGGAATGTCGGGCGCCCGCCGCTGGTGAATGTTCTGCCATTGCGGCGTCTCGACCAGCCCGATGTTCACGCTGTTTACCAGGATCCCCTCCCGGCCGAGCTCGATCGACAGCGCCTTGGACAGGCTGAGGCATGACGCCCTGTTCACCGACGACGCGAGGAACGCGGGATCGGGGTACCGCCCGTACACGGCGTTGATGTTGATCACGCGCGCCGCCGCGCTGCGCCGCAGGTGCGGCAGCGCGGCCCTGGTGCAGCGGATCTGGGAGAACAGCTTGACCTCGACGTCGGCGTGCCAGTCGTCGTCGGTGAGCGTGCCGAACTGGCCCGGCCGCGCCCCGCCGGCGTTGTTGACCAGGATGTCCAGCCCGCCCATCGCCGACGCCGCGAACTCGATGAGCGCCGTGACCTGGTCGGGCTCGGTGACGTCGCACGCCATGGCCACGACCGAGCCCGTTCCGGCCGCAAGCCTCATCAGCTCGGCGGCGGTCGCCTCGAGCTCGGAGCAGTTCCGCGCGCAGATCGTCACCGCCGCGCCCTCGGCGATCAGCTCGGCCGCGATCGCCTTGCCAAGCCCTTTCGACCCGCCGGTCACGACCGCGCGGCGCCCGGCCAGCCCGAGATCCATTTACGCCTCGCCCGGTGCTCCGGCGTTCTCGCCGGCCTCGTCGTGGTTGGCAGCGGCCGTGTCCGCCTGCGCCTCGGCGAGCGTGAGCAGGCTCTGCCTCGGCGGGGAGAACACGTCGATCTCCTCGCAGTGGCTGTCCGTGGTCCAGGCGCCGTGCGGTACCCACGGCGGGATCACGGCCACGTCGCCCTTGCGCATTGTCCGCACGTCACCGTCCAGGTCGAACACCAGCTCGCCGTCCAGGATGATGATGAACTGCTCCTCCTCGTGCACGTGCCGGGGCGCGACCGCGCCAGGTGCGAAGCTCACGAAGTTGGCCATCACCCGCTGCCCGAGCACCGGGCGGAATCCGAGCCCCGGACTGAACTCCACCGCGGACAGCGAGTCCACGTTCACGTACCGCCCGGGTCCCGCTGGCTCGCCGAGCGCCTCGGTGCTGAAATGGCTCGCGGCGTCGCTCATCTGTCCTCCAGCGCGGTCTTCAGCACGGCTCCGATCCGGCCGATGCCTTCGTCGATGAGCTCATCGGCGACCCTGCTGTACGAGAGCCTGAACTGCGCGTGCCCGTCCTCATCGGGGTAGAACGGCCGCCCGGGCACGTACGCCACCTTGCGCGCCCGAGCCGCCGCGGCCAGGGCCACGGTATCGATCCCGTGCGGGGCGGTCACCCAGATGTAGAAGCCGCCCCGCGCGCTCGTCCATGCCGTGCCGTCGGGCATGTGGCTGGCCAGCGCCCGCTCGGTCAGCGCCGCCCGCCGCTGGTAGAGCGCGCGCGAGGAGATCACCTGCCGTTCCATCTGCCCGCTGCGGCCGTACTCCTCGAGCATGCGCTGGCCGAGGGCTCCCGAGCACTGGTCCGAGTTCTGCTTGGCGACGACCAGCCGCGCGATGATCTGGGCCGGGCCGGACGCCCAGCCAAGCCGGAAGCCGGGGCAGAAGATCTTGGAGAACGTCCCGGCCTGCACGACCGTGTCCGGCGCCAGCGCCCACAGGGTTGGCGGCGGCGCCTGCCAGAAGCTGAGTTCCCGGTAGGCGACGTCTTCCAGGATCAGGAATCCGTACCGCCGGGCGAGCGCGACGAGTTCCTGCCGCCGCCGCATGGTCATCGAGAGCCCGCTCGGGTTCTGGAAGTCCGGGATCGTGTAGAGGATCTTCGGCCGCAGCCCCGCGGCAAGGCGGTCGGCGAGCAGGTCGACGCGCAGCCCGTCGGCGTCGACGGGCAGGCCGTGCACGTCGGCCTCGTAGCCGCGGAACGCCATGATCGCGCCCAGGTACGTTGGCGCTTCCACGACGACCGCATCGCCGGGATCCAGGTACGTCTTCGCGACCAGTTCCATGCAGTCGATGCCGCCGCTGGTGATCATCAGCTCTCCCGGGCCCGGCGCCAGGCCCTCAAGCGACGCGAGCCGCCCCGATACGTAGTCACGGACGCTCTCGATCCCCTCCGTCGCCGAATACTGCAGCGCGATGCCGGGATCGGTCGAGATCAGGCGTGTCGCGATCTCGGCCAGCACGCTCGTCGGGAACGTGGCGGGGTCGGGAAACCCGCCGGAGAACGTGATCACGTCGGTCGCCCCGGCGAGCGCGAGAATGGCGGTGATCTCGCCGCCGCCGAGCGTCTGCGTGCGCCTGGCGACGTCCGCGTCCCAGTCACGCCGCTGCATGGCCGTTGTCATCCGCGCGCTCACCCCTTGACAGCCAATCTTACGAATGTAAGAATCCCCAACGCCCTGATTTACATTAGAAAATCGGGCATCGTCAGCTTAGCTCATGCCATCAGATACCAGGACGGGCCACCTGGCAAATGGATTCGGTCTCTGCACCGCTCGCAAGGCTCACCGAGGTGACCTCGCCCGCCGCGCCAGCGGTGGACGTCGACGACTTCGACCTGGCGCTGCTGCGCGCTCTCGCCCGCGACGCGCGGCAGTCGCAGCGCGCGCTGGCCCGCGCGATCGAGATGTCCGCCCCGGCGGTCGCCGACCGGCTGGCCAGGCTCGAGCGCAGCGGCGTGATCCGGGGGTACCGGGTCGACATCGACTGGGCGGCGCTCGGCTACCCGGTCGTGGTGTACGTCGCCGTCACCGCCGGGCCGGGCATGGACCTGAGCGAGATCATCAAGGCGATCCGCGGCCTGCCGGAGGCCGAGGACATGAGCGTGGTGACCGGAGGCCTTGACCTGCTCGTCCGGCTGCGCGTCCGTGACCACGCGCATCTGCGAGAACTGCTGCTCACCCAGATCTTCACGATCAATGGCGTGCAGCGGACCGAGACCTTCCTGTC
>Ga0070707_100005888_pt1 | contig 11434 bp, 11 predicted proteins | sample KBSK5502metaG_FD_65468 | JGI IMG/M metagenome (GOLD analysis project Ga0070707, IMG submission 65468) | Corn, switchgrass and miscanthus rhizosphere microbial communities from Kellogg Biological Station, Michigan, USA - KBS K5-50-2 metaG | ecosystem: Host-associated > Plants > Roots >... | reverse complement strand
TCACGCAAACCGAACGTGCGCTCGACGAGCTGCCGGCGCTCTCGCAGCGGCGATGAAGAACGCACAGGCTGGCTGAAGGAGGAGTGACCATGACACGCTGGATCATCGCGCTCGGCATCGGGCTTCTCATGGCGTGCGAGGTGTTGTTCGCGGTCCCGCAGGCGTTCGCCCAGGCTCCGGGAGGCCCATTCGACCGGTTGTCGCCGGGGAACCAGAAGATTGCGCGATCGCTCTTCGAGGCGCAGCCGTCCCGGCTCCCGCCGGGAACCCGACCACTGACGCTCGACCAGATCGCCGCCAGGAAGCAGAGGGGCGAGGGATGGGGGCGCGTGTTCGACGGCATGAAGTCTGAGGGGCTCGTCACCTCGCGAAACCTCGGCCAGACGGTCAGCAGCTTTAACCACCGGCACCACGTCTCGTCCGCGACGACGGTGACGACCGCGGCCAACCGAACCGTTCATGGCAACGCCGTGAACGCCGGACGTTCCCCCGCCGTCAAGGCCAGCAGTGACGACCACGGAAGGGGTGTGGTGACGGCCAGCGGCGCGCCCGTCCGAGGCACCGCGGCGGCGGCCGGCGCCGGCCATGGCGGCGGACGAAGCAAGTAGGCGCGTGTTCGCCGTAGCGTGTTCGCCATAGAATGAATTAGGATCCGTGTGGGGAGGTGATGCGATGAAAACGCTCGCGCTTGCACTCATGATGGCGGTCCTGGCCTGGACGGTCCTGCCCGTCGGCGCTGCCGACGACACGAAGGTCAAGGACGCGACACGCTCCGTCGAGACGGGGGCCAAGAAGATCGGCGAGGGCAAGGTCGGTCAGGGGGTCGAGGACACGGCCAAGGGAATCGGTAACACCGTGGTCGAGGGCGCGAAGTACACGGGAGAGAAGTTGAAGGAGTCGGGCAAGGCCGCCGAGCCGCAGGCCAAGAGCGCCTGGGAGAGCACGAAGGACGGCGCCGTGTCCTTCGGCCAGAGCGTCAAGAGCTTCTTCCAGACCCTCTTTCGTTGACACCCGGGGGGCCCGAGCGGGCCCCCGCAGCCCCCGAGCCCCGACGACGATGCCGCCTTACCGGTAGAGGAGCGCCGGGGCGCGGCGGCGCCTCCATCCGCGAAGATCGGGGTCCCACCGTCGCTCGATACGCGTGAGCGCTTCGCCGCGTTCGATGGCGAGGCGAAGCGCGTCGGTCCCGCAGAGGATGTCGATGGGGAGCCGCCGCCGTTCGAACTCGTACGGCGGGCGTCGCCACGCGAACGCGCGAGGCGCCGCGCGGCGTGCCGTCGCGATCAGCGCCAGGCCGGTCAGAAACGGCTTGAACCGCGCGCGGTCGACGACGTGCAGCTGGACGCCGCCGCAGCTCCGGCCCGCCCATTGGTGAAACGTCGGAATGAACCGCAGGGCGCGGAAGCGCACGCCGGGCAACGCCAGCCGCTCCAGGGCGTCCGCATACCGCCGCTCGTCGAGGAAGGGAGCACCCACGAGCTCGAAGGGCCGCGTCGTCCCTCGGCCCTCGGAAAGGTTCGTGCCCTCGATGAGGCAGCCGCCGGGATAGACACGCGCCGTGTCGGGCGTCGGCATGTTCGGCGAGGGGGCGACCCACGGCAGCCCCGTGTCCTCCCAGAGCATCGCCCGGTGCCAGCCGCGCATCGGGACCACGGTGAGACGGCACCCGATCGCGTGCGCGACGTTCACGTGGCGCGCCAGCTCGCCGATCGTGAGCCCATGCCGCGTGGGCAATGGGTACATGCCCACGAAGGACGCGAAGGCCGGGTCGGGAAGGTTGCCCTCGACACGCTCGCCCCCGAGCGGATTGGGGCGGTCGAGCACGATGACGGGGACGCCCGCGCGTGCGCACTCGCGCATGGCGAGGACCATCGTCCACGCGAACGTGTAGTAGCGCGATCCCACGTCCTGGAGGTCGACGACGAGCGCGTCGAGGCCCCGGAGCATCGCCGGCGAGGGCGCGCGCCGGGCGCCATAGAGGCTCCACACCCGCAGCCGCGTGGCCGCGTCGCGCGTCGAGCGCACGAGCGCGTGATCCTGGGCGGCGCCCCACAGCCCGTGCTCGGGGGCGAGCAGCCGGACGAGTCGCGCGCCGCGCAGATCACCGAGCAGATCGGCGGCATGAGCGAAGTCGCCATCGATCGAGGCCTGGTGGGCGAGGAGCGCGAAGCTCCGTCCGCGGAGAAGCCCTGCCCGGCGATGGACGAGCGTCTCGAGACCAGTCTCCACGCGCGGCATGCGGACGATACTAGCCGATCTGCTACGATCCCGAGGGTGGCGACGCGGACGCGCTATGCGCGATTGTCCACGGAACGGCCGAATCCGGCGAGCCTCGATCTCGACCGCCTCGGTGCCCGGCAGATCGCGCGGCTGATGAACCGGGAGGACGCGCGCGCGGTGCGCGCGGTCGGCCGCGTCGGTTCACGCATCGCCGCCACCGTCGAGCTGATCGTCGCCGCGCTCGGCCGCGGGGGCCGCCTCTTCTTCGTGGGCGCGGGGACGAGCGGACGTCTCGGCGTGCTGGAGGCGGCGGAGTGTCCGCCGACGTTCGGGACCCCACCACGGCTGGTCCAGGCGATCATGGCCGGCGGGCGCGGGGCGGTCTTCCGCTCGCGCGAGGGCGTGGAGGACGACGAGCGGGCGGCGGTGCGCGAGATCCGCCGCCGGGTGCGACGCGGCGACGTGGTCGTCGGCGTCTCGGCCAGCGGCGTGACACCGTTCGTCCGCGCGGCCCTTCGGACGGCGCGCCTGCGCGGCGCGACGACCGCGCTCGTCGCCTGCAACGCCACGCAAGGGCGCCTGGCGCCCGCGCGGGTGGTGATCGATCCGCGACCGGGCCCCGAGGTCCTCACCGGATCCACGCGCCTGAAAGCGGGCACGGCGACCAAGCTCGTGCTGAACACGCTGACCACCGCCAGCATGGCGCGTCTGGGTCGGATCCACGGCAACCGCATGGTCGATCTCCAGCCGCGCTCCCGGAAGCTTCGCGCGCGCGCGCTCCGACTCGTGCAGGAGCTGGGAGGCGTCCAGCGATCACGGGCGATCCGGGCCCTGGCCGAGGCCCGCGGCCAGGTGCGCCTGGCGATCGTCATGGCCTGGACGGGCGGATCGGCGCGGGATGCCGCTCGCGCGTTGCGGAGCGCCGGCGGCTCGCTGCGGACTGTCCTGGAGACCGCGGGTCCCGTGCCCACCGATGGTCGGGACCGTCGCCGGTAACCGTATCGTCATCTCGATGACGTGGGCTGTTGTCGTCGCAACACATTGCGTATCGGACCGGTCGCAACTACCAGTGGTGTCGACAGTCGCGTGCGGCACATGTCTTGCTCTGTGACAGCGCAGTGCTGATTCAAAAATGCGCGTGGCACCGGTCCTACCGAGGGTACCCGCTCCTATTCGGGATCGCATCGTGGCGGGGCTTTCGCGTCTCGTTCACCGATGGGATGTGCCTCGGCTGTTCCGCTCAGCTGCGTCGTGAATGGAACTTGCCGCCGCTGGCGGCCGGCCTCGCGCCGTTCGGGCTTCACGCCGGGCCCGTGCGCGTGGCGGCGATGGCGGTGATGCTCGTGACCGTCGTCCTGTCCGCGCGGCCGCTCGACGACCTCCGGATCCCCCGGGCGATCGTCCCGCCGCCTGAGACCGTCCTCGTGCCCCCGGTCACCGTGGACGAAGAGCCGATGCCATCGCTCTCGGTGGCTCACGTCTCCCGTCGGGCGATACCGACGCCGGCCGCTTCGTCGTCAGGCCGGCCGTCCGCGCCCTCGGCGGAAATTTCTCAGCCTGTCGGTGCTTCGTATCTGGCGGTGACCGTTGCGCACACGGTGATGCCGCCCGTGCCCCCAGCCGCCAAGACCCTGCGGTTTCCTTCCTGGGTCGTGGTCGCCTCCGTGCCCCACGCCGGCCTGGCCGAACAGACGCCCTGAGCTGCTGACTTCCCGAGCCGTCGTGTCCGGCGGGGGACAAGCCCCTGCCCTACTTCACGGCGAACGGGTTGACGGGAGAGCCGACGGCGCCCGTGATCGGGATGGGCGGCGCGACGAACAGGAACTCGTAGACGCCGTCCTCGGCACAGTCCGCGGCGAGCGCCTCGAGGTCGAAGATCTCGCCGACCAGCAGCCCCATGCTCGGGATGAAGATCTGGTGCAGGGGCTGGTAGGTGTCGGGGATCTCGTTGGGACGGACCTCCATGCCCCAGGTATCGGTGGCGACCGCCGCGATCTGTCGCTCGTGAACCCAGCCCGCCGAATGGAACGAGAGCCCGGGCGCGTCGCCGCCGGCATACTCGCCCCACCCGCCCTGCTGGTGGCACATCGCCATCTGTCCGGTGCGCACGAGCAGCGCATCGCCCGTGCCCACCGTGACCTTGTGCGCGGCGACGGCGGCGTCTAGATCCTTGGCGGTGATCGCATAGCCCGGCGCCAGCCACGGGACGCCCTTCACCCGGGGAATGTCGAGGAGCACGCCACGGGTGACGATGTGCCGGGCCATCTTGTGGATGCCGTTCTTCTTGGCCCCCTGGCTCGAGACGAGATTCGCGTCGTAGCCGTTGTAGAGCTTGCCATCGAGAAAGCAGTGCGAGAGCGCGTCCCACTGCGTCGCGCATTGCAGCGCCATGATCACCATGTCGTCCGCGAAGCCGACCCCGCCCGGGCGGGTGAAGGCCCCCGTCGTGAAGTCCGGGCCCGTGAGGATCATGCGGTGGATCGGGTTGAAGCGGCGGGGCTGGTTGATCTGCGGACCGGTGCTGTCGAAGGGGATCGAGAGCGAAAAGTTGACTCCCCGTTTGACCAGACGGGTGGCCTTCACGATGATCTCGGGCGTGATGTAGTTGAGCGTGCCCAGCTCGTCGTCCGGGCCCCACTTGCCCCAGTTCCGGTACTTCATCGCGGCGTCGCGGACGATATCGGCCATCGCAGGATCCTTTCAGAGGCTCGCCTCGGATGGTGGGGCCCCAGCCCCACGACATCCTGCGGCTCGCACTACGATCGCGAGACGTTGAACATCAGGCTGTCGAGGCCGAGGGCGCTCTTGCCGATGGCTTCGAGCATCCGGTCCACCGTGGGCGGCATGAGCGTCGACGTGCGGACGTCGCGAAACGCGCGCTCGGCGGGGTAGTCCTTGTAGGCTCCTCGGCCACCGACCACCTGGATGACCTTCGAGGTGACGGCGAGCGCCGTCTCGCTCGCGAGATACTTCGCCTTGTTGGCGAGCAGGCCGCGCTGGACGGGCTCGGCCGCCTCCCACTCCCCGGCGCCGTGGGCCAGCACGAAGAGCGCGGCGTCGAGGTGCACGCGCAGCTCGCCGATGTGGCGCTGGACCGTCGCATCGTGCGCGACGGGCACGTTCTCGGGCCGGACCACGCGCTTGCGCGCGTAGTCGACGGCGAAGTCGAGGGCGCCTTCCGCGATGCCCAGGTAGATCGCCGCGTACCCGAGCGCGAACGCCTCCACGACGCCGACGTTCACGGCGGTGCCCGGCTCACCGAGCACGGCGTCGTGGGGAATGCGGACGCTGCTCAGCGTCACCGACGGGCTGAAGGTCGCGCGCATCCCGAGCGTGTTCCACTTGCCGTCGGTGGCGATGCCCGGGGTCTGCGCGGGCACGAGGGCGAGCAAGAGCGACTTCGCCATGTCGGTCCCGCCGTCGAGCGCGCCCCAGACCATGTAGTAGGAGGCGCCCTGGGCCATGGTGCAGAAGTACTTGATGCCGTCGACCACGACCCCGTCGTCGTCGATCCGGATGGCCGTCTCCATGAGAAAGGTCCGCGAGAGGCTGACGGCCGGCTCGCTGCCCCAGCTGCCGAAGAGCTTGCCGTGCCGCACGACCTCCTCGTAGTAGCGGCGCTGCTGCGCGGGAGTCCCCAGGGCGGCGATGAAGCGCATCACCGTCGAGTGCATGTGCAGCGTCATCGCCGTGCTCGCGCAGCCCTGGGCGATGGTGCGGATGACGCCGATATAGGTCGGCATGTCGAGGCCGAGCCCGCCATGCGCGCTCGGCACCGCGGCGGCCAGCAGCCCGACCTCCCACAGGTCGCGCCAGCTCTCGATCGGATTGGCGGCCTCGCGATCGTACGTGGCCGCGCGCGGTCCGATCTTCTCTCGCGTGAGTCGCGCCGCCAGCTCGACCACGCGCACGTCGACGGCCATGAATCTCCTCCCGCGGTCGGATGTGTCGGGCATCTTAGGAGCGCCCTCCGCGGGTGTCAATCGTGCTACAGTCCCGGCGCGGAGATCCGTCATGCGAGCCTTCATCGCGCCTCTCGTCCTGCTCCTCGTCCTCGTCGCCCCCACGGTGTCCGTCGCCCAGGGCCCGGTCAGGATCGGCTTCATCTCTCCGCTGTCGGGCGCCATCGCCCAGGCCGGCAAGGACATGTACAGCGGTTGCGAGCTGTACTGGCAGGAGACCGGCTGGCAAGCGTCCGGACGCAAGCTCGAGGTCGTCCTCGAGGACAACGAGGGACTGCCGGCCACGGCGCTCACCAAGGCCCGCAAGCTGGTCGAGAACGACAAGGTCCACCTGCTGGCGGGGATCATTCTCTCCAACGTCGCGTATGCCCTCGTCCCCTACGTCGAATCGCAGGGCATCCCGACGGTCTATCCGATCAACTCCGCCGACGACCTCACGCAGCGCAAGCGACCCAAGTGGCTGATCCGCACCGGCTTCTCCGCCGGCGGCAACATGCATCCGTTCGGCGAATATGCCGCGAAGACCCTGGGCTACAAGAAGGTCGTCACCGTCGGCCTCGACTACGCGTTCGGCTGGGAGACCGTGGGCGGCTTTCACAAGTCGTTCGAGGACAACGGCGGGCAGGTGATCCAGAAGCTGTGGGTGCCGCTCAACGTGCAGGACTACGGCCCCTACGTGGGCCAGATCAAGAAGGACGCGGACGCGGTCTTCGTCGTCGCCCTGGGGCGGTGGACGCTCCTGTTCGCCAAGGAGTACGCGGCCAGCGGCCTGCGCGGCCGCCTTCCCCTGATCGCGGGCGGCACGTACAGCGACGAGCACGTCCTGCCTCAGCTCGGCGACGAGTCGATCGGCGTCATCAGCGCGCATCACTACTCCGCCGTGCTCGACACCCCGGCCAACCGTCGCTTCCGCGCGGCCTTCGAGAAGGCCTACAACCGCACGCCGTCGTTCTACTCCGAGAACTGCTACACGGGGGCGCGGATCATCAACGAAGCGATCACCGCCGTCGGGGGCCGCGTCGAGGACCGCGCCGCCTTCATGGCGGCCCTGCACAAGGTCGAGATCGCCGACGCGCCGCGCGGGCCCGTGAAGATGGACCCCTACGGCAACCCCACGCAGAACATCTACATCCGCAAGGTCGAGCGCGTGGGCGGCAAGCTGCAGAACACGGTGATCCACACGTACCCCAACGTGAGCCAGTTCTGGAAGTACAACCCCGAGGAGTTCCTGAAGCAGCCTGTCTACTCGCGCGAGTTTCCGCCCTGTAAATACTGCTGATGCCAGGGAGACCCGAGATGAAGACTCCACTCGCCGCCGCCACGCCGTCGTCCGTGGGCCTCGATCCCCGCGCGCTCGAACGCCTGCGCGAGCTCGTCACGCGCCACGTCGCCGAGGGCCGGTATCCCGGGGCCCAGCTCGCCATCGCCCGTCACGGCAAGCTCGCCCTCTTCGCGACGATCGGCGACGCCCGGCTCGAGCCCAAGCGCGTCCCCGCCGGCGACGACACGCTGTGGCTCCTGTACTCGAACACCAAGGTCATCACCGCGTGCGCGGTGTGGCTGCTCGTCGAGCGCGGCGCGCTGTCGTTCTCCGACCGTGTCGCCGATCACGTGCCGGGGTTCGAGGCCAACGGCAAGAAGGACATCACGGTCGTCCAGCTCCTGACGCACCAGGGTGGCTTCCCCTCCGCCGACGTCGCGCCGGCGGCGTGGGAAGATCACGAGCTGCTGCGCCGTATCGTCTGCGGGTTCACCCTCGAGTGGACGCCGGGGTCGCGCGTGCACTATCACGGCCGCTCCGCCCACTGGGTCGCGGCGGTGATGATCGAGATGCTGACCAAGATGGACTTCCGGGACTTCATCCGCGAGAACATCACGGAGCCGCTGGGCCTCGCCGACGAGCTGTACGTCGGCCTGCCCGATGCCGCGCACGCGCGGGCCATCGACATGCACGAGCCATCGGCCGACGGCCGCCAGGTGCCGATCGCCGAGGCCAACACCGCCGCCTTCCGGCGCGCCGGCGTGCCCAACGGCGGTGGCTACGCGACGGCGCGGGCCATGGCGACGTTCTATCAGATGCTGCTGGCGGGCGGCCGGCTCGGCGACGTGCGCCTGCTCTCCCCGCGGATGGTCGCTTACGTCACGCGCAACTTCACCGGCGACCGCGTCGACGGCTACATAGGCATGCCCATGCACCGTGGCCTCGGCCCCCACTCGCGCGGGACCACGGAGACGATCCGCGGCCTCGGCTCGCTGGCCTCTCCCCGCACGTTCGGTCACGGCGGCGTCGGCTCGTCCTACTGCTGGGCCGACCCGGACTCCGGCGTGTCCTTCGCGTACCTCAGCAACAGCCGGATCCCCGACCCCTGGCACAGCGCGCGGATGGAGCTGGTCAGCAACTGCGTGCACGCCGCCATCGACTGATGACAAATCAGGTCCGCAGAGCCGTGCTCGCGTTCGCCGCGCTGGCGGTGATCGTCACGGCGGCCGGATGGACGAGTTACGCCTCCGCTCGCGGTAGCGCGCCGCCGCCCTACGCCCGCGTCCTACGGCCCAAGCTGGACGCGTTGCTCGAAGCCCTGTTGGTGCCGGGCGCGGTCGTCGCGGTGCGCTCACGGGAGCTGGAAGACTGGTCCGCCGGGTTCGGGAGCGGACAGCTGGGAGCATTCCAGCCCCTCGGCGTCCACAACCATTTCAGGATCGCCAGCAACACCAAGACGATGACCGGCACCGTCATCCTCCAGCTCGTCCAGGAAGGCAAGCTGCGTCTCGACGATCCGGTGTCGAGACATCGTCTGAACGTCCCCAACGGCGAGAACATCACCATCGAGCAGCTCCTGAACATGAGCAGCGGGTTGTTCAACTACACCGAGGCAAAGGAGTGGCAACAGACCGTCGACCCGACTCCCCTGCGTGTCTGGGCCCCCGAGGAGCTGCTGGCCATAGCGTTCGCGCACGAGCCGTATCCCTTCCGGCCCGGGGAGGGTTTTCATTACTCCAACACCAACACGCTGCTGCTGGGCCTGATCATCGAACAGCTAACCGGCGACCCGCTCGACAAGGCGTTCGAGGAGCGGATCTTCAAGCCGCTTGGGCTCGCGAACACGTTCCTGCCGAAGCTAAGCTCGGCGGCGATCCCTCAGCCTCACCCCCAGGGCTACCTGTTCGGCACGTTTGCCAATAGCCAGGCGACCGGCGGTGTGCTGCCGCCCGATCAGCAAGCCGCGGCCAAGGCGGGCACCCTCAAGCCCAACGACGTGACCAACACCAACCCATCGTTTGGATGGGCCGCCGGCGGCGTGATCTCCACCGCCGACGATCTCGCCCGCTACGTGAAGGCGTTGGTGGGCGGCGGCCTGCTCAACCGACACTTGCAGCAATTGCGCCTGGACAGCATGCGCGAGGTGGAACGGGGCTATCGCTATGGGTACAACATCGACTCGCTCGGCCCCTTGATCGGGCACGGCGGCGATATCCTCGGGTTCACTTCCGTCATCTACCACGATCCGGAGCGTCAGCTCACCGTGGTCATCTTCACGACGCTGAACTACAGTCCCGACGGCACGAAGGGAGTCGTGGAAGTGTTCAGGGCGGTCACCACCGAGCTCTACGGCCGACCCGTCATTCCAGGTCCTGACAACCCGGACTTCTGAGTCGCGCATCCCAGCCGCTGTGAACGACCGGTAAACCTCGCTGACGTCGCTCGGCCTGGTCGCCAGCGTCGGCGTCTTCGTCGGCGGCGTCAGCTTCGGGTTCGCCGGGTTTGCCTTCGCGGTCTTCGCGACGGCGTCGCTGGCGCTCGTCTCGCCGCCCCAGGTCGCGATCCCCACCGTCATGCTCGTGGCGGACACGCTGGCGCTTCCCATGCTGTGGGTGCACCGTGAGCACCTCGACCGGGCGCTGCTGCGCACGGTGCCGCCGTTCACGCCGGCCTCGCTCGGGCTGCTCGTCATCGGTTTGATTCTCGGCGGGTTGCTGCTCGGGCACGTGCCGCCCGACGTCGGTCGGTTGGCGCTGGCGATGGTGATCGTCGTCTTCGTCGTGTTCCAGCTTCGCCGTGGCCAGGCCGTCGCGGACCCGCCGCGGACCGCACGCGCGTGGAACGGACCGGAGGCCGCCGCGTTCGGCGGCGGTATCGTGGACGGCTGGCTCAGCACGGGCGGGGTGGTCATCGCCATGTTCTTGACGAGCCGGCGCTTGCCGCCGGAGCAGTTCGTCACGGCGATCGTGGCGTACTTTCTGGCGACCGACGCCATCCGCGCGGTGACGTACGCGGCGCTCGGCTTCTGGACGGCGGCGACCGTCGCGCTCTACCTGCACACCGCGCCGATCGCACTCGCGGGCTACGCCGCCGGGGCGCTCCTGCACCGGTTTCTCGCCTCCGACCGCCTGTTCCGTCGCGCCGTCTTGCTCCTGCTCACGGGATACGCGGTGGCGCTGATCGCCCGCGCCGCGCTCGGCCGGTAGGCTCGAACGTCGGGGGGCTGGGCGAACCATTATCGGGGCCCCATGTGATCAATCGGCTTGACAGGCGCAGGCGCGTCCACGTTAATGGCACCGGTCAATGAAATGAAACGTTCCGTTGAACGGAATCGAGCCGCTTCGCCCGTCCTCAAGGCCATCGGCCTGCTCGCCCACGTCGCGCGGGCGTCGGCGCCGGTGAGCCTCGCCGCGCTGAGCGCCGCTGGCCGTCTGCCCAAGCCCACGGCGCACCGGCTGGCCGGACTGCTCGAGCAGGCGGGGCTCGTACGCAAGGACCCGCTCACGCGCCGCTACGTCGTGGGCGCGGCGCTGGTGGAGCTCGGGTTCGACGCGCTCCGGAGCGCACCCGCCCACCGTAACCGCCAGCTCCTGCTCGAGCGCCTCTCCGAGAAGCTCGGCGAGACGGTGAACCTCGGGGTGCTGTCCGGCGGCGAGGTGCTCTATCTCGATCGCGTCGAGGCGTCCTGGCCGCTGCGCATGGACTTCAAGCCGGGCAGCCGCGTGCCGCTGCACTGCACCGCCAACGGCAAGCTCTTTTTGGCCTACGCGCCGCCGCCCGCGCGCGACCGCCTGCTGCGGGGGCTGCGCCTGCCGCCCATGACCTCGCGCACGATCACGAGCCGGGCGAAGCTCATGGCCGAGCTCGGGACGATCCGCCGGCGCGGGTGGTCGGAGGACGACGAGGAGTTCCTGGCGGGGGTGTGCTGCCTGGCGGTGCCCGTGCGCGACGATCGCGGCCGGCTCATCGCCGGGCTCGCCGTCTCCGCGCC
>Ga0070707_100005886_pt1 | contig 11435 bp, 11 predicted proteins | sample KBSK5502metaG_FD_65468 | JGI IMG/M metagenome (GOLD analysis project Ga0070707, IMG submission 65468) | Corn, switchgrass and miscanthus rhizosphere microbial communities from Kellogg Biological Station, Michigan, USA - KBS K5-50-2 metaG | ecosystem: Host-associated > Plants > Roots >... | reverse complement strand
CAGCCATGGCTTGCGGAGGAGATCGGGTCCCAGCACGACCAGCAGCCCGGCGCCCGTGATCGCGAGGCCGGCAGCGATCACCACGCTGCCCGTCCCCTGGAGGTTCAAGAGGAAGCTTGTGAGTCGGCCGGGACGCCGACTTCCATCGCGTTCGCTGCCGCGTAGCAGGAAGGGGAGCAGGACGCTCGGCAGCAGAAGTGAGATCGCCAATGAGACGTGTGTCACCACGAGGACCGGGAACCACGGCATGGCGGCGATCCTATCCCATGCTCGGTCTCGGCTCCGCGGGCCCGAGGCCGGTGGCCATTCCTTCCCCTGTGGCGGCCCCTCCTAGGGCCGCGGCACCGCCGCGAGCGATCCTCGTCCGCTCACCTCCAGCGCAAGAGCGCCGACGAATGCCTCGACCGCCTCGGGGAAGCGCTCTCGGAAGAGGACAAGCCTCGGGTCGACAGGCGACGAGCCCAGCGTGGCGAGGAGCACCTCCAGGTCGGTACCGGTTGCGATCTGACCTGATGCTTCCAGCGGTCCGGCAGGTGGCTTGGCGTTCCGGCCGGCGACCACCGGCGTTGGGCGCGGCGCGGGAGGCGGTGGCGGAGCGCTGGCGTTCGCGAGGTTCGACTGGCCGCCACCGGGTAGCTGCTGGTTAGCGGGAGGAGCGGGGAGGGCGGAAGGCGTTGGTAACGGGGTCGGCCGCGGAGTCGGTGTCGGTCTGGGCGTTGGAGTCGACGTTGGGGTGGCCGATGGCGTCGCGGAGCCCGAAGGTGTCGGCTTGGCAGTCGGGGATGCTGTCGCGTGGGGCGTGGGCGCTGGCGTGGGACGAGGCGTGGGTGTGGCGGTCGGGCGCGGAGTCGGTGACGGCGTCGCGCTCGGCGTAGGCGACGGGCTCGGAGTGCCTAGACCTGTGACGGTGACCCCCGGGTAGTAGTAGGTGAGCACGATCTGGCTGGCGGTCAGCCCTCCGAGGCCGCACGCCTGCGTTCCCCACTGGTAGGCCTTCCACCCATTCGCATTCGCGCCGCACACCTCGTTGACCGCGCCGGCGTTGTAGTAGGTCGGGAAGATATGGCCGTCGCGATACACGAGCGCACTCCAGGTGGCATCGACCGCGGCCGCCGCGGTGCTCCAGGTCGGCTGGCTCGGGTCGTAGACCTGGTCCCAGGTGTCGTCCCGGATGTCAAAGCACGCTCCGCTGGCATTGATGCCGCCCCGCCAGTGCAGGACCTGGTACCACGCGTAGTTCCGCACGATCAGGGCCCCGGACTGCAGCGACGGTGCGGTCCAGGACCCGATCCACTCGCGGGAGAGCACGTTCTTGGTGTACGGCTTGAAGCTCACGGAGTCGACCGTGCCGGACGCGTGCCGGAAGACGCGGATGGTCGGGGGTGGAACGGTTTCCGAGGTCCATGCGCTGCACGACGATGCCGCGACGGCACCAACGAGACCCGGAAGCAGGGAAACCACCGTCGTGGTCACCGCGAGGCACGCGGAGACGAGGGTTCGGCGAGACATCGGCCCGGACGGTAGTCCGCACAGGACCGCACCCCAACCAACCTATGGTCCTAGACCGATGGTTGGTCCGCCCAGCGGTGGACGCGCTCGCGAATGCGTTCAAGACCGAGCTCGGCGCAGAGCGCGAGGAACTCCGAGCGCGGCACCCCGCCCCAAGCGAGGTCGTCCAGCGTGCCGGTGATCGCGGCATCCGTGTTCAGCCGCGCAAGGCGTCGATACAGCAGCGCCTCGGCCTTGTGGTCTCGCAGTACGGCTGCGAGCTGCGACGCCCCGCGAAGGGGAACGTCCCATTCCAGCGGCGACTCGGGGATCGCGTCCAGGTGGCCGAACCGCTTCAAGATGGCCGCCGAGCTGCGGGCCCCCCATCCGGCGAGACCCGGGTACCCGTCCGAGCTGTCCCCGACCAGGGCCAGGTAATCAGGAATCGATTCGGGGCCGACGCCGAACTTGGTGATCACGCCAGCCTGGTCGTAGGTGACGCGGCGAATCCGATCGCGAAGCACGACCCGGTCGCCATCGACGCACTGCGCGAGGTCTTTGTCGACCGAGCAGATCACGATCTGCTCGACCCGCCGGTCGCCCGCGAAGCGCCGCACCGCGGTGGCGATCGCGTCGTCGGCCTCGTCCTCGACCATTGCCCACGTCACGATCCCCAGCGCCCGAAGGGCGCGTTCGGCGTCGTCGAACTGCGCGAGCAGCTCCGGGGGAAGGCCCGCGCTCGACTTGTAGCCGGGGAAGACGTCGTTCCGCCAGGACTCGATGACGTGGTCGGTGGCCGCCGCGATGTGCGTGACGTCGGGCTCGCGCAGCAGCGAGAGCATGGAGTCGACCAGGCCGTGGATCGCGTTGACGGGCCGCCCATCCGGCGCGAATTCCATGCCCCGCCCTGGGGAGTAGAAAGCCCGGAAGAGCTCAAACGTCGCGTCGACCAAGTGGAGCTTCATTCGCCGAGCGGCATCTCCATTGCGCCGGTCGCGGGCGCGAAGCCAGCCCGCTCGTAGAAGTGGATCGCCCGCTCGCTGGGCCACAGCAGCAGCGTGTCGAGGCCCTCTTCCCGGGCAGATGCGATGGCCACGTCCATGACGGCTCGACCGATGCCCTGTTCACGCCACGCCGGGTCGACGTAGACGTTGGTGATGTAGCCCCAGGATCCCGGGCGTTGGTAGGGGCGTGGCACCTTGTCGACGCGCTGGAGGAAGGCGTTGGCGATCAGGCGGCGGGCGGCTGCGGGATCTTCCGCGACCCAGATCGACCAGTTCCCGCTGGCGAGGTACCGTCGGACCTCGCCAGCCATTCGCCGCAGAAACGCAACCTGCGGTTCGGTTGGCTCGTGCCACTCCTGTGAGAAGTTCCAGCGCAAGCGCGCAATCTCATCGGCGTCCGCTGCAGTCGCGGGGCGAACTCGAGGGGTGGTCTCCACCCACGCATGGTAGGCGCCAGTAAGCAGGCGGTAAGCACTCGTGCGCCAGGCTGTTGGCCTGCTGGAGGTTCGGCGCGGGCGCGTGCCCTGCGAATCAACCGTGGCGACCCGCTGCCACGGTGCCGCGCCGAGCCTTCGGCTTGGAATCAGACGGCGAGGGGCTCGCGGTATTCGCCGTACACGGCGCGCAGGAGGCCGCACATCTCGCCAAGGGTGGCGTAGGCTCGCACCGCCTCGATGATGGCGGGCATCAGGTTGACGTCGCCCGCACGGGCCTCGGATTCGAGCCGGCGCATCGCGGCGGCGTGCGCATCCGTATCTCGATCGGCGCGCACCCGCACCAGTCGGGCGAGGTGGCGACGCTCCTGCTCCGGCGTGATCTGCAGGAGGGGGATGCGCGCCTCCTCGTTGGGGTCGGCGTAGCGCGTCACGCCCACGATCTCGCGCTCGTGCGCCTCGATCTCGCGAGACTGCTCGTAGGCAGCATCCGCGATCTCCGCCTGGGGATAACCCGCCTCAATGGCATTCACCATTCCGCCCATGGCGTCGATGGCGGCCAGGTAGCGCCAGGCCGCCCGTTCGGTCTGGTTGGTGAGGGTCTCCACGAAATAGGAGCCGGCGAGCGGGTCAACTGTGTTGGATGCGCCGGACTCCTCCGCGATCACCTGCTGCTGGCGCAGGGCCAGCAGTGCGGCCTCCTCCGAAGGAACCGCCCACGCCTCGTCGTACGCATCGGTATGCAGGCTTTGGGTACCTCCAAGCACGCCAGCGAGAGCCTGGATCGCAACGCGAGTGAGGTTGTTCAGCGGTTGCTGCGCCGTGAGGGAGACCCCGGCCGTCTGGGTGTGGAAGCGCATCCAGGTTGAGCGCTCGTTCTCGGCGCCGAAGCGTTCGCGGGCCAGCTTGTACCAAATGCGTCTCGCCGCACGGAACTTGGCGATCTCCTCGAAGAAGTCGTTGTGGCTGTTGAAGAAAAAGGAAAGGCGTGGGGCGAAATCGTCGAAGCGCAGGCCGCGCGCCATGGCGTCCTCGCTGTATGCGATCCCGTCCGCGATGGTGAACGCCAGCTCCTGCACCGCGGTCGAGCCGGCCTCGCGAATGTGGTAGCCGCTGATGCTGATCGTGTTCCAACGCGGCGTCTCGCGGGTCCCGAACTCGATGGTGTCGGTCACCAGCTTCAGGCTCGGCGAAGGCGGGAATATGTACTCCTTCTGCGCGATGAACTCCTTGAGGATGTCGTTCTGCAGCGTGCCGGCGAGCTGCGCGCGGGGCACGCCGGCCTTCTCGGCGGCGACCAGGTACATCGCCCAGATCATGGCCGCAGGGGAGTTGATGGTCATGCTGGTGCTGATCTCGTCGACCGGCAGCCCGTCGAGCAGGATCTCCATGTCCGCAAGGCTGCTCACTGCCACGCCGCAGGTCCCGAACTCGCCGGCTGCGTGCGGGTCGTCGTGGTCGTAGCCGTAGAGCGTGGGCATGTCGTACGCGATGGACAGGCCGGTGCCGCCCGCGGCGATCAGCTTCTTGAAGCGCTCGTTGGTGTCCTCCGCCGTGCCGAAGCCGGCGAACATGCGCATCGTCCACAGTCGGCCGCGGTAGCCGGTCGGGTGGATGCCACGCGTGTAGGGAGGCTCGCCGGGTAGTCCGAGGTCATCGACCTCGTCCCAGCCTTCGGTCAGGTCGTCCTCCCCAGTTTTGCGGAAGCGATAGCGCGGCCGATCGCGGTCCGGGTCGTTGGCCGGGTCGTGCAGATCCTCGGGCGTGTAGACGCGGTTGATCTCCACGCCCGACTGGGTGATGAACCGATCGCGCCGCTCGGGCGAATTCTCCAGCGCAGGGCCAAGGCGCTCCGTTTCCCAGTCGCGCTGGTGCTCCCCCCATTGCTTGCGGTCGCTCACGCGCGAATCTTCGCCGCTGTCCCGATGCAGCCGCAAGCAGCGACTCCTACGGATAGAGGCCGCGGAGGGTGGTGGCGTCGGAGACGCGCTTGACCGCCAGCATCGTCGCCGCGCTCCGCAGGTCCACCTGCTGCTCCTGGGCCATGGCCATCACGCCCTCGGTGGCGTCGTCCATGATCCGATCGAGGTTCTCGTGGATCTCCGAATCTGTCCAGAAGAAGGACTGCATGTCCTGGACCCATTCGAAGTAGCTCAGCACCATCCCGCCGGCGGTGCACAGGATGTCCGGCAGCACCGGAACCCCGCGATCGATGAGCACCCGCTCGCCCTCCGGCGTGGTGGGACCGTTGGCCGCCTCGACCACGATCGCCGCACGAATCCGATCCGCGATCGGCCCGGTGATCTGGTCCTGCAGCCCCGCCGACACAAGCACGGCGCAGTCTGTCTCGAAGATCGCCTCGCGATCGATCGGCTCGGTTTCGAGGAGGTCCGCGATGCCGTCGTGCTCGCGCATCCAGGCGACGGCCCGCGCGACGTCGATCCCACCCTCGTTCTGAACGGCGCGGTGGTCATCGGCGATGGCCACGATGGTCGCCCCAGCCTCCTGCAGCGTTTCGGCGATGCTCGATCCGACGCGCCCGAAGCCCTGGATCGCCACCCGGGCGCCGTTCAGGTCGATCCCGCGCTCGCGAGCGGCGGCGACCGTTGCCCGGAAGGCACCGCGGCTGGTCGCCTCGCGCCGCCCTGCCGTCCCGCCCACCTCGAGCGGCTTACCAGCCACGACCGCCGCGACGGTGTAGCCGAGGTGCATCGAGAAGGTGTCCATCATCCATGCCATCGTCTGGGAACCCGTGTTCACATCTGGGCTCGGAATATCCTTTTCGGGGCCGATCATCGGCTTGATCTCGGTCGCATACCGACGAGTCAGCCCCTCCCGCTCATGTGGAGAGAGCCGTCGAGGATTGACCACCACCCCGCCAAAGGCTCCGCCGTACGGGATCTGGACCAACGCCGCCTTCCACGTGTTCCACATGGCGTTGGCACGCACCAGGTCGAGGGTCAGGTCATTGGTGAAGCGCACCCCGCCGGTGGCGGGACCGCGATTCAGGTTGTGGTGCACGCGGTAACCGACGAAGACCTCGACGTGCCCGTCGTCGAAGCGGACCGGGAAATGGACTTCCAGCTCCCGCTTGGGCACCCGCAGCACGCGGTGCATGCCCTCGTCCAGCCGCAGCCGCAGTGCGGCTTCGTCGAGCTTCTGCTGGGCGACCGTCCAAACGCTGCGTTGGCCGGATTGCGCCGAGACCATGGGCCACCTCTCTCGCACGTGACCGATGCGGCGCCGATGCGCGCCGGCTCCGGAAGGCTAGCGCCTGCCGCCTCCGCCTGTCAGCCCGCTTCAGCGCCATGGCAAGATGAGCGCCTCACGAACCACCGACCGCCGGCGATCCGAATGCACTCGACCGGCGACCGATACATCGAGGTCAAGCGTCATGGCCCCCCGCGTCGTCACCGTGACGGGACCGGTCCCTCCCGAGCGGATCGGCTTCACGCTCCCCCACGAACACCTCTCCTGCCGCCCCGAGCTGGTCCGCGCGCGAGCTGAGCTCATCGATTTCACCTCCGATGCCGAGGTGATGACGGATGAGCTCCATGACTTTCGTCGCCGCGGTGGCAGCTGCGTGGTCGACCTCACCTCGGGCGGCCTCGCGCGCGACCCGATCTGGCTGCGCAACCTCGCGACGCGCAGCGGGGTGTACATCGTGATGGGCGCGGGCTGGTACCGAGACAGCTTCTATCCACCCGAAGCCGGCATCGACCGCCGAAGCGTTGACGAGCTCGCCGACGAGATCGTGGCCGAGGCCGAGCACGGGGTTGATGGGACGGGCATCCGCCCCGGCATCATCGGCGAGATCGGCACGGACCGGGCCTGGGTGAGCCCGCGCGAGGAGCGCGTCTTCCGCGCGGTGGCGCGCGCCGGGAGGCGCACCGGCCTCGCCGTCAGCACGCACGCCTTGCAGAGCCAGGTCGGTCTCGACCAGCTCCACATCCTGGAGGAAGAGGGCCTGGACCCCGGCCGCGTCGTCATTGGCCACGCGGACTCGAACCTGGATATCGACTACGCGCTGGGGGTGCTCGACCGGGGCGCGAACCTCGAATTCGATCTGATCGGCCGCCCGGGCGACTACGCGACCGCGCGCGAGGCGCAGCTGGTTGAGCTGATCGTCGAGCTGCTCGAACGTGGCTACGCGAGCCAGATCCTGCTGAGCCACGACGTGTGCACCAACGCCCAGCTCAAGGCGTACGGGGGCCCCGGCTTTGGATACCTCGCGCAGCACTTCCTGCCGCACCTCCGCACCGCGGCGGTGGGGGAGGGCGAGATCGCGGAGATGACCATCGAGAACCCGCGACGCATCCTGACAGTCGCCTGAGCCCCCGGCCTTGGAGAGCTCCCGGGATCCGGTCGAGGACCTGAAGCGGATCGCGTTCCTGCTCGAAGCCGCGATGGAGCCGGGCTACCGCGTGCGAGCCTTTCGTGGAGCGGCCGAGACGGTCGCCGCCCTCCCGCTGGACGAACTCCGTCGGCGCGTGCAACAAGGCACCTTGCGCGAGCTCGCGGGGATCGGCGAGGTACTCGAGCGCACGGTGGCCGAGTCCGTTCGAGGAGAGGAGCCCGTCTACCTGCGTCGCCTGGAGGCGACAGGCGGCCGCCCGGTGGCGGAGGGGGCCGCGAAGCTGCTCGCCGAACTGCGTGGCGACTGCCACGTTCATTCCGAATGGTCTGACGGCGGCTCGCCCATCCGGGAGATGGCGGAGACGGCGCGTGGCCTCGGGCACGCCTGGATTGTCCTCACCGACCATTCACCGAGGCTCACGATCGCGAATGGGTTGTCGCCGGAGCGTCTGCGAGAGCAGCTCGACGACGTCGCGTCGCTCAACGTCGACCTCGCGCCGTTCCGGATCCTGACCGGTATCGAGGTCGACATCCTGCCAGACGGCTCGCTCGACCAAGAGGAGGAGCTCCTGGACCAGCTGGATCTCGTGGTCGGCAGCGTGCATTCCGAGCTGCGCATGGAGCGAAGGCTGATGACGCGCAGGCTCGTGACGGCGCTAGCCGATCCGCAGCTCGACGTCCTGGGCCACGTCACGGGTCGCATGACGGCAGGCAAGCGGAGGAGGCCCCCATCTGATTTCGACGCGGAGATCGTCTTCGCGGCCGCGGAGCGCTTCGACAAGGCCGTCGAGATCAACAGCAGGCCGGAACGGCTCGATCCGCCTAAACGCCTGCTTCGACTCGCCGTTGAGGCCGGTTGCCGCTTCGCGATCGATTCGGATGCGCATGCCCCAGGTCAACTGGCATGGCTGCCGAATGGATGTGAGCGTGCCTTTCTGTGCGGCGTGACGCCGGAGTCGGTGATCAACACCTGGGATGCGGACGAGCTGCTGCGTTGGACGGGCGGCCACGAAGAGCCGAGCTGAGCGGGGCATCTGGCCAGGCCGGCGCCATCGGGCCATACTGGCCAGGCCGCAGATTGCACGAATCGGGAGGTCTCCATGTCCGTTGCCCGTGTCACCGAGCTGTCCTGCACCTCCAACCAGTCATTCGAAGACGCCATTCGCCAGGGGATGGAGCGCGCAATGAAGACGCTGCGTGGCGTGCGAGGCGGGTGGATCAAGGAGCAGCGCGTCAACGTCGGACGCGATGGCAGCATCGAGTACCAGGCCAACATCCTCGTCACCTTCGTCCTCGAGGACTGACCGGCGCAGACCGATGCTGGCTCCGCGGACCAGCTCCCGACCCTGAGGCCGCGAGCTATTCAGCCAGGCTGATCCTGCCCTCGGCCCGACGGAACCGCCCTCGGTAGACCGGGTTCGAGACGCGGCTGTTGACGGTCGCCGCGTCCAGCGGCTTCGCGGAGCGAGGCGGCAAGTAGCGTCCTCGATCGCGGATGGCCGTCGCGAGCTCGGCGGCCGTGGACGGTCCGCGCTCGCGAATGACCGCGATGATCTCGTCGTGCAGTCCGACCCGCCCATCTCGGGAAGCCGTGGGCTGCCGAACCGGCGGGCTGGCCGGTGTTCCCGCTGACTTCGGAGGACGGCCGCGTCGCCGCCGTGGAACCTCCTGGGTTCCAATCTTCGTGCTTGTTCCGGCCGCGGGCGCTCGTGACTCGACCAGCGCCAGTCGCTGGGTCACCTCGTCGATCCGGGCCGCAAGCACGGAGAGGGCCGTCTCGAGTGCCGCAACCCGCGAATCAGGGGACGCCGCGCCTGGCGACGGCTGACCTGTGCGTTCGGCGTCGAGCCGCTCCTCGACCCAGCGCTGGACCAGCTGGCCGGGCCTGAGACCCTCGGCCGCGGCGAGCTCCTTGAGAAGAGAGAGACGTCGGGGATCGACGCGGATGGCCATGCCGCCCTCATCCGGTGCGCTCCGCGGCGCGTAGCCTCCCCCGGTGCGGGGAGGGTAGGGAGCACGACCCTGGCCGGGAACGAAATCGCGAGGAGCCTCGTCGCCGAAGCCGCCGCGCGACCCCCCGCCGCGCGGAGGCCCACCCCGCGGTGGCCCGCTGCGGCGTGGCCGGAAATCGCCGTATCCGCCGGCGCCGCCGGGGCGTCCCTGGCGGCGATCGCCGCGTCGTTCGTTGGCCATCCGCGAACTCTACGCGGGACGTTCCTGGTTGGCCAGCGCGAGCACAAGACCGCAGCGGTGTCCGTGGTCAACGTTTGACCGATGGTCCCGCACATGGCACGGTACTTTTGGCGTAAGACGTCCTGACCCGCATGGGTTTGCTGCCGTGACCGCAGTCAGGTCACGCCCGAGGCCGCGCCGCCGGCAAGTGTCCGCCGGGACTGTGCGCAGAGCCGCTGGAACCCGCACTCGGAGAACTCATTGCGACACCCAAGAGGGGTGCTTGTCGCCCTGCTCCTCGCTGCTGCTGCGCTCGTCGCCGCGACCGTCGTCGCCGCGGCGGGCACCACAGCCACCGTGCCCACCGTCACCATTCCCCTCAGCGCCGGCGCGTCCGCACCGCATCCTTACGAACTTGACCGCATCACCCGTGCGGCCTACGTCACCCGAATCGAGCGTGGAACGCAAAGCAGCAAGCCTCCCGCCTCCACGTCCCGAAGCGCAGGCAGCGTTCGATCCGCCTCTACAACCCCAGTTCCTCGCCCTCAGGTACGTGGCAATGGAACCAACTACCCCGGAACTCGTGGTTTCTACGGACAGGCGGCGGTGGCTCTGCCGGGCGTTTTGGGTGGCCGCTACACCGGGCGCGTGAACGCGACGGTCACCGTCTGCGCAACTCGCTGCGTAACCTTGCCGGTGGTCGACTACTGCGACTGCTACTGGGGAACTGCGGACCAGCGCGTCGCGGATCTCACCCCTGAGGCTTGGAGCCTTGTCACCGACGAACCGCTGTCACGCGGCGTTATCACGGTGACGGTCTACCTCTGAACCGGGCTCACTGACACGTGACCGAGACCGCGGCCGGCTGACCCACTCCCGGGATCTGGCCCGAGACCAGCACGGAGGCGCCTGCGCCGACCTCCTGAGAAACCGTCGACGTGGCGCCCAGGGCACCGCCCGCGGCGTCGCGCGCGGTGAGCTGGCACTTCGCCCTACCAGTCTTCGTTCCATCGTTCGTCACCCGGGCCGTGGCGAAGACGCCGCCCTGGTCGTTGATCTGGAAGCGGATGGCATCCGCGTGAAACGGACCGACGCCCCGCATCGCCAGGCTCGCCGCCACCGCGAGCAGAGCGACGCCAGCAACGATGGCCACAACGATCGTGCCGTGGTACTGCGAGGCCGATGGGGTCGCCATGCCCGCGCGATTGCACACGCTGCAGATCGACTCATCCGGCCCGATCTCACGGCCGCACTTGTAGCAATTCCGCATCGGGCGCGGATCGGCGGTGGTAGGGGCGCTCACGCGTGCCCCTCGGCCAACCGCTCGCCCGCCCGAACGGGAACCGTCAGCCGATTCTCGGGTGGCGCGAGCGGACAGCTCCAGCGCGGGTCGTAGACGCACGAGGGGTGATAGGCGTAGTTGAAGTCGAGGACCAGTTCGTCCCCTGACGAGCCCAGGTCGGCGCCCTTGGCCGAGTCCCATAGGTAGCGTCCAGCCCCATACGACTCGCCGCCGCTGGTCGCGTCGCGGAACGGGATGAAGATTCCGCCGGCGTAGTCGTTCAGCCAGTAGACCGCCAGGCGGCAGTCGGTCCCGCTTACCAAAAAGGCAACCCAGCCAATCCGGCTGTAGGGAAAGGACGGACCCTCGGCCGAGCGCGGCAGGTCCAAGGCAGGCGCATCGGGGTCGGGCTCGAGCGGAGCGCTGAATCGCAGCGCCGGATCGTGTGGCCAGTACGCGATGCCTGGGAAAGATCGCCTCTCGGTCGCCGGCACCGGTGAGGACGGGTGCTCGACGAAGAGGCGGTCGCGTGTCGTGCGAAACGCGGCCAGCCGATCTGGCTCAGGGCTCCCGTCGGAACGAAGGGCCTCGTACATTGCGGCGACGCGGCGTCGCCAGTCGGCGAGGTCGAGAAAGTCGGACATCGGTGCAGCTGGAAGCATAAAGGGCGGGTGCCCAAGCCGGGCACCCGCCCCATCG
>Ga0070707_100005885_pt1 | contig 11436 bp, 10 predicted proteins | sample KBSK5502metaG_FD_65468 | JGI IMG/M metagenome (GOLD analysis project Ga0070707, IMG submission 65468) | Corn, switchgrass and miscanthus rhizosphere microbial communities from Kellogg Biological Station, Michigan, USA - KBS K5-50-2 metaG | ecosystem: Host-associated > Plants > Roots >... | reverse complement strand
CTGGACGCGCTGCGCGAGCGGCTCGGACTCACCGGCACCAAGAAAGGCTGCGACCACGGCCAGTGCGGCGCCTGCACCGTCTTGCTCGACGGCCGGCGCGTCATCAGCTGCCTGACGCTCGCCGTCGCCCAGCAGGACGCCGCCATCGTCACCATCGAGGGGCTGGCGGCGACCGCGGGGGCAGAGGGGGCGGCAGGCGACCACCAGCACCCGCTGCAGCGCGCATTCCTCGCCCACGACGCCTTCCAGTGCGGCTACTGCACGCCGGGGCAGCTCTGCTCGGCGGTGGGCATGCTGCGCGAGGCGGCCGCGGGCTGGCCCAGCGCCGTCACCACCGACCTGGCCACTGACCAGATCACCCTGACCGACGAGGAGATTCGCGAGCGCATGAGCGGCAACCTGTGCCGCTGTGCCGCCTATGCCAATATCGTCCCGGCCATCAGGGAGGTCGTCCAGCAGGCCCAAGAGCCGCAGCGGGCACGGGAGGAGGATCTGCGATGACACCCTTCCGCTACGAGCGCGCAGCCGACGCCCAGGCCGCCGTCACGCTGCTGGCGCAGACCCCCCAGGCGGCCTTCCTGGCAGGGGGGACGAACCTGGTCGACCATCTGCGCCTCGGCGTGGCGCACCCCGAGCTGCTGGTCGACATCACCCGTCTGCCCTACGACCGCATCGAGCCGCTCCCCGGCGGCGGGCTGCGCATCGGCGCGCTGGTGCGCAACAGCGACCTGGCGGCCGACCGCACCATTCGCCAGCTCTACCCCCTGCTCGCCCAGGCGCTGCTCGCCGGGGCCTCGGGCCAGCTGCGCAACCTGGCCACCACCGGCGGCAACCTCTTGCAGCGCACGCGCTGTGTCTACTTCCAGGACATCACGAAACCGTGCAACAAGCGCCTGCCCGGCAGTGGCTGCTCCGCGCGCGAGGGCTACCACCGCGAGCTGGCCATCCTGGGCGCCTCGGGGGCGTGCATCGCCACGCACCCCTCGGATATGGCGGTGGCGCTGGTCGCGCTGGATGCAGTGGTGCGCGTGCAAGGTGTGAGCGGCGAGCGGGTGATCCCGCTGGGGGACTTTTACCGCCTGCCCGGCGACACACCCGAGCGCGACACGATGCTGGCGCACGGCGAATTGATCACGGCGGTCGAGCTGCCGCCCCTCTCTTTCGCCCAGTGTGCCCGCTACCGCAAGGTGCGCGACCGTGCCTCGTATGCCTTCGCGCTGGTCGCGGTGGCCGCCGCGCTCGATGTAGCTGATGACGGCACGGTGCGCGACGTGCGCCTGGCGCTGGGCGGGGTGGCGCCCAAGCCCTGGCGCGCGTGGAAAGCCGAGGCGGTGCTGCGCGGGCAACCGGCCACCGCGGAGAGCTTCGCGCGGGCGGCCGAGGCCGAGCTGGCGGCTGCCCAGCCGCTGTCGGGCAATGCCTTCAAGGTGCCGCTGGCGCGCAACACCCTCGTGCGTACGCTGCTCGACCTTGCCGCAGAGGAGGGCCAGGGATGAGCCTTACCACACGCGCTATCGGAGCCCCACTGGACCGTCTGGACGGTCCCCAGAAGGTCACCGGCACGGCGCCCTACGCGTTCGAGTATCCCGTCGCGGGCGCGACCTACGCCTTCCCGATCCAGAGCACCATCGCCAGGGGCCGCGTCGTGTCGTTCGACGCGCGCGCCGCCCTCGCGCTGCCGGGCGTCCTCGCCGTACTCTCGCACGAGAATGCGCCGCGTCTTCCCGGACCACACGACGCTGAGCTTGCCGTGCTCCAATCGGACGCCGTCGCGTACCACGGCCAATTCGTTGGCGTTGTCGTCGCCGAGACGTCCGAGATCGTCCGGCACGCCGCGAGCCTGGTCGCTGTTCGTTACGAGGAGCAGCTGCACGACGTTGAGCTACGCGCCGACCGCGGCAGTCTCTACAAGCCGGAGAGGATCAATGCCGGCTTCGAGACGGACACGAGCAATGGAGACGTGGAGGCCGCGCTGGCCTCGGCGCCCATTGCGCTCGACCTCACGTATACGACGCCGGCCTATCACAACAATCCACTCGAGCCGCACGCGACCATCGCAGTGTGGAGCGACGACGGCGAAAGCGTGACCTTGTACGATGCGAACCAGGGCGTATACGGCATCCGAGATACCGTCGCCGCGGCATTCGGGCTCCCACCCGAGCGCGTGCGCGTCATCGCGCCGTATGTCGGCGGCGGCTTCGGCTCCAAGGCCTTCGCCCACCCGCCCGTGATGCTCGCCGTGCTAGCAGCGCACGCCGCCGGCCGGCCGGTGAAGCTGGCGCTCACCCGCCAGCAGATGTTCGCGGTGGTCGGCTATCGCACCCCGACCATCCAGCGCGTGCGCCTGGGCGCCGAGCGCGACGGCCGGCTCACCGCGATTGCGCACGACGTCGTCGAGCAGACGGCGACGATCAAAGAGTTCGCCGAGCAGACCGCCGTCGCCACGCGCATGATGTACGCGGCCCCCAACCGCCGCACCACGCACCGCCTGGCGCGGCTCGACGTTCCGGTGCCGACGATCATGCGCGCGCCGGGCGAGTGCCCCGGCATGTTCGCGCTGGAATCGGCGCTGGACGAGCTGGCGGTGGCAGCTGGGCTTGACCCCATCGAGCTGCGCCTGCGCAATGAACCAGAGTCCGACCCCGGGACTGGCCGTCCTTTCAGCAGCCGTGGTCTGGTCGCCTGCCTGCGTGAAGGCGCCGAGCGCTTCGGCTGGCAGCCGCGCGACCCGCGGCCGCGGGCGCGTTCGGAGGGCAGATGGCTCGTCGGGACGGGCGTCGCCGCCTCGACCTATCCAACGCGGCGCAGCTCATCGTCCGCTCTCGCGCGGGTGGACGGTGCGGGACACTATACGGTCCTCATCGCTGCCTCAGACATCGGGACCGGCGCGCGGACGGTGCTCACCCAGATCGCCGCCGATGCGCTCGACGTGCCGATGGAGCGCGTGCAGCTGGAGATCGGCGACAGCTCGTTCCCACGCGCGCGCATCGCCGGTGGCTCGATGGGAACCGCCTCCTGGGGGACGGCGATCGTGGAGGCGGCTGGCAACTTGCGCGCACGATTGCGCGACGAATTCGGCGGCGTCGTGCCGCCCGAGGGACTCGAAGCGCCCGGTGAAGCCGGCGACAATCCCGAAGCGCAGCGGTTTTCCATGCACGCCTTCGGGGCGCAGTTCGCCGCAGTGCGCGTCAACATGGACACCGGCGAGGTCCGCGTGCCCCGCCTGCTCGGCGTCTTCGCCGCCGGGCGTATCATGAATGCCAAGACCGCCCGCTCGCAGCTCCTCGGCGGGATGACGATGGGGCTCTCGATGGCGCTGCACGAGGCAAGCGTGCTGGACCCGCGCTTCGGCGACTTCGTGAACCACGACTTCGCCGAGTATCACATCGCCACCAACGCCGATGTCGGCACCGTCGATGTCTCCTGGATCGACGAAGACGATCCATACGTGAATCCTATGGGCGCAAAAGGCATCGGCGAGATCGGCATCGTGGGCACCGCCGCCGCCATCGCCAACGCCGTCTATCACGCGACGGGCGTGCGCGTCCGTGACCTGCCGATCACGCTTGACAAGCTGCTGTCCTGAGGCTGCGATCAGCCGGTGTCTTCAACATCCGCCAGTAGAAAGGCCCCCTGCATGTCTTCCTCCACTGCCGTTCCGCCGCTGCCGCTGCAGGGCATTCACGTGCTGGACCTCACGCGCCTGTTGCCGGGTGGCTATGCGACTCAACTCCTGGCGGACCTGGGGGCTGACGTGCTGAAAATCGAGGAGCCGGGCCAGGGCGACTACGCGCGCGGCATGCCACCGCTTGCGCGCCACACTGGCCGGGCGTTCGTCGCCGTCAATCGCAATAAGCGCAGCGCCGCTCTCAATCTGAAGCATCCGGAGGGGCGCGAGGCGCTGCTGCGCCTGGTGGACCGCGCCGACGTGCTGATCGAGAGCTTCCGGCCAGGGGTGATGGGCCGCCTTGGCCTCGCACACGAAACGCTCAGCGAGCGCAATCCGCGGCTTGTCGTCTGTGCTATTTCCGGCTATGGGCAGGACGGCCCCTATAACCAGCGCGCGGGCCATGACCTGAACTATATCGGCTACGCTGGGCTGCTGGCGCATCTCACGCCGCCAAGCCAGCCGCCGACGCTCCCCGGCGCCCAACTCGCCGATATCGCCGGCGGCTCGCTGATGGCCGTCGTCGGCGTGCTGGCGGCGCTGGCGGGCCGCGCGGCAACCGGGCAGGGGCGCATCGTAGACGTCTCGATGACCGATGGTGCGCTGGCGCTGTTGCCGCTGCTGGCCGCACAGGCGCTGCTCGGCGGCGGCGAGCCGGCGGCAGGCGAGGCTTGGCTCGCTGGCGCGCTGCCCGGCTACAACGTCTATGCGACGGCGGACGGCAAGTACGTGACCGTCGCCGCACTGGAGCCGAAGTTCTGGGCCGAGCTATGCCGCCGGCTGGACCGACCCGATCTGATCGAGCGGCAATTCCCACGCGACGCCGCGGACCGCCAGGCGACGATGGCCGAGCTCGCCGCAATCTTTCGCACACGCACTCGCGACGAATGGGTGGCCGAGCTCGGCGATGCCGACGTGTGTGTTGGCCCTGTGAATAGCATTACCGAAGCATTGGACGACCCGCAGCTGCGCGAGCGGGGAGTGAGCGCGCCGCTGGACTATGGGCTGGGTGAGGGCGTCGCTGGCGCGCTGCGCTCGGCTCCCACCATGAGCGGTGTGCCGTTCCCACCCGCGCGCAGGCTGCCGGCGCTGGGCGAGCACACCGCCGAGGCGCTGACCGAGGCCGGATATGCCGAGGGCGAGATCGCCAGGCTGGCCGCCGTTGGCGCCATCGCGCTTGGGGCGTAGCCGCTACTCCTTGGTGAACGACTGATCGAGCGCTTCCGCCCGCTCCACCAGGTCGGCCACGGCGTCATTCCATGCGCCGGCGCGCACGCGCGCCGCCACCCGCTCCAGCAGCAGCGCCGCTTCCTCAGGGCGTGCTTGCGCCACGCCCAGGTGCGAGAAGAGCAGGCTCGCGCCGTCGCCTGCCTGCTCGCGGGCGCGATTGAAGAGCGAGCGTGCGCCTATTCTGGGAAAGCGTTCGCGAGGCATGGAGTGCGACCTTTCACGGCAGTCAGCGAAGATACGTCAGTGTGTCCAGCATCGGCTGGAAATAGCGCGCGTTCGAGACGTCGAAACCCGTGGCTTCGTCGACCAGGGCGATCAAGACCGTGTAGTCGCCGTGGATCGAGGCGAGCGCGACGACATGATAGACCGTCGGCCCGCTGCTGTTGCGCTCATCCACGGAGCTCTGCATCCAGGTCTCGCCTGCGAGCGTGATCGTGTCTGGCCCGCGCGCGTTCGTGCCGATAGGTGCTCCATCGCGGAACAACTCCAGGTAGGTGCGCACGGCGGCACTGGCGCTGCCGACAGAAGGCGCCGAATACTGTAGGGTCAGCGACGCTTTGCCGGTGGGATCGGTGGGATCGGTGAATACGGTGGTACGAAAAGGATCGTCGCCGACCGGTGCCGCACGCCAGCCCTTGGGCTTGCCAATGCTGAAGAAGCCATCGCTATCTCGGTAGAAGCGCAGCGTGGCGGGGGAGATCGTCTGCTTGTTTGTCGAGAGCGCGCCCACGAGCGTGACGGCGATGGCCAGCGTGGCGAGTGCGGCGAGTGCCCAGGCCAGGGGCCATCCCACCCATCGTGGTCGCAGCCACTCGCGTGCCCAGATGAGTGGCTGCTTGAGTGCTGACGCCGGCGGCCACCAGCGCCGTCGCCTCGGCGGCGGCGCTTCAGCGGCTATGATGCGGCCGCTGATGTATCCCCATTCGTCGTGCGCCGGGGCAGCCGTAGGATCTGCGTCTACAATGCGGGCGCGAACTCCCTGCCACTCGTCCCGCGCGACTGGCGGCAAAGGCTGTCCGCAATGCGAGCAGATGGCGGCGTCGGTCTGAAACACCAGGCCGCCGCAGGTGGGACAGGCTATCGCACCACGCATGCGCCTCGCCTCCATCCCTCAGCCACCGCTGACGCTCAGCAGGCGGTAGCGGTACCAGCGTCAGCGTTACGCGCCACGCCCCAGCCATACACGCGCCACGGCCACCGCGACGGTAACCATGCCACTCAACCAGGCGCCGCTGGAAGGAATGATGAATCCCCCAGTGGTTGAACGGACCAGTGCGAGCAGCACCAGGCAGCTGCCTATCAAAAGGAGCAGGACGACCGCGATGATGCCCACGATCCACCACACAGCACTGGACGTGCGTGCGGGCTGCTGTGGCGTTGGCACACCGGGATACGGCGGCATGGGGGGATAGCCATAGACTGGCTGCGCGGGCATCCCTGGCGCGGGCGGGCGGGGCTGGGGCGGCGGTGGCCCCTGAGGCGCCGGTGGATAGGACGCTTGTGGCCCCTGCGGAGCCTGTGGTGGCGGCGGTGACATAGGCGTTGGATAGTAGCCGGGCGCCGCTGGCGGGTAGGACGCTTGTGGCGCGGCGGGCGCCTGGTAGGGAGACATGGCCGGCGTCGGGTACGCGGGTATGGCTGCCGGCGCCGGGGCAGGAGCTGGAGCGGGCGCTGCTGCTGGCGGCGCCTCGGTGGGAGCGGGCTCGGCGGCGGCCGGCTCAGTGGCGGCCGGCTCAGTGGCAGGCGCGGACTCAGTGCTCTCCGGCGCGGCAGCCTCCGCTGGCGGCGCACTCGCCGCCGCGACAATGGGGGTGGAGTCCACGACTGGCGCGCCAGGCAGGGGTGGTATGACAGCCAGAGGCACCACCAGGCTCTCGGCGGGCGCGTCCGTTGCCGGCGCGGCGGCCACGGCCGCCGCGGGCGCTGCTGGTTCCGGCGCTGCTGGTTCCGGCGCTGGCGGCGTCGCGGCCGCCGGCTCGGCCTGCGCAGGTGCGCTAGCAGGCACGGTGTACCCACAGCTTGGGCAGGTGCTCGGCCCGCTCTCCGCCAGGGTAAAGACACGACCGCAGAGGGTACACTGCGTCTGCTGCATGAGCGCTCTCGCTTCTTTCTACCACTCGTCCCCGTACTCCTGCGCGGAGCGCGAGGACGGGCAGCCGATGATTGTGGCACTGCTGGCTCGCGTGGCCCGTGCCTAGATCCGCGCGGTCCGCAGCGCATGCCGGCTTGCGGCAACTCTATCATGCGCCTGGAAGCAGCGTCAAGCCGCCACGACCGGGTGGTAGCCACCACTGGGCGGGGATGGCCGACAGCGGACCCGCTGGCATTGCGCATGTGTGGGAGCGCATGGGGTTGTCCGCACGCAAACCGCCTGCGCTGCGAGAGGCCGTAACGCGTGGCGGCGCCAACGCGGATGGCCTGGCTATGGCGTGGCACCTGAACGCAAAAATCAGGTATATACCTGATTGGACGACCGGCGCGAATCGGCTACACTCTAGGCAGTACGAGCGCCGCATGCCCTCTACTTGCCTGGCGTCGGACGCTCAATCGCGCGGGAGCACAGTACGACAGCCCGTTTGGGTGATTGTGTCATCGCCGCCGCTTTGGTATAATGCTTTGGCTCCGCGCTCCGGGGAGGATGACTTGCTGATCCCCGGCACGTGCAGATCGTCTCGACCATCGCGATGAGCGCGCGGCGTAGATGCGCGGCGCACCCGGAGGAGGCAGTGTGAGCACGATGAATCGGGGCCTGCTGGACAAGGCCTGGGCGGGCGTCACGTCGAGCCAAGCCTGGCGCTCCATTTTCCGGCACGGCTATCCGGATACGCCCCTCAACCAGTCGCTGGTGATGATGGGCAACGTCTTCCTGCACCTGCACCCGGTGAAGGTGAGCCGCAAGGCCATGAAGATCACCTATACCTGGTGCCTGGGCGGCCTGTCCTTCTTCCTCTTCCTGGTGCTGACGATCACCGGGGTCTTCCTGATGTTCTACTTCGTTCCTGAGCAGCGCACCGCCTATTTGAACATCCAGCAGATCCAAAGCGCCGTCGCATTCGGCAACCTGGTGCGCAACATGCACCGCTGGGCCGCGCACTTGATGGTGGTGACGGTCACCTTGCACATGGTGCGCGTGTTCTATCACGGCGCCTACAAGCCGCCGCGCGAGTTCAACTGGGTCATCGGCGTGTTGCTGTTCTTCTTCACGCTGTTTCTCAGCTTCACTGGCTATCTGCTGCCGTGGGACCAAATTGGCTATTGGGCGATTACCGTCGGCACCAACATGGCGAGTTACGCGCCACTGCTCGGCACCCAGGCGCACGTAATACTGAACGGCAGCCCCGTCGGCGTCGGCCAGGCCACCCTGATTCGCTTCTATACACTGCATGTCATCGGCTTCCCGCTGGTTGCCGCCATCCTCATGGCCGTGCATTTCTGGCGCATTCGTAAGGATGGCGGCGAGGCTGGTCCGCCGCCGCCCTCGCGCCGCGAAGTCGAACAGACGCGCGGGCGTAGTAATGGCTCTACCATGTAGCGCATCTGGTGAAGGGGGACGCTGGCCGAATCGCGAGTCGGCCGGCGTGCCTGAGGGAGACGACCAAGGAGATTCCCATGGCGACAACAGAGCCGAGAACGGCGGCAGCGCAGAAGCGGTATCGCACGCTGGCGGTGGTCAAGCAGGAGGCCATCACACGGGTCGAGAAGCAGCTCGAAGACTCCGTGTTTGTCTGGCCGCATCTGCTGGTGCGCGAGTTCATGTCCGCGATGATAATGACGGTGATGCTCACCGTGGTCAGCATCGCGATAGACGCGCCCCTGCGCGAACATGAGAACCCGAACCTGACGCCGAATCCAGCCAAGGCGCCGTGGTATTTCCTGGGCCTGCAAGAGGAGCTGCACTACTTCCCGCCGACCATCGCCGGTGTACTCCTGCCGGGCTTCGCCCTCGTCGGGCTGGCGCTGCTGCCCTATGTGGACCGTAACCCCAGCCGGGCGTTCGAGGATCGCAAGCTTTCGATCGCGCTGTTCACCATGTTTGCGATCTTCTTCGCCGTAACGATTCTGGCGGGAAGCTTCTTCCGCGGCTCGGGCTGGGTCTGGATCTGGCCCTGGCAGCACATCTACTTTGACCTGTAATCGAGCGTAGGGGTGGGCGCTCCCATATTGGCGGACCGACCAGGAGCGACCCTACGGAAGAGGGGCATGCATGGGTATTGACACCTCACGCACACCGCAAGAGTACGAGGTGCTGACGGGTGGCGGCGCCGAGGCCGGCGAGCTTTCGCGCCGCGGGCTGAGCCGGCGCCAGATGCTGCGCCGCGCCGTGGGCCTGTCGCTAGGTCTGCTCGGCGGGATCGCCACCTACGACGCGCTGACGATGCTCTACCCGAATCTGGCCGGCCAGTTCGGCTCCAAGATCACGCTCAAGGACAAGGCGTCGTATCCAGCGGCCAGCCAGACGGCGGTGGCGATAGACGAGAAAGGCATCTTCTACGAGCAATCGGCGAAGGCGTACATCATGCACCTCTCAGGCGACGGCGCGCGCTTCGATCTCACTGGTGAGGCGCTCACCGCCAACATGGACGCGCAGAACTGGGTGAAGGACGGCGACGGCTCGTACTGGGTGGCGCTCTATCAGGTCTGCGTCCACCTCGGCTGCAAGGTGCCCTTCCGCAACGACTGCATCAGCTTCAAGTGCCCGTGCCACGGCTCGCACTACAATATGGACGGCGAGTATCTGGACGGTCCCGCGCCGCGCAGCCTGGACCGCTTCACCATGTCATTTGAAGGCGGCAACGTCGTGGTCGACACTGGCAAGCTCAATCAGCACATCCAGCGGCCCGACGCGCAGACGCGTATCCTGGCGGTGCCGGGCGTGCAGTGCGCCGCCTAGACGGCGGGCGGCGCGGCCACCTCTGGGCGAGACGAGGATAGAGGTAGATGGGAACGAATCGCGGGAATCCTGCCTTGCTGGTGGTTGTCGCCGGCGTGGCGTTGGGAGTTATTTTCGGCTTGCTGGGCTTCACCGGCGTGCTGTCAGGCCGCATTGGCTTTGGCCTGGCGGCGATATGCCTGGTGATGGCCGCGCTGATCTACCTCTTCTATTCGCGCAGCAGCGTCATCGAGAAGACCGGCTACGCTTCGCTCCTGTTCATCGTCGCCGTCGCGTTCGTCCTCCCGTTTTTGACGGTGACGCAGCAGCAGGACCAGCTTTCTGCGAGCGCGGCGCAGTACAACACGACGCTAGAGCGCGGCGCCGCCCTCTTTGGGCAGTATTGCGCCTCGTGTCACGGTTACCAGGGACAGGGCATCAACGGGCCACAGCTCAACAACAATCCAACTGTCGCCAAGTTGACCCCCGACGACCTGCGCGGCATCATCTCGGGCGGCGTCCGCAATCCCAACGACCCCAGCAAATTCCTGATGCCGGCCTGGCTCGATCAGTTTGGCGGATCGCTCACCGAGGAGGATATCGGCTATCTGGTGGCGCTGATCCAGTCCTCCAGTCCGTCCGTCCGCGCCCAAAACAACCTGGCCAACACCAACGGCTTCGATTACGTCCTCGGCTCGCTCACCAATCCGACCCAGATCGCCGAGTACAAGAAGGAAAAGGCGGGCGGCTCTAAGCCACCTGCCACCAGCTTCAACGATCTGACGGGGCAGGCGTCGGTCACGATCGACGCGAAAGACGACGCCACCAACACGTCGGGGTACGGCTGGCTCGCAGTGGGTGCGAAAGCTACTCCCCTTAGTGGCAACAATGCCAACATCACGATCAAAGTCGGCACGAAAGTGACGTGGGATAATAAGTCTTCGGCGCCGCATACCGTGGTGGAGGGTACGTCAGCCGCACCAGGGAAAGACTTCGGCGACTCGACGAAGATTCTGGCCGCGAACAGCTCGGACAGTTACTCGTACACGTTCACCAAAGCTGGTGATTTCCCGTTCTTCTGCAGCATTCACCCGGCCATGATCGGCTGGATCACCGTCGTCGCGGGATGAGGGCTTGGCGCTGGGAGCCGTCGCTCGGCTCGTCTCCGCTCACGCGAGGTGAAGCGACACAGTGCGGCTGCGGCAAGCGGGACGCATCGTCTGAAAGGGATACTGACCCATGCAGGTAACGGCAACGACTCCCGTGCGGGAGCATGAAAGGCCGATGTCGTGGGCGCGGGCGATCTTGATCGCCACCGGCTTCTTCTTCGTCACGGCCATCCTGACAGGCCAGCTCCCCGGCTACGTCTTCACTACCTCCACCCTCTCGACGCTCGCGCAGTTCGAGCAGGGCATGCTAGACCTCGCCCTCTTGGCGATCGGCATCGGCGTGCTCTGCTTCGAGATCTCGTTCCTCTACGATCCCAGGCCGCTGATTCCCTGGATTCTGTTCGCCGTGTTGGGCCTGGGCGCCAGCGTGGTCGGCCTGTTCCTGGTCTATATAGTCTCCGTCGGCCAGCCCGGCACCACTATCTTCGGGCAGCCTGGCTGGCCAGAGTTCCTGCCCTCAGCCAACTGGCCGACACCGGGCCAGTCGTATCTCTTCCATC
>Ga0070707_100005882_pt1 | contig 11440 bp, 4 predicted proteins | sample KBSK5502metaG_FD_65468 | JGI IMG/M metagenome (GOLD analysis project Ga0070707, IMG submission 65468) | Corn, switchgrass and miscanthus rhizosphere microbial communities from Kellogg Biological Station, Michigan, USA - KBS K5-50-2 metaG | ecosystem: Host-associated > Plants > Roots >... | reverse complement strand
GTCCCGGCATCAGCCCGAACTGTCGGAGGCCGAGGCGCGGCGCGTTCTGGTATGTCCCGCGGGCGTAGACGTTCCAGAAGTCCTGCGGCAGAGGCAATGTGCCGCGGAAGTCGACGACCGTCGTCGGCCGCACGACCAGTGATCCGAGGCCGAAGCGCGTCAGCGTCCAGGTCACTACCGCCGGCGACACCGGGAAGCCGGCGAAGGTTCCGGACACCTTCGGCTGTGGTGTATCGAATACCTCGGAGACGATCGAGATTCGGCCGCAGATCGCCAACGGGTCGAGCTGCGTCAGGCGCGATCCCTGACGGAACTCGATCGACGCGACGGTCGGCGGCAGGTAGTCACGGTACGGCGCGATGCCTCCGTCAGCGAGCGGATTCCAGATCTGGTTTCCACGCAACTCGCTCAGGTGAACATGACCGACTCCCTTGATGATGCGTCCGAGCATCGTTTGCTGCGCGACAACACGCTCGCCCTCGGTCACCCTCGGATCGATGTGGAAGTACTGAAAGGAGCGGCCCACAGCCGTGGCGACCGCGACGGCATCGCCACTTATGAGGTGCACGACACCGGACAGAACCGGATAGACCGGTGTTCCGTCGGGTGCTGCGATGTCGATTCCGTTGTGGAACAGGAACGTTCCGGGTCCAGCAATGCCGTTGTCGAACAGCGACACCTGGAATACCGTTCGCGGATCACCGAAGTTGCCGCGGACCGGATGTTGCACATCGAACGGCTTGACGGGCCACGGATAGGCCGACGCTGGGGGGCTCACGAAGGCGAACGCGCAAAGAGCTACGGCCTGTACCGCCAGCAGCTGCTTGAGCTTGCCCATCTTCGCCGTCCCTTCACTCGATGTGCTTCGAGCGTCGGATCAGGCGCTACCGAGCTGCTATCGAGCCGCTGCCGTTCACCTCCACGGACGTCCTTCGTTGACACATGCGGTCGTCCAATCGGCCGCCGCCGTCCGGCTGGCGAAGGGATACGGTCCGCCCGCGTGCTCGCGTTCCGGATCCTGGGCCCGATCGAGGTGCTCTCCGAAGAAGGGCCGGTTCGGCTTGGAGGCGCCAAACAGCGCGCAACGCTGGCGATTCTGCTGTTGCAGGCGAACCGCGTGGTGTCTGTCGACCGGCTCGCCGAGGACCTTTACGCCGGCGCACCGCCGGTTACCGCCGTCACGCAGGTCCAGCGGCAGATCTCCGAGCTTCGCAAGGCGATCGGCTCCGAGCCGGTGATCGAGACGCGCTCGCCGGGTTACGTCATTCGCCTGTCTCCCGATCAGCTCGACCTGAACCAGTTCGAGCGGTGGACGGAGGAGGCACGTCGCGCGCTTGCGCAAGGGGAAGCGCAGTCTGCTGCTGCTCAGCTGCGCCGGGCGCTCGGTCTGTGGCGCGGAGCGCCGCTTGCAGACCTTGCCTACGAATCCTTCGCGCAGACCTCGATCGGGCGCCTCGAGGAGATGCGGCTTGCGGCACTCGAGCGGCGAATCGAGGCTGACCTGGCAGTTGGCCGATGCCGCGAGCTCATCGGTGAGCTCGAAGAACTCGTCCTCGAGCATCCGCTCCGCGAGCGCTTCCGAGGTCAGCTGATGCTGGCGCTCTATCGCGCAGGGCGACAGACCGACGCGCTCGATGCGTACCGGCGAGCCCGGCAGATGCTCGTCCACGAGTTCGGCATCGAACCCACGCCCGCACTCCATGCGCTCGAGCGGGCGATTCTGGCGCAGGATCCCTCGCTCGAGCCGGACCAAGCTGCCGCCGCGCGCGCGGTGCCGGCGGCGCAGGCCGATCGCTCCATCCTCGTACTTCCTGCGGAAGATGATTCCGTCGATGCGCTGCTTACCGTTGCGGAGCCGCTCGCGGGACTCCCCGGAAGAGAGCTGATCATCGCGCGGCTGGTCACGGAGGAGAGCAAGCTCGCAGCTGCGACATCTGCGGCGAATGCACGACGGGCTTCCCTCTCGGTTGAAGCGCGGGTGGCCGCGTTCACGACGATCGATCCCGCCGGCGACGCGATTCGACTCGCGACGACGTATGACGTCGAGCTCGTTCTGCTCGAGGCCCCATCCGGTTTCGACGCGACCGTTGCCCCCGATGATGTCGCCGCTATCCTCCAGCGCTCGCCTGCCGACGTCGCATTCCTGACGGGCCCGGTCGACACTGCGGGCGGCGCCGGCGTGTTCGTTCCGTTCGGTGGTGGCGAGAACGACTGGCCTGCGCTCGAGCTCGGCGCGTGGTTGTCCGTCGCGGCCAACCTGCCGCTTCGGCTCGTCGGGACGAAGATGGCTCGTGCCGGCCAGCGCGATGCCAGCCGTCTGCTGGCCGATGCGTCGCTCGCTCTGCAGCGCGTCGTCGGCGTCGAGAGCGAGCCGCTCCTCGCGGAGCCGAGCGAGGCGTCGCTCGTTGCAGCGGTCGAGCCGGCGACGCTCGTCGTCGTGGGTATCTCGCCGCGGTGGCGACAGGAGGGCATCGGGGCCGCGCGACGTGCCCTCCTACGCGACGCTCGCCCTGCAACCCTGCTCGTGCACGGAGGGCCGCGCCCGGGTGGGCTCGCTCCGCGGGAGACCCGCACTCGCTTTAGTTGGTCGATCGACGCGTAGCTACCTCTTGCAGAGAGCTCCCAGGTCGACGATGCCGTACTCGGCCTGGAACACCTTGCAGCCGACGGTCGGTGAGAAGTATTCAGCCCAAACCCAACTCCCGTAGACGGCGAACGGCGCCATGCGCATGAGTTTCTCGTGAATCCGCTGGAAGGCGACGATGCGAGCTTGGCCTCTTAGCGCGTGCGCCCGCTCGAAATCCCTGCGGAAGGCCGCCGAGCGCCACGGTCCCGGGCCGAGCGCCGAGCCGTACACACTGCTACCGAGGGCTTGGTCGAGGAACGGCGCGGGGTCACGCTCGTCGCCACCGATAGTCACGAAGAGCAGATCCGCGCGCTCGTATCGGCCGGGGCATTGTTGGGATTCAATGACTGATGCTGCGATCCGGATCCGCGCGAGGTTCGAGCTGACGATCGCGGCGAGCTTTGGCAGCCTCGCGTCTCCGCAGATGGCGATCACGGCGTGCCGTCTCCGTCTGCCGGCGAGGCGACGAGCGGTTGCGACGTCCGGTCGGTCGAGCGGATACACACGCCCCGCCGGGAACCCCGGAACGGCAGGTGGCACGATCTGGTCGGCCGGAGAGTCGGCAAAGGCCGCCGCCAGGGCGCGACGGTCGAGCGCGTAGTTGACAGCGCGTCGCAGGCGGACGTCGCGGAACAACGGACGCTTGGTGTTGAAGACGATCGCGTCCGCGAGCGGTGCCTTGTATGGGTAGTACTGCTGCTTGCCGGCTCGGGCAGCAGCGCTCGTCGGGCCTTTGCGCTGGTCGAGCAGCCCACCGATCGTCATGAGTGGCGTCGTGTTGTCGAAGTCCTGGGGAAGGAGGTCGACGGCTCCTCCATCGGCCAGCGCGACAGCCTTCGGCGTCGGGATGTCGTTCGTGTAGACGATCCTCTCGGCCCGGCGGGGTCGCGGCCCGGAGTAGTTCGGATTCCGCTTCAGCACGGTGCGGTCACCCTGGATCGACGAGATGAAGTAGGGGCCCGCGGATGCGATCGGATGCACGGTGAATCCGTTGACGTGAATGGGAACCGAGAGAGGTACGGGACAGAACGCGAACATCGACAGTCGGGTGAGAAAATCGCCCGCTGGCTTGACGAGCGTGATCGCCAGCGAGTTTCCGCGCACTGCGATTCCGGTGATGTGCGCGGCCTCGCCTGCACGGTAGGCCGACACGCCGACGATGTCCGAAGCCAGCCGCGGGCCGGCCGAGTAGACGTTCTTCGGCGAGAGTGCGCGCTCGAGCGTGTGCCGGAACGTCCGTGTCGTCACCGCCTCGCCAGACGGAGGAGAGAACCGATAGCCGCGCCGGATGCTGAAGGTGTATGTGCGTCCGTCCGGCGAGACAGTGGGCATCGCGGCCGCGATCTCCGGCCGAAGATGGGTTCCGTCCGCCCCGGCCGAGTCCGGGTAGTAGAGGAGGTTCGCGCACGTGGCGTACATCAACTGCTGAACGGATCCCTTTCCGCCCATTGGATCCGGGTCGACCGCCGTGTCGGTCGGCGTCGAGACCCTGAGCTCCTCGCCCTTGATCGGCGGCAGCGGCGTGGGCGCCGCGGCGGCGGCCGTCCAGACGAGACCCGCGTGATAGAAGGCAGTGGTTGGTCGCGCTTCGGTACTGAGCCACTTCCGAACTCCAGAAACCGCGTCCAGAAGCGACACGGTCTTCGACGCGGTGTTCGCGACCCACAGTTGCCCGCCGCCGAACGAGACTCGTTCGGGATCAGCGCCGGTAGCAGGGCTTGCCTGGATGCCCAAGTCCTCCTCGCTCAGCTTGAACACAACGCCGTCCGGCAGGATCGGCGTCCAGACGGAGCCGCCTCCGACGGCCAGGTCGCTAAGCCAACCGTGCAGCTTCGCCTGATGCACGATCTTGTTGGCAATAGGGTCGATCTTCCAGACGCGGCCACTTCCCGGCTCGGCCGCCCAAATGGCTCCGTCTGCGAACACGAGCCAACGGGAGGCTGCCGGGAACCGCTGCAAGACGCGTCCGGTTCGCGGGTCGGCGCGGACGACGTCGCCGCCCCGTGCCAGCCAGAGCGATCCGTCCGCGTAGGCCGCTCCGCCCGCATTCGCTCCAGCCGGGTCTCCGCGGACTTCGAACCGTCCCGCGATCTTGCCGCTACGAGCGTCGATCCTAATGATCTCCTGTCCCACGTCCTGGAGCACCCAGACCGAGTTGTCTCCGCTCGTAATGCCGCCGGCCAGCCAGGGCAGCCGGCGTACAGCGGTAACCCTGCGCGTCGCGAGGTCGACCCGAACGAGGCTCTGGTTTATGGTGGTCACCCAGGCGGACGTCTTCGAGAAGGCGATGCCGCCCACGCCGTTCGCGAAGCCGGCGCGCCGTGAGCGGATCCTGCCGACGACCCGTTGCGTCCTAGCATCGATCAGGTTCAGCGCTTCGGGCCTTAGCGAGATCGACGGTGCCTTCGCCACCGGGTGAACGTTGGAGGATCGCGATGCGAGGACGCCGCCGATGGCCGCCCCCGCCGCGAGGAGCGCTGCACCTCCGATCACTAGCCGCCGACGGCGGAGCTTTCGACGCGTGAACGTCCTCCCGCCCAACGCTGCCCTGGCCGCCTGGGCCAGCTCGCCGCAGGTCGAGTACCGGTCGTCGGGCGACTTCGCGAGCGCAGCCGCGAAGACGGCGTCGAACGCTTCCGGGAGCTCGGGCCGCAGCTCCGTGATCTGCGGCGGCGGCTCGTTCAGATGCGCGAAGACGACCGAGAGCTCGCTCTCCCGGTCGAAGGGGCGCGCCCCGGCAAGGCATTCGAAGAGCACGCATCCCAGCGAGTAGACGTCGGCGCGGCCGTCGATCGGGCCGCCCTCGATCTGCTCAGGCGGAACGTAGTCGATCGTGCCCACGAAGCCGCGCTCGCCGGTCAGGCTGCTGACGGAAGAGACGTGCCGCGCCAGACCGAAGTCGCAGACGTAGGCGTGCTCCTCTCCGTCAGGCTCGGCGCCGACTAGGATGTTTCCTGGCTTCACGTCACGATGGACGAGCCCGAGCCGGTGCGCGGCGTCCAGCGCTTCGGCTACCTGTCCGATCAGGTGGAGCGCGCGCTGCGGCTCGAGCCGGCCCTCGTGGCGAAGCAGCTGGCGGAGGTCCGAACCCTCGACGTGAGCCATCGCGAGATAGAGGACGCCCTCCTGCTCGCCGGCAGCGAGCGTCGGGACGACGTGGGGATGGTCGAGGGTCGCCGCGAGTTGCGATTCCCGCAGGAACCGCTGTCGGAAGCGCTCGTCCCTCGCCAGCTCCGGCACGAGGACCTTGAGCGCCGCGAGTCGATGGCGAGTCGTGTCTTCCGCCAGGTAGACGGCGCCCATCGCGCCCTCGCCGATGAGCGACTCCACGCGGAAACCCCCCACGACAGTTCCGGAAGCGAGTTCGGATCGCATCGCCTGTCACGAGCTTGACGAGGGACGGGACGACCTTCAAGGCACGTCACGGATTCGATCGAGGCGCGACTCGGCCGCATGTCGCGCTAGCCGGCGTACCGGTTGCTCGACCTAGGACCCAACCTCCGCCTGCTGTTCAACGCCTGTTGCGTGCGCGGTACGCTCGAGCCACGGCTTCGCCCCGAGCCGCTCGAAGATCTCGCGCGCCTCGTCGAGCCCGTCCGCGTCGCCCTGCTCGAGCAGCGTCACCGCGAGCCAAAACGGCAGCTCGAGCTGCCGGAAGAGGGCGGCGGCGGCCGAGTAGCCGGCCGGATCGTCGGTCAGCCGTGCCCGGAACCGCATCGCGTGGGCGTCGAGATACGGCGGCCGGCGTCCCGGCGGAATCTCGTCGACCAGCCGCAGCAGCTCCTTGGCCTGGTCGGCGTCACGGAGTGCGATCGCCGCCTCCATCGCGTGGACGAAGCCTTGCTTCGGGCACTGGTGGCTGAGGCCGTACTGGCGCACGACGTCGATCGCGTCGACGCCGTCCTGTAGCGCGTCGGCATGGCGACCCTCGGCTGCAGCCAGCGCCGCCTTGGCGGCCGAGTAGGCCGAGCGATCCTGCGGGTCGGAGGAATCGGTCAGCCGCGCGTACAGCGAGAAGACGCGCCGCGCTTCGTCCAGGTTCCCCCGGTGGATCTGGAGCTCGACGATCGAGCTGAGCGGGCTGAGGAGGAGACCTGCTGTCTGGATCTGCTCCTCCGGCAGCTCGGAGAATGCGGCCAGCGCCTCGTCCCAGCGGCCGAGCATGTAGAGGGCGTAGGTCGACTCGCTGATCACCGACCAGCCGCCCATCCGGTCACCGATCTTCCGTGCGACGGCGAGACCCTTCTCCTGGTAGCCGACCGCGTCGGCGTAACGATCGCGATGGAACGCGTTGTCGGACAGGAGGAAGTAGCACCTTCCCTGCGCTTCGGCTTGGTCGCTGTCGAGCGCAATCTTGAGGGCGTGGTGGAGGAACGCGAGCGCTTCCTGCGGCCGGCCGCGCGAGTGCGCCATAGCGCCCTTGGCTATGAAGCCCCGGACGAGGACACTCGGGAGCCACAACGATTCGGCGATCTCGAGCGCGGGCTCGATCCGCTCGGCCGCCTCGTCGATGTGACCGAGACTCCAGTGCGCCATCGCCACCCGGGCGGCGAGCTCGGCGACATCCTCGTCCGGCTCGTCGCGTGCAATGACCGCGTATGCCCGCTCCATCCGCTCGAGTGCTTCAGCGAACCGACCGGTCCAGCGCTCCACGTCCGCGAGGCGGCCAGACACCCGCGCGGCGTCGTGCGTGTCTCCCTCGCCCTCATAGAGCCCGATCGAGCTCTCGTAGAGCTGGATCGCGGCCTCGGCGGCGCCGTGCTTCCACGCCATCTGCCCCGCCCGGTCGAGTAGCCGCGCCCGCTCGCGCGGATCGTCGCTGAGCCCGGCGGCCTGCTCGAAGTACCGTTCTGCCTCCTCGCTCGCAGCGAGTGAAGCGGCACGCTCTCCCGCGCCGGCGAGACGGTCCAGCGCTCTCGCCTTGATCTCCGCCGCGTCGGCGGCGTCGGGCGCCGCCTCGTAGGCGTTGACGCAGTGCGAGGCGACAACCTCGACGACCTCTTGCTCGGGAGACTGCTCGAGGAAGGCTGCGGCTGCGAGATGTCGTGCCTTGCGATCGGATCTCGCCAGCGTCTCGTAGGCGACCCGGCGCAGGAGATCCTGGAGGAATCCGTACTGGCCGTGCTCGGGCGAGCGCGGGTCGGCCTGCAGCGAGAGCACCTCCTTGCGGGCGAGCGATTGGAGCAGTGACGCCAGCTCGGCCTCGGCGATGCCGCTGAGCGCCGCGAGGCCCGCGCGGGTGAAGGTCTTGCCGAGCACGGCCCCGTCCTGGAGAACGCGTCGTTCCTCCGGCGGCAGCCCGTCGAGCCTGGCAGCGATCAGCGCGTGCAGCGTCTCGGGGATGTCGAGCTCGCCGAGCTCGCCGCTCGGACGGTAGACGGGCCCGTCCTGGACGAGCAGCTCGCGGTCGAGCAGCATCCGCACGGTCTCGACGGCGTACAGCGGCACGCCTTCGGCCCGTGCGAGAATCTGCCCGCGCACGGGGGCCGGCAGCCCGGGCACGAGGCCGGCGAGCAGCTCCTCCATGGCCTGCGGCGACAGCGGCTCGAGGTAGAGCGACGAGAAGTTGCGCAGGCCGGCGCCCCAGCTGGGGCGGCGTTCGAGCAGCTCGGGGCGGGCGAGCGTCAGGATCAGGAGCGGCCGGTTGCGCGACCACTCGAGCAGGTACTCGACGAAGTCGAGCAGGCTCGTGTCGGCCCACTGCATGTCCTCGAAGGCGAGCACGGTCGGGTGCGTGTCCGCGAGCCGCTCGAAGAAGAGCCGCCACGCTGCGAAGAGGTCTTGCTTGTCGCGGGCCTGGTGGTCACCGATTCCGAGCAGGTGCGCGAGGCGCGGCTCGACGAAGGCACGCTCCTCCGCGTCGAGCAGGTGCTCCTCGAGGGTCGTGCGGAGCTTCGCGAACGCGCCGGCAGGATCCTCGTCCTCGCCGATCCGGCAGCGCATGCGGACCATGTCCGCGAGCGCCCAGTACGTGACGCCCTCGCCGTAGGCGAGGCAGCGGCCTCGGTGCCAATACGTCGTGTCCGCAAGACCGTCGAGGTACTTGTAGAACTCCCAGCCGAGCCTCGACTTGCCGATGCCGGCGATGCCGGTAACGGAGACCAGGTGCGCCTTTCCCTCCGCCGCGCAGTTGTGGAAGAGGTCTTTGATCTGGCGGAACTCGCGGTCACGGCCGACGAACGGCGCTTCGAGCCCCTCGGACTTGAGCGCGCCGCGTGCGCCCGAGACGACGCGGAGCGCCTTCCAAAGCGGGACGAGGCCTTCCTTGCCCTTGAGCTCGTGCGCGCCCGCGTCCTCGTAGACGACGGTCGGCTCCGTGGCGCGCCGCGTCGACGCGCCGACGTAGACGGCCCCGGGCTCGGCTGCGGCCTGGATCCGGGACGCGGTGTTGACGAGGTCGCCGGCGACCATGCCCTCTCCCTCGGCTCCCAGCGTGACAGCCGCCTCGCCGGTCAGCACGCCGGCGCGGGCCCGCAGCTCGGGCGCGCCCACCTCGTCGCCGAGCGCCGAGACGGCCGCGACCAGGTCGAGGGCGGCTCTCACGGCGCGCTCGGCGTCGTCCTCCGTCGCCGTCGGCGTCCCCCACACCGCCATCACCGCGTCGCCGATGAACTTCTCGACCGTACCCCCATAAAGACCGATCAGGCGCCGGCACGTATCGAAATACCTCGAGAGGAGCTCGCGCACGTCCTCGGCGTCCTGGCTGTCGGACAGGGTCGTGAAGCCGACGAGGTCAGCGAACAGCACGGAAACGAGCCGGCGCTCGGCCGGAGGCTCGCGGGGGGCGGCGGGTGGGGGTACGACCTGAGCAGCGGCATCGAGCGTGGCACCGCAGTCACCGCAGAACTTCATGCCGGGAGGATTCGGACTCCCACATGCCGGACAGGCAAGGGCGAGCGAGCTCCCGCACACGCCGCAGAACTTCTTGCCCTCGGGGTTCTCTGTGCCGCAGCTTGGACAAAGCATCCCGCTAGGAGCCTACTGCTCGCGGCCGCAGGAGCTGGGCTTCGGCTCGGGCAGATCTGCCTCAGACAGCTCGGGAACTCAGCTTGTTAGACGCCTTTCGAAGCAGGCCTCTTCCCGCAGTTTGCGGCCCATCTCGACGGTCCGCTGTTCCGTTGTTTCTCCGCTGGGAGCGGCCTGGGCCTATTCCAGTCCGCCGATGTCGAGCACGACGGTCTTGAGGTCGCTCATGTCCAACATCGTGTAGCGACCGCCGATCCGGCCCCAGCCGGTCTGGGTGCCGGCCGCGCCACCGAACGGCTCGTGCGCCTCCCAGTAGTCCGTGGAGTCATTGACGACGACGTTGCCGACGCGGAGGTTGTCGAGGTACTTGAACGCGCGCTTCAGGCTCGATGTGTACACCGCGGCTTGGAGTCCAAGATGCGAGTCGTTGGCGACCGCAAGCGCCTCGTCATCCGACCGGACGCGGATCAAGGGCACGATCGGCCCGAACGTCTCCTGCCGGTTGATCAGTGTGTCGACCCCGACGTCGGTGACGACCGTCGGTTCGTAATAGAGCCGGGTCGGACGACCGTCGGCGCGCGAGCCTCCGAGGACCACATTCGCGCCCTTCTCGACCGCGTCCTCGAGGTGCAGGTCCATCTTGTGGGCGGTCGGTTCGTTGTTCATCGGGCCGACGAGCGTCGACTCGTCGAAGGGATCGCCGAGCGGCCACTCCGCCGCTGCCTTCAGCACCTCGTCGAGGAAGGCGTCGTGCACCTGCTCGTGCACGAGCACGCGCTCTGTCGCGCAGCACACTTGGCCGGCACAGAAGAAGCCGCCGAAGACGGCTCCCTTGGCGGCACGCGCGAGATCAGCGTCCTCGCAGACGATCACGGGTCCGTTGCCGCTGGCCTCGATCAGCGACCTCTTCAGGCCCGCCGCGCGGACGATCTTGTCGGCGGTCGCGTGCGAGCCGACGAATCCCACCGCGTCGACGCCTGGGTGAGTCACGAGCCGCTCGCCGACGTAGCCGGCGCCGTAGACGACGTTGACGACGCCCTCCGGCAAGCCCGCGTCGGCCATTATCTGCGCGAAGTTCGCCATCGCGACCGGCGTCCACTCGGACGGCTTCATCACGATCGTGTTGCCCACTGCGATCCCGGGCGCGATCAGCTCGACCGGGATGAGCGTCGGGAAGTTCCACGGCGTGATGCCCACGTAGACCCCGTTCGGCTTGCGGAACGTGAGGATGCGCTTGTTCACGTCCTGCGACGGGATGATCGCCGTCTCCATCCGCTTGACGTCCTCCGCTGCGATGCGGAAGTTCTCGGCCGTCTCGTCGATGTCGCCCAGCGCTTCAGCCGCGTAGGGTTTCCCCTGCTCCAGGGAAAGCTCGCGGGCGAACTCCTCGCGCCGCTCGTCGATCAGGTCGGCGATCGCGTGGCAGATCTTCGCGCGCTCCCAGGGTGAGAGCGCAGCCCACCCCGGCTGGGCCTCGCGTGCGGCTGCGACGGCGCGGTCGACATCCTCGACGCTCGCGTCGGGCACTTCGGCGATCGTCTCGCCGGTAACCGGCGAGACGATCTCGTGGACGCTGTCGCCGGTAGAGGCGACCCACTCGCCGCCGACGAAGTTCTGGAGGGTACGGACCGTGACGGCCATGGGGCTCCTTTCCGACTCCGGAAATGTGGCAGTACTTGCGCGGCGAGTCAAAAAGCGCGCAGGACGATCCCACAGTGTGGATCCTGAAGCACCAAGAGCCCGGACCTCGCTGACATCCTTACGATGCTGGAATGACACGCTACTTGCACACGATGTACCGGATCACTGATCCCGAGAAGAGCCGCAGGTTCTACGAGGCGCTCGGCT
>Ga0070707_100005881_pt1 | contig 11440 bp, 16 predicted proteins | sample KBSK5502metaG_FD_65468 | JGI IMG/M metagenome (GOLD analysis project Ga0070707, IMG submission 65468) | Corn, switchgrass and miscanthus rhizosphere microbial communities from Kellogg Biological Station, Michigan, USA - KBS K5-50-2 metaG | ecosystem: Host-associated > Plants > Roots >... | reverse complement strand
TTTCTCAAGCTCATCACTTGACCAGCGGCTTCGCGCGTGCTCCGCGGAATCCCACACGCCCACGATGTAAAGGGCGCCATCTCCGACCGCGCAGTGATGGCGCAGCTCGCCGAAGGATGTAGCCCCTCCTCGGCTCATGATCAGCGCGTGCCCTCGGTCGTACGAGCGGGTCAACTCGTCCACGTCGCCGTCAAACCGTGCAATCAACAGTGCTGGCATTCCTTCCCTCCTTGGGCGCGGTGCAATCCGCCATCATCCCCGATGACACCCGCGCGCGTGGTCGGCTGATACAAGCTGGGACGATCGAGATTCTCGACTGGTTCAGATCAGCAAAGAAGTCAGCTCGTGCACGACTTCGAGAGCCGGCATGACCTCACTCACATGATCCACTGAGAGGCCGGCGTAGCACGCCATCGTCATCGGAGCTTCGGCCGCCGCGGAGGGAGGGGATGTGCTGCGGTTGCCTACGCTGATCGCCCCCTCCAGCGACGAGCGCAAGACACGAACGAATGCCGGCCACTGCCCGTCGCCGTCGAAATGGTCTGTCAGAACAGTGTCGTCCGAGGTTGCCGCGATCAGCGCTTGTACGTAGGCGGGATGTGCGTCGCATTCAGGGCAGGCAAGGAACCGAGTGCCGATACGTACGGCGTCCGCGCCGCCAGCGATCAACTGCGCGACGCGCTCGGCGTTTCCGATCCCTCCGGCTGCCACCACCGGTACCGAAACGGCGTCAAGCACCGCGGCCACGAGCTCGTCAAGTGGCTGGCTGCCACGGACATGGCCGCCTGCCTCGACGCCCTGGGCAACAACAAAGTCGCAACCCGCATCCGCTGCCGCCCGCGCCTCCTCGGTCGAGCCGACCTGCCATGAGACCAGAGCCCCTGCAGAGTGAGCAGCGGCCACGATCACAGCTTGCGGCTCGCCCCAGAAGAACTCCGCTACGCGCAGGCCGCGGACGTCCTCGACCACCTTCTCCAGCGCTGGAAGGAAGGGGATCAGGAACCCCTTGCCCAACGCAGCCGAACCGGGCTCGGGCACCCCGACCCTGCGCGGCACCATGCCCAGGCCACCCGCTTTCGCGACTGCGTTCGCCAGCACAAGAGTGCCTACCCCGCCCAGAACGGCGAGCTGGAAAGGAAGCCTACAGCCGACCAGCTCCGTGAACCGCGTACGCACGGCACTATAGTGACCGAGGCACCGCGTGTCTACCGGCCGAGGCTAATCGGGCCGCCCGCCGATGGCTACGGTTCGCGTCGTGTGAGCTTTGGTCCACACACGAATTGTGCAAAATCGCGTACAGTAGGCCAGTGGCAAGGACAGTCCCCTTCTCGGACGCGCGAGCCCACCTCACCGAGTTGTTGGACGAGATCGAGGAGATTCGCGAGCACATAGTCATAACTCGTAACGGGCGGCCTGCTGCTGTTGTGATGTCAGAGGCTGAGTACGAGTCCCTGATGGAGACGCTTGAGGTTCTAAGCGATCCTGAAGTAATGGCAGCTCTGAAAGAGAGCGAGGAAGACGTTGCCGCTGGTCGCGTGAGTCCGTGGGATGAGGTAAAACGAAAGCTCGGCCTTGCCTGATCTCGTTCTGACAAGACGAGCAGTCGAGGATATGAAGAGACTCCCGGCGTCAATCCGTGATGCGGTAGCCAACGTCGTGGAACGACTGGGCATCGAGCCTCGCCTTGTTGGCCGCCCATTACTTGGTCGCCTGCGCCCCCATTGGTCAGCGCGAGTCGGCAATTACCGAATTCTCTACACGCTCGAAGGTTCGCTGGGGAGAGAACGTGTCGTGGTCAGAGCAGTACGCCACCGGGCGGTCGCCTACGGGCGTCGCCGCCGACGGCGATGAGGGATTTCACGCCGCGGGCGCGCCAAATCGGCGTCAGGCCTCGAGGCGGAGCTCAGCGCCAGCCGCGCTCGCCGCGAGGACCATGGATCTCCGTAAAGGTTGAACTTGTCGGGGGTCGTGGGGAGCGCTGCTGGCCGCGACCAGGTCGAGTCTTTGCTGCAGCCGCGAATCACTCGTTCGCCGACCTTGGTGCCGCAATTGACGATGCGTTTGCGCGATGGGACAGGTCACACCGTCACGAATTCGAGCTTGCCGATGGCACTCGCATCGGGATGCCAGATCCAGATGATGAGCCAGTCGAGGACGGCCGCCTCGTCAAGCTTGCTCGCCTCAAGCCCGGAGAGCAGTTCGTCTACGTCTTCGACCTCGGTGACGATTGGGCCCATCTATGTACGGTGGGCAATTCGCCACTAGATCCGGTCGACACCCTTGGCTCGGTTCCCGATAAGCCGCTTCCCTACTTCGGTTGGGGTGCGATACCGGATCAATACGGCAGGGCATGGAGCGCAGACGATGGCGAGACTCCGCTTCCACCCGACCCTGAGCTAAGGGACCTACCTCCGCTTCGGCCCGACTGGGGACCTGGCCGGCAGAGCTAGCATCACCCCGATCTCGTCCGGCCACCGAGTCAGAGCGCGAGGCGCGGCCAGACGACGACTGGATCCGGGTTCGCGTTGCGGAAACCGCGGCCCACTAGGCCGGGAACGGTCACGCAGCCTCCATGCTCGCGCGTTCGAGAGGGACCGTGCTCGGCGCCCAACTTGGCTTGCGTGGTAGTTGCGGCTGAACTAGGCTGCGATCAGTTGGAGCCGATAAGAGTGAAGTGGGTTCCGTCGTGCGCATGAGCAGGCTCTGGCGGCTCGAACTGGTCATAACACTTGCCGCAATCGCGGTGCAAGGCTGCGGCGGCACCCCAACAACGACATGCGCCGGTCCCAGCGGCTACCCTCAGACGCGCTACGGAACCTGGGCTTGGGACCAGTCTGCATGGGTGCAGCAAAGCCAAAAAATGGTGCCGGGGCCGCTCGTTTACGACGACGCCACGAAACAGATACTTGCTTATGACCCTGACCCGCATGACGAGTGGGGACTGTGGGAATTCTCACGAGGCTCATGGGCTTTTGTCGGGCGCCCGGCGAACCCTCCCGTTGCAGACGTCACAGGGGGAGTCAATGTTTACCTTGCATATGACGCTAATCGCAAGAGCCTCCTCCTTTTCCAATGCGTGACCGACTCGAAATGCGAGACACTGACCTGGGACGGAACGAGCTGGCAAACCGTCCAGACCTCAGTCGACCCCGGCTACTTGAGCGGCGCGAGCATTGTCTACGACGACATTCGTCGCGTGATCGTGTTGTTTGGCGGAGCAAATTTCGAGCAAGAGCAATCAAAGAGGACGTGGTTGTGGACCGGCGCGGCATGGGTTCTTGCGAATCCAACTACGTCTCCACCGTCACGAACGGAGGGCGCCATTGCGTTTGATAAACGCCGTGGAAAGGTCGTCCTCTTTGGCGGCACGACTAACTTCTCTCCTTTTGGGCCGCTGGACGACACATGGTTGTGGGACGGCACAACCTGGTCTCAGGTTGCGCCAAGCCTGAGCCCCCCAACAGCCACGGCGCATATGACCTTCGACGCAGCGAGTAATCAAATCGTGCTGGTAAGCGGTACCCAGACCTGGGTTTGGGACGGCCAGAACTGGTCAATGCAGGACGAGTCAGTGGGACCACCGCCCGGTGGCCAATTGACCTACGACGCAGATCGGCGTGAGGTCATTCTTACGGTGAACTATCCACCGTGCGTCTTCTTTGGTCCGTGAGCCGCATCGGCCCGAGTCCGTCAGTGTCAGACCATCGCTCACTTCTCGTGCCATTTGATTTCCGAGCCCGGTGAGCTGGATCGGAGGTCGTCATTCGGGAAACGCGCCCCAACGGTCCGCAAATTCGGGACGAGTCGCCGAGGCGGGCTCAAGCCACATAACTGCCCGCCTTATGCGCGGAACTGCCGATCTTGACGCACAGCGATCAGGGCTAATTGCCGCGGATCCGGTGGTTCGAGTCCACCGCGGCCCACACAACTCGACTCACTGGCGGTGCGGACGGAAGTCGAGAAGCCACGCGGCGTCCGGGTAATAATCGCGAAGGATCCACGCATCGAAGTCGCGCGCGACTGGAAGTGCAAATTCGCCGCTAAGCATCCACACCTGTCCACCCGCTGACCCCGTCACGACGAGAACATGATCCATTCCATCGCCATCAGTGCCCAGGGGAAGGGTTCCATGGTCATGTGCGTCGTGGTGAAGCTCGCGGTTTGCCGGATTCTTCAGATCATCCGTCCCGTCCCACAGCCAGAATTCAGTCAGTGGGAAGGGCTGAGCCAACGAGCCGGGACGGACTATGTGATAGCTATTGGCGCCGGCTGGTTCACCCAGCGGAACCAAACCGTAATGCGGCGGTCCCACTGCCCCATTAGCGGCGTCGGCTACGAATGCCCTGTATCCATCCGGAAGGGAGATCCGGTGCTTTGACTCAAACGCCGCTACCGCGTCCTCGCCCGCCGCGCCACCTGAACGCCACTTTGGGCCAAATTCTGTCTCCATGGCTGAAGCTAGCTCGCTTGCGCTCGCCATTTAGCGCCATTGTCCCGGCTTTCTAGGACGGTGGCTCACACCTGCTGTGACTCGGTTTGAGCGCCCTGAGCCTCCCGGTCAGGTCGAGAGCACCGAGGCTGATCAGCTCACCCAATACCGTCGGCCGGTTCGCGTTACGGAAACTACGGCCCACCACCCTCGAGTCCAAATCCTCCGGTCCGCAGGTAGCTCTTTCGATCGCCTGTTCTTTCACCCTTGACACCCTTTATGGTCAGGTCGATAGTCAAGCCAACCGTCGGCAAGGAGACGAAGACAGTCAGTGGAGGGCAAGACATGGGCAGCAACAAAGCCAGGCTGTCGCAGGCGGAGAAGATCGCCCGAGTACGGGAGGCGTACGCGGCGGGCAATGCCGGCAATATCGAAAAGTCCCTTGAGTTGTTCAGCGAGAGTCTTGTCTTTCACAGCCCGGTGTTCCCGCAACCCATAGGCAAGGACACCCTGCGAGCCGCAACGCAGCGGATCCTCGAGCGGACCGATGAATACCGTTTGGAACCCCACGACATTCTTGCCAATGACGATCACATCGTCGCCCTGCTCACCGTCCATGGCCGCCGCGGCGATAGGGTGTTGGAGGAACGGGGAGTATGGGTCATGCACATGGACGACGAGGGAAAGGTCAACGAGCTATGGGCAGTTACTGACCCAAAGCCGCACCTGGCCCTTTGGGGCGATGCCTAAGGTTTAGCCGCCATCTGCGGACTGACGGTGATGGTGCCGGCTTGAATACCGCGCCCGCGTTCTCAGTCTGGAAACCAAGTCCACAACGGTGCGGATAACTCGCCACGTCCGAACACAGCCCTCGACGCCAAGCCCTATAACGCAGGCCCAATCAGCCCAGGCGGATCAGTTGGCCCTGTATCCGTACTTCGCCTTTCGCGTTGCGGAGACTACGGCCCAACACGCTTTCCGTAATCACCCCCTTCGAGGACGGCGAAATCTGATCGCTGTACAGGAGACGCAATCCGAGCGCATCGGTGTAAAACGGCAGCGCCACTGGCATGTCCCGAAGCAGCAGATTCACTGTCAGCCTCTTGAGCAACCGGCCGTACTCATACGCCCGCATCCACGGGTCGCCTGTTCGCTCTCCAGTGACGGCGTTTCGCTCGTTCGGTCGAGCCTAGCTCGTCGTGCAGTCGATAGGCCTGACGGGTGCGCCCCCAACCGAGCCGGGGCAGCTATCGCCCGACGGGACCTGGCGATGGGACGGCACGCGATGGGTCCCCGCTCAGCCGCAGCGCCCTGCGCGCCGGCGGTCTCGGGTATGGGTGTGGCTCCCCGTCGGCTGCCTGACGGTTCTCCTCCTCACCGGCGCCGGAGTCGGTTATGGGATGTACTCCTGGGTCCAGGGCTTCTTGCACGGGACGGTCACATGCCTGCCCTCCGACTTCCCCAGGTACCCGGGAGCCGTGTATGCGGACCAGACCTATGAGCTGAACGGGGCGTATCCCGGAAACACGTGCCATGTTGTGCTCGAGTCGAACGACGATGTCGCCACCGTCACCGCGTTCTACGAAAGCAAGCTGAACACCGGGGCCTGGCAGGTCACCTCGAGCGGCACACAAAGCGGACAGGTCACCTTCCAGCCGGCCAGAAGCGACGCGCCGTTCGGCACGGTCCAGGTCGGTGTCAGCAGCACCCATACGGAGATCACGATCGATACTTTTACCTCCACCTGCCTACCACTGAATTTCCCTAACTATCCAGGGGCTAAGTTCGGGGGAATGGCAAAGGAGACTGCGGCGAGAAACGAATGCCACGTTGTCCTTGTGACCAACGATGGCGTGGTCGCCGTCACCGCCTTTTACAAGAGCCAGCTGAACACGGGCAGGTGGCAGGTCACCTCGAGCGCCGGCAACCAGGTCGGCTGGCGGCTCACGAATGGCAAAAGAACCGACGCTTCCGGCACGGTCGCGATCACGGTTAGCGACGATCGCACGGAGATCGATGTCGCTGCTTACTCATGACGTTGGAAAACGAAGAGAAATTCTTTAAGCCCCTCACCCCAACCCTGCGCGCGGAGCGCGATCAGGACGGCGCGCAAGTGCGCGCTTCGCCCATTTGATTGCTCCCCTGCGGGGAGAGGGAGACTAAGGAGCAACGGTGGTGCTGGTGTGATCCTCCCTAAAGACCGCGACCCGCGTTTCGTGACGATCCGCCGCGGTGGGACCCTCACCGACTCCGATCACCAGCTCCTCGCCCTGTGGGCGGCATCGTGCGCGGAGCACGTCCTTGACCTCTTCGAGTCGGCTCAGCCCGAGGACCCGCGACCGCGTCAGGCGATCGAGCAGGCCCGTGCCTGGGCGCGCAGCGAGATCACCATGACCCAGGCTCGTACGGCGGCCGGCCATGCAAACGCCGCGGCCAGAGACCTGAGTGGGGCAGCACGGCATGCCGCGTACGCGGCAGCCCAGGCCGCGGCTGTCGCACACGTCGCCGCGCACGAGCTCGGTGCGGCCGCCTATGCGATCAAGGCCGCGCGTGCCGCCGCGACGTCAGGAGAAGGCGAGAGCGCAGGGCGACTCGAGTGCCGGTGGCAGCGCGACCAGCTCCCGGAGGCGATTCGCGAGCTCGTACTCGACGACGAGCGGTTGCGCAACGACATCTGCTGGTCGGTGTTCGATGCTGAGTAGGCATTCCATTACGCGAACCGCAAGCCGACAACGTAGGACCACACGTACTTCGCCTATGTCGGTCTACGCGCTACAGGCGAAATAGGCCAGACGAGTTACCTCGTGAGTTCGAGGATCAGTCAGCCACACCACGACTGTTGCTCCATACGTGCGCCCTGGGTTGACGTTTGCCGCCACTGAAACGTGGACGTATCCCCCCGAAACTGTCACGGACAGACCATTCAATGGCTTAACCGTACAGCCCAAGGGAACGCATTCCTCAGTCGAGTACGAGACTGTAGGCGTCACGCCTGGCGTTCCGCCAGAGTATGAGTATCGTGTGCTGCAGCCGGTCGTAAGACTGCCGCAAGTGGCATCGGAGTAGCTCCAGATATGGCCCGCCGGTGGAGGGCCTCCTCCGGGATAGTTGTATGGCGGAAACGCTATCGCGCCCCAGATGTCATACACCCGCCCGACCGTAGCCGTGGCACCAAGCCCATCGGTTACCGTGACGGTGAAGCTGTAGTTCCCCGTCGAGCTGAACGTTCCCGTCAAGGACAGACCGCTCAGGCTCGTGCCTGTGGGCACCAGACCCGACGTCACCGTATAGCCGAACGGGCCAGCACCGCCGGACTGGGTGGCAAAGAGAGAGCCGCTGGCGCCCGATCCTTTTCGGATGGTCGTAGTGCCGGACTGGATAGGGCTGACTGTGAGCTTTGGCACGATGTGGATCGCTCCGCTCACGTTGGCGGTCGCCTTGCTTGCGTCCATCACCTCGAGGCTGAACGCGAAGGTGCCCGCGGCGGTGGGAGTCCCCGAGATTGCCCCGTCTTGCGAGATGCTCAGGCCCGCCGGCAAGGCGCCGTCGCTGACCCTCCACAGGAAGGGCTTATCGCCGCCCGTTGCCTGGATCGTGACGGGTGAATAGGCTAGACCGACTTCTCCCGGTGAGAGGGTTGGCCCGGGTATGGTCAGGGGCGTGGGTGCGGCCGCGGGGGACGCGTTTGGCGTTGGGGTAGTAGTCGCGCTCGAGGTCGGTGGCACCCGGCCGCACGCGGCCAAGACCAGTATCAAACCCGCCAGCAAAACCCCGAGTCGTGCCTTGCGCACGATGCATCACCTCTTGAGACATGGTGTTCGACAGCGGCGCGTGCGCCGAGGGCCGAAGGTCCTCCCACGAGGGTGACCACCGCCCTCCCGTCACATAGGGCTCTGGCTCACCTCGATGGAGGCACGTTCACATTTGATTCCGCTGCCGCGGCGCAGTGGCGGCAGTCGCTGCCTCGCGCTACGGCCGGCCAGTTTTTACTAGACTATAATTCTGGTCTATGGAGACTATCCCTCTCGCTTCGGCCAAGGCCAAGCTTTCGGAAGTCGTCGCTCGCGTTGAGCGTGAGCAGGATCGCGTGACGATCACTCGCAATGGCCGACCCGTGGCGATGATCATCAGCCTGGACGACATCGAGGGGCTCGAGGAGACCCTGGAGATTCTGTCGGACAAACGCCTGATGAGAAAGATCCGGGCTGGGATCGCGGCCGCCGAGGCTGGCCACACCATCCCGATTCAGGATGTGAAGGCGCGCCTGAAGGCGCGATGAGCTCGCGGCGATGGCAAGTAGTCATCGCCTCGCCTGCCGCTCGCGACGTTGACCGCCTGCCGATGAAGATTGCGGCAGCCGCGCTCGAAGCGATTCATTCGATCGGAGCGGATCCGCACCGCATGGGTAAGCGTCTGCACCTCGAATTGAAAGGTCAATGGTCAGCCCGGCGTGGGCCTTACCGGATTATCTATTCAATTGACGAATCGAGTCACACGATCACCGTGACGGCGATCGCCCATCGCGCCGACGTTTATCGTCGGGCGCGCCGAAGCTGATCAGCCTTCCGACTGTCATTGGCTGGACCGCGTTACGAAAAGCCTCAGACCTCGCTGGGGGCGCCATCCAAACAGTGTGGCCCGCCACCGAAGACGTCGGAGATGGGTCACGGGTGCTGGCGGTTTTGAACTCGGGGATTAGACTGCGGCCCGTGCCCGCATGGATTTCCAAGCCTAATGGCTACATTTTTGCGTTTGCCTTATTTGCGTTCCTACTGGTTGCTCAGGGCATCAATTGGGCAGAGCGTGGCGCCCGCACCAGTCCTCGTCCAGACGGCCTGAAAGGTCGGCTTCTGAGTGGGATGCAACAGAGTAATGCTGGTCGCCGATGGCTTCGACACCCGTGGCTGGTTGGCAGCGGCATCTTCGCCCTGGCCGTCCTCGAAGCTGCGCTTTTCAACGCCCTTGTCAGGCTTTAGAGGTTGGTCTAACGCTACGTCCGAGCCAGAGCCAGAAGCCACTGCGGAGGTGCTGGTGATTCGCGGATGAAAGCCAGCAGGGCGGATCCGGTCTCCAGTGGATCCGTTCGAAACTTCGCGAAATCGTCGTCGCCTCTCGGTGATGCACGGAACTCCAGCACCTCTCGACCGTGCTCGGTGCTTCGATACGACAGGCGGTTGAAGTCGGGGCTACGGACAAGCCACAAGGCGTCGATGCGCACGCCATCCATCAGTACGATCGCGTAGAGGAAGCTCGCGTCGGCTCTGACCTGCCCTGCTGGATATGAAGCCCTCGCTTCCACGAGGCCCGATCGGTCGAGGCTCGGCGTTGTCTTGACCTGGATGCCGAGAGTCGGAGGACCACCTCGGATCCCGGCCACGAGATCGACGTGGTCGTCGTCGACGACCGGCGAATAGATGTCGACCTCACCGCCCGCGGTGACCAGCGCGTACAGCTCGATCGCAAGCTCACCGGCCCGGCCGATCTGAGACTTGTCCATCACTCGCGTGTTGTGCGCAGTACCTCGAGGACCTCATCGCCGTATTTGCGGAGCTTCGACTCTCCCACTCCCGACACGCGCAGGAGCTCGCCCAGGCTCGCGGGTCGCGCCGTTGCGATGGCCGCCAGCGTCGTGTCGTGGAACACGACGTAGGCGGGTACGCCGGCGGCCCGTGCGGTCTCGAGCCTCCAACGTCGCAATCGATCGAGCGTCTCCACCGGGACATCCCCGGACCGGACGCTCGTTGACTCGGCCGGCAGCGTCAGGGAAGGAGTGGTCTTCCCGGCGAGTGCATCGCGGCCGGCGGAAGTGATCTCCACCACCGGGTATTCCCCCGAGCTCTGGCGGGCAAGGCCTCCGTTGATGAGCCCTGACAAGAGAAGCCTGATCCGCTCCTCCCTCCACCGTTTCAGTGCGCCGTGGAAGGGCAGCTCCTGCACCCAGGGCTGGGCGGTCGACCACCTGGTTCGCCGGCCGCCGAGCACGGCGGCGACGTTGGCCAGCCCGACCCGGCCGCTGAACCTGGCGGTCGCGGCGAGCGCCGCCTGCACCACCTCGGCCGCCACCGGCTCCTCTGGGGGCGAGGCGGTGAGGCAGTTGTCGCAGGCGTGGCACCGACGCGCGACGCCCTCCTCGCCGAAGTAGTCGGCGACACGGGCATGCCGGCATTCGCGCATCTCCGCGTAGGCCATCATCTGCGCCAGGCGTGCGTAGGCGTGCTCTTTGAGCGGCGAGCCGTCCTCCAGGCCGGACTGTTCGATGAAGAAGGCCTGGAGGTCGCGATCAGACGGGCTGTACAGGAGCGTGCATTCAGCGGGCCTTCCGTCGCGCCCTGCCCGCCCCGCCTCCTGGTAGTAGGCCTCCAGGCTGCCCGGCAGGTGGTAGTGGATGACACGACGAATACCGGCGATGTCGACTCCCATCCCGAACGCCGATGTCGCCACGACGACCTGCGTGCGGCCGGCGCTGAAGTCATCCTGGGTTCGGCGCCGGACCTCTGCGTCCTGCCGGCCGTGATAGCAAGGGACGCGGAGCTCGGCCGCCAGCTCTTCCGCCGCGGACACCGTGCCGACGTAGATGAGCGCCTGCTGTCCTGGCGTCGCGAGCAGGCTTCGGAGCTGATCCCGCTTGGCTCGCTCGCCGCGGCAACGGATGACCGCGAGCTTCAGGGTCGGCCGGTTGAATCCGCTGACCGAGACGAAGGGATCGCGAAGCTGAAGGCTGCTTGCGATATCGGCTCGAACCTGTGGGGTCGCGGTCGCCGTGAAGCCGGCGACGGGCGGCTTTCCACAGGCTGCGATCGCCGCGGACAAGAGCCGGTAGTCGGGCCGGAAGTCGTGGCCCCAGGTGGAGATGCAGTGCGCCTCGTCGACCACGATGCGGCGGACGCGCAGCTTGGGGAGCTGGTCCATGAAGCCTGGACGGGCGAGCCTCTCGGGCGCCAGGAACAGCAGTCGATACTCGCCGCCGACGGCGCGCCGGAGTCTCTCGCGCTGCTCAAACGGCTCGACCGA
>Ga0070707_100005880_pt1 | contig 11440 bp, 7 predicted proteins | sample KBSK5502metaG_FD_65468 | JGI IMG/M metagenome (GOLD analysis project Ga0070707, IMG submission 65468) | Corn, switchgrass and miscanthus rhizosphere microbial communities from Kellogg Biological Station, Michigan, USA - KBS K5-50-2 metaG | ecosystem: Host-associated > Plants > Roots >... | reverse complement strand
TGTCGTGGTCGCGCGCGCCCGCGGCGAGGCCGATACGGTGATGATGGGCCGCACGCATTCGGTTCACGCGGAGCCAACCACCCTTGGGCTCAAGCTCGCCGGCTGGGCCTTCGAGCTCGACCGCGGTCGCGTCCGACTGGCGGCTGCCGTCGACGAGATCGGAACCGGAAAGATCTCGGGGCCCGTGGGAACCTACAGCCATCTCGCCCCGGACCTCGAGGCGGAAGTCCTGGCCGCTCTCGATCTGCACGTCGATCCGGTCAGCAGCCAGATCGTCCAGCGCGATCGACACGCCGCGCTGCTCGCGACGATGGCGATCCTGGGCGGGTCGCTCGAGCGCTTCGCCACCGAGGTCCGCAACCTCCAGCACACGGAGATCGGCGAGCTCCAGGAGCCGTTCAAGACCGGGCAGAAGGGCTCGTCGGCGATGCCACACAAGCGGAATCCGATCCTTTCGGAACGGATCGCCGGGCTGGCCCGGCTGCTCCGCGGGTACGCCCAGACCGCGATGGAGGATCAACCCCTCTGGCACGAGCGCGACATCAGCCACAGCAGCGCCGAGCGCGTGATTCTGCCCGACGCCGCGATCGTGCTCGACTACATGCTGGTCAAGATGACAGGCCTGATCGAAGGTCTCGTCGTTCGGCCGGAGCGGATGCGCGACAACATCGCGCGCGGGCTCGGCCTGCATGCCTCGTCTCGAGTGTTGAGCGCGCTGCTCGGAACCGGACTGGGCCGCGAGGAGGCATATGCGGTCGTCCAGCGCGCGGCGCTCCGCGCGGCCGACGAGCGGATGCCGTTACGCGACCTGCTGGCCGTCGATGCGCTCGTTGCCCAACGGTTGTCGCTCACCCAGCTCGATGCCTGCTTCGACGACGCCAGCTTCCTCGCTCACGCCCCGGCGGTGATCGGTCGGCTCGATGCGCTCAGCGAGGCGCTCGCCACCAGGCAGGGAACCGCGACGGCGACGGCGTCCAATGCTGGCTGACGCCTACCTCAGGTCGGGCAAGGTCCGCGACCTCCACCGGCTTCATGACGGGCGGTTGCTCCTCGTCGCATCGGACCGGATCTCGGCGTTCGACGTGGTGTTGCCGACCTGGATCCCGGACAAGGGCCGGGTGTTGACTGGTCTGTCGCGGTTCTGGTTCGCTGAGACGTCCTCGATCATCCCGAACCATCTCCTCGCCACCGATCCCGGCGTGTTGACCGAGACGTTCGCGGCGAAGCTTCGAGCGAACGGTCATCAGGCGCCCGATGTCGGATCGCTCGACCCGATCCGTGGCCGGATCATGATTTGCCGCCCGGCCAACGTCGTCCCGATCGAGGCGGTCGTCCGGGGGTATCTCGCCGGCTCAGGCTGGAAGGAGTATCGAGAGCGTGGAACGGTGTGCGGAATCCGGCTACCGGCAGGTCTCCGCGAGAGCGACCGATTGCCCGAGCCGATCTTCACGCCGGCGACCAAGGCCGAGCAGGGCGAGCACGATGAGAACGTCAGCTTCGACGGCATGATCGAGCGCATGTCCGGATGGTCGCCAGGGACTCCGGCGATCGGGGCGCTGGCCGAGGCCATCCGCGACACTGCCGTTCGGCTGTACCGATTTGGCGCTGCGGTCGCGGCGCGTCGTGGGATCCTGCTGGCCGATACGAAGTTCGAATTCGGCATGGTCGGCGCGGCAACGCTCGCGGCGGACCAGCCCGAGGAGTTGCTCCTGATCGACGAGGTCATGACGCCCGACTCATCTCGCTTCTGGGATGCCGCCGCCTACGAGCCGGGCCGACCCCAGGCGAGCTTCGACAAGCAGTTCGTTCGTGACTGGCTGGAGCGTCAGCCATGGGACAAGACGGCGCCCGGTCCGCCCTTGCCGCCGGACGTCGTCGAGGGCACGCGATCGCGCTATGTCGAGGCCTACCAGCGGATCACCGGCGAGAGTTTCGAGCGGTATCTCCAGGAGGATGTGATCGCCTCATGACTAGCTATCGGTACGCGGTCAACGTGACGCCAAAGCCGGGCATCCTCGACCCGCAGGGTCGAGCGGTCGAGGGTAGCCTCGGGCATCTCGGCATCTCAGGCGTGAGCGCCGTTCGCGTCGGACGTCGGGTCGAGCTGACGGTCGACGCCGTCGACGAAGCGTCGGCACGCGCCGTGGTCGACCGGCTCGCCCGCGAGCTGCTGTCGAACCCGTTGATCGAGGCGTACGACGTCGAGGCGATCGGCGGCGCCTCGTCGGCGATGAGCGGCGCGGCAAGGGAGGCCTGAGGTGCCCGTTCGTATCGGCGTCGTGGTCTTCCCGGGGAGCAACTGCGATCGCGACACGGTCCACGCGCTCCAACTTGCGGGTGCCGAGCCGGTCGTCCTGTGGCACGAACAGGCCTCGCTCGAGAGTGTCGCCGCGGTCATTCTCCCGGGCGGCTTCGCCTACGGGGACTACCTGCGGGCCGGCGTGATCGCCCGTTTCAGCCCGATCATGCGGGCGGTCGCAGGCTTCGCCGGTGAGGGTGGCCTGGTCCTCGGGATCTGCAACGGATTCCAGGTGCTGGCGGAGGCGGGCCTGGTGCCGGGCGCCCTGTTGCGCAACCAGTCGCTCCGGTTCGCCGGTCGGGAAGTCGCGATCGCGGCGGAACGGGTCGACACGGCCTTCACCCACGCGCTCGATGCCCGCCGGCCATTGCGCATGCCGGTCGCCCACGGCGAGGGCTGCTTCTACGCCGACGACGCGACCCTCGACGGCCTGGAACGTGACGGGCAGGTCATCTTCCGCTACGTCGACTCGACGGGGACGAATGCGCAACCAGGCGATCCGGCAAACCCCAACGGGTCGCTGCGCGCCATCGCCGGCGTCATTAATACCGCCGGCAACGTCGGCGGGCTGATGCCGCACCCGGAACGGGCGGCCGAGGCGATCCTCGGTTCGGACGACGGGATGGGCATCCTGCGCTCGCTGGTTGACAGCGCCTCTCGTGCCACGGCCGACCCCGTCGGCCCTGCGGTCGCTGTCCGATGACTGTCGCGGACGTGCCGGTCGAGCCGCTCCACCGTCGCCTCGGCGTGACCGACGACGAGCTCGAGGCGATCCGCGATCGACTCGGCGGACGCGACCCGAACGACCTCGAGCTGGCGATGTTCAGCGTCATGTGGAGCGAGCATTGCTCGTACAAGAGCTCCCGGCCGCTGCTGCGCACCCTCCCGACCGAAGGCCGGGACGTGGTCGCCGGACCCGGGGAGAACGCCGGGGTCATCGCGATCGGCGAGGGCCTGGCGGTCGCCTTCAAGATCGAGTCGCACAATCATCCGTCCGCGATCGAGCCATACCAGGGCGCCGCGACCGGCGTCGGTGGAATCCTTCGCGACATCTTCACGATGGGCGCCCGGCCGATTGCCGTGCTTGACGCGCTCCGCTTCGGCGATCCGGCGGATCCCCGGACGAGGCACCTGGTCGACGGCGTCGTGCGCGGCGTCGGTGGCTATGGCAACTGCGTCGGCGTGCCGACGGTCGGCGGCGAGCTCGTCTTCGATCCAAGCTACGCCGGCAACCCGCTGGTCAACGTGATGGCCATCGGGCTGCTCCGGGAGGAGCAGCTGACGCTGGCGTCGGCGCCGGGCCCGGGCAACCTGGTCGTGCTGTACGGCTCGACGACGGGTCGGGATGGGATCGGCGGCGCCTCCGTGCTGGCGAGCGCCACCTTCACCGGCGACGATCCATCCAAGCGGCCGTCGATCCAGGTCGGCGACCCGTTTGCGGAGAAGCTGCTGATCGAGGCCTCGCTCGAGCTCATCGAGCGAGGCCTGGTGGAGGGCCTCCAGGACCTGGGGGCGGGCGGGATCACGTGCGCAACTTCGGAGACCGCCGACCGGGCCGGGACCGGCATTCTCGTCGACCTGGATGCCGTCCCGCGGCGCGAGCCCGGCCTGGAGCCGTTCGAGGTGATGATCTCCGAGTCACAGGAGCGGATGTGCGCGGCGGTCCGGCCCGACCGGTGGCCGGCCGTCCAGGAGGTCTGCCGGCGCTGGGGGCTGCCCGTGGCCGTCATCGGCCGGGTCACCGCGGACGGCGATATCACGGTCGTCGAGGGCGGACTGGACGCGAACGGCAGCCCAGCCAAGGGCGCGCGCGAGATCGCCCGAATCCCGGCTCGGGCGCTCACCAGCGACGCGATCGTGCATGCGCGGCTGGCGACCCCGCCGACCCATCGGCGCGGTGCACCGGCCCCCGGGATCCCTGCCGCGGTCAGCGACCGACTGCCCGAGCGAGGCATGGACCCCGGTGCCGTCCTGTTGGCACTCCTTGGATCGGCCAACCTTTCCTCCCGCCGCGCGGTCTTCCAGCAATACGACTCGACCGTCGGGGCCGACACGGTGGCCGGGCCAGGTCGTGGCGCCGCCGTCCTGCGAGTGAAGGGAACGCGCAAGGCACTGGTGGCAACGACCGACGCCAATCAGTCGGTCGGGGCGGTCGACCCGTGGCTCGGCGCGGCGCTCTCGGTGGCCGAGGCGACGCGCAACGTGTCGATCACCGGCGCTCGCCCGCTCGGCGTGACGAATTGCCTCAACTACGGCGACCCCACGCTGCCGGACGCCTTCTGGCAGCTGACCGAAGGTGTCCGCGGTCTGTCGGATGCGTGCCGGGCACTCGGCCTTCCGGTGACCGGCGGCAACGTGTCGCTCTACAACGAGTCGCTTGGCGGGCGGATCGCTCCGACGCCGGAGATCGGCGTGGTCGGCCTGCTCGACGACATCTCGACACTGGTCGGCCCGGCCTTCGTACAGGCTGGCGACACCATCGTCCTTGTCGGCGATTCGACCCCCGGACTCGTCGGTTCGGCCTACGCCGAGCTGGCCGGAGTGACATCGGACGACAGCCCGCCCGATCTCGATCTGGGGCGGGAGGAGGCGATCCAGTCCTTCGTCCGCGAGGCCATCGCAAGGGGTCTGGTCGCCTCCGCCCAGGACATCTCCGGCGGCGGCCTGGCGATCGCCCTCGCCGAATGCTCGATCTGGGCCGATCTCGGCGCCACGGTTCGGCTGGCCTATTTCGGCTCGCCCGCGGTTGGGCTGTTCGGGGAGAGTCCCTCGCGCCTCGTGGTCACGGCGCGACCGGCGCACGCGGCCGCGCTGGCGATGCTGGCTCGTAAGCATGGCCTGCCGGTGGAATCGATCGGCTCGGTCGGTGGCGATCGGCTGGTCATCGAGGCAACCTCGGCGACGGCGATGGGCGCGGCCGAAGAACGCGGTGGGCGGGTCACGGACACGCTGGAGGTTCCGATCCGTGAGCTGCGCAACGTCTGGGAGCACGGCCTTGGCCGGGCGCTCGGCTGGGAGAGCTGAGCCGTGTGCGGTGTCTTCGGCGCGGTCCTGCCGGGCGGCGAGCCAACCGACGCCGCCTCGATCGCGGCGCTCGGCCTGTTCGCGCTCCAGCATCGGGGTCAGGAATCGGCGGGGCTGGCAGTGAGCGACGGCGAGCAGCTGATGCTCTACAAGGACCTCGGGATGATCAGCTCGGTGCTCGAGGAGCATCGCCTGCCGAGCCTTCGCGGCCAGCTCGCGATCGCCCATTGTCGCTACTCGACGACCGGCTCGACGATCTGGGAGAACGCCCAGCCAACGTACCGGCTGGGCCCGCGGCGCGCGCTCGCGATCGGTCACAACGGCAACCTGATCAACACCAGGGAGCTGCTCGGCCAGCTGCAGGGCGGCCGGACCCGGCTGCCCGCCTCGACCGACACCGAGCTGCTCACCGCCCTGCTCGCCGACGAGCCGGCCGGCGACACGGTCGAGGCGCTCCAGCGCGTGTTGCCCCGGGTCCGCGGGGCCTACACCCTGGTCGTGCTCGATGAGCGCCGTGTCATCGGCGTCCGCGACCCGTTCGGCTTCCGGCCGCTGGTGCTGGGACGATTACCGCGAGCATCGGTCGGCGGGCCCGATGACGGTCTGTGGCGTGCGGACGATGACGCCTCGTCCGGTTGGTGCCTCTCGTCGGAGACCGCCGGCCTCGACATCGTCGGGGCGGAGTATGTCCGCGACGTGGAGCCGGGCGAACTCGTCGTGCTCGAGCCGGGCAAGGCGCCGCGCTCGGTCCGCTTCGCGACGGCGACACCGGCGTTGTGCGTCTTCGAGCTGATCTATTTCGCGCGCCCTGACTCCTACATGGAAGGCCGCAACCTGTACGAGTCACGTCGCCGGATGGGCATGCAGCTGGCAGACGAGCATCCGGCCGATGCCGACCTCGTGATGCCCGTTCCGGACACCGGCGCGCCGGCGGCGGCCGGTTATGCCGAGGCCTCCGGGATCCCGTACCGCGAGGGGATGTACCGCAATCGGTATGCGGGTCGGACGTTCATCCAGCCGTCGTCCGGTCTGCGCCACCGAGGCGTCACCATCAAGCTGAACCCGATGCCCGCGGTGGTCGCCGGCAAGCGCCTGATCGTCGTCGACGATTCCATCGTTCGCGGCACGACCACCAAGCGGATCGTCGACCTGCTGCGCCGTGCCGGTGCGACGGAGGTCCACGTCCGGATCAGCGCGCCGCCGATCTTCCACCCGTGCTTCTACGGGATCGACACCCAGGTCGAGACCGAGCTCATCGCCGCCACCCACAGCGAATCGGAGATCCGCGAGTTCATCGGCGCCGACTCGCTCGGCTACCTGTCGATCCGCGGTGTGCTTGCCGCGCTGGACCTGCCGTACGAGGGGTTCTGCTTCGCCTGTTTCGACGGGCACTACCCAGATCCCGTCCCATATGACGCGGCCAGCCGCAAATTCATCCTCGAGGAGCCCGTTGCGCAGGGTTCGCATGGCTGAGGCTCGGCGTGCCTACAGGACGGCGGGGGTCGACGTGGATGCGGGCGTGCGCGCGATCGACCTGATCCGGGCGCATGTCGAATCGACGCGTCGGGTCGAGGTGCTCGGCGGGCTGGGCGGCTTCGGCGGGGCATTCACGATCCCGTCCGGCTATCAGGAGCCGGTGCTCGTCGCCTCGACCGATGGGGTCGGGACCAAGACGGCGATCGCCTCCGCGGTCGGACGGTTCGACACGATCGGGATCGACCTGGTCGCGATGTGCGTTGACGACATCGCGTGCAGCGGCGCCGAGCCGCTCGCCTTCCTGGATTACGTGGCGGTTGGGGAGCTCGACCCGGCGGCGGTTGCCGAGCTCGTCAGCGGTGTCGCGGCCGGCTGCCGTGAGGCGGGTTGTGCGCTGGTTGGGGGCGAGACCGCCGAGCACCCAGGGCTGATGGCGGCGGGTGCCTTCGACCTTGCTGGTTCGGCGATCGGTGTGGTCGAACGCTCGAGGATGATCGACGGGTCCGCCGTGCGGACCGGTGATGCGATCATCGGCCTGGCCGCGTCCGGCCTGCATTCGAACGGCTACTCGCTGGTTCGCGCCATCGTGACCGAGTGGGAGCTCGATCTCGCCGAGCCGTACCAGGCCCGCCTGCGCCGAACGCTCGGCGATGCGGCCACGGACGCCGCGCTGGCACGCGCGCCCCACGAGGCGATGGCCACCCTGGGCGAGATGCTGCTGACGCCGACGCGGATCTACGCGAGGGCGCTTCGGAGTGTGCGACAGGAGCTTGTGGCCAGAGGATGGGACCTCCACGGCCTGGCCCACATCACCGGTGGCGGGTTGCCGGGAAACGCGCCTCGAGCGCTGCCGGACGGCCTGGCGGCCCGGATCGACCCGGCACGCTGGGCGATGCCCTCGGTGATGCGCCTGATCGCCGCACTCGGCGGGATGGATGACGGCGAGGTGCGGGCAACGTTCAATGGGGGGATCGGCATGATCGCCATCGTGCCGCCCGACGCGGTCCCGGCGACGATCGCCGGCTTCGCGCGCCATGATGTCGAGGCGGCGCTCATCGGCGAGGTGATCGAGGCTGCCCCGGCGCCCGGCGCCCGCTATATCGAGGCCGCCCTCGGCGGGGCGGCGTGACCGGCCGGCTCGCCGTCGGCGTCTCCGGGGGGGGTTCGAACCTGCGCGCCCTGGCGGCAGCGGTGGGCCGTCGCGAGCTGGGCGGCGAGATCGTGATCGTGTTCAGCGATCGCCCCTGCCCGGCCCTCGATTGGGCAAGCGAGCAGGGGTTCGAGACGGCCGTCGTCCCGCGTGGCGAGGACGCCGCGCTGGCGGCGACCCTCGACGCCGTCCGTCCGGACGTCGTCGTGCTGGCCGGCTACATGCGGATCATCGGCCCCCAGGTCCTGTCCCGATACGGCGGCCGAATCCTGAACACCCATCCATCGCTGTTGCCTGCATTCCCGGGTGCGCATGCCGTGGCCCACGCCCTGGCGTACGGCGTGACCGTAACCGGGTGCACGGTGCACCTCGTCGATGCCGCGCTCGACGGAGGCCCGATCGTGGCGCAGGAGGCGGTTCCGATCCTGCCCGGCGATGATGTCGAGACGCTTCACGATCGGATCCGCGCCGTCGAGCATCGCATCCTGCCGCGCGCCGCGGCACTGGTGCTGGCCGGAGCAGTGGCTGTCGGACCGGACGGGCGCCGCGTGCTGCTCGACCTCGAACGCGCGGATGCGGCGCTGCCGGTGCCCCGCCGTGCCCTGCTGTCGGTCTCGGACAAGACGGGCCTCGTGCTGTTCGCGGCCGGGCTCGTTCGGGCGGGTTTCGAGCTCGTATCGACGGGCGGTACCGCCCGGGCCTTGCGCGATGCGGGCTTGCCGGTGACCGATGTCGCGGCCGTGACCGGTTTCCCCGAGATGCTCGATGGCCGGGTCAAGACCCTCCATCCGCGCGTCCATGGCGGGATCCTGGCCGACCGGCGGCTGGCCGACCATCGCCGCCAGGTGCTGGCCGCCGGGATCGCCCCGTTCGAGCTGGTGGTCGTGAACCTCTATCCGTTTGCGGCCGCCGCAGCGCGACCCGGGATCAGTTTCGATGAGCTCGTCGAGGAGATCGACATCGGCGGACCGTCCATGGTCCGAGCGGCGGCCAAGAACCACGCCAGCGTGACCGTCGTGACTTCTCCGGCGCGCTACGACGGGGTGCTCGAGGCGATCGAACGCGGCGGTCGAGCAGGAGCGGGACTCCGGGCGGCTCTTGCCGCTGAGGCCTTTGCCCACACCGCCGCGTACGACGCGCGGATCGCGGAGGTGCTGCCAGGCCGCCTGCCGTCCGACCTGAACCTCCCCGACGAGCCGGGGCTGCCTGGCGCGACCGACCCGTATCCCGTCCAGTTGACCATCGCGCTCGAGAAGGTCGAATCGTTGCGCTACGGCGAGAACCCCCATCAACCTGCGGCGCGCTACCGGCGACCGGGAGGCAGCCTGGACGACGGCCCGTTCGCGACCGGTCTGCGGCCGCTGCAGGGCAAGCAGCTGTCCTACAACAACGTGCTGGACGCATCGGCAGCCGACGCCCTGGCTCGAACGATGCGAGGCCCGGCCGTGGTGATCGTGAAGCACACGAATCCGTGCGGAGCAGCGGAACGGGCAACGCTCCTCGAGGCATGGCAGGCCGCGCTCGCCGGTGACCCGGTCTCCGCCTTCGGCGGCGTCGTGGCCCTCACGCGCACCGTCGACGCTCCGGTCGCCGAGGCGCTGGTCTCGATCTTTCTCGAGGTCGTGATCGCCCCGTCGTTCGACGACGCGGCGCTGTCCATCCTCGCCCGCAAGCCGAACCTGCGCCTGGTCGTGGATGCCGAGCTCGAACGCGACGCGGGGACCCGGCGACCCAGCCCCACCGGTTCCATCCGCTCTGCCGGAGGAGCCGTCCTGGTGACCGCCCCAGATACCGCCGTCGACGATCCCGCGACCTGGACGGTCGTAACGCAGCGGACGCCCAGCGAAGGCGAACGTCTCGACCTCGACCTCGCCTGGCGCCTCGTTCGAGGGGTCAGCTCGAACGCGATCGTGCTGGTAAAGAGCGGCCGCCTGATCGGGATGGGGTCGGGCCAGACCTCACGGGTGGATGCGGCACGCGGCGCCGTCGAGAAAGCCCGGGCCTACGCCGGTGACCGGGCCCTCGAGGGGGCCTCGTGCGCGTCGGACGCGTTCTATCCGTTCCCCGATGCGGTCGTCGTCTGCCTGGAGGCTGGCGTCGGCGCGTTCATCCAGCCGGGCGGCTCGATCCACGACGCGGATGTCGTCTCGGTCGCCGATGCCGCCGATGCCGCAATGCTGATCACGGGCGTCCGCCACTTCCGGCACTGACAGGTCGCCGGATCTCCTCGGGCCGTTGGCGCCGCTGCTACCATCGCCCTCCCATGAACGCGCAAAGCGACGGGCGAGACCGTCCCCGCTACTACCTCACGACCTCGATCGCCTACGCCAACAACAAGCCGGGCCTGCACACCCTGTACGAGGTGATCGGTGCCGACGTGATCGCGCGCTGGCATCGGATGCGCGGCGACGCAACGCGGTTCCTGACGGGCACGGACGAGCATTCCATCAACATTGCGCAGACTGCACTCGACGAGGGTCGCTCGCCGCGGGCGTTCGTCGACGAGAAGGTCGGGTTCTTCAAGGCGGCCGAGTCAGCCCTTGGGATCAGTCCGGACCGGTTCATTCGCACCACCGACCCCGATCACATCCGATCCGCCCAGGAGATGGTCCGCCGAGCCCACGCCAACGGCGACATCTATCTCGGCACCTACGAGGGTTGGTACTGCCCGAACGAGGGGTTCAGGAACGCGACCGACGTGGTGGAAACCGCGCGCGGAACGATCTGCCCGAACCACCCCGACGTGCCGCTGCAGTGGCTGACCGAGCGCAACTGGTTCTTTCGGCTGTCCGCCTATCAGGAGCGTCTCGAGCGCCACTTTGCCGAGCATCCGGAGTTCGTCCAGCCCGATTACCGGCGCAACGAGATGCTTGGCTTCATTCGAAGCGGCCTCGCCGACGCCTCGATCAGCCGCGAACGGACACCGGGCGACTGGGGGATCCCGTTCCCGGTCGCCGAGAACGGCGAAACCTCGCTGCGCGAGGACGGCACCTGGGACCCGGAGGCCGGCAAGATTTATGTCTGGTTCGACGCGCTGATCAACTACATCACCGGCGCTGGGTTCCCCGACGACCTTGCCGCCTTCGGACACTGGTGGCCGGCGGATCTCCACGTCATCGGCAAGGACATCGCCCGGTTCCACACGATCTTCTGGCCGGCGATGCTGTGGAGCGCGGGGCTCGAGGCACCCCGTCAGGTGTGGGTTCACGGCTGGCTCCTGGCCGCGGGCGGCGAGCGGATGAGCAAGAGCCGCGGCAACTTCCTCGATCCCAACGATTTCGTCACGGCGTTCGGCCAGGATGGCGCTCGCTATGTCGCGTTGCGCGAGGTGCCGTTCGATCGGGATGCCGAGGTGAGCTGGGACTCCTTCGTGCGCCGATACAACGCCGACCTGGCCAATGACTTCGGCAACCTCATCAATCGCACGGTATCGATGACCATCCGCTATCTGGCGGGGGAACGACCAGGACCGGGACCCGACGCATCGTTGC
>Ga0070707_100005879_pt1 | contig 11443 bp, 9 predicted proteins | sample KBSK5502metaG_FD_65468 | JGI IMG/M metagenome (GOLD analysis project Ga0070707, IMG submission 65468) | Corn, switchgrass and miscanthus rhizosphere microbial communities from Kellogg Biological Station, Michigan, USA - KBS K5-50-2 metaG | ecosystem: Host-associated > Plants > Roots >... | reverse complement strand
CCAGCAGGGCCTGCTCGGTCTCGGCCGAGGGCGTGCGCCAGCGGCCCTCGATGTCGTGGTAGCCGGGAGCGAGACCCCAGGCTTGCGCCTTGGAACTGGCCATGGACTGCTAGGTTAGGGGGGCGTATGGAGGCTTGGCCGGGCACTCCTTACCCGCTCGGCGCGAGCTACGCGGGGACCGGCACCAACTTCTCGATCTTCTCCGAGGTGGCGACCAATGTGGAGCTCTGCCTTTTCGACGACCGCGGCAGCGAGTCGCGCGTCCAGCTGCCGGAGCGCACGGCCCTGTGCTGGCACGGGTACGTGCCCAACGTCTATCCCGGGCAGCGCTACGGCTTCCGGGTGCACGGACCGTACGACCCGCGGAAGGGGATGCGTTGCAACCCCGCCAAGCTGCTGCTCGACCCCTACGCCAAGGCCATCGAGGGCCAGGTGGAGTGGGACTCCGCGGTCTTCCCTTACCGCCTGGGCCGCGAAGAGACGCCCGACCGCCGGGATAGCGCGGCCTTTGTGCCCAAGTCGGTGGTCACCAATCCCTGGTTCGACTGGAACGGGGACCATCCGCCGCGCACGCTGATGCACGACACCGTCATCTACGAAGTGCACGTCAAGGGCTTCACCTGCCGGCACCCCGACATCGCGCCGGACCTGCGCGGCACGTACGCCGGCCTCGCGACGCCGGCCGCCATCGACCACTTCAAGCGGCTCGGCATCACCACCCTGGAGCTGATGCCGGTGCACCAGTTCGTGCACGACCACCGGCTGATCGAGCGCGGCCTGCGCAACTACTGGGGATACAACTCGATCGGCTATTTCGCGCCGCACAACGAGTACGGCTCGAGCGGACAGCGCGGACAGCAGGTGCAGGAGTTCCGGCAGATGGTGAAGACGCTGCACGAGGCGGGCATCGAGGTCGTGCTCGACGTCGTCTACAACCACACCGGCGAGGGCAACCACCTGGGGCCGCTGCTCTCGCTCAAGGGCATCGACAACGCCGCCTACTACCGGCTGGTGCCCGAAGACCAGCGCTTCTACACGGACTACACGGGCACCGGCAACAGCCTCAACATGCGGCACCCGCACGTGCTGCAGATGATCATGGACAGCCTCCGCTACTGGGTGCTGGAGATGCATGTCGACGGCTTCCGCTTCGACCTCGCGGCCACGCTGGCACGCGAGCTGCACGACGTCGACCGCCTGTCCGCGTTCTTCGACCTCATCCAGCAGGACCCGGTGCTGTCGCAGGTGAAGCTGATCGCCGAGCCCTGGGACGTGGGGGAGGGCGGATACCAGGTCGGCAACTTCCCGGTGCTCTGGTCGGAATGGAACGGCAAGTACCGCGACACCGTGCGCGACTACTGGCGCGGCGAGCCGGCCACGCTGGCCGAGTTCGCGTACCGCTTCACCGGCTCCTCAGATCTTTACGAGTCGAGCGGCCGGCGCCCCTATGCGTCGATCAACTTCATCACCGCGCACGACGGCTTCACGCTCACCGACCTGGTCTCCTACAACGAGAAGCACAACGAGGCCAACGGCGATGACAACCAGGACGGCGAGTCGCACAACCGGTCCTGGAACTGCGGCGACGAAGGGGCCACCGACGACCCCGCGGTGAACGCGCTGCGCGACAAGCAGAAGCGCAACTTCCTGGCCACGCTGCTCTTCTCGCAGGGCGTGCCCATGCTGCTGGGTGGCGACGAGATCGGGCGCACCCAGCACGGCAACAACAACGGGTACTGCCAGGACAACGAGCTTTCCTACTACGACTGGGAGCAGCGCGACGACGGGCTGCTGCTGTTCACGGAGCGCGCGCTGCAGCTGCGCCGCGAGCACCCCGTGTTTCGCCGCCGCCGCTGGTTCCAAGGCCGCGACATCCACGGCCAGGAGCTGCTCGACATCGCCTGGTTCAAGCCCGACGGCGGGCAGATGTCGATGGACGATTGGACCAACGGCTTCGCCAAGTCGCTGGCCGTGTTCCTCAACGGCGACCTGATCGCGGCGCCCGACCCGCGCGGCCAGCACGTGGTCGACGACAGCTTCTTCCTGATGTTCAACGCCCACCACGAACCGATCGAGTTCGTGGTGCCGCGCGGCGAGTACGGCGCGCGCTGGATCCGCGTCCTGGACACCGTGGAATCGCTTCCGCGCTTCTACCGCGCCGGCCAGAGGGTGCCGGTCGCCGACCGCTCGCTGTGCCTGCTGCGCCGGGTTGAGTAACCGCCATCCGCTTTCCACCTATCGCCTGCAGCTGACGCCGGACTTCGGTTTCGACCAGGCGGCGGGCCTGGCGCGCTACCTGGCGCGGCTCGGGGTGACCCACCTCTACGTCTCGCCCTACCTGCAGGCGGCTCCGGGCAGCACCCACGGCTACGACGTCGTCGATCCCAACCGCGTCAACCAGGAGCTGGGCGGGGAGCCGGGCTGGCGCCGGATGTGCACAGCCCTGGGTGAGGCCGGGCTGGGCCAGGTCCTCGACATCGTGCCCAACCACATGGCCATCGCCGGCCGCCACAACGCCTGGTGGTGGGACGTCCTCGAGAACGGCCCCTCCTCGCGCTACGCGCTCTTCTTCGACGTTTCCTGGGACCCGCCCGAGCGCCGGCTCCAGAACGTGATCCTGATGCCCGTCCTGGGCGACCACTACGGCCGCGTACTGAAGGCCGGCGAGCTGAGCCTGCTGCGCGAGGGCGGCTCCTTCCTGGTGCGCTACCACGAGCACGAGTTTCCGATCGCGCCGGCCAGCCTCGACGCGCTGCTGGAGGTGGCCGCCAAGCGCACGCACAACGGCGAGCTGCAGGCTCTGGCCGAAGAGTGCCGGGCTCTGCCCGAGCTGGCGCCGGCCCAGGCGCATGCGGCCGAAGACCGGCACCGGGCCAAGGAGTCCATCCGCGAGCGCCTGGCCGAGCTCCTCGCCTTCGATCCGCTGGTGGCCCGCGGCGTGGACGGGGTGGTGGGCTGGATCGGCAGCTCCGCCGACCGCTTGGACGGCCTCCTCGATCGCCAGAACTACCGGCTGGCGCGCTGGCGGATGGCCGGCCAGGTGGTCGACTACCGCCGCTTCTTCGACGTCAACTCGCTGGTCGGCGTACGGGTCGAAGACGAGCCCGTGTTCGAGGCCACCCACGGCCTGGTGCTGGGCTGGCTGGAGGCCGGGGTCCTGGACGGCCTGCGCATCGACCACCCGGACGGGCTGCGCGACCCCGAGCAGTACTTCTGGCGCCTGCACAACCGCTCGCGCCAGGCCTGGGTGGTGGCCGAGAAGATCCTGGCCGCCGGCGAGCAGCTGCCGGAGACCTGGCCGGTCGCCGGCACGACCGGGTACGACTTCCTCAACCGCGTGCTCGGCCTCTTCATCGACCCCGCCGGCGAGAAACCGCTGACCAACGCGTACCAGCGCTTCACGCGGGAGCCGATCGACTACCAGGAGGTGGTCTACCGGACCAAGCTGCGCACGCTGCGCCAGCTGCTGGCGGCGGACGTCAACCGCCTGGTGCAGGTCTTCGTGAACGTCTGCGAGGCCAACCGCGAGTACCGCGACTACACGCGCCATGAGCTGACCGAGGCGGTGCGGGAGACCATCGCCTGCCTGCCCGTCTACCGCACCTATGTGCGGCCGCACGACCATCGCGTGACCGAGGCCGACCGGCGGTACGTGCAGGAGGCGATCGCCAACGCCAAGCAGCGGCGGCCGGACCTGGACGCCGACCTCTTCGACTTCCTGGCCGGCGTGCTCCTGCTGGAGCACACCGGCCTGCACGAGGCCGAGCTCGTCGCCCGCTTCCAGCAGACCTCGTCGCCGGTCATGGCCAAGGGCGTCGAGGACACGGTCTTCTACAACTTCAACCGGCTGGTCGCGCTCAACGAGGTGGGCGGCGACCCCGGCCGCTTCGGCACCTCGGTGGAGGACTTCCACGCGGCCTGCGCCGCTGCCGCGGAGCAGCGACCGCGCTCCATGCTCGCCACCTCCACCCACGACACCAAGCGCAGCGAGGACGTGCGCGCGCGCCTGGCGCTGCTCTCGGAGATCCCCGGCGAGTGGGCTCGTGCGGTGGGCCGCTGGTCGCAGATGAACGGGCGCCATCGCAGCGGCGAGTGGCCGGATCGCAACGCGGAGTACCTGCTCTACCAAACCCTGGTCGGAGCCCACCCGCTGCCCGTGGAGAGAGCGCTCGCTTACATGGAGAAGGCCAGCAAGGAGGCCAAGACGCACACCTCCTGGATCGATCCGAGCCCGGCCTACGACGCCGCGCTGCGCAGCTTCGTGGAGGGCTGCCTGGGCGACCCGGAGTTCACCAGCGACCTGGAGGCCTTCGTACGGCCGCTGCTGATGGCCGGCTGGATGAACTCGCTCTCCATGAAGTTGCTGACGCTGACCGCCCCCGGTGTGCCCGACCTGTACCAGGGCAGCGAGCTCTGGGATCTCAGCCTGGTCGATCCCGACAACCGGCGGCCGGTCGACTTCGACCTGCGCGCCCGGCTGCTGGAGGAGTCCGCGTCGATGAGCGTGGAGGAGGCCTGGCGGCGGCTGGACGAAGGGCTGCCCAAGCTGCTGCTGGTCTCGCGCGCGCTGGCCCTGCGGCGGCGCCGCCCCGACCTCTTCGACGGCGCCTCCTACCAGCCTCTGCAGGCGCGGGGCAAGAAGGCCGCGCACCTGGTGGCCTTCATGCGCGGCGGGGCCTGCGTGACCCTGGCGCCACGCCTGGTCATCGGCCTCGCCGGGGGCTGGGCCGAGACCACGGTGCAGCTGCCGGTCGGCCACTGGCGGGACCAGCTCAGCGGCCGCGAGATGGAGGGCGGCGAGGCCCCGGTCGACCAGGTCCTGGAGGCCTTCCCGGTCGCCCTCTTGACGCGTTGAGATTCGAGGTCTGGGCGCCACGCGCACGCTCGCTGGAGCTGGAGATCGGCGGACGCCGCCTGCCCATGGCCGCCGGCGAGCGCGGTTGGTATTCGGCGCAGGCGGAAGCGCCGCACGGCACCGACTACGCCTACATCGTGGACGGCGACCGCCTGCCCGACCCCCGCTCGCCTTGGCAGCCCGCGGGCGTGCACGGCCCGTCGCGCACCGTCGAGCACGGCCGCTTCCAGTGGCACGACGGCGACTGGCACTGCCCGCCGCTGCCCGACCTGGTGCTGTACGAGCTGCACACCGGCACCTTCAGCCCTGCGGGCACCTTCGAGGGCGTGGTGGAGCGGTTGGATCAGCTGGTCGAGCTGGGCGTCGGCGGCATCGAGCTGATGCCGGTGGCCGAGTTCGCCGGCGACCGCGGCTGGGGCTACGACGGCGTCGACCTCTGGGCGCCCCACCACGCCTACGGCGGCCCCGACGGCCTGAAGCGGCTGGTCGACGCCGCCCACGGGCGCGGGCTGGCGGTCGTGCTCGACGTGGTCTACAACCACTTCGGGCCCGAGGGCAACTACCTGTCTCGCTTCGGCCCCTATCAGACCGGCCGCTACACGACGCCCTGGGGCGACGCCCTCAACTTCGACGGCCGCGATTCCGGGCCCGTGCGCGATTTCTGCGTCGAGAACGCACAGATGTGGCTGCGCGACTACCACGTGGACGGGCTCCGCCTGGACGCCGTCCACGCCATCTTCGATCGCTCGGCCCTGTACATCCTGGAAGAGCTGCGGGCCCGTACACCCAGCGGCCGCTTTCTGATAGCTGAATCCGATCTGAACGATCCGCGCCTGGTGACCCCGGTCGAACGTGGCGGCTACGGGCTGGACGCGGAGTGGGCCGACGACGTCCACCACGCCGTCCACACCCTGCTCACCGGCGAGCGGCGCGGCTACTACCGCGACTTCGGCTCACCCGAGCAGCTGGCCAAGGCCCTGCGCGGCGCCTACGTCTACGACGGAATCTACAGCGAGCATCGAGCCCGCAGGCACGGCCGGGCGCACGCACTGAGCGGCCGCAAATTCGTCGCCTGCTCGCAGAACCACGACCAGGTCGGGAACCGCGCCCTGGGCGAGCGCTCGGCCGCCCTGATGTCGCCCGCGCGGCTCAAGATGGCCGCCGCCCTGATCCTCTGCGGCCCCTTCGTGCCGCTGCTGTTCATGGGCGAGGAATGGGCCGCCTCGACGCCGTTCCTTTACTTCTCGTCGCACACCGATCCGGACGTGGCGCGCGCGACCTCGGCGGGCCGGGTGCGCGACTTCGGAGCTTTCGGCTGGCGGCCCGAGCAGGTGCCCGACCCTCAATCAGAAGCCACCATGGAGGCGTCACGGCTGCGTTGGGCCGAGCGGGCGCAGGGGGTGCACGGCGAGCTGCTGGACTGGTATCGGGGCTTGCTCAGGCTCCGGCAAGCGCTGCCCGACGTGCGCGCCGGCAACCTGGATCAGGTCGAGGTCGAGATCGAAGGCGCTCGGCTGCGCATGCGCAACGGCCCGGTGAGCGTGACCTGCGATTTGGAGGCGGACTCGGTTGAGGTGAGTCCGCCTCCTGAAAAGTTCTTTCCCGGCTAGACGCGGGCCGGCGCGGTCGTGGTCCGCGGCCAGAGATCGCCGCGCGAGGGGTACAGGAAGATCAGCAGCCCGCCGATGATCAGCGAAATCAGGAGGCTGACGATGCTGATGCCGGCGCCGCCGAGCCAGAAGAGCGCCACGATTTCATAGAGGATGTCGAGCACGCAGTAGAAGAGAACCGCGCGTACCCAGGTCGCGGATACCGCGGGCTGCATGCCGGCCAAGGCGACACCCGCGCCGAAGGCGACGCCCCCGATGGTGGCGCGCGTACCGACCAGCTGGTCGAACGGAAAGATCGTGGTGCCCACGGTGGCGAGCAGCGACCCCACGATCATCAGCACACCGAACACCACCATCACGATGTTCAGTGAAAGCCTGTTCCATTTGGCCATGCAAAACCTCCTGTGAGGACGTGAACTGAATGTGCAGCGTCCTTGTAGCCCAACGCGGCGCCGCGGTCAAGCCTGCGGATCGAAATTCAGGCGGTTCTCAGCGAATTCGGTAGCCGCGCCGGGGGGGTTCAGACTCTACGCCGGCCGCCTTGGCGAGGTGTGGAAACAACCGCCGGCCGACGCCCTGGCCGACCAGGTACACCACGTCCCGGACCACGTAGCAGATCGCGAAGCCGACCGCGGCCAGGAACCCGTACCACAGGATGCCCATGTTGCCGGGCAGCGTGTCAGGGAGCGGCTCGCTCAAGCAGCCCCAGGCCGGGAGCACCGGACCGACGCAGCTCAAGCCCAGAACGTCGCGGGCGAAGGCGCCGAACGTGACGACCACGATGACGCCCAGCAGGAAGATCGTGAGAGCTCGGGTCATAACCCTGGTAACGAACCAATTCCTCCCCGCTTGCGGGGAGCAGCCTGAGAGGCGCGGCCCTAGGCGGACCGGGTCAAAATCGGGCTGCGGGCGCCCGCCGCCATCGCTGCCGCCATCTGCTCGGCCTCCCCGCTCCGCAGCGATCCGATCGAGATCCGAATCGCGGGCCCGGAGGCGATCCGGTAGCGCTCGCCGGGCGCCACGGCCCACCCCGCCGCGGCGAGCCTGCCCACCGCGGTCGCCTCGTCGGGCACCGGCACCCAGACGTTCAGGCCCGAGCGGGCGTGGGCCGCGAAGCCCACACGGCGTAGGGCGCCCGCCACCTCCTCCCGACGCCGCGCGTACTCGGCGTCCGCGCGCTCGAGAAGCCGTCTGGTGGCCGGGTCCGACCAGAGCTCGACCACGGTCCGCTGCAGCACGTGGCTGACCCAGCCGGCCCCGATCTGCTGGCGGCCTTCGACCCGCGAAACCGTCACCGGGTCTCCCGCCATCACCGCCAGCCGCAGGTCCGGCCCCAGCGACTTGGAGACCGAGCGCACCACCGCCCAGCGCCGGCGGCCCCGCGTCACCGAGAGCGCGCGAGCGCCGGCCACGGGTCCGGCGTGGTCGTCTTCGATGACCAGGAGCTCTGGGTGGCCGGCCAGCAGCCGCCTGAGGTCGCGCACGCGCGCCGGGTCATACGCGGACCCGAACGGGTTCTGGGCCCTGGGTGTGAAGATGACGGCCGCCGTTCGCCCCCGCAGCGCGCGCGCGACGTCGGCCGGCAGCGGGCCCTGGTCGTCCAGGCCGACGGGCGCCGCCTCCAGGCCGAGTGCCGCCACCAGGTCGAAAACGGCGGCGTAGCCCGGATCTTCGACCAGCACCCGGTCGCCCGGTCGCAGGTGCGCGCCCAGGCAGCGCTCGAGGCCGTCCAGGGCGCCGCCGACCACCGCCAGGTGATCGGCCGTTATGGCGTCGTCGCGGAAGGCAGCGGCCGCCAGCTCCAGCAGCTCGGGCCGGTTGGGCGCCTCGCCGTACAGCCGCTTGGAACCGCCCAGGCGCGCCAGGGTCGGGCCGAGGTCGGGCAGCAGGTCGGGGTCGGGGTTGCCCACCCAGAGCTGCCGCGCGGCGGGCGCGGGCGCCGGCGCGCCGCCGGCGGCGATCGGAGGCCTGGCCGCCACCCGGGTCCCACGCCGGCCCGACGCCGTGACCAAGCCGCGGAGGCGGAGCGCGCGGTAGGCGCTGGCCACTGTGGTCGGGCTGACGCCCAGGCGGCCGGCGAGGGAGCGCACCGGTGGCAGCCGATCGCCGGGACGCAGCCGGCCTGCGCGCACGTCAGCTTCCACGCTGTCGCTGATGGCGGCCGCGCCCTGCCCGGTTATCACTCCGTCTATAGTAATAGTACAAAATGGCCGATGTAGTGGAACAAAGGCCGCATCGCGGGCGCCCTAGCAGCTCCGCCATGCGGGTCGTGCGCCATCCCGAGCGCGCGCGCTACCAGCGCCAGGTCGTGAACCAGATCCTGGACGAGGGGCTGATCTGCCACCTGGGCTTCGTCTGGACAGGCCGGCCCTACGTGATCCCCACGATCCACGCCCGGCTGGGCGAGGTCGTCTACGTGCACGGGTCACCGCTCTCGCGGATGCTCAACACGCTCAAAGACGGCATAGACGTCTGCCTGACCGTGACCATCGTGGACGGCCTGGTCCTGGCCCGCTCGGCCTTCAGCAGCTCGATGAACTACCGCTCGGCGGTCGTGCTCGGGCGGGCGGTCGAGGTCATCGACCCGGCCGAGAAGCGGCGCGCTTTCGAGGCCGTGGTCGAGCACGTGGCCCGCGGCCGCTGGGCCGACTGCCGCTGGCCGACGGACAAGGAGGCCGATGCGACGACGATCGTGCGGCTGCCGATCACGGAGTTCTCGGCCAAAGTGCGGACCGGACCGCCCAAGGACCCGGTGGAAGACCACGACCTTCCCCACTGGGCGGGGGTGGTCCCTTTCCTGCTGGCCACCGCGCCGCCCGAGGACAGCCCCGACCTCAGGCCCGGCCGCAAGCCCCCGGCCTACGCGCTCCGCTACTCCCGAAAAAACCCCTGATTTCCCGGCAAACGGCGAGCGCTTCCGCGCTCGGGGTCGAGGTTTGCCGGGAAATCGGGAATCTTTCGGGCGCGCTAGGCTCAGGTCCTGATGTGCCGATCGATCAAGCGCTTGCGTGAGGGGCCCGAGGTCGCGGGCGAGGACGAGGTGCGCGAGGCCGCCCGCCAGTTCGTGCGCAAGGTCAGCGGCTTCGGCAAGCCCGCGCCGCACAACCAGGCGGTCTTCGACGCCGCCATCGACGAGGTGGCGGCGGCGACTAGCCGGCTGCTGGGCGCGCTCGACGTGCGAGGCGCGCGACCACAGGTGGCAACCGCTGCCAGGCCGGTGCGGCCAGTGGCAGTGAGACGGTGAACGTGCTGCCCTCGCCCGGCTTCGACTCGACCCGGATGTCGCCCCGGTGCAGCCGGGCTATCTCGCGCGCCAGGTAGAGCCCCAGCCCGGCGCCGATCAGGTGGCTGTTCTGGGCGTTCACGATGCGCCCGAAGCGGCTGAAGATGGTGCCCAGGTCGCCCTTCTCGATGCCCAACCCGTGGTCGCTGACCGACAGGTGCGCCCGCCTGCCGTGCACGCCCACGCGCACCACCACCTCGCCGCCGTCCGGCGAGTAGCGGATCGCGTTGTCGACCAGGTTGCCGAGCACGTCGCCCAGGCGGCCCGCGTCGGCGCTCACGAAAACCGGCCTCCGGTCGGTCTCCAGGACCAGGCGGTGGCGAGAGGGCGCGCCCGGGCTGGACGGGAAGTTCTTCAGGCAGGTGCGGGCCACATCGCGCAGGTCCACGCGCCGGCGGTCGAGGTGCAGCAGCTCCTCGTCCAGGCGGGCGGCCACCAGCATCTGCTCGACCAGCCGCTCCAGCTGCGCGACCTCGCCGTGAAGCGCCGGTAGGACGCCGCGCAGGCGGGGCGGCAGCTCGCCTAGGCTGCCGTCTTCGGCCATGGAGACATAGCCGCGGATGACGGTCAGTGGGGTGCGCAGCTCGTGCGAGGCGACCTTCAGGAAGCCGACTTTGGCAGCCTCCAGGGCCCGCGACCGCGCCACCGCGTGCCGGCGCCGGCGAATGCCCAGGAGCAACGCCAGAAGGACCAGCGCGATGCCCAGCACCGGCGGCCCCGGGCCCAACGGGCTGTCGATGACGCCGACGATGGTCTCGAGCGGCGACTCGGGGGCGGGGGAGACGGCCGCGGCCGGGGTCGGCTGACCGGGGTTGCTCCCCGACGTCGGTCCGGTGCCACCTACCGGGCCCCCGCCGGGGCGGGTGGCCGGCGACGACGACGGCGCGGGAGAGGGCGTGGGGCCGGAAACTACGACAGTGATCGGGCTGGCGTTGGGGAGGATGCTGGGGGACGCCAGCGGGACCGACGGCGAGGCGACCGGCAGCGTTGGCGGCGAGGGCGGCGTCACCGGCAGCGTGGGCAGCGGCGACGTGGGCAGGGCCAGCAGGCTCACCCCGAGCAGTGCGGCCCTCAGGAATCGCAACAGTCCACCCACCTCGGTATCACGCGCGACTGTATAACGTCTCAGGCGACCTGACCGTACAGACGCGCCTCTACTCGAACGCCGTCAAGTACGCGCGCTCGGCCGCCCACATCTCGTCGAACAGCCGGCTGATCTCCTCCAGCGAGCAGACCGCGGCCGTGAGCGGGTCGAGCATCAGCGCCAGCCGGGCCTTCTCGCGGTCGCGCTCGAGCAGCGCCTGCACGACCAGCTCGTGCACGGCCATGTGCACGCGGTTGAGGGCCGCGAGCTGCTCGGGCAAAGGGCCGAAGGGCAGCGGGTGGATGCCCCTGCCGTCGACGCGACAGGCGACTTCGACGTTGCCCTCCGCGGGCAGGTTGGCGATGGCTTGGCCATTGGTCACGTTGCCGTGCACCTCGACCGGGCGGTCGAGCTCGATCGCCTCCACGATGTAGGAGGCGTACTCGTGGCCGCGGAAGAGCTCGATCGGCCTCCGCCCATCGAGCAGCTCGCGGGCCTGCTGCGCGTTCTCGTCCCGCCAACGCGGCCAGTTGCGCGCGTAGAAGCCCGACTCCCCGGCGTAGCCGGGGCGCGCGTAACTGGCGACGAGGTCGGGCCGCTTGCGGAAGTAG
>Ga0070707_100005878_pt1 | contig 11444 bp, 10 predicted proteins | sample KBSK5502metaG_FD_65468 | JGI IMG/M metagenome (GOLD analysis project Ga0070707, IMG submission 65468) | Corn, switchgrass and miscanthus rhizosphere microbial communities from Kellogg Biological Station, Michigan, USA - KBS K5-50-2 metaG | ecosystem: Host-associated > Plants > Roots >... | reverse complement strand
CTCGTCGTCGGAAGCGCCGCGCTCGACGCCCAGGATCTCGTAGTAGTCGCGCTTGATCGCCATCGGCCCGGGATTATACAAATTGGCACTCCGGATATCAGAGTGCCAATCGGCTTATCGGTCCTGGTGGTGGACAGCGTGCTCTTCGAACTTGGTGAAGTGAGCCGGTGTGGAGATCTGGCGCCGGCGCTCGAACTCCATGGCACCGAGATATCCAAATGCGATGTGCACCACTACCCCGAGCACGAAGGCTATCCCGCCGAGGATGGGCCCTCCCACCGAAACGCTCATGCCCATCCACTGGCTGGCGACGATGGTGACCACCACCGCCAGCAGCGCGGAGTTCACGAAGGCGATCGTGGCCGGCACGGTGATGAGCACGTGAAGCCCAATGCCCCCGCCGTGTGCCGCGTACGTCCGGCGCATGCCTTCCGCGTCGTCACTGGTGCCGCTCACGAAATACGGTTCGAGGTCGGGCTCCAGCTCCAGGTAGGCCTTGCGCAGGCGGTTCATGCCGTTGACCCAGTAGGCGTCTTCGTTGTTCACCTCGATCAGGCGCACGAAGGTCGTCCAGCCCACGACGATGACAAGCGGCAGGAGCAGAAGCGCGAAGGTCTGGAACGGGGCTCCGAACGACGTCGCCTGCGCGACGAACGCCAGCGCCACGATGGCTCCGGAGAGGAGGGTGAGATACATCGACGCCCGGCTGAACGACTCATTCCACGAAAGGGACCTGGTTGCCAGCAGGCTCCAGTGCTCCGTAGCCAGGATCTGAATGCGTTGTGATCGCCGTGCCATCTCGTCAGAGCCTGAGGCGGCCGCGTGGGCAGATCGGTCAGTGGTCGCCATCGGTCCGGGCATCCGTTCCATCGACATGGTCAGGTGAGTGTGCTGGCAGGAGCCGTGAAGTCAAGCCCGCCCGAATGACTGCAAGAACCTGACAGTAGTGCCGGATTACCATCCGAGACCGATGCGCCCTGAACCGCTCTCGATCTCCGCGGACCACGCCCGCCAATTCCTGGTCCAACGCCAGCTACTCGACCCGCCCCGATGCCTGCCGGCAGAGCCGCAGTCGGTGCTACGCGTCATCGAGCGGCTCGGATCCGTGCAGTTCGATCCGGTTGAGGTCCCCGGAGCGCGAAGCCACGACCTGACGTTCCACGCCCGCATTGCCGGCTACCAGCGGAAGTGGGCAGACCGCTGGCTGTACGGGCTGCCGGATGATCCGCGTGACCGGCGCCTGATTGAGCTCTACAACAAGAGCCTCAACATCCTGCCGATCGACGAGCTGCCGTACTACGCGCTCGCCTGGCAGCGCCACAACGTTCGATACGAGAACGGGATCCTGCGCGATGAATCGTCTGTAGCGGATGCCATCCTCGCCGGCATCGGACGCGACGGCCCCCTCTCCTCGGCGGCCTTCAAGGAGCACAACCATGCCGTTGACTGGTGGTGGGCGCCCACGTCGGCCGCGCGTGCCGTGCTCGAGGCGCTCTTCGTGACCGGGCGGGTCGGAATCAGCCGGCGAGATGGAAATCGGCGCTACTTCGACCTGATCGAGCGCCTCGTGCCCAGGATGCTCCTGGGCAAGCGCGCCAGCGAAGAGGAGGCGGCGCGCCATCGGCTCCTCAGTCGCTATCGCGGGGTCGGACTGTTGGGCGCCCAGATGGCCGGGGAGGTCGCACTGGGAACCGGCAAGGCGCCGGAACGTGCCCGGATCCTGGCCGGTCTGGTCGACGATGGAACCCTGTTCCCGGTCCAGATCGAAGGGCTGCGCCAGCCCCGCTACGTCCTCGCCGAGGAGGAGCCCATCCTGGAGGCAGCGGCCCAGCCGCGCATGCGGGCGCCATCGGTCACATTCGTCGCGCCGCTGGATCCCCTGATGTGGGATCGCCGCCTCGTCCGCGACCTGTTCGGCTTCGAATACCTGTGGGAGATCTACGTCCCGGCGGCCAAGCGCCGACATGGATATTACGTGTTGCCGATCCTGTTCGGCGATCGCCTGGTGGGGCGGATCGAGCCACGTCTTGAGCGGCGGGATCGAGCTCTACGCATGCTCGGCGTCTGGTTCGAAGAAGGCTTTGAGCCGATGGCGGAGCCACGCTTCCTCGAGGCGCTCGGTCAGGCGGTGGGTGCCTACGCCGCGTTCGTAGGCGCGAAGTCCGTCACGTGGCCCCGAACGCATCCCGCCCGCGACATCGCCGGAGCGCTAAGGAGGCTGCCTGCCGCCTAGGCAGCTACCCAGCGTCCGCGAAGTCGACGATCAGCGGCGAGTGGTCCGACGGGATGCCCGGGTAGGTCGAGGGCTTACGCGCGTCGCGATCGCGCTCGACCGCCACGGCCCGCGCGGCCAGTGGCTCGGTGACGTAGACATGGTCGATGCGCATTCCGAAGTTCTTGTGGAAGTTGCCGGCCCGATAGTCCCACCAGGTGTAGAAGCCTTCCTCGGGGTGGAATTGGCGAACCACGTCCACAAGACCCCAATCCCGCATCCGCGCGACAGCGTTGCGCTCCGGCGGTGAGACATGCGTGGCGCCGTGAACGGCTGCGGCGTCCCACACGTCGATGTCCTCGGGAGCCACGTTGAAGTCGCCGCATACCGCCATCGGCTCCTGGGGGTCCGCGGCCTGGACCAACCAGGCGTTCATGCGCGCCAGCCACTCGAGCTTGGCGACGTAGAACTCGCTCCCGACCACCCGGCCGTTGGGCACGTAGATGCTCACCACCCGGATCCCGGCACAGGTCGCCGACACGAAGCGGCCGCCGTCATCGGTCCAGCCGTCCTCGCTCGGGAGGCCGACGCTGATGTCGTCAAGGCCGACCTTGGAGGCGATCCCTACGCCGTTCCACGTCCCCAGGCCGTGGTGCGCGACCTCGTAGCCCAGCTCGCGGAAGGCGAGCAGCGGAACGAGCTCGTCGGAGAGCTTGGTCTCCTGCATGCAGAAGATGTCCGGCTGCTTGGCTGCGGCCCAGGCCAGTACGCGCTCGAGGCGAGCCTTGAGGGAGTTGACGTTCCACGTGGCGAGCCGCATCGTCCGCGGAGCGTAGCGCGTCGCCGCATCGAAGGAGAGCAACCGATGTTGACCGGCTTCCATGACTTCATCCTGCGAGGCAATGTGGTCGAGCTGGCCGTGGCCGTCGTGATCGGCGCCGCCTTCGGTGCGGTCGTGGCGAGCTTCACGGCTGACATCCTCACGCCGCTGCTCGGCATCTTTGGGACGTCAGACTTCGGCCAACTCACGTTCCAGGTCGGCAAGGCGACGGTGAAATACGGCGTCTTCCTGAACGCACTCATCGCGTTCCTTCTCGTCGCTGCGGCGATCTACTTCTTCGTCATCCTGCCCCTGAACAGCCTCGAGGCGCGCCGCCAGCGGGGCAAGGTCGAGACGCCTACCACGAAGACCTGCACCGAATGCGCCTCCGAGATCCCCGTGGTCGCCAAGCGCTGCGCCTTCTGCACCCAGCCCCAGCCCTAAGGCATTGCGCCGGGCGACGCCACGCCCCGCGCGATCACTGGGGGACGTACAACCGACAAGAACGCTGCTGAACTCGCTGCCGCCACAACACCCGGCAATCACGCAGGCACGCTCGCGGCTTATTCCGCGACTTGTACGCCTGCCAGCAATCGAACGGCGGTCGGTGCCGCGACGGCCTAACCTTCCGCAAGGAGAGCTAAGCCTCCCCCAAAAATGGAAAGAGCTCGGGCGGTGCCCGCGCCGGCCGTTGCATTGCCGGCCAAGCGGGTATCGCCCGGGCCCATCCCGCATCTAGGAGGGTTAGACCTCCTTGTACTCGCCCTCGATCGTCTCGCCCTCTTCCTCGGGAGCGGCTTCCGGCTGACCCTCGGGACCGGCACCGTTGCCGCCCGTGGACCCATCGCCACCGCCTTCGCCGCCGCTGCCAGCCTCATAGGCACGCGTCCCGACCCGCTGCAGCACATCGGCGAGCTGCTGCTTGGTCGAGTCGATGACTCCGGCGTCCTCCCCCTTGAGGGCCTCGCGAACGGCCTCGACGCGCGTCTCGATCTCCTTGCGATCGTCCCCGGAGATCTTGTCGCCGAGATCCTTCACAAGCCGCTCGGCCTGGAAGGTCAGCGCATCGGCCTCGTTTCGAGAGTCCGCCTCTCGGCGGCGCTTGGCGTCCTCATCGGCGTGCTCGGCCGCATCGCGGACCATCTTGTCGACGTCTTCCTTGGAAAGCATCGACGAGGCCGTGATGGTGACCTTCTGCTCCTTGTTGGTCGCCTTGTCCTTGGCGGTCACGTTCAGGATCCCGTTGGCGTCGATGTCGAAGGTGACCTCGATCTGGGGGACGCCCCGGGGAGCCGATGGAATGCCGTCGAGCCGGAATGTCGCCAGCTTCTTGTTGTCGGCCGCCATCTCCCGCTCGCCCTGCAGGACCACGATGTCCACGGAGGGCTGGTTGTCGCTGGCGGTCGAGAAGATCTGGGTGTGGCTGGTGGGGATGGTCGTGTTGCGACCGATCATCCGGGTGGCCACCCCACCCAGCGTCTCGATTCCCAGCGAAAGCGGCGTCACGTCGAGCAACAGCACGTCCTTGACGTCGCCTGCCAGGACACCGGCCTGGATCGCGGCGCCCACGGCCACTACCTCGTCCGGATTGACACCCTTGTGCGGCTCCTTGCCGCCGAAGAGCGCCTTGACAGCCTCGACCACCGCCGGCATGCGCGTCATGCCGCCAACCAGGATCACCTCGTCGATCTCGTTGGGCTTGAGGTTCGCGTCGGCGAGGGCCTTCCGAACCGGCTCCTCAGTCTTCTTGACGAGGTCGGCGACGAGGTCCTCGAGCTTGGCGCGGGTGAGCGTCATGACGAGGTGCTTGGGACCCGATGCATCCGCCGAGATGAACGGCAGGTTGACCTCGGTGCTGGTCGTGCTGGAGAGCTCGATCTTCGCCTTCTCCGCGGCCTCCTTGAGGCGCTGCAGGGCGATGCGGTCCTTCGAGAGATCGACGCCCTGGTCCTTCTTGAACTCCTCGCTCAGCCACTCGATGACGCGCTGGTCGAAGTCGTCTCCGCCCAGATGGGTGTCACCGTTGGTCGATCGGACCTCGAAAACGCCCTCCGACAGCTCGAGGATCGAGATGTCGAAGGTCCCGCCGCCCAGGTCGTAGACGGCGATCTTCTCTTCCTTCTGCTTGTCGAGCCCATAGGCCAGGGCCGATGCGGTGGGCTCGTTGACGATCCGCTTGACGTCCAGTCCGGCGATGCGTCCGGCGTCCTTGGTCGCCTGGCGCTGGGTGTCGTCGAAGTAGGCCGGGACCGTGATCACCGCCTCGGTGATCTTCTCCCCCAGGTAGGCCTCGGCATCGGCCTTGAGCTTCTGGAGGATCATGGCGCTGATCTCCGGTGGGCTGAAGGTCTTGCCGTTCCCGAGATTGACGACCACCCCATCGGACTTGGGATCCTTCTCCACCTGGTAGGGCACCAGGCCCTTGCTGCGCTGCACCTCCGGGTCATCCCAGCGGCGACCCATGAAGCGCTTGATGGAGAAGATGGTGTTCTCCGGGTTGGTGATCGCCTGGCGCTTGGCCACCTGGCCCACCAGGCGCTCGCCTGACTTGGCGAAGGCAACGACCGATGGGGTGATGCGGCCGCCCTCCGAGTTGGTGATGACCTGCGGCTCGCCGGCCTCCATGGCGGCGACCACCGAGTTGGTGGTTCCCAGGTCGATGCCGATGATCTTGCCCATCGGGTCAGTTCTCCTTCGGGTTTCCTGTGTTCGGGTTCGTGGTGTCTTGGTTGGTTGACGCGCCCCTGCTCGTCATGTCGTCGGGGTTGTTCGCGACTCGCACCAGGGCGGGTCTCAGGACGCGGTCCCCGAGCCGATAGCCGCGCTGCACCTCGTCGATCACCACGTTGTCGGGGTACTCGCGGGTCTCCTCGTGGACGACCGCTTCGTGCAGGTTGGGGTCGAACGGCTGGCCGACCGCCTCGATGGGAGTCACCCCCTCGCTCTCCAGGACCGTCCGCAGCTTTCGCTCCACGAGCCGGATGCCTTCGACCCAGCCCTCGTGCGCGTCCTCCGGAACGCTGGCCAGGGCGCGGTCGAAGTCGTCGACGATCGAGAGCATCTTGCTGATGAGCACGGCGTTCGAGAGTTGCGTCACCACGCCGCGCTCCTGCTCCGTGCGGCGGCGGTAGTTGGCGAAGTCGGCGGCGGTGCGCTGCCACGAGCGGGTGTTCTCGTCCGCCTGCTGGCGCACCGTCTCGAGGTCGCGCTCGAGCTCGGTGATGCGCTCCACGAGCTCGCTCCGACTCGGAGTGGGAATCGATTGCGCCCGTTCCTCGCCGCGGGTCAGCGGTCGATGGCTTCTTGGACGCCCGTTGGTGGGGTTGTCAGTCATGGCTCTCCCCGTACTGGGAGCTGATCAGCTCGTTCATCAAGGTGGCGAGGTAGCGGACCGCGGGAATGGCCCGCGGGTAGGGCATGCGAGTAGGACCGAGCACACCCAGCAGCCCGAGCGCGCTGTCCTGGTCGCCGTACGGCGCGAAGACGAGGCTCACTTCCTGCATCGCGTCGTTCGGGTTTTCATGGCCGATGATCACGTGGACGCCGCCGTGCCGCGTCACAACCGGGACCAGCTGCTCGAGGAAATCGGTCCGACGTAGGACCTCGAGGATGGCGCGGACCTTGGAGCCCTCGGCGAACTCCGGCTGCTCCAGGACGTTGACGATGCCATCGGTGAAGACGTCCTCCACCACCACCGCGTCGGACTCCTCCAGCAGCTCGGCCACGACGCCGGCGACATGTGCCGCAAGGGGGGCGAGACGCGATGCGCGCCGGCGAGCCTGAGGCCCAGAGAGGCCGGCGAGCTCCGCGTTGAGCGTGGCTGCCGCGGTGTCCAGCTCCGGCTGACCGATAGTGCCGTCTGGCGCGAGCCGGTCGATGGTCGAGCGCTTCAGTCGCCGCTGCACCACGCGCCCATCGGCGAGGACCAGCACCGCCAGCCGCGAGCCATCGCCGAGCTCCGCCAGCTGCAGGTGCCCAAACCTGGCCCGTCGCGCCTTGGCGGGGGTGACGACCGATGCGCTCCGGGTGCTTGTCGCCAGGATCGAGGCGGCGAGCCGCAGCCACTCGTTGCTCGTCAGCTGCACCTGGCTGAACTGGTGGCGGATCATGAGTCGGTCGGCGCGGTCGAGCTCCGTCTCGCGCATCAGGGTTTCGACGTAGATCCGATACCCGAGGTCCGACGGCACTCGCCCGGCGCTGGTATGCGGATGCTGCAGCAGGCCCATCGCCTCGAGCTCCGCCATTGCCGAGCGGATGGTCGCCGAGCTGACGCCCATGCCCCAGCGCGCGACGAGGTTCTTGGAGCCCACCGGAGCCGCGTTCCGGACGTAGTCCTCGACCACGGCGCGCAGCACCGTCCGCTGCCGCTCGGTCAGCTCGCTGACCGGCCGCTGCGATCCCAGACGCTCGGTCGAGGGCAGGCGCTCGATGATTTCGATCCTCCTGGTGGTCGTTAGCACTCGTCAGCGGAGAGTGCTAACCGGTTCGGCACCTATGGTAGCGAGGCGATTGGACCGATGTCAACGCGCCGTGGCGAGCTCTCCGAGCTGCGCGCCGTCGTGCCTCGTGCCGGCCTCCGGGAGAAAAGCCGCGAGCACCTCGTTGGCGAGCAGGCGGCCTTCAGCCATGAGCCGAATGAGGTCCCCGTTTACCTCGAGAAGGCCCCTCGCGATCCCCTCCTCGACGGCCCGTCCGAATCGATCCAACGGGTCCTCGCCAAACTCGGCCGCGAAGGCGATCCGGCTGAAGCCGTCCACGTGCCGCAGCCCGAGTGCGATGGCCTCGAAGGCACGGCTGGCCTCTGACAGATGCTCCATTCCTGCGGTCGGCTGCTCCCCCGCTTCTACGTGCGCCAGGTATGCATCGAGGTCGCGCGTGTTCCAGCAGCGGATGGACCCGCCGTCGTAGGAATGTGCGCCGGCCCCGATGCCGGTATATGGACGTCGGTCCCAGTACGCGCCGTTATGTCGCGACTCGCGGCCCGGTCGCGACCAGGAGCTGAGCTCGTAATGGCGGTATCCAGTGGCATCCAGGTGCTCCTCGGCAAGCCGATATTGGTCGGCGGCCAGGTCGTCGTCCTGCTTGCCCGCCATCCGGCGCCGCCAGCGCAACGCACCCGCCCGCGGGGCAGCAGCCCACTCGTCCGGCGCCAGGGCCAGCTGCAGGGCATACAGAGAAAGGTGGTCCGGCTCCAGGGCGATCGCCGTACTGAGCTCCTCGCGCCAATCGGTGAGCGACTGCCCGGGGATCCCGTAGATCAGGTCGATGCTGACGTTGTCGAACCCGGCCCCTCGGGCCGCGGCATAAGCCGTCCTCGATTCGAGGGCGGTGTGCCCGCGCGCCAGGGTTCGAAGGTCGGCATCGCGAAGCGACTGCAGACCCAGCGAGATGCGATTGACCCCGACCATCCGCAGACCGGCCCAGTCCGGCGCTTCGCGCCCGGAGGGATTGGCCTCCAGGGTGACCTCGATCGGTCGGCAGCTCCATCGGTCCGTTGCCGTCCACAGCAGGCGCTCGACCGCCGATGTCGGCAATAGGGACGGCGTCCCACCGCCGAAGTAGACCGTCGCCAGCTCACCGTTCGCCGGGCGCATGGCCATCTCAGCCAGCAGCGCATCGACGTATCGGGGCAATTCCTCGCGCCGGCCACCGACCGTCACAAAGTCGCAATAGGCGCACACCAGCCGACAGAACGGAACGTGGACGTAGAGGTGATGGCTGGTCACGTCAGCTACCCCACAGCGGGCGAAGGGGCGGCCCTGCCCTCTTTCGCCGGACCCACCACTCGCACCGCAACCGAGGATGCTGCGATCGAAAGCGCCACGGCCGCGAGCATCGCGCTGTAGAGCGGCCGGTCAAGCTCCCCCGTGGCCAGGCCCAGGGAGGCGAGGACGAAGCTGAACTCCCCGACCTGCCCCAGGCCGACGGCCAGCTGCAGCGGCCTGGCGGCCACCCTTGCGAGCCGCGCGAGCACGTAGGAAACGCCGACCTTGCCCACCAGGACCATGGCCAGCAGCGCGAGCAGCCAGCCCCATCCGACCGCCAGCTCTCCGGGATCGATCAGAGTGCCGATCGCCACGAAGAAGAGCACGGCGAACAGGTCGCGGAACGGCAGCAGCCGCCGACGGGCCTCCTGCGCGTGGTGGCTCTCGCTGATCGTCAGGCCGGCGATGAAGGCCGCCAGAGCCATCGGCACATGGAAGACGAGGGCACCTGCTCCGGCGATCGCCAACCCGCTCGCCACGGACACGATAAGGAACATGTCGTGCTCACCGTGCAGCGTCTGCAGGATGCGAGGCAGAAGCCAGGCGACCACGAGCGCAAGACCCATGAACAGCACCAACCCCGCCACGATGGTGAGCGGTTGGGTCCCGCCGCTCCCCATCGCTGCAATCAGCACGGCAGCCAGTACCACGCCGGTCACGTCCTGCACCACGCTCCAACCGAGGAGCGCCTGCTCGGTTGGGCGGTCCGTGGTTCGCCGGCGGCTGCGCGTGATGTTGACGATCACGACGCTCGAGGAGAGCGCGACCGCCAGGCCGATGAGCCCGGCCGCCACGGCCGACAGGCCTGCGGCGACTCCAACGACGAAACCGATAAGGGTCGTAAGCAGCACCTGAGCCGGGGCGATCCAGACGAGCGCGCGCTGCTCGCGGCGGAGCCGCAGGATGTCGATCTCGATCCCGACCTCGAAGAGCAGCAGGATGACCCCGATGTCCGCCAGCAGCTCGAGCTGCTCGCGATGGGCAACGAAGCCGGGAGTGAACGGCGACACGAAGGCTCCCACCGCGAGGTAGCCAATGACGGCGGGCAGGCCCGCCCGGCGGGCCACCCAACCCGCACCGGCAGCGGCAAGCAGCAGCAACGCGAGCTCGAGGATCGCCGGAGCGGATGTCTCCACGCGAGAAGCCTACGCGACGACTGGCCGCGCCCCTCGACTCAGATGGGTCGCTGGCGGAGGCGGCCCCCGGCGAAGGCAAAGATGCTGACCGTCACCGCGAAGTGGCCCACGATCGCAGGGATCACCGATCCGGTGGCGAGCGTTGCGGCACCGGCCGCGTAGCCCAGGATCACCGAGCCCGCCAGGAAGTACCAGTCGCGCTCGCGCCACAGCCGGCGATGGACGATCCCGTACAGCACCGCCTGGATGAGGTTGGCGGCGGCACCGTAGTTCGGCAGCGCGAAGACGAGCATGCCGAGCACGATCGACCGGAATTGAATCTCCTCAGCGATGGCGTTGGCGGCGGCTCCCAGGATGCGCGAAGCAAGGAGCTCGGTTGGAAGCGGCACGATCCCGCCAAAGCGCAGATAGGCCAGCGCCGCGGCGTTGAGCAGCGCGACCACCGAGAAGGCGAGCATGACCGGCAAGACGCTGTCAGGCGGGCCGCCCGTCAGGAAGAGCCGCGCGCGCCCGCTCGGAAGGATGAACGCAATGCCCACCGCGAAGAGGAGGACCAGCAGGTAGTAGCTGAGCGGCGCGAACCACGCGGTTCGGTACTTGAAATAGTCGGATCGCATGATCCGCTCCGCATCGAAGCGGAGAAGGACCATGAAGATGGTGAGGCCCAGGGCGATCGCAAGGCGAAGGGACTCGAAGAAGCCCATCGGCTCGGTCGCCTACCCGCCCGACTCGTTCATGCGCAGCACCGCCAGGAAGGCCTCCTGCGGAATCTCGACGGATCCGATTCGCTTCATGCGCTGCTTCCCCTCCTTCTGCTTCTCGAGGAGCTTTCGCTTGCGCGTCACGTCCCCGCCGTAGCACTTGGCGAGGACGTTCTTGCGCATGGCCCGGATCGTCTCGCGGCTGATGATATGCGAGCCGACCGCGGCCTGAACGGGCACTTCGAACAGCTGTCGCGGGATCAGGGCCTTCAATCGCTCGACGAGCGTCTTGCCGGCGGCGTAGGCATTCGAGCGATGGACGATCAGGCTCAGGGCGTCGACCGGCTCCGCGTTCACCAGCACATCGAGCTTGACCAGGTCGCCTGGCCGATAGCCGATGTAGCTGTAGTCCAGGCTGGCGTACCCGCTCGATCGGCTCTTGAGCAGGTCGTAGAAGTCGATGATCAGCTCGGCCAAGGGCATCTCGAAATGGAGATCGACCCGCGTCGGGTCCAGGTACTCCATGCTTTTGAACTCCCCGCGCCGGCTGGTGGCAAGCTCCATGATCGGACCGATGTGCTCGGTGGGCGTCAGGACCTGCGCCTCGACCCAGGGCTCGCTGATGGTCTCGATGTCGCCTGCGTTTGGCATCTGGGCCGGGTTGTCGACGATCAGCTCATCGGTCCCATGCACGGTCCTCACCCGATATTCGACGCTCGGCGCCGAGGCGATCAGCTCCAGGTCGAACTCGCGCTCGAGGCGCTCCTGGACGATCTCCATGTGCAGCAGCCCCAGGAAGCCGCAGCGGAA